>Ga0101944_10000842_pt1 | contig 80570 bp, 68 predicted proteins | sample DewCreD2012metaG_FD_75245 | JGI IMG/M metagenome (GOLD analysis project Ga0101944, IMG submission 75245) | Hot spring sediment bacterial and archeal communities from British Columbia, Canada, to study Microbial Dark Matter (Phase II) - Dewar... ... | reverse complement strand
GAGTTCTATTTAACTGTATTTTGATAAAATTGATATTGCTAACCGGAAAATCAATTTCATTCAAGATAAAAATAAAGATTCCTCTGTGTTCTCCGTGCCTCTGTGGTGAATTTCCCTTTTTGCAGTAGAGTCATTACTGAGTATAAACAGAAATCCAGAGCTCGTTGTCTGCACTAAGGGGCGCATTTCAGGCGACTCGTCCATATCCAGGGACCACAGAGATTCGAGAAACAGTCGCTATGGAAGGAGGAACAGAACTTCTCTATGAGGTCAAAAAGCCATATTGTTACTCGTACTTTAGCGCGTGAATTGGACTGAGCGCAGCGGCGCGGATGGCAGGGTAGATACCGGATATCACCCCAATCAACGCGGCGAAGAGGATGGCAAAGATCGGCAGCCATAACGGGGTCGCCGTCAATGTCTGCGCGACCTCTTGCCCCGGCATACCAGGCCCTATGATACCGCCGCCGCCCTGCGAAATAAACGGCTGACCCACCACGTTGATCACCGCGTTGACCCCCATCGCCAGCAGCACCCCGCCGACGCCGCCCAGAAAACCGATACTGCCCGCCTCAGCGAGAAAGACCGACATCACGTCCTGGTTGGTCGCGCCGACAGCCTTCATCAGCCCGATCTCGCGCGTGCGCTCGTAGATCGCCATCACCATCGTGTTGGCGATGCCGAACGCTGCTACCAACAGGGCCACTGCGCCGATTCCGCCGAGGATAGCCTGTACAATGAGAAAGAACTGGTTGATGCTCTCCAACTGTTGGCGGTCCGATTGTACGGTGAAGCCCATATCCTTGATTTGCTGCTCAACCACAGGCGCCTGATTGGGATTTTGTACCTTGACCAGAGCCTGAGAATACCCCTTTCGCGCGGGGGATTGGGCTTCTGGCGGAACCCCAGAATTCATCCGCTGATTGAGCCGCTGCGCCTCTTTGAGCGGCATAAAGATGCTGTAATCGTACATGTAGCCCTGTCGTTGCAACTCACCCACCACTTCCAGCCGCGCGACGATGCTCTCGGTGGGGTACATATCCCCTTCGTTATAGGTGTATTGCATCATTTGCAGCATCTTGCCCATCAGTTCGGGGGCCGGAGGCGGCGTTTCACTGTTCATCCGCTCTTCCCAGGGGATGAAGTTCTCAGGCACCATACTCCCGATCACAATCTGACCGCGGTAAAGCTCCAGCGTTCCCCGTTTGATCTTGGCGAGTTTGGCGAACTCGTCCATGTCAACGCCATACATCTGCCCCCACCCTTCCTGGCGATCCAGTTTGAGCGGCCCCATCATCATCACATCCAGAAACGGCGTCACCGCAATAACGCCCTCCATCTGACGGATTTGTTCCAGCGCATCATCATCCAGCACCAGGGTCTGTTGTTGCTGTTGGGTCCCGCCGCCTGGCTTTACCTCCGCCATCCCCCAGTAACTGTCATTGCGCACCATCAACTCGTCGAGACCGCCCATACCGTAGAGACTTTCGGTCGCCAACTTTTGCAGGCCGGCCCCCAACGACACCAGCACCACAACCGCCGCCGTGCCGATGATCACGCCAATAGCGGTCATCGCCACACGCGCCTTCATGCGCTTGAGGTTGCTCAAGACGAGACGGAGTAAGTCACGAATGGTCATAACGAATAGCGAATAGCGAATCAAAGAATCAGCGAGTGAGCGAATCAGCGAATCAGCGAATAGCGAGAAGACAGATTCCTCTTAACTCTTAACTCTTGCCTCTTGCCCCTTGCCTCTTGCCTCTTGCTTCTTGCTTCTTGCTTCTTGCCCCTTGCGCCCTTTATTAACTGCCCAGCCCCAGGAAGGCTTTGAGGAAGCGCCAGATTTTTTGCGGGAGGGTCTCCGGTGTCTGTGGTAAGCCATCCGGCCCCAGCGGACCGTCAGGACCGATTGGCCCCTCCGGGCCTTCGGGTTGGGGCATCTCCAGCACCTCTATGGTGAGTGTCTGGCTGTAAATTTGCGTCTGGTTAAGATCGTCGACGTAGTACACGTTGACGACCACATCCAACGGCCCCGGCGTCATCGTCATCGCCATCGCGTCCAGCGTCCACGAACCGCCCGGATCCAGATTGCCGACAAACGTGCTCGATTCCCCCATGAACTCCAGCCCCTCCCCCGTAGCTTCCAGGGTCGGAATGTTGAAGCGCGCCGTCCCCGAGTTGACGACTTCGATAGGCAGCGCAAACGGTTGCCCTGTCATCGCCGTTCCTTCTACAGGCCGATAAAAGCTCACTTTGAACTGCGGGCGGCGGAAAACCATCAGACTCACGCGCTGCGTGTCCTTTTCGCGTGTGCCGGTTCCGGTGTCGTAAGCCAGGGCTATGGGCAGATTGTGCGCTCTGGTCTCGGCATTGCCGGCGACCATCAGCCGCATGGCAATCACCGCTTTTTCACCGGCGCCCACAGCCGACACAAAACTGACATTGCTGCCTTCAACAGGGACAAACGCGCCCAGGTTTTCGCCCTGCTCGCCGCCCAGCGCCAGGGTGATACGTTGCGCATCCCCCCCACCCACATTTGCCAGTTCCAGGGTGAGTGTGAAGGTGTCACCGGGCGAAACACTCGCCGGGTCTGTACGATAAGCCTGGATCAACAACTGTGGACGATTTGCCAGACTGGTGTCGATGTCGATCCCCACCGTCTGTTGGTCCGAGTAACCACCGCCGCTGTAATCGCTGTATTCCAGCACGATGGTCAAGCCCTGCCGCCCACCTTCCTTCACCGGCTTGAGTAGCAAGGGCAAGGTCACGGTGACAACATGATCGATGCGCAATTCATCGGTGGAGATGATGCTGCCACCCTCAGCGGGAACCGCCATCGCCGGGTCGGCGTGAGTCATCAGGTTGACGGCAGTACGGCTGCCCCGATTCGCCAGCGTCAACGTCAACGAGAAGGGCATACCGGGCGTGATCACCGGAGGGTTAGTCGTAACGCCCTCGATGAGGACTTTAGGTTTACCCGTCGGCGCAGCGCCGGTGCTCGCACCGATCACTTCGACAGGCACCGTCGCCGGGTATTCGTAGTGGTTGCCCTCCCAGTCATTGGCCGAAATCTTTATCTCGACCTGCTGCACACCGTTCGTGGCCGAGGCCGGAACGCGGAAACGCTGCGTCGCCACGAATGTCGCATTGATGTGTACCTGACCAAAGACGTAACCTTTGTCGCCCAGAGGCACGAACGTCCCGCCGGGGAAAACCACCATCGTGTTTTCTCCGGCGCGACTGCCGTTGTTGTACACTTCGATGCTGACGGTGAACTCCTGCCCAGGGCGCACTTGCAGCGGCTCGACGGTGTAATTGCGCACGGTGAGAATAGGGCGGCCCGGCGGGGCTGCGGTCTCGGGTTTGGGTGTCGCCGTCGGCGCGGGCGGGGCGACCAGCCGCAACGTCCCCACCCCCACCTGCGCGCCGTTGACATCGAGCACCCACAGCGTATACTCGCCGGCGCTCAATCCCGCCGGCACAGTGGCCTGAAGCGCCAATGGGTTCACGTAGGCGGTCGCCAGGATGCCGTAACCCAGCAAGCGCACGGTATAGTCTTCGGCGAACGGCGACGCGGCTGTTGTGTAGATGCTCACAACGCCACCCAGGTCTGTGCGGAGCACACTCGGCTCCACGTTGACCGGCGTTTGCGCCGCCGTCCATGGGACAATCCCTACAGTCAGCAGAATGACCAGTCCCATGGTCAAACTCCATTTTGTACGTTGTTTCATGAAACCCTCGCAGAAAATCAAAAGTTTAGGAAAGAGAATCAGCGAATGTAAGAGTCGGCGAACGTCTTGCCCATTCGCTCATTCGCCCATTCGCTATTCGCCATTCGCCCATTCGCTATTCGCCATTCGCCCCTTGCACTTTGCCGTCCAACAAGTGAATATCGCGCGTGGCGAAGCGGGTCACCGACGTATCGTGCGAGACAATGACGATGGTGCGTCCTTCTTCACGGTTGAGGCGGGTGAGCAGGTCCAGCACTTCCCGGCCCGTGTGGGTATCCAGGTTGCCGGTTGGCTCATCGGCCAAAATGATGCGCGGATCGTTAGCCAGCGCGCGCGCAATGGCAACCCGCTGCTGCTGTCCACCGGAAAGCTCGGTCGGACGGTGCGCCATGCGACCTTCCAGCCCCACACGCTCCAGCAAGGCAACCGCCCGCGCGCGGCGTTCCGCCGGTGGAATGCGGTTGAAGATCATGGGGAATTCCACATTTTGCAGCGCCGTCATCGTGGGAACAAGATGAAACGCCTGGAAAATGAAGCCGACCTCCTGCCCTCGATAAGTCGCCAGATCGTTTTCGTCCAGTTGTGCGATGTCACGCCCGCCGACCCAGATCTCACCGGCAGTGGGGCGGTCCAGGCCACCGAGCAGATAAAGCAGCGTGGACTTTCCTGACCCCGATGGGCCCATCACCGCCAGGAAATCGCCCTCATTCACCTCAAGATCGACGCCATCCAGCGCATGGACGATTTGATCGCCCATGACAAAGTCGCGCCGTAAATTCCGCGTTCGGATATCCGCTGCTGTCATACGTCTCCCGGTTCGCCAGAGATGGCCGGCGGATTAGCCATACGGCCCGCCACCCGTCGAGCCGCCGATGCCGCTCACCATCCCCCCAAAGATCGCCGGAACGATGCCGACCAACGCAAACACGATCCAAATCGCCAGGGTTGCGGTCAAGGCTTTGCGGCGCGTGAGGCCGGTAAACGCCATCAACGCCACGCTCACCAGGAGCACATGCCAGATCATGAAGACATCCACACGCCCCAAGATACTCGCCAGGGCCAGTTGCCCCGGTCCGGGCGGAATCAAGGAGGTGACGCTTTTGTCAATGACAAAGCCGGAAAATCCCGCATTGGTGATCGCTTCGCCCGTCATCAGGATATAAACGGCCTGGACGAGGCCACGCAACCCATAGGGCAACCATGTCCACACCGCCAGCCGGAACATCTGCCCAAAACTGCTGCTACGCCCCAGGAAAACACTCGCCAGGTAAAGCGCACCGCCCCACAACAACCACGCCGCAACAGTCCCCAGCACTGTACCGCCGAATTTGAGCACGTTGAGTCCGCCCGAGGCCGGCGCCGGGGTAGACGGCTCGGCGACCACCCCCTCCATCATGCGGGGATCAACGCCGGTCACCATCTCCATTTTGCCGGGCGGCGTTGCCTGGGCTGCCGGCGATGGGCGTGAGGCCGCCCAAAGGGGGGCAAGCGTCAGCAGCATGATCAGAAACGCCGGCAACCACCACGCTTTCTTGTGGTTGTCTTTCAAATATCCAAACGTTGCTTTGGGACGGAAAAGCACACCCAGGAACAGGGCAAAAACGTTCTTTTTGCCAGGCTTTGCCGCACCCTGCAACGCAGGTTCCTGTGCAACATTTTCTGTGGTCATAGGCACCTCACAACGAGTTGATTCAATACCAGGTATTATAACGTATCCGGCAACAAAAAAGTTCCATTTCCCTGCATCAGCTTGGCGGTTCCTGCGTCTTAAAGTGCCCGCCGCCGACCTCGCGTGCCTGCGTGACCACCACAAAGCCTTCCTTGTCGACCTCGTAAACGATAGATTTGAGATGCGCGATCTGCACATCCGTGATCGCACATAACAACACATTCCGGGTCTCGCCGGTGTACATGCCAACCCCTTCCAAAGCCGTCACGCCACGTTTAAGTTCTTTCATCAAGCGTGCTGAGAGTTCCACCTTCTTTGTTGTGACGATAATCGCCAGGTTGGGCGCGGGTTCAGTTCTGAACCACCGGGGGCCCTTACGCTGCCACTCTTCACGACGCGGGACGCCGCGCCGGCGAAAGCGTCGGTATCCTTCCAGGGTCATGAGAAACAAGGAGAGATACGTCAACAAAACAAGCCCAAGGATCAACTGCCCAGGCAATAACTCACCAATCGCGGCCCGCGCGACAAATTCCTGGAAAGTGGTGATTGGCGTTGGATGAACGGCTAACTTGAGCAGCCAACTGACAAGCACAACGACAAAAATCGCCGCATAGTTGCGCCGGAAACGGTTGCCCATCGCCTCCCAGTGCGAGATCGGAAACACCGGATGGCGCAACACATCGCTGAGCGCATCCCCCCAATCCGACGATGGGTGGAACGGCGGCACGAGCATCGTGGCAAAGAATTCGGTTTCCATCAGCCGGGCGCGATGATACCACAGCGAATAATAAGCGTAACGGCGCGCCTCGATGTTGAGGAACAGTAACAGGAGCATCAGCACCAACAAAACCACAAAATGCGGATTCTGCGGCGAACTAAAACCAAACGTAATCGCGCCGGCGGACGTGACAACCGCCCAGTTCGTTGTTGTGTCCAGGCGACTGCGCCACAGGTTCACGCGCGTGATCTCGGCGCGATAGAAATGCACCATCGCCGTGACGAAATTGCTCTTGTCTAGCTTGTAGCCTTGATAAGACCAGACGCACTCATCGCCACCTTGCTGCGCGTCGGCAGATAGCAGGTCAGACATGGGTATGTTTTCGTTCATCGATCGAACCCGGTAAACCTACACCAACCCGGCAAAATGCGTAATCGCCTCCCGCACAAAAGCCTCATCGAACGGCCCGCCCGGTGACGGCGTCTCGATAATGCGCTGCGGGATGCGCAACGCGCCAAAGTCGAATCCCTCGCGCTGCTTGAAGGCAATCTTGCGGCGCAGCGTCTCGGCGCCCAGGCGCTCCAAATCTTCAGCGTCCCACGCGAACCCCGCTGCCGCCAACGCGCCGAGCACTGTCTCGCGGTCATAGATGCCGCGCGCGAAAAGACACAGGACGAGGCTGGTGAGCACCTGCCGCCAGCGTTCCTCATTGAGCAGTGTTTCGCCGATAAATTCAGGCGTCAGCGTTTGCCCTTTCTTGAGCGCGTTCTGGTCGAGGCTGTAGCCGGCGTTATCCAGGTGACTGTGACGCGCGCCGACCGACCACCCCACATGACACGCCGGCCCGGTATGATAGCCGGGCATCTCGTTGCCGCCGAAAGCCAGCGCAAAACTGCGCCCACCGTAGATCGTCGCGGCGTGCTCGACACCCCGCGCCAACGCGCGATAGAAATCGGTGGGCTGCGTCGTGATACGTTGCACCGCTTCGATATAGCCGGCGGCGTCGCCAAAGGCCAGCGTCACGCCGTCGGTGTCCGCTTCGTTGATCAAGCCTCGGGCGAGCGCCTCCGTCGCCCAGGCCAGCGTCACACCTGTGCTCATCACGTCGAGGCCCTGCATTTCGATCTCATCCATCACCTGCAACATACCGGGGACGCTGTCCAACCCCAACATACTGCCCGCGGCGAAGATAGGTTCGTGGTCGTAACCGAGCATCAGCGTCTTGTAGAAATACGGATCGTTGGGATAGGGGATACGCAGCGCCGCCAGGTGGATGCAGGCCACCGGACAATGCGCGCACGCCACACGCCGTCCCAGATAGTTGGCCGCCAGACTCTCGCCGGAAATCGCCTCCGCACCCTCGAAGCGCCCGGATTGCAAGTTGCGCGTGGGCAGCGCGCCGATGGCATCCAACGGCAAAACATTGATCGGCGTGCCCAGCTCGTGATATTTCTGCATTAATGGGGAGTCGACGGCAGCCTTGTAAATCGCGTCATAGGTCTGGCGGAAGGCGCGCCGGTCGGCTACGGGCAGAGTGCGCTTCCCCTCGATGACCAGGGCCTTGAGCTGCTTGCTGCCGAACACCGCCCCCAATCCCAACCGCCCGAAGTGGCGATAAGTCTCTGTAATCACACAGGCATAACTGACCAGCCGCTCACCCGCGCGTCCGATGCGCATGATCGAGCGTGTGCCGCTGCCCCCCTCGCGCACGCGCAGGACCGAGCCGGTGGTGTAACTGCTGCGCGTCCCCCACAGGGCGCTTGCATCGCGGAAACGCACGCCGTCCTCGTCGATGACCAGATACACCGGCATCACACTCGCACCACGGATCACAACCGCGCCATACCCCGCCATGCGGATCGAGACGGCGCTGCGCCCACCGGCATGGCTCTCGCCCAGGTTGCCTGTGTGCGGCGATTTGAACATCGCCACGGTCTTGGAGGCCAACGGGTACAATCCCACCAGCGGCCCTACCGTGAAGATGATAGGATTCTCCGGCCCCAGTGGATCCGCGTTGACAGGACACTCCTCTTCTAGCAGGCGGATACCGACACCACTCCCACCTAAACTTTCATCGAAAAGCTCTGGCCGTTCGCGCACTTCAAAGGAGCGGCGAGATAGGTCGATATAGAGAATACGTTTCAAAGGATCGTGAGGCAACATTTTCTCAACTCCTTGTCTCTCAAACGAATTTCCGTGAGTTCACACCGGTGTCCTCTGAAGGGCACAGTTAACCCGAAATTTCTTCCAGTTTGATGACGTCGTAAGGACAATAATCGGCGCAGTATCCGCAGTAAACGCAGATCTGTGGCTTGTGATTCGTCTCGTCCCATAACGCCGCACCGAACGGACATGCCTCCACGCAGTTGTAGCAGCCGATGCACAGGTTCGGCTTGAAGCGCACGCCGCCGCCTTCGCGCGGGGTCAATGCCTCCGTGGGACAGACGCGGGCACACGGCGGATCCGAACAGGCGCGGCACACAATGACGGTGAAACCTTTGCGGATGCCACCCGCCGATCGCACGTGAATGCATGCGTTCTCCAGTCCGGCGTAGCCCGTCCGCCGCGTACATGCAAACATACACATCTGGCACCCTACACAACGATCCACATCGATGACGGATAAACGTTTTGCCATACGCCCTCCCTGAGTTCGACATTCGCCATAGTATACACTGAAAACCCGATAGTGGAATTGACCTGCCGGTGAATCGCGGTATAATGAGCATGTAGCATCTAGCCGGTTTTCCCCAAAACCGACGTGCAGATTAACAAGCCATATCAAGCGACGGTAGCGCCGTGCGCAGAGCCAACGGATTTTTCGGTCCTTATTTTCTTATCCTGTTTGACCGGAGGTGACTATGATTTTGGTAACGGGCGCTACAGGCCATGTGGGGAATGTATTGGTGCGCGAGCTGCTGGCGCAAGGGCAACAGGTCCGCGCGATGGTGCTCCCTAATGACAATTGCGCGTCGCTGGAAGGCTTGGAGGTCGAATACGTCGTCGGCAATGTCCTCGATCCTGCCTCGTTGGAACGGGCGATGGATGGCGTTGATGTGGTCTATCACCTGGCGGGCATCATTTCCATTCTGCCCGGCGCAGAAACATTGATGCGGCAGGTCAATGTGGAGGGGGCCCGCAACACTGCCCAGGCCGCGCTGCGCGCCGGCGTGCGGCGGATGGTGCACATCAGTTCGATCCACGCCTTCAAACGGATGCCCCACGGCATCTGCGTTGATGAGTCCATTCCCTTTGCGCCGGATAGTCCGGCAGGGACTTACGATCGCACCAAAGCCGAGGGCACACTGGCCGTCCTGGAAGCGGTGGAACAGGGCCTCGACGCCGTCATCGTCTGTCCCACCGGCATCATCGGCCCCTACGACTACCTCGACTCTGAAATGGGCAACGTCATCCGCAATTTTGCGCGCAAGAAGCTGCACTTTCTGGTCAAAGGCGCTTACGATTTTGTGGACGTGCGCGACGTCGCCAAAGGACTGATCCTGGCAGCCGAAAAAGGGCGCACGGGTGAGACCTACATTTTGTCGGGCGCGCGCATTGAAATCGTGCAGATCAAGGAGGTTGTGCAAGAATTCGCGGGCATCCACACCCCGCATATCGTCGCGCCGATGTGGCTGGCGGAACTCGTGGCGCGCGTCGCCGAGCCTTTCTACCGCTTGACGCACGCCATCCCCAAATTCACCCAGTATTCACTGCGCACCGTGCGGGACAATTGCAACTTTAGCCACACCAAAGCCGAAACTGAATTGGGCTATACCCCCCGGCCCCTACGCGAAAGCATCGCGGACGTCCTCATGTGGCGTAGAATGAGAACGACATAACAGAACTTACCCGGGGCTGGCGCGGTCAGAGACCGGCCAAAGCACACTGGGGCCGGTCTCCGACCGCGCTCCCCAACTGATAATGAAGCACACCCTTATCATTCTAGCTCCGAAATAAAGCCCTTTCCACGAGCAGGGTGCATTTCAATTCGGGGGCAAAAGCCAGATAAACGCCTGCTTTAACCGCAGAGTTCGCTGAGAGCGCGGAGAAATTTCTGACAACTCTGCGGACACTGCGTGCTCTGCGGTGCAATTTAAGAAAAGTCGCTCCCATTCTGAAATGCACCCCACGAGCCACGTGTCATTGACTTCCCTCGTAGGAAGAGTACAATGAGAGCAACGGCGCTGTCAGAGGGATAGCGCAAACTACCGCATAGGAGGTCAATATATGGTGATCAAGAAAGAAGCCGAGATGGAACCTGAAATGCTGGAAGAGCTCAAGAGAAAGCCGACAGCCAAGCCGCGCACTTATGTCGTCGCTGCCGGAGACACACTGAGCGCCATCGCCAAGAAGTTTTACGGTGATGCCGACCGCTGGAAGGAAATCCTCGCAGCCAACAAAGACGCCATCAAGGACCCCAATGCCATCCGAGTTGGACAGGAGTTAGTCATTCCTGAAGCGTAGTCTCAATTTTCTCATGAACAGGGGTTGTGACAGATAACCTGCCTCACAACTCCTGTTCATTTTTGTGAGGGTTACATTTTGACGAAATTCAAAGCCGCCATAACCTTTCTCAGTTTGTTCAGTGTACTTTTTATCACAGCCCTGTCAGGATGCCGACGCGAAGTGAACCTCGATGACATCGGAAATCCCTCTGCCCGCCCCACTGCGACACCCAAACCGGCAGCCCTGACGGCAACCGCCAAAGCCGGGCCAAGCCGCACCCCCACCATCGTTATCGATACCTCCACCCCTACCCCCACCCGCGCCGCGCCGGAAACGACGGCCATCTTCTACACCATACGCGCGGGAGACACCCTCTCCGGTATCGCCATGGCCTTCGGCACAACGGTAGAGAGTCTGATGCGCATCAACGGATTGGCCAATGCCGACCAACTGGCAGCCGGCCAGCAGTTGCGGATTTCTCTGGAAGCGCAATACGTCGGGCCAGAAACCCTCTTAATCCCCGACAATGAATTGGTGTATGGGCCGGAATACAAAGACTTCGACATTGCCCAGGCGACAGCCAGGCTGCCGGGTCTATTCAAAACCTACAGTGAAAACGTGCTGGGGGTGGACATGACCGCCGCCGAGATCGTCAAGTTGGTCGCCGAACAGTACAGCGTTGGACCGCGGGTGCTGCTGGCGCTCCTGGAACTACGCGGTGGCTGGCTGACAAATCCACAGCCCACGGCAGACCAATACACCTACCCGCTGGGCTATACCGCGCTACCGCACATGAACGGCCTGTATCGCCAACTCAGCCTGGCAGCGGATGCCCTCAACATCGGATTTTATGGCTGGTGGATGGACAGTCTGTGGCTCGTGCAAACGCGCGACGGCACGTACATTCAGTTTTCGACGCAAATCAATGGTGGCACGGCAGGGATTCAACGCGCGATGGCTCCCGCGTCCGCCGATTACGAGAGTTGGCGCGCCGATTTGAATCGCTTCGCAACCGTCTACAACAGTCTGTTCGGCAATCCGTTCGCACCCGCGATCAAACCGTTGATTCCCGACGGCTTGAAAGCCCCAGAACTGCTCCTGCCGTGGCCCCAGGACGCCACCTGGTACTACACGGGCGGGCCGCATCCGGGATACGGGACCCAGGGGCCATTCGCAGCACTGGACTTCACCACCAACGAGCGCAACATCGGCTGCGCCCCGAGCAATCAATGGGCGACCGCGGTCGCAGATGGCCTTGTCGTTCACAGCCGTGATGGCATGGTCATACAAGACCTCGATGGGGATGGTTTTATGGGCACAGGCTGGGTGATATTCTACATGCACCTGGCCTCGGATGGGCGCGTGCCGAATGGAACCATGCTCAAAGCAGGCGATAACATCGGGCATCCTTCGTGCGAAGGCGGTGTCTCCAATGCCACCCACCTGCACATCGCCAGACGCTACAACGGCGTCTGGATCGAAGCTGACGACCCGCGCTTTCCGATGAAACTTTCAGGTTGGGTACCGGCCTCCACGGGTGACGCCTATTCCGGCACACTCTCCAGGGACGGACAAACATGCACCGCCTGCGAGTGTTGGGAGCAAATCAACGCCATCTCGCACTGATTTTGACAGAATCCAAATATGGCCTAGACTATTTAACGAACGACTGTCCGACTACTTTGAACAGGAGGAGACACAATGCAATACGCGAGTTTTGGAAAAAGAGTAGTGGCTTATATCATCGACAGCTTCATTATCGGCTTGATTGTCGGCATTCCGATTGGATGTTTGATCGGCCTCACGGCAACCTTCGCCATGCAGATGTCAGAGGAAGCATACGTTATCGCCATCATTGCAGCTTCACTGATCAGCATACTCTGGGCTGTGATCGCCGGCATTCTGTACTTTGCGATCATGTGGTCACGCACCGGGCAAACATTAGGGAAAAAATGGCTCGGCATCAAAGTCGTAACCGCAGACTGGACTCCTCCTTCTTTTTGGCGCTCTGTGGGCCGCGCTATCATCGGCTATGGGGTGAGCGATCTGGTCTTCGGCCTGGGCTTCCTGTGGATGCTGTGGGATGACTATCAGCAGTGCTGGCACGATAAGCTATTCGGCACGTATGTGATCGAAGCATAACGCCACAACACAAACGCAGTTCAAGCGACGCGCAAGACTTTCGCCCCGCGAATCTTGCGCGTCTTCAGTTCGAGCAGGGCCGCATTTGCTTCTTCCAGAGCAAATTCTTGTACCTCTGGTCTGATCTGCATCTCCGCCGCCAGGGCTAGAAACTCCGCCACGTCCCTCCGGGCGACATTAGCCACGCTTTTGATCTCCTTCTCCATCCACAGGTGCTCGGGATAATCCAGGCGCAGCAGCGCCTCTTTGTCCCCGTCCTCTTTGCGAATAGCGTTGATGACCAAACGCCCGCCGGGCGCCAAATGCTTCAGCACTTCAACAATCGGTCCCCAGACCGGGGTGGTATCGATGGCGCAATCGAGCTTCTCCGGTGGTTCCTCGGCGTGATCCCCTGCCCAGACCGCACCAAGCTCCCTGGCGAACGCCCGTTCCGGCGCGCTCCTGGCAAAGACGAAGACCTTGACATTCGGATACCGGTAACGCGCCATCTTCAGCACAAGATGCGCAGACGCTCCAAATCCCACCAGGCCGAGATTCTGCCCATCCTGGATGTTCGGCAGGCGCAGCGAGCGATAGCCGATTGCCCCCGCGCACAGCAGCGGCGCAGCCTCAACGTCGCTGAAAAAGGCAGGGATGCGATAGGCGAAATCTTCCGGCACGGTCATCAACTGCGCGTACCCGCCGTTGACGTCCCGGCCTGTGGCTTTGAAGTCCGCGCACAGATTCTCGTTGCCCGCCAGGCAATACTTACACGTCCCGCACGCCGAGTAAATCCAACCCACGCCGACCCGCGCGCCGATCTCGAACGCCTCTGCGCCGGGACCGCACGCCTCGACCCGTCCCACCACCTGATGCCCCAGCACGACCGGCAACCGTGGCGGCGGCGTGCGGCCTTCGATCTCATCCAGCTCGGTGTGGCACACCCCGCAAGCCGAAACCCGCACGAGGATTTCACCGGCGGCGGGGACGGGATCGGGTAACTCGGTCAGCCTTAAGGGGGAATGATCTTCGTTGAGATTGCAAAGTTTGGACAAAAGCATAGCTTTCATACAGAACCTCCGCGCATTATCGACAATGCAATTTGAGGGGCAGCTCAACCATTATACCATAAATGGACAACAACGGGCGCATTTCAGGTCAGGGGCACAAGCCAGATAACCGCCTGCTTTAACCGCAGAGTTCGCTGAGAGCGCGGAGAAATTTTTGGCAACTCTGCGGACGTTGCGTGCTCTGCGGTGCAATTTAAGAAAAGTCACCCCCATTCTGAAATGTACCCACAACAACCTCAGGCTTGTCATCGGGATTTTGTGTGTTAGAATCACCTTTTGGAGTCTAACAGTATGGAGCATATTCTTCCACTGATTCTATACACGTGCCTGCTTGGCGGGGTCCTGTTGCTAGGCATATCAGCGATCCCTCGACTGCACTTTCTGCGCAAACCTGTAAACGCCGGTTGGTTGACATTGCTCGCTTTCCTCTGGCTACTGTTGCCCCAACAGGGACGCTGGCTGCCATCGTTGTGGGCACCTGGCTCGGTCCTGGGCGGGCAGATTCTGCTGGACTTGACGCCCGCGGTGTGGTGGCTAGGCCTGATGGTGACATTGATTTTCTGCGGGATGGCCTGGTTTGAAGTAGCCGAACGGCGGGAAACTCCCCGGCTGTCAGAAATCGTGGTCATGACCATCCTGGTCCTCACCTGGCTGACGTTGATGAGCGGCTCGTTGCTAACCATGTTGGCAATGTGGGCAGTTTTTGATCTGGCGTGGGGTATAGCCGGGTTGATGTCCGGTGCGAATAGCGAACGCGTCGTTTTCGGGATGGCCCTGCACGGCATCGCTTCCTTGACCCTGTGGGCCGTCTCGCTTTACATGCTGCAAAGCGGCGTCAGTGAGTTGTGGTGGTTGATGTGGCCCAGCCCATCGATGTTAACGCTGCTCCTCGTGGCTGCCTTTATGCGGATCGGCTTCTACCCTTTCCAGATTACCTTTCCAGAAGGTCTCGGCCTGACACGCTCGCTTAGTCTGGTGTACTTTATGGGGCCGGTGACAGGCATGGCCTTGCTCTACCGGCTGATGACATTGCCAGGCGTCGAACGCTTACCGGAGTGGGTAATGACATGGGGCGTCCTGGCGATGTTATGGAATGCACTGATCGCATGGGGCGGTCGGCGTCAGCCGACGATGACCGGCGCTTGCCTTGCCCTGTTTATCGGACTGGTGACAGGAGCCTGCAGCAGCGGATCGGCGTCGTTGTTACTGTTCGTATCCGGGCTATGGGCTGCCGGCGGCGCACTGCTGGCCCTGGGACGCGGGCGTGACCGGCAGGCCATCGCGTGGACGTGGACGACCTGGCTGGCCGTGCTGTTTTTCCTGGGCGCGCCACCGTCCCCTGTGAGTGGTGTTTTTGGGCAATTGATCGAGGAGTTACCGTGGGCGCTGAGAGCAGCGCTGCTCGTGGGGATGAGTTGTAGCGGTGCGATCTTTATTCAGCGCGTGGCCCCGTTCGCGCGCGGCGCCGTCACGCCGCCAACGATGTGGCAGCGCATTGCGATGATCGGCGGGCTGGGTATCATTGCGGCAATGTTGATTGCCGCGACACTCCTTGTCGAGCCGACACCCTTTTCGTGGCTTGGGTTTGGATTCTGGCTGCTCAGCATCCTGGGCGCCGGTATCTTGGTGCGGTGGGGCAAGCCGCTGCGCGAACGCACACACTATCTTCAACCCATAATGGAGTTTTTCGATCTGCAGTGGCTCTATCGCTCAATATGGCGAGGCACCGAACATCTCCTCGGCGTTCTGCGCATCACCGCCGATGTGGTAGAAGGAAGCGCATCGCTGCTCTGGTCATTGCTGATCCTGCTCTTGATCTTGCTGGTGGTAGGAAACCAATGAATCCATTCAATGCGTGGTTGGATCGGGTCTCTTCGTTCGCTTCGACGCCGGCAGCCTGGGCGATTTTCATTGCCGGCGCAGGCATCTATCTGATCAACGTATGGCGCATCCGTTTCCTGATCTTGATCGCGCAGTATTTCCTGGTGGGCATCCTTTTCGCCCGGATTTTCGACACCCGACCAGAGATGGCGCTGCTGAAAATCCTGGTCGGGTGGCTCATCTGCGGCGCGTTTTTAATCAGTGCGCGCGTGCGCGCCAACGCAATCGCCCGCGCGCAAGCGCGGAAACAAAGCGAGATGCCGGATAACGGCGTGCGGACGGCGCGCGAACGGCCTTTTCGCTGGGCATCCAACCTGCCCTTCCGCATCCTCTCATTGCTCGTGATGACGGTCGTTGCCTATCTGGCCGCAGAGAAATATCCTCTGCCGTTTATCTCCGCAGAACTGGCGCTGGCCTGTTTTATCTTGATCATTCTGGCCGTGCTCTTCATCGGCACAGAGGAAAATGACGTGATGGTCGTCGGGGTCGGCGTGCTCAATCTGCTGGCAGCGTTGGATATCTTTTATTCCTCGCAGGACCCGGGACTGCTGGTGACGGGGCTTCTGGTGATGGTCAACTTGCTCGTTGGACTGGCGTTCTCCTATCTCGCCGTGGTCGAGGTGGCCGAATGACGCTCCCCGGCCCTGTCGTCCTGATTGGCCTGCCACTGGCCATGGCTGTCGTGTTGCAGATCCTGCGACGCTGGACGGCAATCACGGCTTTTCTAGCCACGGTTACGGCACTTTTCAGCGGGTTGTTGGTGATGTCCGCCCCGCTGATCGACAAACTGCTGTCGCTCAGCGTATTCAATGTCGTCGTAGAGCAGCCGTTTTATTTATTGGGCCGTGAATTGGTCGTCGAACCGGTCGATCGCCTGCCGTTGAGCTTCATCTTCTTGACGGCAGCCGGACTGTTTGTCATCGCCTGGCGTCTGCTGCCACATTCCAACTTTTTCCCTACCGGATTGATGATGGTCGCCATGCTGGCCGGTGCAATGATGGTCAAACAGGTCGTTTACACAGCCCTGTTGATCGAGATCGCTGCCGTGCTGTCTGTTTTCCCCCTGCACGAGCCGGTCGGTGGACGGTATGGCGGTGGAAGTGGCAAGGGCGGCGCGCGCTACATCGCCTACGTTACCCTGGCGTTGCCCGGCCTGATGATCACCCAGTTGCTGTTGGAACTCTTCGCCATCTTTCCTAACGATACCGGATTGCTACAAAGCGCGACCGTGCTGTTGGGACTATCCTTCGTCATTTTGCTTGGCGCAGTGCCCTTCCAGGCATGGCTTTCCACGATCGCCACCGATGGCTCGCCGCCGGTGGTGACTTTCCTCTTCACCGTAAACATGGGCGCGGTGTGGTTCATGCTGCTGGCATACCTGGAATCCTATGCCTGGTTGGGACAGCAAGCCATTTTTAGCTCACTTTTCACCACCATCGGCCTGTTAATGATGATCATCGGGGGGGCGCTGGCGGCGGCACAGCGGCGTTTGGGTCGTCTGATCGGGTACGCGACGCTTGTTGACAATGGGGCGATGTTCATGGCATTGGGGACACGACAGGTCGCCGGGGTAGCCCTCACCGTGATGATATTGATGGCGCGGCCTCTGGCATTGGGCTTGATGACGATGGGGCTGGATGGGCTGAAGCGTTTGAGCAGTGGTAATGACAGTACCGCCCACAACGCCAGAGGCGTCATCAGCCTGGAAGGCGCCGGCTGGCGTGCCCCCTGGCGGGCGGTTGCCTTCGTTGTCGGCGGCATTGCAATGGCGGGATTCCCGCTTTCGTTGAACTTCGCCGCGCGCTGGGGGCTCTATCGTCTGATCTCCAACACAAATCTGTTCCAGGCCGTGTTGGCCTTACTGGGCTGCGCGGGGGTAATGATGGGCGTGATCAGCGTTACCCGCACCCTTTTCACGCCACTGCCCAAAACGGCGGCAGGACAACCGCCCACTCCCGGCAATAGCAGCCAGGAGGATTTCGTCGTGCTGCTCCTGATTATGATTTTGATCGGCGCAACGCTGGCGCTGGGAATATACCCAGGCGTGGTCAGCCAAATCGCCCTGCAGATGGCAAAAGGCTTTACCTTCTTCTAGGAAATACCGGCATGACACTGAATTTGTTGGACTATCGCATCCGACAGCGCGATTACCTGCTGAGCATCACGCAGGCGATGATCTCGCGCCTGAACGTGCGCGCAGTGCTGCGCCTGATCTTGCAGGCTGCGGTGGATATGCTGCAAGGCCAATCGGGATTGATCGCGCTATACAACCCGGATGGAGAATTTGCCTCCTGGACCAGTTACGGCCTGCCACCCGCGTTGGTCGATGCCTTTCAACCGCTGGTCGAAGGTGTGCCCGTCGTGGACAAAGCAGAAGATTTCACCATCCCTAATCTGGCAGAAAAGCTCGCGCAGATCGCCGAGGAAACCGGACTGCTCCTGCGACAGGTGGTGGCCTTGCCGATGGTCGTCAATGCAGCCGACGCGGGTTGGCAGAGCGGTGCAGGCCGCACCGGGGGGGAACAGCGCCAGGACTTTCTCGGCGTCCTGTTCGTTTTCCGTTCGCATAGCCTGAGCTTCTCGCCGGACGATCGCCTGATTCTCAAGAGTTTCGCCGATTATGCCGCGATCGCCGTCAACAACGCGCAGTTGTACGAGGCAGCCGTTACCGAGCGCGGGCGATTGGATGCCTTGCTCGAATCCAGCGGTGACGGCATTATGGTCCTGCGGCCCGACCTGAGCATCGAACGTCTGAACCGCGCGCTGGCTTCGCTCACCGGCTGGACCGCCGAGGAAGCGGTAGGCCTGCACCACGATGCCGTCATCGTTTGGGCGCGGCAGAACTCCGATATGACGCTCACACAAGCCATAGAACAAGGCTGGCCTTCACGCGAAAGCAGTGCAACGCTAGGGCGTGGGGCGGCCAGCAGCCGCACGCTTTATGTGGAAGGTGAACTGCGCCGGCGTAACAGCAGTGTGGTCTCGGTGGGCATCACCTATGCGCCGCTATTGGGTCGCAATGGACGGCTACTCAACATCATCAGCAACGTGCGCGACATCACCCGCTTCCGCGAGGCCGATGTGCTCAAAGATACCTTCATCTCCGTTGTGTCGCACGAGCTGAAAACGCCGGTCTCCATCATCAAAGGTTATGCCGAGACGCTACGCCGTCCAGAAGCGCGCCGCAACCCGGCGTTGGTCGAGGAGATGCTGGAGTCCATCACCGAAGAGTCGGATCGCCTGGCGCGCCTGGTGGATGATCTGCTGGATGCTTCGCGATTGCAAGCCGGTGGGCTGCCCTTCCGCGACGTGGAGGATGTGGATTTGCGCTTTATCGCTCGCCGCGTCGTCGAACGCTATGCCCCTCAGTCCACACAACATCGGCTCATTCTGGATTTCACGCCGGCAGACGACTTCCCCACCGTGCGCGGAGACCCGCAACGTTTGGAACAGGTGTTGGACAACCTGGTTTCGAACGCCATCAAATACTCGCCCCGCGGTGGCGTGGTCGAGATCAAGGGTGAAGCGTCAGCGGTTGAGGTAGTCATCTCGGTACGCGATGAAGGTGTGGGCATCCCCCTGGAAGAACAAGAACGCATCTTCACCCGCTTCCACCGCGTCGTCAGCCCCGAGACGCGCGCCGTCTCCGGGACGGGACTGGGCTTGTATCTCACCCGCGCGATCGTGCAGGCCCACGGCGGGCGCTGTTGGGTTGATAGCATCCCCGGTCAGGGCGCAACATTTTACGTCGCCCTCCCTCGGGAGACGGGCCTGGCGCTCTGGCACGCTGCCGAGCCAGACATTGCTGCCGAGCCAGAAGCGCCACAAACGCCACCAGCCGACGCCATCAGCCTGGATATGTGATACTGATTTCGTATTTCTCATTTCTAATTTTGCACAAGGAGTAACGATAATGCCACCAAGATATTTCGCCACCGTCGCGTGCCCGGTCTGCGGGACGCGCTTCCAAACGCCGGTCGAACAGATTCTCGACGTGCGCGTTAATCCGGAAGTGAAAAACCGGATATTCAGCGGAGCTGTCAATGTCGCTATATGCCCATCCTGTGGGAATGGCGGGGCGCTCAACATCCCCTTCATCTACCACGACCCGGAAAAGGAAAAGGCGCTGTTGTTCTTGCCCTTTGGGATAGGAAACGGCGAAGTGGAACGCCAAAAATTGGCCGGGCAGTTAACCCGCCAACTGATGGATTCCATACCCCAAGAAGAACGCAAGGGCTACCTCTTCCAACCAGAGACTTTCCTCACGATGGAAAATATCGTCAAGCGCGTGTTGGAGCTGGAGGGCGTGACCGAGGAGGATCTGGAGCGCAGTCAAAAACAACGCCAATTCCTGGACAAGTTCATCTCTGCCCTGGAAGAAGAATGGCCGGCCCTGCTTGCGGACAACGAAGCACTGCTCGATGAAAATTTCTTCGGTATGTTGCAATACACCATGCAGGTCATTGCAATGGCCGGAGCAAGCGGCGGCGCAAGTGGCGGCGCAAGTGGCGGCGATTTTGGCAAGGTCGAAAAAGCCTACAACTATCTCGTCGACAATACCGCTATCGGTCAACGACTCGCCAAACGCACCGAAGTCGTTCGCAAATTTGCCGACGATCCCACGCAGGCTTCGCTTCTGGAGGCGTTGATCGCCGCCCCAGACGAAGAAACGCTCCAAGTCCTGGTGCAATCGGGCCTGAGTTTAATGGACTACTCGTTCTTCCAACAATTGGTCTACCGGATGGAAGCGACAGAAGATCCGCAGGAGAAAGCGCATCTGACGCATTTGCGCCGCCAAATCCTGGAAATCCGCGACGCCATCATGGAAGCCAGCGAAGACGTTGCCCGCGCACGCGCGGAACTTCTAGAGAAGCTGCTCAACACAGAGGACCCGCTCAAGATGGCGCGCAGCTACCTCTCCGAACTGGATGATACGTTCGCGTTTGTTCTGCGCTCCGAACTGACGGCGGCACGCAATCGCGGCGACAAGCACAGCATTGAGGCACTCCAGCGCATCGCCGCTGTGCTCAACCAGGTTACCGAAGAAAATATGCCGCCAGAAATCGTGTTGGCGCGACGCTTGATGATGGCGACCTCCGACGAACAAGTGCATACCATCCTCAAGAACAACCAGAAGATGCTGCAACCGCAGTTCTTCCAGTTCCTGGAAGGCCTCGAAGCGGCGTCGCGGGAACAGGGCGAAGCCAAAACGGCAGATCAACTGGCGCATATCCGGGCACTGGCGCAACAATACGCGCCCCAGCCCGAAGCAGCGCCAGAAGCGGAGCCGTCTACGCCCCAGCCGCCCACCCCACCTCCCGCGCCGCCGGAAGACGAAACGCGGACGGCTTCAGGATTGATCATCGCCAAGCGGTAAAAAGGGGTAAAGAGTAAAGAGTAAAGAGTGAAGAGTGAAGAGTGAAGAGTAAAGAGTAAAGAGAAATGAGTATGAAGGCGTGGGCCTTTTACTCATTTCTCATTTCTGATTTCCCAGGAGGACGCCATGGCGGGAAAACTGGTCCTGGTAGACGGCCATTCGCTGGCCTATCGCGCTTTCCATGCGCTGCCGGCCGAGATGCAAACCTCATCAGGGGAGCTGACAAACGCCTCCTTCGGGTTCGCGTCAATGCTGCTCAGCGTGTTGCATGACGAACAGCCCGACTACGTCATTGTGACCTTCGATAAAGGGCCATCGTTCCGCGAGCGGTTGTACGCCGAGTACAAAGCGCACCGCGCGAAAATGCCCCCCGAAATGCGCAGCCAAATGGAGCGCGTCCGCCAGTTCGTGGACGCGCTCAACATCCCCATCGTGATGCTGCCGGACTACGAGGCCGACGATGTGTTGGGCACGCTCTCCCGCCAGGCCGCCGCGCAAGGGCTGGACGTCGTCATCGTCACCGGCGACCGCGACGCACTGCAACTGGTGGATGAGCACGTCACCGTGCTCACTTCCGGGCGGCGCTTCTCCGACACCCTGCGCTACACACCGGAGGCCGTCCGCGAGAAATACGGGTTGGAACCGCAGCAGCTTGTTGACCTCAAAGCATTGATGGGCGATACGTCTGACAACATCCCCGGCGTGCGCGGCATAGGCGAAAAAGGCGGCATTACGTTACTGCAAAAGTACGGCACGCTGGACAACCTTTATGCGCATCTCGATGAGCTTAGCGCACGGTACCAGACGGCATTGGCCGAAAACCGCGATATGGCCTACCTCAGCCAGCGCCTGGGCCGCATCGTGCGCGACGCGCCAATCACACTCGACCTCGAGGCGGCGCGCACCGACAAGGGCTACGACCGCGAACGCGCACTGGCGCTGCTGCAACAACTCGAATTCCGCACGCTGGTGCGGCGGCTGCCGGGGGCAGAAGAACCGGCGCATCAGCAAATCGACCAATCGGCGAGTCAACAGCTCTCGCTTTTCGGTGAGATCGCGCCTGCGCCGCAAACGACCGTGATCCCCAGCCTTGGCAACTATCGCGCCGTGGTGACTGAAGCGGAACTTGCAGAAATCGCCGCGCGACTCGGCAAAGCGTCGCGCATCGCCGTCGATACCGAAACAACCAGCACAGACGCGCTGCGGGCGGATCTGGCGGGCATCTCCTGCACCGACCAGACGGGCGTGGCGTGGTATGTCCCTGTGCGTGCGCCCGCCGGCGAACCGGCTCTGCCGCTGAAAACCGTGCAACAGCACCTCGGTGCCGTGCTGGCGAATCCGCAGATCGCCAAGATTGGACATAATCTCAAATACGACATCGAAGTGCTGCAGCGCCACGGCTTCACCGTCGCCGGCGACTTGTTCGATACGATGATCGCCGAATGGGTACTCAACCCCAACTCCGCCAACCTGGGCCTCAAAAATCAAGCCTGGGCGCGGCTGGGCGTGCAGATGACGGAAATCACCACGTTGATCGGCACAGGCCGCGAGCAGAAGACGATGGACCAAGTCCCGCTCGCGCAGGTCGTCCCCTACGCCTGCGCCGACGCCGATATGGCCTTCCGCCTGTCCACCATCTTACAAGCCGAACTCGAGCAACGCGAACAAACGACGCTTTTCCGCGACCTGGAAATGCCGCTGTTGCCGGTACTGGTCGATATGGAAATGACGGGTGTGAAACTGGATGTGGGCTGGCTGGAGACACTCTCCCAAGAACTGGCGGCGCGCTTAGGCGAACTGGAACAGGCAATTTACCGGCATGCGGGCACGGAATTCAACATCAATTCCACGCAGCAGTTATCGGACGTGCTCTTCAAACGCCTGGGCCTGCCGGCGCGCGGCATCAGCAAGACCAAATCGGGTCACTACTCTACCCGCGCGGGCGTCCTGGAGGATTTGCAAGGTAAGCATCCGATTGTCGATGCCATCCTGGGACACCGTGAATTGTCCAAACTGAAATCGACTTACGTGGACGCCCTGCCCCAACTGGTCAACCCCCACACCGGGCGCGTGCACACATCCTACAACCAGACCGGCACAGTGACGGGGCGGCTGTCGTCTTCGGACCCAAACTTGCAAAACATCCCCATCCGCTCGGCAGAAGGGCGGCGCGTGCGGCGGGCGTTCGTGGCGGAAGACGGCTGGCGACTGATCGGCGCGGACTATTCGCAAGTGGAGCTGCGGGTTATGGCGCACGTCTCCGGCGACGAAGGCCTGATCGGCGCCTTTGAGCGCGGTGAGGACATCCACGCCACGACAGCGGCGGCGGTCTACGGCGTACCGCTGGAAGAGGTCAGCTACGAGCAGCGGCGCATCGCCAAAGCCGTGAACTTCGGCCTGATTTACGGGCAGAGCGCCTATGGCCTCTCCAAACAGGTGGGCATCAGCGTCGAAGAAGCCGACGCCTTCATCAAGCGCTACTTTGAACGGTTCCCGCGCGTGCGCGCCTATATGGAGCAAGTGCAGCGCGAGGTCGCCGAACGGGGCTACGTGGACACGCTGCTCAACCGACGGCGCTTCTTCCCCGAACTCGCGCCCGACAGCAATATCCCTGCCCAACAGCGCCAAGCCCTGCAACGCATGGCGATCAATACGCCGATTCAGGGCAGCGCGGCGGACATCATCAAACTGGCGATGCTGCGCACCCACCGGATGCTCAAGGAGAGCGGGCTACGCACCCGAATGATCCTCCAGGTTCATGATGAACTGGTGCTGGAGGCGCCAGAGGACGAACAAGAACGCGCCATCGCCTTGCTACGCGAAGCGATGGGGCAGGCGTTTGAGCTAATCGTGCCGCTCAAAGTGGATGTAGAAGTGGGGACGAATTGGGAGGAGATGCTGTAAGTAAAGTTACTCTCCTGCTTCTTGTAAGACTGCCTTGATTAGCTCCGTGCTTGCGCGGAAACCGAGAGCCTGTAAGCGGTCAATTTCGAGCCGTATCAGGGGAATCTCGCCGCGTAAACGTGCGGCAAGCAGTATACCCAGCGTCCCCACCGGCTTCAAGCCAGCACGCCGTGCGAAACGCCGAGCATCCAGGTCGTCCAATAACACATAGTCAGCCTTGAATGTTTTCGCCAGCACGATAGCCTCTGCCTCACCCCAATCCAGATCGGCCAAGAGCAGTTCCACCGCTTCAGTATTCGTCACTGTGGCAACTTTCAACCAGACAGAAACGGCACGTTTGATCTGAATATATGCAGTATCGGGCTTGGCACGCACCTCCTCCCAAACAGCCTGTGGTATGTAAATGCTATCCGCTCCTTGCCGTAGTAGGTCCAAACGCTCCAATTTCGCAAGAAACAGCAGTGGGCTGGTGTCTACAACCCAAAGAGTCACCGTGCCAACTCCCGTGCAGCGTGGATCTCGGCCTCTACTTCTTCAGCCCGCAGGTTAATCGCCGGTACACCCACATCTGCCAGACGGCGCAAAAACTCTATGCGCGTCATCTGGGCTAATGCAGCAGCTTTCCCTGCTGACAACCGTCCTAGCTCATACAGTTTGGCAGCGGCGTAAAAGCTGAGTGCCTCAGCAAATTCTCCATCCGACATACGGAGCACTTGGGGCAGTCCTTGCGGGTAGGTCACGACAGCTTGCCTCTCCATAACGAATCACCCTCCTATGGCGATGAACGGTAGATATTTTCATTATAGCATACAACGCCATCTTTGCGGCTCTTTACCGGCGGCTCAAATCCAGCGCGTTGACCTTGACCGGATGCAGGGTGACAACCACGCGGGACTCCCCAGGCCGGTCCATCTTACGCACATCCGCGCCATACTTGCGCCCCAGCTTGTCGGCGAAGACGTAATCGGGATCGGGTGTCAACTCGGCACGCGCGCGCACTTCCAACGTGCGCCATGGCGTCGCGGAATCGATGAAAAACATGGTGCACTCTGGATGCACTTGCAAGTTCTTCACCTTCTGCCGTGCAGTGTTCAGCGACAGTCGGATCATCCCGTCATCATCGAAGAGAAACCAGATCGCCGTCACCTGCGGATAGCCATTCCGCCCGATCGTCGCCAGCATCGCCACGTTCGACTTCAACAAATCGTGATGCGTTTCGGGTATTGTTATCATAATGACCTCCTTATTTGGATTCCAGCCAAACCTCTAAAGTCCGTCCAATCGCCTCCAGACTTTCCGCCGAAACCTTGTCCGGCGTATCCTGTGTCGTGTGCCAGTACGGATAATCGAAGTCAATCATATCGACAGCGGGCACGCCCTTCCGCACGAAAGGGATATGATCGTCGAGCATGGCGTGGCGGTATTCCGGGATGATACGATCGCTGTACCCCAACTGGCCGGCGATCCCCCACAATGCCTGACTGAGGCCGGGGTCCGAGTTGCGCTCGTAGTATACCTGCTGATCGGCGTCACCGATCATGTCCACAAGAATCATGGCCTTCAACGGTGACGCACCCGCCTCGCCCCAATGCTCCGCCATATACGACGATCCCACGATCCAATCCCAACCGTCGAGCCGCCCGTTATCCTCGGCGTCGAAGAAGGCCAGGTAAATACGTTGGGTTTTCGTGTCCCATGAAAGTGAACGCGCGAGTTCCAGCAACACGGCGACGCCGCTCGCCCCGTCGTTAGCCCCCATCACCGGCTGCGAGGGGTCTTCTTGATCGGCAGAACGCCGCGTGTCATAGTGCGCGCCGACGAGGATAGCACCTGCAGCGCCTGCACCTTCGCCCTTCCACGCAAGAATGTTACGCACCGGAGTATCCATATAGGTAAACTTTTGCTCGTAAATCTCCCACCCCTGCGCGCGCAGCTCCTCGATAATCAAATCGCCTGCTTTACGATGGGCCTCCGTGCCGGTGATGCGATACCCCAGGTCGCACTGCCGCGTCACCCACGGGTAAGCCAGCTCGCCGCTGAACGTCGCCGGGCCGGAAGGCGTAGGGGTACCACAAGCAGTGAGGAGCAGGATAAATGACACAAGAGCAATTTTGGCACAGCAATTTGAGCGATAACGCGCCATCATGATGTAAGCCTCCGGAAAAATCTGACCAACCTTGCCCATATTGTACTCACAAGGCCCAGATTCGCCAATAACAGATTTGTGCTAAAATAGACTTCGGCAGTTCAGTCCAATACTCAGAGATGCACGAAGACAAAATCCGTCAAACGACGTATGACGCCATGACGATGCGACTAACGACTACGAGACTGCTCTCGAAGGAGAAGTATGAAATCGACATTGACACCCGATAATTACGTACACCAGTTGGCGATGGAGACCCACCGGCAGTTCGCCTTCAGCGCCACCACGAAAACCGAATTCGAGGCATGGCAGCGCCGATTCCGTCCGCACCTGCGAGCGATGCTCGGCCTGGATGCGATCGCCAGTCGGGGGACATGCAACCTGCGCCCGCGCCAGATGAGCGAAGAAACCCTGTCGGACCACGTCCGCGAGGCATGGATCGTCCAGACCGAACCCGGCTTCGAGTTACCGTTCTACATCCTGTGGCCGTTGGAGGTCATGGGGAAACTCCCCATCGTGATCACACCCCACGGACACGGCAAAGCAGGCAAGCGCACTTACGCCGGTTTGTGGGATACGGAGGAAGAGCGGCTGTCCATCGTCGAGGGTGAACGTGACGTGGCATTGCAAGCCGTGCGCCAGGGCTACATCGCTATCGTGCCCGATATGCGCGGTTTTGCCGGATTGCGCCGCTGGAACGAAATCAAGATCGACGCCTTATCCTCGTGCCGGACGATGCAGATGCACGCGCTGCTGTTCGGGCGGACGCTCATCGGCGAGCGGGTGTGGGACGTGATGCGGCTGATCGACTACGCCGAAACCCGCCCGGAAATGGACACCCAACGCATCGCCATCACCGGGAATTCCGGCGGCGGGACGGTCTCGCTGTTTGCGGCGGCCTGCGACCCCCGCATCGCTGTCGCCGTGCCGGCGAGCTACTTCTGCACGTTCGAGGCTTCCATCGGCTCGGTCCACCACTGCGAGTGCAATTACATTCCCGGCATGATGGCGACGGCGGAAATGTACGACGTCGCCGGGCTGATCGCGCCGCGCCCATTCCTCGCCGTCGCCGGCCGCGAAGACCCGCTCTTCCCCTACCCCGCCGTCAAACAGGCGTTCGAGCGCCTGCGTCACATCTACGAAGTCGCCGAGGCGCCACCCGAACACTGCCAACTTTACACCGGCGAAGGCGGCCATCGCTACTACAAAGCGGGCGTGTGGCCGTTTGTCCGCCAAATGTTTGCGAACTAGGATACTTTTTGTGGCGGGGCTTCGCCCCGCCACAAAAATAACCCGATAGCCGGTTTTAGGTCACAGGCAATTGACAAACCGCAAAGGAACGATGCAGGATGCAAGATGCCTGAACTGTGCTTCTTGCATCCTGCATCCTGCATCCTGCATCCTGCCTCTCGCATCATTGCGCCCAGGCCAAAGCCCAGGCCGGTAACCACAACCTCCCAATGCCCATAAACGCTAACACCGTCGAGGCAACGAAAATCAGCACGCCAATGGCGATGAGGAGTTTGTCGGCGCGGGCATACGTGAGTTGGTGAACCCACGTGCGGGGACGCACCCCAAACGCGCGCAAGTCCATCGCGTCGATGATGTCCTCGGCGCCGACAATCGCGTTGATGGTCACCGGCACCAGCAGCGGCGCGAGCTTGCGGATCTGGGCGATGATACCGCCGGAGAGCTTCTCAACCTCGTAGCCACGCGCGCGTTGAGCATCGCGCGTAATCGCAAAATCACGTGCCAACGTCGGCACGAAGCGAAAAGCCAGGTCCATCGCATAGGCGAACTTATCCGGCAGCCCCAGTCCGCGGAAGGTGACACCGTAAAGGCTGGGATTGACGGTGTAGGGAATCGCAATCGCCATCACAGTGATGGCGTACATCCGCACAAGCTGGCTCACGGCAAAGACAATCTTCTCAACGGTGATATTCACAGAGATTTGCCACCCGACGATGGGGAGGGAGAGAGGCCCAAGCTGCCTGATAAGATGCTCTTCGGTGTAGGCATACTGGATGCCGCCTCTCCCGGTAAAGAACGTCAGCGTGGTCATAACGAGAATGATGATGCTGATCAAAATCCACGCCCGGCGTGTCTCGCACCACGTCAGTTTTGCCAGGAAGAACTGAAGCAGAGCAATGCCCAGGAAGATGAGCAAAATGCGCAAATCCCAGAACTGAATGACAGAGAACAACATCGTCAGCATAAAGATAATCCGCGCCCGCGGATCCAGCCGCTGGATGATCGTGTCCCGTTCGCGATAACGCCAGGCAATCAGCATTTCATTCCCCTTCTCGACCGAGGGGCGACGCGCCGTTGAAGCGCGCCGCTCCCCCAGATACTATCCGCGCCCCACGCGCCCTCGAATCGCATCGTAGGCGGCCAACAAAATCGGCGTGAGGATCATCGAGTTGAGAATGTTGGGACCGGCGGCCGGCGCAAACTCGCCGATGATCGCCGTAGCAAAGCTGTAGCCGTTGACCCAGATGTCGGCAAGGGAGGCGAAACCAATGCCGATAATGATGCCCAACGTGCCCCACAGGTTCACCGCCGCCAGGTCCACACTGAAGCGTTCCAGAACAAACCGTCCGGCGATGACCACCGCAGCGCCAATGATGAAAGCCCAGGCCCAGAAGGAAAAGTCCTCAATCTCACCGGTCCACGGCCCCGGCACACGAGGATTGAGGAACACCAGCACTATGGCAATCGCCATCAGCACGCCGACCAGGATGTTCAGGAAGTTGAGGCTGCGCTTCTTATCGGCGAAGAGCATCACCAACCCCGGCACCAAGCCCATCAAGCCGTTACCAACATCCCAGGCGGGATACACCCCCCAACCGGTGAGAAAGTCGCCCAGGATGTTGCCCACCGCCCCGGTGAAGAAACCGACCACGGGGCCAAAGGTGTAGCCGAAGAAGACCGGGATACAGATTGAGGGTCTCAATGCCACCTGACTAACAGACGGCATCGGAATGACATTGAAGATATAGTTGAAAACGCCGTAGAGCGCCGCACCGATCGCCATATAGACGACTTGCCGGGTCTCAACCTTCCAGGCATCGCTCTTCGCCGTGGCAAGGTAAACGCCGAAAACGCCGATGAGGCCGATCGCCGTGACGCCAATGGGGGCAATGCCCCGAATCTTGTCACCGCTGGTGAGGAGGCTGGCGAGCGCCAACAACACCACAAAGACAACCAACACAAGCAGCCAGGTAAGCGCGCGATTGGTTTTCAATTTTTCAGCCATACGTTCATCTCCTTTCGATAGAAATACTAGAATACGATACCTTCAATGACAGAGCAGCAGAACACGTCCCTCCCCCGGCGCGTCCGCCGCACGCATCCTTACCAGATGTGGAATCGAAGCCAGCACACCAAAAGGCAAAGTCCTTCAGGCTACCCAACGGACTGCGCTCAGTCCCCAAGAAAGACCTCGCTCCTTTCGTCTGATCCCGTCTACTGTCTACCGTTTCCTGTCTACCAAAGCATGCGCCAACGCCTCCGCCGACAGGAAGCGTCCCGTCACCGGCAAATGCTCCAGATTCGCCCTGAGCAGTGACGTAGGCACCAGGCGACAGCGCTCCAACAGGTCGAAATCCGTCAAGACTTCGGCAGGCGCGCCATCTCCGGCGATCTGCCCATCGTGCATCAGCACGACCCGGTTGGCGTAGCAAATCGCCAGATCGAGGTCGTGGGTGATGAAAAGAATGGCCGAAAATCCCGGCGTCTGCAAAATGGAATCCATAAAGGCGATGTAGTTCCAGTAATCCTGTCCGGCAGTCGGCTCGTCCATCACCAGGATTTTGGAGTGCATTGCCAGAATCGCGGCAATGCTCACCCGCTTCTGTTGCCCGAAGGAGAGCGAGAGCGGTGGGTAGCTCTCCAGACCGCGCACGTTGACCGCATCCAGAGCAGCGTCGATGCCCGCTTCGATAGCCTCTGCACTAAAGCCCAGGTTCTTCGGTCCAAAAGCCAGCTCCTCGCGCACGGTCGGCGCATACAGCATGTGACTGGGGCTTTGGAAGACGTAGCCCAACGTGTGTGCAATCTGCGCGACGCTTATTTTCCGCGTGTCGGTCCCCTCGACCAGCACGCGGCCATGGCTGGGCTTGAGCAGACCGATGGCGTGCTTGACCAACGTTGTCTTTCCGGCGCCGTTCGGGCCGAGGATCGCCACGACGTCCCCTTGCCGAAGGGTCATATTGACGCCGTGAATGACCTCTGCACCGCTTTCGTAGGCAAACGTCACATCCTCGAAAATCACCAGAGGATCGCGCCCGTTAGCCTTGATCGCCGGCTCGAAGGCGGGCAGCGGCACCCTGGCGGCGCGTTCGATCACAACGGGGGCGGGCAACTTCACCTGGCGATAGTCCATCACCTGCATCGCACCGTCCAACGAACCGTCGTAGGCGATTTTGCCATCCTGCATAAAGAGCACCCTGTCGGGGCGGATACCTAACGCATCCTCAACCCGGTGCTCGACCAGAAGGATGCTCACGCCCGCATCGGCCAGGCGGCGGAACAGCGCCAGCGCCTCCTGCGCGGAGGCTGGATCGAGGCTGGCGAGCGGTTCGTCCAGCAGCAGAATATTCGGGCGCATCGCCAGCACCCCGGCGAGACTCACCTTCTGCTTCTCACCGCCGGAAAGGGAAAACGTCTCACGATTGCGCAGGTGCGCGATGCCCAGAAAATCGAGCGTTTCATCCACCCGCTGGCGGATTTCGTCGCGCGGCAGAGCCAGATTCTCCAGGCCGAAGGCGACCTCGGTGAAGACGTGCGCACCCAAAATCTGCCGCTCCGGGTCTTGCAGCACCGTGCCGACGATCTGCGAGACGCGCGACAATGACAAACCAGACGCATCCTCCCCATTGAGCAGCACGCGCCCACTCAGCGTGCCCTTGTAACTGCGCGGGATCAGCCCGTTGATGCAACGGATGAGCGTCGTCTTGCCGCAGCCGCTGGACCCGGCCACGAGCAACATCTCGCCCGCGTGGAGGTCGAACGACACGTCCTCAATCGCCGGCTGCTCGCGCGTCCGGTATTGGAAGGTGAGGTTTTGGACGGAGAGGGGGAATTCGGATGATTGAGTCATTAGACCTCCTCATCGTCGAGCGGCGAATTACTGGAAATTGCTCCAACAACGTATACAGGAATAGCTCGTAGTCTTCTGGTGTGCGTAATGGATTGTTCATGCCAAAACCCGCACCAGCCCCACCAGACTGGGTGACTGTCGTTGTAAACGTTGAACCTCATTTCGGTATTCGGCCTGACGCGCTAACCAGGTTCGATAAACACTGGCCCATTCCCCAAAGTCTAACACCCAGTTATCATCTTCAGGCTCTTCACCACTCATATAGGCGGCATAGAATATTTCAGAACGCAGGCCGAACTTGCGTTCAAAACCCAAGATTTCTTCTTCCAACGCATGAATATCTGCGAGAATCTCTTGAAGTGTCATATATTTCACCTCATATATTTCACCTCCATACTACAAGTGTAACACAGCTTTCGACAAATTAGCAATCCATACATGACTCTACTGCAAAAAGAGGAATTTACCACAGAGGCACGGAGGACACAGAAGAATCTTTATTTTTATCTTGAATAAAATTGATTTTCTGATTACCAATATCAACTTATCAAAATATAGTTAAAAACTCCGTGACCTCTGTGTCTCTGTGGTGAATAGTTTTTTCAGTAGACTCATACATTGATTGTTTTCCAGGCAGCGTGGGCGCTACAAGTCGCGTGGCTGTGGCGGCACGGCCGGATAATGACGCCGGTTGGCGTCACCCATCCATCGGATTGAACGCCGGCGGTGGTATCGCCCCCCTCTCGATGTCCATCCGCGCAAATACACCACCGCCGAGGAGCAAAAACGCGCCGAGCCATTGATACCACGCCAGGCGATCTCCCAAAAAGACAAACGCCAGGGTCAAACTGACAGCCAATTCTACCAGGCCGATGATCGCCGTTTGCACGCCGCCGAGTTTCTCCAGGCTGAAGAACATCGCCAACCGCGAAAAGGCCGTGGTCAACCCCAAAGCCACGATCGCCGTCCAGCCGGATGTGGAGATCGGCGCAATGGCGGTTCCGCCACTCACGGCGCGCGCAATCGCCACCGTAAGCGCCATGCCGGTGAGAATGTACAGCGTCCCCGAGCGCGAAGGCACGTCGGCCAGCACCCACTGCCCCATCACCAGATACCAGCCGGTCAATCCGGCGTAGGCCAGCATCAACATCACGCCGAGATAGTCGGTGAGAGTGTTCATCATCCACGGCGATGTCACCAGCACCGCACCGCCCAGCGAAATCAGCAGACGCCCCAACGTCACGCGCCGGATCGTCTGCCCGGAAGCGCTCAAAAAGATGACGGCCCAAACGGGATAAAACGCCCCCAGCAGCGAGGCACGCGAGGCATCCAGGCGGCTCAGCCCGCTGTAATAAAACAAGGAGCCGATCCCATTGATGATGCCGACAAGCATGCAGTTCAGGATGGCGGACCACCCGACAGCAATGCGCTTGCGCCAGAAAATCAGGTAGATGACCCACAAAAAGAGCGCCGCGACCGCTGTGCGCAACGCAGCCAGCGTCATCGGATCGACCCTGGCGCGATAAGCAAATTTCCCCAGAATCGGCGCCCAGCCGAGCAGAAAAGAGGCCAACAGGCCACTCGATAGTCCGGAGAGACCCTTTTGCGCCCTGGGTGCATGAGTATCGGTCGCGTTGTTGTCAGTCGGATAGTCGTTCGTCATGTCGTCATCGATTGCAGGTATGGCATGCTGTGCTATACTGTGGCGCAATGACCCGTAAACAAAAACGAATTCTGATCATCCTGGGCATCCTGGACTTTGTCGTGATCGGGGTATTGGCCGCTGTCGTCATCCGCACTATAACCGCTAAGCCGCCAACGCCGCCCGTCGTCGTCCAAGCGCAGATTTCACCCTGTATGCAAAGGATGCTTGATGCCTGCGAGATGCTCCCTGCACCTTTTAGCAACACCGCTTCAGTTGCCTGGGATACCACACAACTCTACATCACGTTGCACGCCACCTATCCCACCACAACACCACCTGCGGAGAGCGCCCAACTTTTGTGGACGGTGCTGGATGAAATGAAGGCGGTGCTCCTGAGTGGTTGCTACATTCCAGATACCATCACCATCGCATTGACAGCCCAGGGAAGCGCAGAAACCATCCAGTACCTCGCCCAACTTTCAGGCCAGGACGTTAGCGCCTGGATGGCGGGAACGCTGCCCGAAGAGAATCTGGCGGCGCAATCCCACTTCCGGCAGACCGTACAAACCCGCCAGGATTAACAGGATTTGTCCTGCCTTACAAGACAGGAACACATTACCCCCGTTCCGTAGTCAAGGCCGCGAGAATGGCTGCCGGTTCGTTGGTGATAATGCCATCGATTCCCCATGCGGCAAGCTTCCGTGCCACCCCAGGATCGTCGAGCGTCCACGTGAAGACCCGCAGCCCACGGTCATGCGCCCGCCGGATCGCGTGCGCCGTGAGCATATCTTTGTGCGGGTGGAGCGCCTCGTGCGGCGTGAACGGCCTCAGCAGCAACGTCCCCGGGTTCAGCGGACCATAGAGCAAGCCGCAGGGAATCTCAGGGGCCAGCGCGCGTGCCCGGTAAAGCGCATAAGGCTTAAAGGACGAGAACCACACGCGGGTCGTCATCCCCATACGCCTGACCAAATCGACAACAGCAGGCACCAGCGCCGCCGTCTGCCCGGCCTTCAACTCGATGTTGATCAACAGTCGCGCGCCGACCTCGGCCAGGACTTCTTCCAATGTGGGGATGCGCTCACCGGCAAAGGCCGCAGCGAAATGCGTCCCGGCATCCAGCGCCTTGAGCTGCGCCAGCGTCATCTCACGCACCAGGCCATGACCGTCGGTGGTGGCATCGACGCTGTCATTGTGAATGACCACCGGAACGCCATCCCGCGAGAGATGGACATCTAACTCTATGCCATCAGCCCCGACATCCGCCGCCTTGCGGAACGCGGCAAGGGTATTCTGGGGCGCGGCGTGGCTCGCCCCCCGATGCCCCAAAACGAACGGTCGCCCCAACGGTTGTGCGCGTTGCCACAAATCAGGAAAGCGGATCATCTCAGTGCTCCTTGAACTTCACAAAGTAGGCTTCTGCCGCCCGGTCGATCAGCTCCCTACTCAGAACCGGCTGCACATCGAGGTATTTGGCAATGTCGATAATCTGATCCAACAGGTCGCGGGCGTGGCAGGCGCGCGGAGGACGGTTCACTTTCAAATAATGTTCACGGACCAGGTAAGCGAAAGCCTGCTCCGAGAAAGGTACTTTTTTGGCAGCGGCAACGCGCTTGAAAATTTCGGCAAATTCCTCCCAACTCGGATCATGCACTTCGATCTTGTGCCGGATGCGCCGCAGAAAAGCCTCGTCCACCAAATCGGCCGGCTCCAGGTTCGTCGAGAAAACGATCAAGACCTCGAAGGGAATCTCGAATTTGCGGCCCGTGTGCAGCGTCAGGAAGTCGATGCGCTTTTCGAGGGGAACGATCCAGCGGTTGAGCAAATCCGTAGGACGTACCTGCTGCCGCCCAAAGTCGTCGATCAGGAAGATGCCGCCATTGGCCTTCATCTGGAATGGCGCTTCGTAGTACTTGTTGTTGGTATCATAAACCAGGTCAAGCCCCTCCAGGGTCAGCTCACCGCCGACGACGATGAACGGGCGCTTGACCTTCAACCAGCGCGCATCCACATTGCGCTGCCCTTCTTCCTTAATCGGCTTGTGGTTGACGTCGTCGAAGACCTTGATGATCTGCCCCTCGATTTCCACGGCGTAAGGGATATACATATCGCCCTCCATCAGCAAGGTGCCGATGGCTTCCGCGATCGAGGTCTTGCCGTTGCCGGGACTGCCAAAGAGGAAGATAGAGCGTCCCGAGTTCACCGCCGGGCCGATCTGATCGAAGGTCTTGGGGCTAAAAATCAGGTGCGACAGCGCTTTCTGCAGGTGTTGTTTGTGCACCACCACGTCCTTCAAGCCTTGCACGCGAATCGACTGGATGTAGTCTGTCAGCGGGACCGGCGCCAATCCGGTATACTGCGAGCGTTCCAATGCATCGCGGGCGTTCTCGCGTCCGCGCGCCGTGAGGACGTACTCGTACATCGCTTCCGAAAGCCCGCCCCGCCCTGAGGCGCTGCGCACCTCGCAGAGTTGTTCGCGTTTGAGAAAATCCAGGATCGCCGACACAACACCCGCAAAGGGTAAGCCCATTCTGTCGGCAAGGTCGCGCCCGGCGAGGTAGCTTTCAAAATAGAGAGATTTCAACGTCAGATCACTGAGTAGCCCCATATTCAGGCCGGTTTCGGCGACCGAACGGGGGGCCGGCGGCGAGAAAACACCACTGATAATGCCGCGTTGCGGCTGAACTTGCTGAACCATACGCACCTCCGAAAATTAGCCGTTAGTCGTCAGTCGTTAGTCCAAAGTCGAAAGTCTAAAATCTGGCGTCTCTGCGCCCCTGCGATGGAATCTTCTATCTCGTCGAGTCTCAGTAGACCCAATTTTGCCTGGTCTGGATCGCCAGATCCAGACCGGAACGGGGATCTGACGATCCCCTGGGAGCATTTTTGGATCTACTGAGCCTATGGAGCGACGCGGATCACATCACCTGCGCTACGTCCCCACACTTCGGGGAAATAAATCTCAGAGACGACGGCGGGTAACGCCCCATAGACACCCGGCGTGACCGCCCGCAATACATACGTCACCTGGTACGTGCCTGGCGGCATCTCAGAAGCGAAGAGGACCACGCGCTCGTCCAGGACCTCCCAATGCTCAAAGGGCAGCGTCCACCAGCTTGAGTCTTGTTGCGAGACACCGCCGGTTGCCATCCGACTACGCATATCAGCCGGAACGAATCCCGCCGGATGCGGAATTTCCAGGCGCACATAAGTGCGCTTTTGGGGAATGATCAAAGTCAGGCGGACTGCCACCTGGTCTCCAACCCGCACTTCAGTCAGCGGACGACATGCGGTAGGAACAACAGCAACTCTGTTCTCCAACGGCGCCTCCGCGACGGCGCAATACTCCCGGCGCAGCGTTACGCCTCGACTCTCCGCCGCAATCTGCCCGACGGGTATGGAGAGTTCTGGATGAACGGTGTAGTACAAATAACCCGCCCCGCTGCCACGAGAGATTTCCACAAGATTAGGGCGATCCCGTAACAGCGACGGAAGAGAGCCGGTACGGTCTCCGCCAGACCCGGTCGATAGCCCCAGCCGCAGCCGCCATGGAACGACGACTTCATCGTTTGACGCTGCCGGGCGCTCAACATTCTCCGTCAAGGCCACACCGTTCAACGTCACGCTCCAATCGTAATAGCGGGATGCGCCGGTCGTTGTGATGTCGGGAGAGACACGCAACACATCAGATAAACCGGCGATGGCCCATGCTGTCTCGTAAGTCGTCTGCCAACGCCCGCCGCGCCGTGTAACCATAAGCCAGTGCGCGGCCTGGGCTAACAATGGATCATCAGGCGAAAAACGCGCCAATGCAGCAATGGCAACGCTCGTGACGACGACTTCGGTATTCCAATGCAAATCACTCCCATCGCCAGTGCCGAGGTCGGCATCACCCGCCCAATGCGCACCTGCCGCAGACAGTTCAACTTCGCTGCGCACCCTATCGAGCAAGCCCAGAAGCCGCGAATCCGAGGGGTCGGATGTTCCCAACGCCAGCGCCAGATAAGCGCGCCCTATCACACCCAACGCTTCCCGGTCGGCGTACAATACCCCTCCAGCGCCGGTAGGCCACGGGACATGCGCCTCAGACAATACATACAGCCCCAACGCATGACTCGCATAGCGCACACCGCCGGACAGGCTCCCCGCGATCGTGTCGTAAATATAGCCAAGCGCTCGCTCTTGGACCTCCGGACGCACGGCAAAGCCTGCGCGCTCGGCCTTGACCAATCCCAGGGTCGCAAAGGCCGTGAGGTGCAGCGCGAATTCGGTGCGCGCAAGGTCGGTGCGCGTGTTTTCCGCTCCCCACCAGCCCCAACTGCCATCCACATTTTGGCGCGCATAGAGCTGCGCCAGCGATTGGACGATCGAAGTGTGCAGACGGGCCATCAGGGCATCATCGGTAACGCCCAACTCCTGAAGCACGCGATAGGTGAAAACATAGGATGTGAAACGTTCAATTAACACATCGGTGGAAGCGTAAGGATAGCGATCCAGGTAAGTCAATGTGTCAACCAGCGCCCCAACAGAGGAAGGAGCCACACGTATCAACAACGTGCTCGCGTCACCGGCTTCCGGCGGGATTAACACGGTTTCCACACGCGTCTCCGCCTCGCCCAACACACCGGCAGTCCCAACTGCATCCGGTAACACATAGCGATAGACGGGCAATTGGACCGAAGTCCCCTCCCGATATCCGCCTCCCGTCGCCGTGAACGTCAAGGTCAGCGCCTCAGTGCTGCTTTCGGCGACGGAGACTGTCCACGTTACGCGCGCCTGCCCCCTGGCGGGTAAGTCAAAGGTACGTACCAATGTATCGACGCGCGCGCCCACATCCGCCATCAACTGTACGGCGCCCGAAAAAGGCGCATCCGTGTGATTAGAGAGCAGGGCAGCGACTTCCACCTGGTCCCCGGCAACCAGGAAGCGCGGCATGATGGGTTGGAGGCGCAGCGGCTTCTCGGCGTCAATCGCCACCTGTGTCTCACCCACTTTGGTTTCAGCAGTGAGCGCGTAAACCACCGCCACCCACGTCGCCGGCGTATCGGGCAGGACAAAGGTGAGATTCGCCTCGCCACTGACATCGGTGCGGCTATCGCCTACCCATACAGCATCGGCGAAGCGTTCACCGCCTGTCCAGGGCAAAGCAATCCCCTCGCCGAAGGGCACGTTGCCAAAGTGGGCGCTGCGAGATGAGATTTCCGCAGGCAACGAGGTTACCTCCCGGCGACCGGAAAGCACCAACAAGCCATCGCCCGTCATCACTTGCAAGGGGTGCACACCGTAGAACGCATCGCGCAGGGAAGGAACGCTGCCCCCACGCGACAACAGCGCCTTATCTACCAGCGCGACAGTCACCTCTGCAGGGGCGGGACGTCCAACGGCATCGACCACCCGCACGTGCAAAGACACGGTGTCCCCTGGCCGGTAAACCGGCTTGTCTGTCGATGCGGTGATGGTCAACGTCTGCGCAGCGGGGGCGACATGCAGCGTCACATAACCGGCCCGTATTTCCGGCATAGCCAGTGTCTCGGTGATGCCGCGGATCAACACAAACGAGACGTAGACATTTGGGACATAGGCTTCGGTGATCGGAATCTCCACCACCGGATTTGGCGCATCGAAATTGCGCCGCTCGACGGTGAGGATGCCGTCGCGTTCGACCGTCATCAACATTTGATACGGCCCGTCAAACGTTACCGGCAGCAGAATCTTAGCCCGGTCGCCCACGTTATACATGCGCTTGTCAGCCTTTGGGAGCACCTGATCTGCTTCCAGCGGCCAGGAAGGCATCCCCTCGCCACTGACCCAGAGCATGGTCTCGATATGCACCGGATAATTATCCGCATCCAGCGCATCTGCCGCAACAATGTAGGTACCGCTGTGTGGTGGAATAACCTCCGCTGAAGCCCGACCTTCAAAATTCGTTGTCACGCGGGCGGTGGAGACAACGGTGTCGGTATAGCCCCATGTGGCCCCCCCCACCCCTGAAACTCGATACCACTCACGCCGGGTCAACGAGACGGCAATCTCTTGTTCGGCGACCGGTTGTTGCGCCCAGTCCTGCGCCAGGAGATTCACTTCAGTACGCAAGCCGGCGCGGGACACCCATTCACGCGGCTGTATGCCCAGATAAAAACGAGATGAGTGCACCGTCACCTGTCCCTCGCCACTGACCGGCAACAGGTGAGTTTTCTGAGCGGCCTCATCGCGCACGGCAGCCGTGATAATCCAACGCTGGGGGCCGGACGATGGAGCGGCAGCCTCGGTCGGTAATGCAAGAGCGAAGCGACCTTCCGCATCGGTTTCAGCTTCACCCGCGGCGACCAGAACGGGATCGCCCGCCGGCGTACCAGGCCACTCCCATGTCTCAAACGGGACTACCGATAACGATTTACCTTGCGCGTACACGGTCCATGTCAACGGCGCGCCGGCTACGGGGAGGCCAAAAGCATCATCCACACTGATCACTGCGCTGATCGTTTCACCACGCAATACTTCTGCCGCCACCGGCAGCACTCGAATGGTCAACGCGGTTTGAGGAGGGGCAACAACAGCGAAAGCCGCCGTCGCCGGCCGATGATGGCTGTCGCCGGGCAGCGATGCTACAAGCACGTAGTTCCCCGCCTCCAGCCCATCCGGGAGTGTCAACGTGCCGGTAAACGTCCCCATGTCCGACAGTGCCAGTGTCGTCGAATAAACTTCGCGCCCTGCGGCCTCACGCAACGTCACCTGCACGGGTGTATCCAACGCCGGCATTAAATAACGGTCATCTTTCTCGCGCACGATCCCCCGGAAGTGTACAGCTTCCCCAGGCCCGTAGTTCGCCCGTTCTGTATACAGGTGCAGGATAAAGGGCGATGTCACACTGCCGTCCAGCGCAACCCCGAAGGCGGATGGCGCAGCCTCCCCCACCCACGAAGTCAGCGCCACGCCGAATCCTGCCGCGCCCGGTTCGCCGACAACTGCCGCAACATTGGTCCACAAATCCTCACGCGGGCTGATAGGGATTTGCGCCAGACCGTCGTCGTCCGTGGTGCCGGCAGCGACCAACACGCCCTCGCCATCCACCAAACGCACGGCAGTGCGGCTGATCGGTTCGCCGCTGCGCAAATCTGTGACCCACACCAGGGCTTCTGCCGCTGTCAGTTTCAACGTCAGGTGACGATCTACTACTGCAAAGGCAAGAGATTGCGTCCCCCACGGCGGATTCGCCCACGCCAGGTGATAATAACCGGTAGGTAATGCGCCACCGAGACGGCGCAAAACCAGTGGGACCACGGTGGGGGTATTGCGCGGCACAGAGAATGTCTCCTGCCACTCGCGAATTACAACACCTGCAACATCTTGCCCCCGCACGAAATCCGGCTCAGCCACTTCGGAGAGGGTGAAGGCAACGCGCCCAGCGTTCTGCAGCAAGAAGTAGAGCCGAGATGGTTGCGACGCATCGAGCGTCACAGCACTTGCCGAACCTGCCGGGCCAATAAAGGCGGGGAGATCGCCGGTCACAAAACACGACCTGCGGCTCTCGGTGATAACATTGCCGTACACGTCGGCAATACCCGGCTTGAGCAGCACGCAATACTCGGTCTGGGGTTGTTTATTCCAGGAAAGGTAATAGACGTTCGCGGCTGCGTCGAAATTGGTGTACACATTCTCCACCGTTGGGGTAATGATAATGTGGCGGTCCAGCGTCGCCACATCGAGCGCGCCGGCAAACGTCAAACGCAACGGTTCGGCGACATCCACGCCGGTAGCGCCATCGCGCGGGACGGAACTAACCAGCGTTGGAGACAACACAGTCGTGAACGTCCATTGCTGCGGGTTCTCCAGAGGAGCACTGGTGGCTGCACGCGCACGTGCGCCGACCTGCACAGTATAGCGTGCCCCCAGATTCAAGTTTGTCAGCGGGGTAAAGACCAACTCCGCACCGTTGTCTTCCCAGGTAATCACACCGGGAACGACCGCCCCCGTCTCATCGCTGACGCTAAAAACGCTGGCAGTGATTTCCTGATCCATGGGAGTATTGAAGATCACACGGATGTCCGTCTCCAGCGGCACCTGCGATTGCCCCTCGCCCGGTACACTTGTCCGAATCACAGGGGAGGCGGTACTGAAAGACCAGGTCAGCGGATCTCGGAGCGCCGCCCCTTCCACGCTCACCACACCCGCCGCCAGGGTGGCGGTATACGTCCGACCGGCGGCCCATCCCCGCAGCGCATCAAACCGATAAACGGAAGTTTCTACCCACATCCCCGTACCCAAAACGGCGGGATCGAAGCTCAAGGAGAGCGCGCGACATTCGCCATCCGCCTGCGCCGGTTTGCCAACACAGGTGAGTGGAACAACGGCGCGGTTGAAAACGATCAGAGCCGGCGTATCGATGCGCGCGTCAAGCGATCCGGCAGATGGCGCCACGTGGGTAACGACCAACGGCGTGAGTGTCGAAAAGGCAAAAGAGAGTTCGGTGGACAAGGGCAATCCCGCCGCCGAACGTATGTCTCCCCCCAACGTCACCCGGTAGCGGGTAGCGGCAGGGAGGGCGCGCGGACGGAAAACCAGCGTCGCATCATCCGGCCACTCGAAATCGCCCTCGAGGGGCGGCGTCACCCGGAACGCCGCGACAACGCTCGCTTGATCCATCGGCTGATCGAAGTACAGTTTGATCGCCGTCGCATTGGCAACTGCGGAAGGGGTAGCATAGGCAGCCACTTCCTGACCGGCATGGGGTTCATAGCCGAGTAAAACCGGTGGGTAAGGACTCTCAGACGGCGCCGGCGTCGCGCTGGGAGCCGCCGTCGCCGTGAGCGTGGCTTCTGGGGCAGAAGTGGGCGTGGCAGTTGGCAAGCTGATCATCCGGTCGCAACCGGTCAGCCCCACCACGATGAACCATACGCAGATGGCCCATAACCACCGCGCAAAGGATTTGTGCATACATTCCCCCTGACATTCAGATAACGGCTAAAATACTCTGGCTCCCGTCATCTTTTTCGGCAATCTTAGCCCAGGAAACGCAAAAAGCAAGCGCAGACAGAGCGCGATTCTTCGCGGCGCGATTCTTCACGGCACGAACCTTCGCGGCGCAAAGATTTGCGCAAGGTCTGCGCTTATGGCAACTCAATCCGGGGCGACTATTTCGGGCGCACGTATACCACTTTGGTTTGCGATTCCTGGACCTTCGGCAGGATCAACGTCAGCACGCCCTCCGTAAGCCGGGCTTCGGCGCGACTTGCATCGATCGGCACATTCAGCGCCAGCGCCCGATAGAAACAACCGGATTGGCGTTCCTGGAAGACGTAGGTGACGTTATCCAAAGGTGCAGGAAACTTGCCACGGATCGTCAGCCGCTCACGCTCAAGTTTGATTTCCACATCTTTGGGTTTGCATCCAGGGAGCGAGGCCTGTACCACGACTTCATCAGACGTCGTGTACACGTCGACCATCAGTATCGTTTCGATGACCGCATCGCGCCGCAGCGATTGCGCCACCCGCGCGGGCGTAAAGCGCGGGTCGCGCATCAAGCGCGCCAACGCATCACGGACTGCAGCACAATTCAGAAACGGGTCGAATTTCCAGCGCATGATGAGGCCCTTTGGTCAGCCGGTAAAAAGGCTACACCTAGAAACGGCGACGGCGCCCACCCCCCAAAAGCGAGATGTAATACAACATTGTCGAGAGGGCCTGGGCCAGCGCCGCCACATAGGTCAGCGCCGCCGCCGACAGCATCTGCCGCGCCCCCTCAAGCGCCACCTCGTCGGTCAGGATGCCACCCTGTTCCAAAAGCTGCATCGCACGGCGGCTCGCGTTCAGTTCGACGGGCAGCGTGAGCAACGAAAAAACGACCGCCCCTGCAACGAAGAAAACACCAAGCCGCGCCAACGGCTCGAGCTGAAACAGCAAGCCACCGAAAAAGATGAGTGGCCCCAGCCACGAGGTAAAGGTAACCACCGGCACCAGACCGGCGCGCAAACGCAGCGGCATGTACGCCTCCGCATCCTGCATGGCATGGCCGAGCTCGTGAGCCACCACCGCAACCGCTCCCACCGATGAGGACTGCGCCACGCCTTGCGACAACCGCAAAACTTTATGGCGCGGATCGTAGTGATCGGTCAATTGACCGGCAATGCCCTCGATCCCCACGGCCAGTCCAACAGAGCGCAGCAAATACTGCGCCACCTGCAACCCAGTCATTCCAGCAGCGTTTGGCACGCGCATGTATTTCTGATACGTTGCCGAAACACGCCATTGCGCGTACAGTGCCAACAACAACGCCGGGAGTCCAAAAATAAAGTAGGTTGGCATTCCCCACATCGTTACCCCCTTAATCCAACAACTGGCGCACGTGTTCGAGAACCCGCAGAACGGATTCCTTTTCACGGGCGACACACGGCATCACTGCCACATCCTGCGACACAGCCAGCAACCGTTGGATTTCTGCCGGTGGCATCGCGGCGTGGTGATCCTGTTTATTGGCCGCTACGACATACGGCACTTTGGCGTGTTTACGAAATTGCCGCATCACTTGCTTGGCATCCATCAAACTGGCTCTGTCGGTGCTATCGACGAGGAGCACAAACGCATCCATCTCTTTCGCCAAAATCGACCACATAAACTCGAAACGTGCCTGTCCCGGTGTGCCGTACAGATGTAACATTGCATCACCCAGCCGTTTCTGTCCATAATCCATGGCGACGGTTGTCTCAACCTTACCGCCGGTCACTATAGCCGGATCGGAAATCCGTCGTTCGGTCGTCACCATGGCAATGTCGCTGACGGCATGAATAAAAGCAGTTTTCCCGGCATTGAATGGGCCGGTGATCACGATTTTATAAGCTTTCACAAATACCTCTCACTTTTCGGCTTGTTGGCGACGGAAATCGACGAAACGGTAACCCATCCCGCGTTCCGTGAAGATGTAGCGCGGATTCGCCGGATCGGGCTCGATCTTTTTCCGCAAGTAATTGATGTACAAACGCAGGTAGGAGACAGCGTCTTTATATTCGTAGCCCCACACTTTGGAAAGCAGTGTGCTGTACGGGACCGTCCAGCCGGCGTTCTCGATCAGATGGCGCAGCAAGCGGAACTCGATAGGGCGCAACTTGATGCGCTCGCCATCCACCAGCACTTCGCCTGTATTGAAATCCAGGCTGACACGCTCATCGATCTCCAGAACGGAAGCACCGGCAGCCGACACAGGCTGCACCCGGCGCAACACGGCCCGCAGGCGACTCACCAATTCGCGTGGACTGAATGGCTTGGTGATATAATCATCGGCCCCCAGATCCAAACCGCGTACTTTGTCTTCTTCGGTGCTACGCACGGTCAACATGATCACGGGCACGCTGGAAATCTCGCGTATCATGCGCAATGTTTCGAAGCCATCCATCTCCGGCATCGAGACATCGAGCAGCACCGCATCCGGCATTTTCTCCCGAACTTGATCTACGGCTTCCAATCCGTTGGCAGCTTCGATCACCCGAAAGCCCTCCATTTCCAGGTTGATGCGCACAAAGCGAATGATCCGAGGCTCGTCATCCACCACCAGGACCAATGGATGCACATCGCGCAGATTCGCTTCAGGATTACTCACGGACAAAGGTAACAAGCTTTTCCTCTCCCTCAGTCGGCATAATTTCGATACTGTGGATACGGCTCCAGGGAATCAACACAGTGTTCGTATCCGGCAAGAAATAGGAGACATCGCGCCCATCACGTAAGCGCGGACTGGAAACCTTGAGAAACGGCGCATTTTGCTCTGGCAGTTCATCAATCTCCCCAACAATCGCATCTTCGTTCAGGACGTGAATTAAAATGGTATATGCCATAGTTGCTCCTCCAATCCCTTAACGATTGGGATAGATATGCACTTTCAGGCGCATGGTACCAAACATCAACAAATCCCCGTCGCGAAAAGCGTAGGGCAGATAGGGGGTTATCCGCTCTTCATTCAGGAATGTGCCATTGGTGCTGTCGAGGTCTTCGACAAAGCAGGTGCCCTCCCGCGTATAAATACGGGCATGGCGTCGCGAAACGCCCTGTTCCAGGCCACCATCGGTCGTCATATCCAGCTCCGGGAAAATGCCGTGGGCAGCATCCAGGCGTCCCACCAGGATCTCGCGATCTGCGGAGAGCAACACTTTGCGACCGGTGTTCAGCACCTCGACTTCGATGTTCAGCGCCCAGACTTCTTCCCCCTCTTCACCTTCCTGACGCGGACGGGCAGGCCGTCCTTCTTCTTGCTCAGGAAGCGGCTCGGTACGCAGCGGCCCTCCCGATGGCAAATAAGTGCCACACTGGATACAGAAAAGGGTGCCGGGCAGATTTTCTGCTCCACACGATGGGCAAACAATCTTGCTTCCTTTTTGTGTCATAGTTTTCTCCTCCCACTTGCTCCGAACCTATTGCATCGGGGATGTCAGGCTCCGCGTGCCATAGCGTAACTTTTTCCGACCTTCCTTGGTTGGATCACCGCCATGCATCAAACGATTGACCTCCAACATCGCCGCCTGCCCCAGTTCACGCTGCCCCATATCAAACAATCGCGTCGCGGCATATTCCAGATAGGTGGTCGCTTGATGCACGTCTCCCATCCCCAGTGCCTTCCAGGCTCTCTCTTGCAGATTGAAAACGCTCAGCCGGGCCAGACAGTTAAGCAGTTTAGGCGGAACCGGCTCCTCTTTCGGATTCTGTGTAAACGTCACATTCACGTCTTGACGCAGACGGATTGGTTCGGGAGCAGCAATTTGCTCACCGACCAGTTCCAGCCGCGCAATACGACGCTCCCCCGTAACTGCCCGGGCGATGGTAAACTCCAACACCACCGCCACCGGTTCACCCACCATCACATTGCCCAGAGCAATCCTATGATTTTCGGAATATCCCAGAATCTCCAAATATGGCGCCGCGCGATAAACCCCCTGAATGGAGACGTATGGCGCCACATTCACTTCTAAGTGCATGTTCTGCAACAATGTGCTGCTCAACCCCTGAATTTGGCGGCGGAGAGCCGTGCGCACATCCGAGGGAGCGCGGATGTAGCGGGAGACTCCTCCCGCAGTACGCGCCAGGTCATCCAGAAATTCGTCGTTCCAGTCCTCTCCAATCCCAAAAGCAGAGATACTAATGCCTTCGGCGACAGCTCGCCGAGCCTCGAGTAGCGAGCGGGTCTCATCTCCATAAGTGCGACCATCCGTCAACAAAATGACATGGTTGACGGTCTCAGGAGAAGCATAGCGACGCACTTCTTCCAGACCGGCTAACAACCCCTGGAAGATTTCGGTCCCTCCACCGGGCGTCAATGCCGCCAACGCCGACTTGAAAACACGCGGATTGTCCATCAGATGCGTCGGCGCCAGCACCTCGGCGCGGTCGCTAAACGCGACGAGTGCCAGCCGATCTTGCGGTCCCAGGGACTCGACCAGGTCCGCGGCAGCGACCTTCACGTTTTGCATCCGCGCCCCGCTCATCGAGGTGCTGCAGTCCACCACCAGGGCAACATTCAAATGTTGGCGCGTGACTTCGGGTTGTTCCGACGTGTGCGGTAAAACATCAACCAGTACATATAACATTTGCGGTTCATCGAGCGGGAAAGCTTCGGTGCGGCTCTGACACAGGGCCAAACCTACCGGCGACTCTTCAGAAAGGCCGCGCTGCTCTCGCTGCCGATCATAGGCGCGCCGCAAGACTTCGTCACGCAGGACCTCATAAGCTTCCTGGACTTCGCGGAACAGATCTGCATCGCCATGGCCGCTGTCGGGATGATAATCACGCGCTTTCTCCCGATAGGCCTGCTTGATCTCTTCGTCGTCCGCATTTAGGGAAACGTTCAAGATCGCATAGTAGTCTTTTTGCGAATCAATAGTTACCATCACACCCCCTGGCTACGCTCGTGCCAGGTTTCGACTAGAACGACTGAGATATTGTCGTTTCCCCCGGCGGCATTGGCAGCGGCAACTAACTGCACACACGCCTGCTGCGGCGTCGGCGCATCCTGGATCAAGTGCCAGATTTCGGCCTCGTCCACCATCCCCCACAAGCCATCACTGCACAGGAGTAAGCGGTCTCCAGGTTCAAGGGCATAGGTAAAAACATCGACTTCCAGAGTGGCACCCTGTCCGATTGCGCGGTACAACACGTTGCGCTGTGGATGAACTGCCGCCTCTTCCTCGGTCAGCTGTCCCATTTCCATTAGACGATTGACCAGCGAGTGATCCTTGGTCAATTGTCTGGCAGGTTGGCCAATACGCAATAGATAAGCGCGGCTGTCACCCACATGCCCCATAAAGAGACGGTCGCCGAGAATCATGGCGCAGGTCAAAGTGCTGCCGCTACCGGGGTAGTCTCGTGTGACAACCCGGTTGGCCTGCGATATGGCCTCACGAACCACATCGGTTAATGAGGGTTGATCGGCTCCCCGATCAGAAACATCCACCAGCGGGAAATAAACACGCGAAAGCAGGCTACTGGCTGCCACCCGCAACGCCAGTGCGCTGGCGATCTCGCCGGATTGGTGTCCCCCCATTCCATCGGCTAACATAAAAAGTCCAAATGGGGGCGCGGCGCTACTCGCTTCCTGTTCGCCGGTCAAGACAAACAATGCGTCTTCGTTGTGATCGCGCACCCGTCCCACATCTGTGCCCCATCCCACAGAGAAGACACCGGAAGCCTCCCAGACACGTCGCGCCTGCGCTGTTGAAGCTGGCTTGGGTTCAGCCGCAGCCCCTTCAACTGAGGCTATATCCGGCTTTTTGAACAGACTCTCGGCGGCGCTTTCCACTTGCTCACGCCGCGCCGACTTGCTGAAAATATTGCGCAACCAGGTCTTTATATCTGCCATGCATCCCCCATCGTTCCACATCACATCGGAATCGCATACACGTAGTGATCTGCCGAGCCTATGTAGACCACGCCGTCGGCGATCTGCGGTGCGCCGGTGATCGGCCCATCGGTCTGATAACGCCAACGCACAGCGCCGGTGAGCGCATCGAAGCAATACAGATTACCATCCACTCCACCGATGTAGAGATTACCTTCAGCGATGCTTGCCGCGCCGGTAATCTGGTTTTCGGTTTGATAGCGCCAGACAATACGCCCATCATCCGTATCCAGGGCGTAGACCGAGCCATCCCCGGAGCCAAAAAAGACCATGTTTTTCCAAACCGCCGCCGTCGAGACGATGCTGCCCCCGGAACGATACTTCCAGGCAGCCCAACCGGAACGTGCATCCAGCGCATAGAAATTATTGTCCAGCGATCCGATGAAGACCAGCCCGTTGTACATCACCGGCGAAGCCAGAAAGGCACGCCGCGCACGGAAACGCCAGCGTGGTTCGCGATTCAACCCCAACGCATAAACCGTGCCCATCTGACAGGCAAAAAGAATCAAACTCTCTGCCACCAACGGGCGCGAACGGATCTCGCCATCCGCCACGTAGGTCCACGCACGCCGACCAGATAGCTGGTGAATGGCATAAATCTGGTGGTCATCAGAGCCGATGAAAATGTGCCCCAACTCACCATAAGGTGAAGAAAAAACGCGCCCCTGCGTCGGCACCGTCCACAGCAAGCGGCCGCTTTTAGCATCTACCGCATAAACCACTTTATCAGTTGAGCCGAAGACGACCATCCCCTCCGAGACCCAGGGCTTGGAGGCAATTCCACCTTCGGTAGGATACTTCCACACAAATTTACCATTATCTTCGGCCAGCGCATACACATTATGGTCATACGAAGGCACAAACACCAAGCCATCAGCCACCGTCACCGATCCGCGGATTTCGTCTTCGCAGGCGAACTTCCACAACGGCTTGACCACACCGGTGTCGAAGGTTGTCGTCTTATCGCCCAACGATCCGCTCCCAATCTTGATCGAAAGGCTGCCAGCCAGAGCGCGCCGGAATTCTTCCGCCGACCCCCAGCGCTTGTTGATGTCGTATTCCAACGCTTTGTTGATCACCTCGACAAGTTCGCGCGAAACGGTGGGGTTGGTCTTGTGGATAGGGCGCTCGTGAAAAGAAAAGGGCGGCTCCAGGCGCGGGTCTTGCTTGCTCAGGAGATGATGCAAAGTTGCCCCAAGCGCGTAGATATCACCACGCGGTTCGGCAATTCCTCGATACTGCTCGGGAGGGGAATATCCTTCGGTGCCGATCATGGTGCCCTTCTCACCGCTCTGGAAAAGTTTGGCAATGCCGAAATCGACCAACCGAATGCGGTTGTGATCGTCCAGCATAATGTTGGAGGGTTTCAAGTCCCGAAAGATGATCGGGCGAGGTTTGTGATTGTGCAAATACGAGAGCACTTCACAAAGTTGAATAGCCCAATCGGCGACCACCGCTTCGGGGAAGAACCCTTCTGCTTCTGCCAGACGCGCCTCGAGGTCTTTACCGGTGACGAACTCCAAGACCAGATAACAACGCGAACCTTCGGTGAAGTAGTCATAGACTTGTGGAATCGCGGGATGCCCCAGCGTTGCCAGGATACTCGCCTCGCGCTCGAAGTTGCGCACAATCATCTGCCGCACTTGGGGGTCCGATGCGGTGCTGATCATCTCCTTCACCGCACACAACCGCAACACGCCCGGAAAACGCAGATCTTGGGCCTTGTACACCGCCCCCATTCCGCCGATGCCGATCACCCCCAGAATCTTGTAGCGCCCCTGTAATTGCACCCCTGCCGACAGCAACCCTTCATAGGCCACTTGAGACTTCCCGCTAATTTGCTGTGTTTCGGCCGCCATCGCTGGACTTGGAGGCGCTCCAACAGGTACCGCTGCGGGGGCACTGGCTGCCTTGCCCGAAAGCGGTTCTGCGACCAGATGAGTCTTTGGCGCTGCCGCCGCCTCTGGCTGCGAAGACAACGGTTGCCGTAACCGCTGCGAAAGGCCCCGCGTCCGCCGCACATCTGGGCTGGCAGGTGTGCCTTTCTGGTCCGGTGCAGGCTCTAGTTCTCGATCATTCATCGCTGAAAATCCTCTGTCGACCACAGAACAGATGCAGAAGCATACGCATTATACGAGCATCAGCAAGAAGCGCCACTCATCCAATTTTTACCACAAGTTAACTTCTGTAGACTGTCTGAATTGTACAACAGAACTACTGAAAGTGCAAAGACGCCCCAACCGAGCAGAATGTCGATTTGCAGCAGTTTTGGCACTCACAACACGCCCGGTTGTTGCAACATCAAATGTCAAGTAGCCGACCAGGCAACCGGCCTTTGCGCTTGTTCTTATAAAAACTTGTGCTATTCTTGACATGACTCTACTGCAAAAAGGGAAATTCACCACAGAGGCACGGAGAACACAGAGGAATCTTTATTTTTATCTTGAATGAAATTGATTTTCCGGTTAGCAATATCAATTTTATCAAAATACAGTTAAATAGAACTCCGTGACCTCTGTGTCTCCGTGGTAAAAATCTTGGTTTTTTCAGTAGACTCTTGACATGCATATTGATTAATCAGGATATACTTAATAGGATTTAATGATAGAGGCAACCATGCAAGTTATCCCATCTGCCATCCCAATGGATCTCGAACTCGAATGTGGAAAATGCGGTCACCGCCAACCCTTTGTCCTGCCAACGCACGTCTGCAGCGCCTGTGGGCATGATTGGATGGAAGTGCGATACGATTACAACCGCATTTCGCGGCTGTGGCCGGATATTCTGCGCCAACGCCCCTTTACGATGTGGCGCTACCGCGAACTTCTACCACTTAGACGTGACGATTTCGAGATCACGATGGGCGAAGGTGGCACGGCACTCTTGCGCGCCAACAACTTGGGGATGATGCTTGGGACGCCCAACCTGTTCATCAAAGATGAACGGCAGAACCCCACCAACTCCTTCAAGGATCGTCAGGCAGCCATGGTTATCTCGATGATGAAAGAGGCCGGCATCACGGAACTCGTCGTTGCCTCAACGGGCAACGTCGCGATCTCATACTCGGCTTACTCAGCCCATGCCGGCATCAAACTGTGGACTTTCTTGCCGAGCCTGGTGCCGCCAGAGAAGATGCGCGAGATTGCCATTTACGGCAGCGAGGTGGTCAAGGTGACCGCCACTTACGATGTGACCAAGAAAGTTGCCGCGCAGTTTGCTGAACATCGGGGCATTCTGGTGGATCGCGGCATCCGCAACACCGGCACCCGCGAAAGCATGAAGACCATCGCCTTTGAGGTTGCCGAACAACTCGCCGCCGAGTTGGGCCCACCCCAGCCCGGCGTGCCCTGGCGGACGCCTGATTGGTACATCCAGGCTGTCAGCGGTGGTATGGGGCCTATCGGCTTCTGGAAAGGGTATGAAGAGCTCTACCAGATGGGGTTGGTCAACCGACTGCCTAAACTGGCCTTAATCCAGGCCAATGGTTGTGCCCCGATGACAAACGCCTTCCGCAAAAACCTCCCCCATGCCGAGGATGTGACCGATCCTTCGACACGAGTGATCACCATCGCCACGGGCGCACCAGGCCCGGCTTACGACTATCTATATGGCGTGATGAAAGAGTATGGCGGCGTGTTTGAATCCGTCTCCGACGAAGAAGCGTTCCGGGCATTGCACGTGATGGCGAAGATGGAGGGCCTATCCATCGAACCGGCAGCGGCAGTCGCCGTCGCCGGTCTGTTCAAATTGCTCAACATGGGGGTCATCAACCGCAACGAGACAGTCGTCGTCTGTTGTTCCGGGCATACGTTCCCTGTGGAAAAATTCTTACTCGAAGAGGATTGGTTAAAAGTTCTGCCGGCCAGTGGGGAGACCCTCACGCCGGTCGTCCCCCAAACACCGGCTCCTGCTCCCCCGTCACAGGCAGGATTGCTTGGCGCACTCGATCAACTCGACAAGCGCGTGCAACAGATTATGATTGTGGAAGACAATCCAGAGGCCGCGCGGCTGCTGCGCAGGATTCTGCAAACGCATGGCGAGTTCCAGATTGGCGAGGCCCATACCGGCAAGGAAGGTCTGGCTATGATCCGCGCAACGCCTCCCGATCTGATCTTACTCGATCTGATGATGCCGGATATGGACGGGTTCGCCGTAATCGATCAGCTCAAAGCCGATGCAAAGTTGAGAGATATCCCGGTCATCGTGATCACGGCCAAAGAATTGAACTTAAGAGATCGCGAACGCCTGCAGGGTCAGATACAAATGCTCTTGCAAAAAGGGTCGTTCATGGACGAGGATCTCTTGCAAGAGATCGGTGCACTTCTGGGCAAAAACGATGAGGAAAAATGACGAAGATACTGTACGTTGAAGACGATCTCGCCAGTCAGCGACTGGTCCAGCGCATCCTCACCGCAGAAGGATTCGAGGTCGTGCTGGCCGACAATGGGTTGAGTGCCATCGAGACGGCGCGACGCGAAAAACCGGATCTCGTCCTGATGGACATCAACATCAGCGGGCTGGATGGGTACGAGGTGACCACACGTCTGCGGACCATCGAGGGTTTGGGGGAAGTGCCTATTATCGCCGTCACCGCGGCAACCTTACGGGGCGACCGCGAGCGCGCGCTGGTAGCCGGATGCAACGGTTATATCCCCAAGCCTATCGATGTCGATCGCTTCAGTGACCAGATCCGCGCCTATATGGTGGGCCTGGAAGATGAAGTCGGCACGCCCGAAGAGAAAGCCGAATACTTGTTAGAGTACAACCAACGGCTGGTCAACCGGCTGGAGGAAAAGATTCGTGAGTTAGAAAGCGCCAACGCGGAATTGCAACGGGTCGAGAAGATGAAATCCGACTTCGTCGTCTTGGCCGGGCACGAGCTGCGCACCCCGCTCACCGTGATCTACGGCTACCTGCAAATCCTCCGCGCCAACCCCGCCATTCCCGGCGAAGAAGAAACCGAGGGGAGCCCACGCCACCTGCTGTTGAAGGTCTCCGACGCCGTCAAACGCTTAAGCGAAGTCATCCAGGACATTCTGAACGTCTCGCTGATCGACGCCAACCGGCTCGATCTGTCCCATGAGCCGGTCTTCCTTCACTCGGTCATTCAGTCGGTGCTCCATAACCTGCGTAGCTTTGGCCCGCAGCGCAATCTGACCATCGAAATAGGACAGGGGATCAAGAAAGCGCCGGTCATCGAGGGTGACCCGCGACGCTTGCACCAGGCCATCGGTAACCTCATCAGCAACTCCATCAAATACACGCCGGATAATGGAAAAGTCACCATCGATGCCGAAACCCTGGAAGACGTCGTGCATATCTGGATCAAGGATACCGGCGTCGGCATACCGCCCCAGGAACTGATCCATATCTTTGAACGCTTCTACGTACTGGAAGATGTGGCCTTGCACCGCTCCAGTAAAACGGCTTTCAAGGGCGGCGGTTTGGGTCTCGGATTGGTCGTTTCCAAAGGCATTATCGAAGCGCATAACGGCAAAGTGTGGGCAGAAAGCCCCGGCCACGATGAAGAGAAATTCCCTGGGAGCACGTTTCATGTTTTGCTGCCCATTGGAAAGCCATTTGCCACATCAGAAGAGGCAAAGAAATAAACCCGAACTGCTTAACTTTCCAAGAAGGCCAGGGGTCGATTTAGCCGTTTGCCCATTTCGCCTTCTGTGGTACAATCTCACTTGTACTATGGTGGCTGTGGCCTAATGGTTAAGGCTCCTGACTGTGACTCAGGCAACTGTGGGTTCGAGTCCCACCAGTCACCCTAAGCCGGGCCGCTGTGTCCGGCTTTTTGTATCGATAACGACAGGCTTCCAGTCCCCGTGGCGCAATGGACAGCGCACCTGGCTTCGAACCAGGGGGTTGTGAGTTCGAGTCTCACCGGGGACTCATGTAGACCCAAATCCGCAACACATTCCAGGGCAGCCATCCACGCTGGGCAAGCAGTTATCCCTCTGACAGGAATCACAGCCGCCAGACATCCCCGCTGCTTTGGGCAAGTTGCGCATATGCCAAACCATAGTATGATAGTGCAGTAGAGAACAGATTGGAGCAGTCGTAATCAAATTACGCGCTCTGTCAACATTATGCAGATAGGAGGTTGAAATGCCACTGTTCAAGAATTTCGGTCCATTGGAGTTAATCTTAGTCATCGTGTTAGCCCTGATCATTTTCGGGCCTGGGCGGGTCGCCCGCCTGGGGTCAGAGCTTGGCAAGGGCATCCGTGGCTTCAAAGATGGGTTGCAGCCCACCAAACCGAAAGAAGATACCGAAACGACCGACGCCGGAAACGCCTCGAACGAAGCTTAGCACAGTCTGGACATCGTGATCAAGCCGCCGCCGGCTCTCTAACCACCGGCGGCTTGACCTATGGGACTGACCACAACTGCCACGGAGATAGCGGATGGAGTTCTTAAACATCGGACCCGGCGAACTCATCGTCATCGTACTGCTAGCGATCATCCTTTTTGGGCCTGAAGACATCCTGAAAATCATGCGAACCATAGGAGGATACGTCCGCAAGTTACAACAAATGTGGGCGCAGGTGTCCGCAGGCCTCAAGGGCGAGTTCGACGACGACCTTATACCCGAAGAAATCCAGGAAACCATCAGAGAAACTCGGGAATCGGTTGCCGAGGTCCAGAAAACGTTGGCAGAAGTCACAGCCACAGCAAAAGCCGATCTCGACGAGACGATAACGGCTGTCTCAGAAATCAAAACGTCTGTCGAGGCCGATATCGAAGATACAAAGGCCACTGTGACAGACATCAAAGCGGCGATGGAGGCCGATATTGGAGACGCCAAGGCCAGCATAACCGAGATCGAAACATCATTGGTGGACATAACCTCAACCGTAGAAAACAGCCTTGGGGAAATTCCTAAGACGGTTGAAACATTCATCGCTATGGACGCCACGCAGACAGCAACGAATGACCTGACAGCCCCAGCCACAGCAACCACCCCCACTGACGAGGATAGATAACATGGCCGCAGAGAAGGAAATGACCCTCCTGGATCACATCGCCGAAATGCGCAAACGGCTATTCCGTGCGGTTATCGCCGTCATTGTGACGACCCTCATTGCTTCACTCGTCGTCGATTATATTGTCGCATGGCTGGTCAAACCTTTAGGCGGGGCTATGGTGGTCGCCCTCAGCCCGACCGAGGCGCCGATGACCTACTTTAAGATCGCCCTGACGGTTGGGATTGGAGCGGCATTGCCTTATCTGCTGTATCAAATTTATGCGTTTATTGCTCCGGGATTATTCCCTAACGAGCGGAGAACCATTCTCATCATTATCCCTACCGTTCTCATATTCTTCATCCTGGGGGCGCTGTTCACCCTGCAGATTCTGGTTCCGATAAGTATGCCCGTCCTGATGGGCTTCTTCGGCTCGGTGGTTACGCCCCAGTATTCACTGGAAAAATACCTTTCGTTTGTTTCAATGCTTTTGCTATGGATGGGCCTCATCTTCCAGACGCCTTTAGTCATCTACGTGATTGCCCTTTTGGGTATCGTAACGCCCAAGCAGCTCAGCCAGGCATGGCGAATCGTTGTCCTGATCGCCGCGGTCTTCGCCGCCGTGGTCACGCCAACGACAGATATGTTCACGATGATTCTGGTGACCGGGCCGTTTATCGTCCTGTACTTTTTCGGCATCGTCTTGGCGCGCCTGGCTGCCAGACAACGCGCGCGCCGCGCAGCCACAGCCGAAGCCACACTCAAAGCGGACTGATACGCATAGCCTTGTTACTGACCAGGCGAGTCCACACCGTACTCGCCTGGTTTTTTATGAGCGCAAGTTGACATTCTCCCATTGTCGGCTATTTTTAGAGGTGGGAGCTCGTTTACTGTGGCGTACATCAAAGCATTAAAACGTATATTGAGCTGGTTTTTCAAACCCCGGCAGGTGAAGATTCCACTCATCGTCTGGATCGCCCTGCTCGTCGGCGTGTTGTTCCTCATCACGCGCCCCCTGCCACCGCCCATAGAGCGCGAGGTCGAACGCACGGTCATCGTCACCGCCACACCACCGGCATCGACCTGGTACATCCCCACCCCCGTTCCCGGTGCGCCACCGATCACCCCCACCCCGGTCGGCAGCGGCGGAACGTTGGCGTTTTCAATGCGTCACAACGGCAACAGCGACATTTACTTGCTCTCGCAGAACACGGGCAATCTACTGCGCCTCACCTTCGATCCCGGAGAGGATCGCAATCCGGTTTGGTCCCCCGACGGAAAATACCTGGCGTTGGCCTCACAACGTAACGGCAGTTGGGACCTCTATCTCATCGAGATGACAGCCGGCACCCTGATTCGGTTAACACGCACACCGGACTATCAAGCCGCGCCATCATGGTCACCCGACGGAAAATGGTTAGCCTATGAAGCTTACAGTGAAGGCAATCTCGATATTTACATCCTCAACGTGGAGCGCGGTGATAGTCAACGGCTGACTTCCGCCCCAGACCCTGAGTATTCCCCGGCCTGGTCGCCGGATGGACGCCATATCGCGTTTACGACATATCGCAACGGGAACAAGGATTTGTACGTCATCTCACTGGATGATGGCAGCACCGTCAACGTGACCAACACACCCGAGCAAAATGAGGATTACGCCGAATGGTCACCCGACGGACGTTACCTCGTCTACTCTGCCGGCGTGCCCGGCAATGAAACGATCTGGAAAGTTCCCTTCGACAAAGAGGCTCTGGAGACAGGCATGGTTCGCCCAAGTCTCTTTGGCGTAGGGGGACAGCCCACCTGGTCGCCCGATGGAAGTGCGTTGGCCTTCATCTTCCGGCAGCAGGCAACATCGTATCTGATCGCGGCCAATACAACGGGCTGGGGGCTGGCCCAGGAAGGCTACAGCACCAGCGATTGGATGGATAACCCTTCGTGGACATTGACACCGCTAAATCCTGACCTGGAAGCGCGGCTCAAACAGCGCATGGGTGAAGAAGAATCCAAACTCTATACCGAACTTCTCCTATCGGCAAATCCCGAAAAATATGAATTGGTCAATTTGCCCAACGTCAACCACAGTGACAGCGCCGAGAAACTAAGCGATAAGGTTAACGATAGCTACAACGCGCTACGCAAAGCCGTAGAGGAAAAAACCGGCTGGGATTACCTGTCCATCCTCGGTGACTCGTGGCGTCCGATGAACCATACGCCCCGCCCAGGGCAAGGACGTATCTCCTGGCACGTCTGCGGCCGCGCGGTGGACATCAACCAGGGGTATCTGAGTACCGGGCTGATCGAACTGGTGCGCGAGGACATCGGCGGTGTCACCTACTGGCGTGTGTACATCAAAGCGAAAGAACAGGATGGCAGCCTGGGCGAACCGCTGCGCGTCGCGCCTTGGGACCTCTCCGCGCGTTCCAAAGGCGGGCTGGCGACCGCGCAAGGCGGCGAGTTGAAAGCGAAAATCCCTGAGGGCTACTACGTGGACTTTACGACTATCGCCGCCGATTATGGTTGGGAACGGCGCAACGCGCTCTCCAACTGGCGCGATTCGTATTATGATGTCGAGTGGTGGCACTTCCAGAAGACCGAAGGGCTAAGCTGGTACGAGTGCATGGAAGAATTGTACTCAACAGACGCCATCTCGGAGTCGTATGGCATCCTTCCCTGGTGGACAAAACGACCGGAGTGGGAAATTCAGTCTATGCCGTGAGGTGTGGCGAGTAAAGAGTAAAGAGTAAAGAGTAAAGAGTAAAGGGCAAGAGTAATCAGGGGAAGTTGTCCGATCACAGATTGGCTCATTCTAAGACACGCGTGAGGGTATCTAGCAACGCTTGCTGAAAGTGCGGTACGGAGAACCGTTCGGCGTTGGCGCGACATGCCGACGGCTCTACACGGTCCGCATCGAAGGATAGCACAGCCTGGGCAAGCGATTCCGGCGTCGTCTCGCGGAAGAACGCCCCGGTCTCGCCCTCGACAATCGAATCCAAGGCGCCGCCCGCCCCATAAGCGATCACCGGACGGCCGGAAGCTTGTGCTTCCAATGGCGCGATCCCGAAATCCTCACGCCCCGGGAAAATGAATGCCTTGCAGTGCGCCAACAAGTCCGGCAAATCGTCATCGGGCACGTAGCCCATAAACGTGATATTCGGCTTCGCCAGCGCCTCCAGTGCTTCACGGTCACGCCCACTGCCCACGATCCGCAGCGGCAGACCAAGCCGGTTGAAGGCTTCCACCGCCAGGTCGATGCGCTTGTAGGGAACCAGCCGCGAGACGATCAGGTAGTAGTCCGCGTGCCGCGGGGCCGGGTGAAAACGCGCCACGTCCACCGGCGGATAGATGATGGTGGATTCGCGGCCGTAGTAGCGCCGAATGCGCTCTTGAATCTCAGTGGAAATGGCGATGTAATGCGTGGTAGGGCGTTGGGCGACGCGATAATCCCAATGCCTCAACAGAGCAATAACCGGCTTAAGCAACACTTTGAGCGCGCCTGGCAGGTTCTCGCGGGCCGCGTAGGCATCGAATTCCCACACGTAGCGCGTGGGGGCCAGGCAGTAGCAAACGTGCGGCGTATCGCCCGCGCGAATGCCGTGACAAAAGCCGCTTTTGTTGCTGAGGATGACATCGTAGCCCTGGCGCACGTCCAGCATGGCGAAGGCCAGCGCATACAAGGGGAAATACCACTGGTGCCGCCGGTAGATGCCCGGCAGGCGATTCATCCACGTCGTGCGGATGTCCCAGGTCTGATAAGCAGCAGGCATTTTCGCGCGCCAGTATATGCTCGTGTAGACCGGCGCGCCGGGGAACTGCGCAACCAGGTGTTCCAGGACCCGCTCTGCGCCGCCGTATTGATTCAGCCAGTCATGCACTAACGCGATCCGCATTAGCTACTCCAAGAATAAAGCGTGAAACGTAAAACGTAATTCGTAATCCGTGATTCGTAATTCGCAAACGATCTTACATATTACGTTTTACGTTTCACGTTTCACATTTCACGTGAGTCGGCAACGTGTCCAACGTCTCGCCGCGGAGCGCACGACGCAGCGCCTCCCGGTCGTCCCAGGGATATTCGACCGTCCCGAAGCACATGCTCTGTTCATGGCCTTTACCGCACGCCAGGACAAGGTCCCCCGGTTGCGCCAGTCTGACGGCGTGCAACAGCGCCGCGCCGCGATCCGGCACACGCCAGAAGTCCACGCCTTCCACACGCGGATAGCGCATTACACCGGCGGCCATTTCCGCAAGAATAGCATCGAGGGGTTCAGTGCGTGGGTCTTCGGCGGTCAGCACAATCAGGTCGGCTAATTCACCCGCAACCTCGCCCATCATGCGGCGCTTCTCGCGGTCACGCAGGCCGGCGGAACCAAAAACGACGATGACGCGGCCTTTCCCGGCCACCCACTGCCGCGCCGCCAGCAACGCCACACGCAGCGCGTTCGGCGTGTGCGCGAAGTCCACAATCGCGGTGAATGGCTGGCCTTCGTCGATGCGCTCCATACGGCCCGGCACACCCTGCACCGCCGCGACACCTTCGACGACGGCATCAAGCGGCATCCCAAGTGCCAGCGCCGCCGAAGCTGCCGCCAGGATGTTGCTCACGTTGAACGCTCCCACCAACGGCGAGAGAATCTCCGCCGATCCCCAGGGGCTGCGCAACGTCGCGCGAATCCCCTGGGGGGTATAAACGATGTCCGTTGCTGTCACATCGGCGTTTGCCGCCTCGATGCCGTAGACGATTTGCCGTTCCACAGGAATCGCGCACAGGTAGTCAAATGAACGGAGGTCGTCGCGGTTGAGTATGGCAACTTTCGGGATGTTGGGTTTGCGCGCCGCCGACGCCAACCCACGAAAGAGCGTGGCCTTCGCCTCACGGTAGGCTTCCCACGAGCCATGGGCGGTCACGTGCTCATGGGTGATGTTGGTGATGACCGCCACGTCGAAGTCACAGCCGGCGAGTCGCTGTTGCGCCAGCCCTTCCGACGTCGTTTCCAGCACGGCGTGCGTGGCACCGGCGGCGACCATGTCCGCCAGATAACGTTGCACATCGGCGGGATGTGGTGTGGTGGTGTGCAGGCCGGTATCCAGGTTCAAGGCGCCAATCCGCGCATTGACGGTACTGATCATCCCTGTTTCGCAGCCGGCAGCGCGCAATATCGCATAGAGGAGGTTCGTCGTCGTCGTTTTGCCGTCGGTGCCGGTGATGCCGGTCAGCACCAGGCGGCGCGAGGGGAAAGCGTGCCAGGCCGCGTGCAGCCAGCCCAGCGCCCGACGCGCTTCAGCCACGCGCAGGTAAGGGAATCCGGCCGGCAGATTCAGGATTGCCGCCGGTTCTTCCCCCACAACGGCAGTCGCACCAGCCGCCAGGGCCGCCGGGATAAAGCGGTGACCATCCACAGACACGCCCCGCACGGCGACGAACAGAAAACCCGGTTGCACTTTTCTGGAGTCGTCGGTGATACCCGCAATCGACGTATCATCACCTGCAAACTCAAGCACACCCGGTACAGCAGCTCTCAGTTGGCAAAGTTGCATTCTATCCTCTGTGTTCTGAGTATGGCAATACGCCGCGCCCCACGACGGTATGCGCGGGGCGCGGCAAAGATCAACTACAGGATTACTCGTGATCCTTCAAACGGGACTTGCCGCCTTTGAGCGCAAGGATCAAATCCCGGCGGTGTACTGCACGCTTGCGGTCGATTTCGACCTGGCTGGCTTTGTCATCGGCGAGCCTGGCCAGCGCTTCGAGCCACGCGGCGCTTTGGACGGGCGTGTGACGCACACGCCAGCGTTCGACGAGTACCGGCAATTTGTCGGCGTTCGTCATCCGGCGATGAGTGCGCGTGTAGATGACGCCCTGGGACTCGAAGTGCACGTCATACTCCTCCCACTCCGCTTGAATTGGACAGATTTGCATACACGCGCCACACTTGATGCAATAGTAATCGGCATGCACCAGTTGGCCGTTCTCATCGATGTGCAGCGCACGCGTCGGACAGACATCGGCGCAGGCGAAACAACCTTCGACGCACAGTTCACGGCGCAGCAGCACCGTGCCCTGCCAGGGCTGCTGTACCTCAAAAGCGCCGTTACTGGCGACCTCGCATTGGCGGCAGCGGATGCAGTGCTCCTGATCCACGCGCATCGTTTTGTACTCCGCATCGTAGCTGATGACGTCCGCGGAGCAGTTCTCGATGACAAAATCCTTCAGGCTAAAGTCGAACGCATCCTTGTTGAATTTCGTTGATTTCAGCAGTTTGGGGAACGCTTCGTGTTCGATCACGGGATTGTACGGCTCACCGTTCAGCGTCAGCGTAATCGCCCGCATCGGGCACATCTCCACACACATCCCGCAGAAGACGCACTTGTCGGGATCGACGTCGACCAGCAACTTCGTCACCATGCGCCCGTTTTCAATCACGCCGTCAATGTGGCTGATGGCCTCTTTCGGACACACACGGGGCCCGATCTGGCAGCCCACGCAACGTTCCAGGTCCCAGGTCAACACGTCATGGTGCGTGACCATTTTCCGCTCCAGAGTGAGCGAAGTCTCAGTGCGATGTTTCAAGGTTGTTCCACGTTTCACGCTCTGTCTCCTTCGTGCAGTGACCTACATATCCCTCATTGCGACAACTTCCTGCTTCATTTCATCCAGTGACAACTTCTGTCCACACCGTATTTCTTTTCTGGACCTTTCAATGATCTGTCGAAATTCCGGGTTTGTACTTAACGCCAGAGATTCCTTATCCACATTTTTGATAGGAATCACCACATAAGTCGGCTTATCATTCGAAGTCAGAATAAGCATATCGTCGTCCAATCCTTGCATATAAATATGCAAAGGTTGCGTTGCTGTTTCTATTGCTAATGTTTTCACAGACTCACTTCCTTCCCCGCAATCAACAACTTATTGCGTCGCTTAATGCCAACCGCTAAAATTTGCACTGTAGAGACCTCACTAAATACGACATCATAAAAAACGCGCAGCTCGCCGATTCTAAGTTCCCACGGCGCAAGTGGATTAGGACGCAAGGGTTTCCTATTTCGAGTTTCAACGAGCGGTTCATCTCCCAACTGTTTTTCAATGGTCTCAAGTACCAATGCTCGCTGAGAGGGCTTCAGACTTCGAAAATGCTCGCGAATAGATTCGGCGAACTCGATTTGGTATCGCAATCACACCCCCACACGCGCCACCATGCCTGCCGTCGGGACGATATGCCGCTGTAAGCCCAACTGCGCCGGTTCGAGGCCGAGCGCCAGGCCCATCAACTGTGTGAAGAAGAGCACCGGCAGGTCCAGGTCATGCTGCACGATTTTCTCGGCCTTCGATTGATACAGGTCAAGCGCCATATGGCACATCGGACAAGCCAACGTGACCGCTTCCGCACCGCGCGCTTTGGCCGACGCTAAAATGTTGCCCGCCATGCGCGCGGTTGTATCGCTATGCGAAAGCGCAAGCGCACCGCCGCAGCACTTGGCCTTGTAATCGTAGTCCACCGGTTCGGCGCCCAACGCGCGCACCAGGCGATCCAACCCCGTCGGACGTTCCGCGCTATCAAACGCATCCAGCGGGCGGGTGAGCATACAACCGTAGTAGCTGGCGATTTTGAAACCGGTCAACGGGCGCACCACGCGCTTTTTCAGCGTATCCAGACCGTAATCGCGCAGGATGAGATACAGCGGATGCAAGACTTCGACTTTGCCGGAACAACTGAACTTCTCTTCCATCTCGTCGTTCACGCGGGTGCAGATGGTCTTATCGGCTTCGGCAAGTTTGGCCGCGCGCCGCAGGTTCTTGTAACAGGCGCTGCACGGCGCGACGACGGTGTCGTAGCCTTGCATCTCCGCCAATGCCAGGTTGCGCAGCGAGAGCAAGAAACGCGAGTCGGCGTTGTAGATAGCGGAATGGGTCGCGCCACAGCAGGTCCATTCGTCCAGTTCGTGCAGTTCGATGTCCAGTTTGGCAAAGACGGCGCGCACGGACATATCGTACTCTTTGGCGGTGGAGTCCAGGCTGCAGCCGGGATAGTAAGCGTAGGCTTTACCCATGGAGCGCCTCCTTCTTGTCACCGGAGAAGAATCTGCCGATACCGGCGAAAAATCCCAACACCGCAACCATCGTTGAAACAACACGGTTGCGGAATTTGCTGCGGTAAAAGGTCCCAATTGGCGGAACGACGCCGGCATCCCGCAACTCCTGAGAGGCAGCGATATTCTTCGGCTGGAAGGTCACTTTCCGTTTCAGCATCATCTTCAGACCGGGGCCAATCATCCCCAGCATGCCCTTGACATCCCAGGTGCGCAGATAATAACGCATCAACAGTTCCGGCTCAAACATTCGCCCGTGTTGTGCCAGCGTCACGGTGAAGGCCTGGCCGAACTGCGCTTCCGCGTCTTTCACGTAGCCCTTTTGGAGGGCCAGGCGACGCAGTTCGGAGAACAACACCGTGATCTCGATCCCGCGCGGGCAGCGGTTCATACAAGAATAGCACGAGACACAGCGCCAGATGTCGGGGCTGGAGAGCACTTCTTTCTCCATGCCGTTTTGGATCATATACATCAGGCGACGCGGCCCGTGAACCATATCCTGCAACGCGGGGCAAGAAGCGGAACACGTGCCGCACTGATAACATTCCAACACGTCCTTGCCGCCGCGGACGGTCATGACTTCAGCGAGAAAAGGATGTAATTCAGAGGTCATAGTTTTTCCCTTTCATACGCCTGTTGAATCTCCGTCTTCACGCCCTGTAAGCGCGCCTCGAAGATGTCCAACACGCGCGAGACATCCAGACCCTCGCGGACACGCTTGAGTTGACGTTCGAGATGAGGGCGTAATTTCTCGTTCTCCGCTTTGATCGCTTCCGGCCCCATTTCCATGACCATCTCGCCCATCTCGGTCATAATGCGCGCCCATTTGGCGCCCTCGGTGGCAGAGACCTCAGCAGTGCGAAAACGGCCCGGCGTGATCCCCATGCGCTCCAGTTGCGTCATTAGCTTTTCCATACGCGCGTCAGCCTTCTGTCGCCCGGTGATGTAATGACAATCCTGCACATGGCAGCCCGACACCAACACAGCGCCGGCACCCAGCTTGAACGCTTCCAGCACGAAGTCCGGGTCCACACGCCCGGAGCACATCACCATAATGTTGCGTGTGTTGGCCGGGTACTGGAAGTGACTCACGCCGGCGTTATCGGCGCCCAGGCCGCTGCACCAGCGACAGGTGAACGCCAATACTTTCTCCTCCGGCTTCTCGGCGAGCAGCGCATGGACCTGCGCCAGGATTTGCCCATCGGTGAAGTGCCACTGGGTAATCGCATTGGCGGGACATTCTGCCACGCACGTTCCGCAGCCGTGACATTTCGCCGGGATGATCTGGCTCGGATTGCCCGTACCCGGTTGATTGATGACCGCGCCGTAAGGACACGCCTGCGCGCACATCGTGCACTTACTCTTAGGATTCGCGTTGAGGCAGCGCGTCGGGTCTACGTAGGCGACGATAGGGTCGATCTGCCATTTTCCGGCGTTGAGCACGCGCGCAGCGCGCCCGGCGGCGGCGCTGCCCTGCGCCACGCTCTGGGGGATGTCCTTCGGTCCCTGCGCGGAGCCGGCCAGATAGATGCCTTCAGTGGAAGAATCGATCGGCTTGAGCTTGGGGTGCGATTCCAGGAACCAACCGGTTGTGTCCAGCGGGACGGTCAGCGCGCGCGCCAGTTCATCAACGCCTGCCGAGGGAATCGCCGCCGTGGCCAGCCCCACCATCTCGAATTCGTAGGCCATCTGGCGATCCAACGCAGCGTTGTGCACATGCACGATGAGATTTTTCGTCACCGGGTCCTCACGGATTTCGGCGGGACGGCCCTGCACAAAATGGATACCCGCCTGCCGCGCGCGTTCGTAGAATTCCTCGTAGGTCTTACCCGGCGTGCGGATGTCGATGCGGAAGATGGTGATATCCATTTCCGGGTAAAGCCACTTGAGCAGCAGCGCGTTCTTGATGGTGTACATGCAGCAAAAGCCAGAACAGTATTCGTTGTAACGCTTATCGCGCGAGCCGACACACTGAATCAGGCCGAGCGTCTTGGGCGTCTTGCCATCGGAAGGACGGACGAAGTTGCCCACGGTCGGGCCGCCGGCGCAGTGCAGACGCTCGATCTCCATCATCGTCGCCACGTTGTCGTAGACGCCAAAACCGTATTCCTCGATAGGGGCCGGATCCCACATATCTAACCCTGTCGCCACGATGATGGCGCCCACATCCAACGTCTCGATCTTCGGCTCCTCGTAGAAACTGATGGCCTGCAACGCGCCACACGCTTCGACGCACTTGAAGCACTCAATACAGGCATCCCGGTCAATCGTGTAAATCGCCGGGACGGCCTGCACCAGCGGCACATAGATAGCCTTGCGCGGCCCCAACCCTTCTTCAAACTCAAAATTGGGCACGGAAATCGGGCAGACGTCGGCGCACAGGCCACAGCCGGTACAACGATCTTCAAGCACGTAGCGCGGCTTGCGTTCCACCTTCACCTTGAAGTTGCCGATGTAGCCTTCGACTTCCTTGATCTCCGAATATGTCAGCAATTCGATGTACTTGCTCTTGCCCACATCCACCATCTTGGGCGCTTCGATGCAGATCGAACAGTCCATCGTGGGGAAAGTCTTGTCCAGTTGCGCCATCCGCCCGCCGATAGACGGTGATTTGTCCACCAGGTAGGTGGGGATGCGCATATCGGCCAGATCGAGCGCCGCGCTGATGCCGGCGATGCCGCCTCCGATGACCAAAGCACGGCGCGTCACCGGCACTTCAAACATCTCCAGGGGACGGCTGAAGCTCACTTTCGCCACCGCCGATGAGACAATCTCCTTCGCCTTAAGGGTCGCCGCCTCCTTCTCGTGCGTATGCACCCACGAAGAATGTTCGCGGATATTCGCCATCTCGAAGAAAAAGGGGTTGACGCCCTCGTCGGCAAGCACCGCGCGGAAGGTCGGCTCGTGCATCGAGACCGTACATGCGCCCACCACCAGGCGATTGAGCTTGTACTTCCGAATGTCCTGCTTGATCATACTTTGCCCGGGATCGGAGCACATATACTTGTGTTCCTTCGCCACCACCACATTGGGCAACGTCGCCGCGTACTCCACCACGTCAGGTACCGTCACCGTGCTGGCGATATTCGATCCGCAGTGACAGATGTAGACGCCGATGCGTAGTTCTTCGTTGTTGTCGTTATCAACCATGAAAACTCCTCAGATCAAAGTTGTGATACAAGCCAATCGCTCAACCACCCACGGCCAAGGCAGCAGAATGGTGCCATACAGGATCGAGTTCATCCCTTGTATATTCTTCCTCCATCCAGGCCGGCGTCCGTCCATAATACAATACATCCGGGTCTATATCAGCCCCATTGGGCCATACAATCGTCCCCATCCGTTTATCTACAGAAACAGCCGCAAACATATTCGGGTCAGCTCGAATAGGTTCAAAGATAGGGCCATGCAGAAATGGCGTCAAATCAATGACTCGCTGCGTCCCGTCCGTGAACCCCAAACGCACCTCAAAGCCACCCAACACTTCTACAGACCGAACACGAATAAGTCTTGACATACAACTACTCCTTACACCAATGGCGCAATCGCTACTAGCTCTTGTCCACCTCGCGCGCGCTCCCAATTGTCCATCAATTCATCACGATGCAGATCAGCCCACTCTATCACCAAATTATGAACGCGACCCGGTAATTTGCCTTCATAAACCAGCAGCGTTCTGATCTCATATAATGCTTCATCACCACCATACTCTGCATGAAAATGAGGCGGAAGATGATCGTTGAAATACATGTAAATTGCAATACCTAAGAAATGGCTGACGCTTGGCATATCCACTCGCTTGGAAATTTCAAATACTCGCAAGACCAATGGGCACGTTGTTCGGGCGTCGCTCGCGCTAACCATGATAACCACGGCGTTTTGCCTGGCGGAAGGCAAATCTTGGACTTTTCGCTCAATGTAATATACAAAACACCGCCCTCGAAACGCATATCGGATAGCATCACCCATTCACTTTATCGCGGCCCATGCACCTCTTCGTGAATGAGTTTGTGCCGCGCTTTCTGCGCGCGTTGATCGGGCGTCGTCAGTTCGAGCGCATCTTTCGGGCACCAGATCACGCATTGCGGGCCGTCTTCTTTGTCCTGGCATTGGTCGCAGATTTCGGCCATCTTGGTCGCGGGGTTGATCGAAATCGCGCCGAAGTCGCACGCCTCAATGCACCAGGCGCAGCCATCGCAGCGTTCGGCGTTCACGCTGATGATGCCTGTCTCCGGATCCTGCGTCAGCGCATCGCGGGTGCAGGCGATGACACAAGGCGCGTCCTCACACGTGCGACAGGCTACCGCCGTAATGAGGATTTCATCCACCCGCACGGTGCGGATGCGGCTGCGATAGGTGTTGTACTCGCCGGTCTTGGTGTAGGAGCAGATGTATTCGCACAACTGGCAGCCGATGCACTTTGTCGCATCACAGGCGATATAGGCATATCTGGATGTTGAAGTTACCATAGTGTTCACTCCTGTAAAGAATCAAGATACAAGACGCAAGAGACAAAAGGCGGGATGCAGGGATGCAAGAGACAGGTTCTTGCTTCCTGCATCTTGCCGCTTTACACGCCGATGGCCTCCGCCACGTCCGGCATCCCCAATTCGATGAGCTTCGCTTTGGGGATCAGCCCCTCTTTGGTCCACCCTTTAGCCTCATAGTAAAGGTCTTTGAGGTATTCCAGCTCCTCCTCGGTGACGACGTGTCCGGCAGAAGCGCCTTCTTTCATAGGATCGTGATGCCAGCGATAGGGCAGGTAATCATCGGCGCGGGTCCAGCCCTCGCGGATGTTGAACGCTTTCTTGATCGTATGTGCGCGCACGCCGATCAGGTCTACATCATCATAACCGAAATTCCAGCCGGTGGTAGCGTTGATGAGCTTGGCAATCGTCGGCCAGGCGCCGGCGCGGTCGGCCTTGCCGGTGAAGCAGCGGCGGATGAATTTACACAGCGGCAAAGTGTCATAAACGGCAGCATATTCCTCAGAGGCGGCAGCCACTCTGCCCCGGGTCTCATCAATCGTGAAGCGATTCACCTCGCCCTGGATGTCTGGATCATAAGCGGCCGTGCGGTTGTGGCAGCCGCCGCGGGTGCCCACCGCCAATCCCACGGAGAAGGTCTTGAGGCCACGCGCGTCATAGCCGGGACATTCCAGGCCCTTGATGTGCATGGCCCATTTGTAGGATTCTGTCCCGCGTTCTGCGTCCACACGTTGACTGGCGATGCGCGTCCCTTCGGCCAACAAATCCCCAATGCCTTCACGGTCGCGGATCATTTCGGCCAACGCAACAGCAGCCTCAGCATTGCCAAAGTTCGGTTCGAAACCATCGGGATATTTGGCAGATTTGAAATCTTCCTTCTTGAACACGCCACGCTCGAAGGATTCCATTGCCCAGGAGATGGTCACGCCCTGGCTCATCGCATCCACCCCACCCCGGTCGGCGATATCGATGAGCTTGATGACCGCGTTCAAGTCGCCAATGCCCAGGTTCGGGCCGTTAGCGTAGAGACATTCGTACTCGATGCCCGTCATGGCGCCGGCGTACATCCCTTGCTTAGCGGCCGAGACCTGCTCGCAGGCGATGGGACATTGCGCACACGCAATCTTCTTGACTTTGAAATGCTCTTCGAGATACTCGCCGCTGACCTGCTCGGCCATCTCGAAAGTGCCCTGCTGGTAGTTGCGCGTGGGCAGCAAGCCCAGCTTGTTCATATTCAGCACATTGGTCGCCGTGCCCAACATACGGTATTTGACCGTGTACGGCCCCTGTGCCTGCTGTGTGATGTCAAACGACAGCTTCATCAATGTATCCGGGTCGGCAACAACGACGCCTTTTGTGCCGCGCACGGAAACAGCCTTGAGCTTCTTCGAGCCCCACACCGCCCCATGCCCCGTGCGTCCAGCCTGGCGGCCATCGTTGGTGACATTGGCAAACCGCACCAACTTCTCGCCGGCGGGGCCGATGGTCGCCGAGCGCACCTGGTCATCCAGCAATTCCTCACGGATGGCCTCTTCGGTCTCGAACGTACCCTTGCCAAGCAATTTGCGCGCGTCGCGGAACATGACCCGGTCATCGTCAATGAACACGTTGACCCACTCCGCGCTGGCGCCGTGAATCACAATGCCGTCCCAGCCGGTGCGCTTGAGCGCGACGGGGAACCAGCTACCGGAAAGACTGTCTCCCATAAAGCCGGTCAACGGGGACTTGGAAGCCAGCCCGTATTTCCCGCCCACCGGCACCGGCGTCCCGGCAAACATCCCGTTGGCGATGCAAATGGGGTTGTCCGGCGAAAGTGGGTCACACCCTGGCTTGATATTCTCCCACAACAGTCGGGCCGCCATCGAAACGCCACCGATGTAGATTTTGTACCACTCTTCCGGCTTCTTTTCGGTCCAACTCTTGCGCGTCGTTAGATCAATGTGCAGAATTTTGCCGCTGTAACCGTACATAAGCAACCTCCTGGAGATTAGAAATGGCAAATGGCATGTAACAAAGGATTAAGCAGGACAAGGCGTGATGCATTAACCACCGGCTAATATCGACATAAGAATCAAACGGTCGCCGTCATGAGGCGCATCATCCATCTGCGCAGGTTGGATCATGCGCCGACCATTAAGGTTGAGCATGTTGGACGCTTGAAAAGTCTCGCCATCTGGCTGAATGACCTCACCAATTAACCGGGGATACTTTTGGCCTAATAAACGCACAATCTGACGGAAGGTCGTGCCCTCCTCAAGGGTGAGTGTCACCTGTTTTATTCCACTGACCACGCGGGCAACCCCCATAAACTCTACCAAGACTTGCATCGTTCCTCCAACACTATTGTAGTCTGGCTCCTGCTTACCGATTCTCAGTAGATCCAAAAATGCTCCAAGGGGATCGTCAGATCCCCGTTCTGGTCTGGATCTGGCGATCCAGTCTAGCTCCTGCTTCCGATTCTGGAAAACAGTGTTACACCCGTTTTTAACAAAGTCAAGGTGTATTTCGCACACAACATCAGTGACAAGCGTAAGTAAATTGACTACACAAACTTTGTGGCGGTACGAATCTATTTTCGTCCCTTTGAAATGGCTGTCAAGCATTACTAAGCCCGGTGTTATAATAAAAAACCATAGTGTGGTGCGGCCGCACATCAGACAGCACGAAGATAGTGTTCAGACTATAAGACTAACGACTACGCGACTATTTTTGAAGGAGGTCTGTATATGATACCGCAGATTGTGGGATACTTGTACACGGCTGTTTTGATCGGGCTGGCGTTGTACGCTGTGCATATCGTGATTCTGATCACGCTGTATCTGTGGCACTGTCGTGCCCGGCTGCCGGCAACGCCGGCGATTCCCAGAGCCGATCTGCCGATGGTGACGGTGCAGATTCCGTTACGTAACGAGCGTTACGTGGTCAAGCGGATCCTCGCAGCAGTCGCGGCTTTCGATTGGCCGCGCGACCGGCTGGAGATCCAAGTGATCGACGATTCCGACGACGATACCACGGCACTGGCACGTGACGAGGTCGAACGGCTACAGGCACAAGGGTACGCGATCACGCTACTACACCGGCAACATCACGCCGGACACAAAGCCGGCGCGCTGGCGGCAGGATTGCAGAAAGCGCGTGGCGAGTACATCGCCATTTTCGATGCAGACTTTGCGCCAATGCCGGACTTTCTGCAACGGACGGTGCCCCACCTTGTCCAGAATCCAACGTTGGGCCTGGTGCAGGGCCGGTGGGGACACCTGAATGCGGAATACTCGCCGGTCACACGCGCGCAGGCCCTGGCATTGGACGCGCATTTCACCGTGGAACACATCGCGCGCAATCGCGCCGGTCTGCTGATGAATTTCAACGGCACAGGCGGTGTGTGGCGACGACGCGCTATCGAAGAAGCCGGCGGCTGGCAGTACGACACCATCGCCGAGGACCTCGACTTGAGTTATCGCGCGCAGCTTGCCGGGTGGAAAATCCTTTACCTGCCCGACGTCGTCGCGCCGGCGGAGTTGCCACCGCTGGTGGCTGCGTTCAGGCAGCAGCAGTACCGCTGGGCCAAAGGCTCCATCCAGGTCTTGCGCAAGTCTTGCAGGGCGATTGTATCGTCACCGCGCCTGAATCTGGCACAGAAAACGATGGCCTTGCTGCACTTGAGCGGGTATTTCACCCAGCCGCTGATCCTGGCGCTGGTGCTCCTCGTCGTGCCGATGGTCATCTACTCCCCGCGCCTGCCGACATTGGCGGTAGCTTTGGGGACATTGACGATGCTGCCGCCATTGCTCTATGTGATAGGACAAATAACGCTGTATCGGGATTGGCCGCGCCGCATCCTGGCCTATCCGTTCTTGATGCTTTTGGGGATCGGCATCAGTTGGAACACCACACTCGGCATCCTCGACGGACTGTTACACTGGGGTGGCGAGTTTGTACGCACGCCGAAATTCAACTTGCAGGGCCGGCAAGGGAACTGGCGGGCTGCACAGTATCACGTCAAGTTGGACCGAGCGCTTCCGGGTGAAATCCTCATCAGTGTGTATGCATTGGTGGCGCTGCTCCTGGCCAACAAGCTGCAACGTACCAGCTTGCTGCCTTTGAGTCTGCTCTATCTGGCCGGAGAAATGCTCGTCGTCTGGGGAGCATTGCAACAACTCCACCGGCGCGAGGACAAAAAAGAACAGGGGCGGTAAACGCCCCTGTTGTGTTTAGTAGCAGGTTTACGCGCAAAGCGCGCTACTTGCCCGTCTTTTCCTCTGGCATGACATCGACCACGGTGCCGGCTTGCGGCGGGGGTAGAGGGTTGCTTGATTTTGTCGATTTGGGTGGCTCGATCTTCGGCGGTTGCAGGTCTTGTGACATAAACGTCTGCCCGCGCAAATACGCGCCCTCATTGATCAACAATGACTTGATGGTCATATCGCCCCACACCCGGCCGGTGTCCGCAATCTCCACCCGGTTGGCAAAAACGTTCCCTTGCACCGCACCAGCAATAGAAACGTTGTTAGCCTTGATTTCCGCGCGCACTTTGGCGCTCTCGGTAATCACCAGGTTTCCGGTGATCTCGATGGTACCTTCGACAATGCCGTCGATGCGGAGACCGCCGTCCCCTTGAATTTCACCCTTGATGTGGGTATTCGCTCCAATGGTCGATTCAATTGCTGGTTGCGCCATACGTCCTCCCGCGGTAGTAGTAGGTTTAACAACTGGTGTCACAGGTTCTTTTGGTTTTCCTTTACCACCTAACCACGACATCGATTCCTCCTTACCCTAATTTGATTTCACGGTTGTGAAACACGCTAAAGGGAACGCACAGAGCGGTTCCCAGTTTCTAACCAAAGTCTAGCGTCACTTGTCTCAATAATAACCAGAGATGGCGGTTTGTCAACCGGGTTTGTCAAACAGCATCTACTTTATCGCAGGTCCGCGCCAGATGGCACGCTTACAGATGCCCCACCGTCAGCCCGCGCAGCACCGGCCGGCTCACCGTTCGAGGGTGTCCCTTCGACCATTTGCCGCGCCCGGCCAAGCGCCTGCTGTTCTTCGGCGCTCAGACTATACGAGGAACGCCATTGTGTGAGGGGCTTGGCATAGACTCGCGCGTCATCGCGGGCGTGCAGGCCACTGAGCATGGCACCGTTGCCCCGCGCATCCACCAGCGCCAGCGAAAAGCTTTGATCCCCCCCCACGTTCTCAAAGGCGCTGTAGCGTACCATCCCGTGCCCCTGAATCGTATGGGGTAGAATCTCCCCAAAGCGACGCAGGACACTCTCCGCCTGGCCGAGACGCTTTTCCTGCGCATCCAGGCGGGTCAACACCTGCACAATGGTCGCCTGGTCGGTATCTTCAGCCAACGCGAGGATTTTTTGATACCGCTCTTCCATCGTCTTAAGGCGCTTCTCCAGCGTGTAAACCCAATAGATTCCCACAAACAACAGGATCGTCGAGGCAATCACCCATAATACAAGTCCGGTCATCGTTAACCTCCTCAGGTAGTCAAGTAGTCGTGTAGTCGTGTAGTCGTATAGTCGGTAGTCGCCAGTCGAAACGCTGCTTATCGGATGATTTAATCAGCGTCCATAGAATCCACGAAATCCAAGTGCAAATGTTAAGGCTGAATGAGAATCGGGCCGAGGATGAAGCGGTCGCCCGTCATCGTCCCGTCAAGGCCAAACTGCGGGATGCGGCGGATGCTGCCCATTTCATACATCCCTACCTCCAGCCAATACTGGCCCGGCGGTACGTCTGCCGGGATAACCAGGCGGTAAGGGTCAATCACTTGCTGGCCTTCCAGCCACTTTGGGAACCACAAGTAGGAGGGGAAAGCACCTCCCAACGGCGTGTAATCGTGCCCAAAGTAGAGTGCGCCGTTCGCGTCAATCAAGTGGATGAAGATCGTGTAGCTCGTCCGCGGACGCGCCAGAACACGCCACGTCAAGGTCAAATGCAGCGGCTGTCCGGCTTTGAGCGCCAGCGGCTCCTGCCAGATGCCACTGCGGGTCGACCAGCCGGCCCTGGCGCGGGCAGCACGTAGCGCCACGTCGTTGCCGATGTTGGTCAGCGATTTCTCCAGGACGCGCACCTGGCGGTCGGCATTAGCAGCGGGCAGCACGGTGATTTCGGCCAACGGGAAAGCGGTTACCCCACCGGTGAACGGCAATTCCAGCACGCCGTTCGTCATATCCGCGTAGCCCAGCGTCAGCGGGTAGGTTCCCGGTAAAAGCGAGTACGGGACGAACACCTCATAGCGTTCGACGATGATCTCGCCTGGAGTCCAGTCCGGCGTCAGATGGCGGCTATCGGTCGTCCAGCGCTGCTCCACCTCACCAAGACGCGCAAAAGGCATCAGAATCGCCGTCGGCGTGGTTGCCGCCCGCGCGTAGAGTGTCACTGAAGTCACGCCGCCTTGCACGACGGCAGTCTGGTCGATGTCGTAACCGAGCAATTCCAGGTGGTCGTCCACCCACACATCGCGCAACGGAACCTGCGGCGCGACCGGTTCCAGGGCCGGCGGTTCCAGCACGCGCCACAACTCGCCCACAGGCCGCAGTCGAAAACCCAGGTCGCGGATGTCACGGCGATAGTTGGTCAGGTACACCGGGCTGACCGACAGATTGCCGAAAACGGCATCCACCCATGTGAACGAAGTGGTGACATACAGTGGGCGCGCGTCGGCAGGATTGAGCGCCTGGCCCTCTACGAGGCTGCGGTAGAAGTACGGTGTGAGATGCTCCCAATCGGAGGCGATCACGGCGTCCTCACCGCGCCCGGCAAAGCGCGTGAACAAGCCATCCACAAAGGCGTCGGCAGCGTTCCAATGGCGCAGCGAAATACGCGGGAAAGTGTAAACCAGCATCCCCAACGGCAACGCGAGCAGCCCCGCCACGACGAGCCACGTCCGCCATCCCGGCGCGCGCCGGGCGACTGTCTCAACGAGCAGCAGCGCGCCCACGCCAAGTGGGAACGCCAGCGCCATAAAGGCATGCAAAAGATAAGCCATCACATCCTGCACCGAGTTGAGCGTGAAGCCCAAATGGCCGAGCAGAAACAGCCCCCACAACAACGCCAGCCGGGGACGGCGCAACAGCAGCCACACGCTGCCTACGCCGATCAAGAGCAGCAGCGGCCAGGCATACTGCAAGCGCAGGAGCGTCCAGAACACGCGCAGCCGGTCGAATTGATCTGCCAGGCCGAAATAGAAGAGGTTACCCCGCAAACCCTGCGCCGTCGCATGGCGCAAAAAGCCTTCCCATGTGCGCATGTCGGTGGGGCCGAAGGGGACGGAGGGACTGCGCAGGGGAAAGTAAAGCCAGGGCATCAGCCCCGCCAGACCACAGCCAATAAACGGAAGCATCGTCTTCCATTGCGTCAGGATTTTGGGCCTTTGCAGCAGGATGAAGATAGCGTAAGCCGGAAGCCCCCACACAGTGATAGGATGATGTGTCACGCCGATGCCGGCAAAGAAGGCCAGGGCGAACAACCAGCGGTCGTGACCTTCGCGCGCCCAGCGCAGCAAGAGCCATAACTGCGTCGCCGTGATGGCAACACTAAAGATATGCGCGTTGGCATGAATGCTGTGCTGCCAGAAGTTTGGGGCCACGGCCAAGGCAAAACCACCAGGCAGCGCCGCCACCAGCGGCCAGTGCCAAGCAGGTTCCGTTATGCCGTCCGGACGTACCTCAAGGATCATCAGAAAGACTCGACTCACCGCCCACGCGCCGGCGGCTCCGGCCAAAAGGTTTGTCCGTAAGGCAATATCACCAATGAGAAAAAGACGCTGCCACAGCCCGGCGACGAGTGTGTAAAAGGCGTACCCTGGCGGATGAGCAATCCCCCAAATCGCCGGGATAAACTGATACTCAGAGGGGTCGCCGAAGATCGTACCACGCGCTGCGGTAAGGCTATAGAGGAGCCAAACGCCCGCAAAGAGCGCCGTCGCCGTCCAGCCCGCTGCGTGATGATGCATCACCAGGCGGCGCACCACACTTGTCAGCTTCTTCCAACTCCCCCTCTTCTGCAACCCGCCTCCCCTTGTTTGTGGCACATCACCAACCGCGGGTATTATAATGCTTTTTCACCTTCTGTCGAACACCTTCTCCGTTCGGCACAGAAATCCTTACAAGGACGCATTTCAATTTGGGGGCAAAAGCCAGATAAACGTCTGATTTAACCGCAGAGTTCGCAGAGAACGCGGAGAAATTTCTGGCAACTCTGCGGACGCTGCGTGCTCTGCGGTGCAATTTAAGAAAAGTCGCCCCAATTCTGAAATGCACCCTCTTTACAAACAGCCCTTGCGTTATCTGGGTGATTATCTATAATCGTTAAGGGAAGACACATAACGAGCAAAGGAATAAGAAACCATGGAAGACAACAGAAAACTTTGGATTGGGATCGGTATTGCGGTTGCCGTGGTTGTGCTTTTAGCCACATGTGTGTGTTGTATTGCCGGTGGACTGGCAGTCATTTGGGGTATCTCGCGCCCGCACCCCACCACCCCCACGCCGTCGTCCATTACGCCACCAATCACACCGGTCAGCCCGGTGACGCCAATATCGCCCGATTCGCCGCCCACGATTAGCGCACCGCTGCCCGGCGAGGCTGAAGAAACCCTGGCAGCCCTCCGTGAGGCGCAAATCCCCGACTCCGACCTGCACGAACTGGGCATCCGGTTCTTGGGGGTGCCGGCCAATACGCAGCGCACGTTGACTACCCCCAACCCCGATTATCCTGTCGGAACCCGGCGGAAGTTCAATGTATCAAATGTCGATAACGACGAGCAGTTTGAGATCTACGCCATCCTGATCTACAAAACGGCGCACGTTTATATGTGGGTCGAAGAGGGCGCTAACGTGGACGAGGACGAACTCAAACAGGCCGCCGATCTGTTCGAAGAGCACACCTATCCGACTAACCGCGAGTTCTTTGGTTCTGAATGGACTCCCGGTGTGGATAACGACCCGCACCTGAGCATCCTGCACGCGCGCAATTTGGGCGATACCGTCGCCGGCTACTTCTCCAGCCCGGATTCCTACGTGCGTGCCGTGCGCCCCGACTCCAACGAGATGGAGATGTTCTACATCAACATCGACAACGTGAACATCGGCGACGACTTCTACAACGGCGTGCTGGCGCACGAGTTCCAGCACATGATCCACTGGAACAACGACCGCAACGAAGCGACGTGGCTCAACGAAGGGTGCTCCGAAATGGCTATGGAATTGAACAACCGCGCGCGTCCCGGCGGCTACTACAGCGTCGGCGGCAGCGAGTACGATTATCTGCGTCGCCCCGATACACAATTGACAACCTGGCCCGAAGGTGTTGCCGGGGATGCTTCAGCCAACTACGGCGGCGCATACCTCTTTATGAGTTACTTCCTCGACCGTTTTGGTGAGGATGCCACCAAGGCCCTGGTCGGTCACGATGAAAACGGTATGGACAGCGTGGATCGCATCCTCCAGAGCGATCTGGGGCTTTCGATCACCCATGCCGACCTGTTTGCCGATTGGGCGGTAGCCAATCTGCTGGACGACACCTCGTTCGCCGACGGGCAATATGGCTACTCCAGCATCAGTATCACCAAACCCCGGATCGATGCCACATATCGCGTCGGCAACTCACCGATCACCAATCGGAGCACGGTCAACCAGTACGGCGTGGACTACATCAAAGTGCAGAGCAAAGCGCCGGTGGCCTTCAGTTTCAGCGGCTCCACCCAGACCGCGCTGATGGACACGCAGGCCTACAGCGGGAAATACCTCTGGTGGTCCAACCGCGAAGACGAATCGGACGCCCGCCTCACGCGCATTGTCGACCTGCGCAATGCCACCACAGCGGAATTGCGCTTCTGGGCCTGGTATCACATCGAGGAGGATTGGGATTATGCCTACGTCGTTGTCGGCACAACCCCAGAAGGAACAATCCCCGCCGACTTAAGCTCAACCGACATCCGGTGGCAAATTCTGGATGACAATAAGCTAGGCTGCAATTCCAGCAACCCGAACGGCAACAACTTCGGCTGTGGGTTGACCGGCAAAAACGCCACCTGGGAGCAACTCAGCGCCGACCTCTCGGCTTATGCCGGGCAGGAGATTGCGCTGCGCTTCGAGTACATCACCGACGCCGCCGTCAACCAATCCGGCTTTGCGCTGGATGACGTGGAAGTGATCGTGGATGGGCAAACGCTGTTCTTCGACGATATGGAAACCCACTCCGATGAATGGATCGCCGAGGGGTTCGTGCGCCACGCCAACATTCTGCCGCAGACCTGGATTGTGCAGGTGGTCATCGATGGAGACGAGCCACAGGTTGAGCGCCTGCTGATGCAGAATGGCACATCCGGGACGTGGACGATTCCCCTGAGCAGCCAGCAGAACGAGGCCATCATCATCGTCTCGGCGCTGGCTCCGGTGACAACGGAAATGGCGGCCTACGAGATTTTGCTGGAGCCTGCCCACTGAAACCTCCCTACCCTTGCAAAGGTTAAAAGATGCAGAACCTGGGCCGGGGTTCCAAAGCAACGCCCATCGGCGTCTTCGATTCCGGCGTGGGCGGACTTTCGGTATGGCGGGAGATCGTCCGGCAGTTGCCCGCCGAGGATACGCTCTACTTCGCCGACCAGGCGCACATCCCATACGGGCAGCGGTCGCTGGACGAGGTGCGCCGCCTGACAGAGGATGTCACACGCTTTCTGCTGGGCCAAGGCGCCAAGCTCATCGTGGTGGCGTGCAATACGGCCTCTGGCGCGGCCCTGCACGCGCTGCGGGAGAAGTTTCCCGAGGTGCCCTTCGTGGGGATGGAGCCGGCCGTGAAGCCCGCCGTCGAACATACCCGCACCGGCATCGTCGGGGTGATCGCCACGGCCGCTACGTTTCAAGGTGACTTGTTCGCCGGGCTGGTCCAACGCTTCGGCAATGGCTTCGACATTCACACGCAAGCGTGCCCCGGCCTGGTCGAAGCCGTCGAGGCCGGGGCGCTCGACACACCGGAGACAGAATCGCTGCTGCGGCGATATCTCACCCCGCTGCTGGATGCCGGCATCGACCAACTGGTGCTGGGCTGCACGCACTACCCCTTCCTCAGTCCCCTCATCCAGCGCATCGTCGGCCCGGAGGTGCGGCTCATCGATCCCGCGCCCGCCGTCGCCCGGCAGGTGGAGAGGGTGCTGACCCAGCGCGACCTGCTCGCGCCTCCGGGGCAAGTCGGCCAGCACCGGTTCTACACCAGCGGCGATCCGGCGCAATTCGCCGCGACGGCACACATGTTGACCGGCGCAAGACACATCACACACAAAGCCAGCCTGCTTCCTTAAACTTGTTCAAGAGAGTATAATGAACAAGCAAGACAGAGGAAAAGCCGAAGGATTTGTGCAGTTTCTTCATTCAGGAGGGTCGAAATGTCCAAAAAACTTGTGATGGCAATCATCGTTGCAGGGGCTTTGATCCTGTATATCTGGGGCATGGTCATCATCGGCAGCGCCAGCCTGAAGGCGACAGACGAAGCGCCCGAAATCAACAAGCTCTGGGTTGATATCGTCGCCGCAGTGACCACCGTCCTGTCCATGAATGCGGGCGCGTACTTGGGACTACCCGACCAGATAAGGAACTTCAAGCTTGATCTCAAAGATCCCGAAACCGTCAGAGGGCTGGCGACGGTCATATACGCCATTGCGATCTTCATCGCGTTCATCATCGCCGCAAGCGCCAAATACCCGCACGCGTCATTGACAGACATGGGAGCATCCCTGGTCGGATTTATAGCCGGTTTGCTCAGCGTCTTTCTGGGGAAAGACTGAGTGTGCTGCTCCAAAACAAACGATTTACAGGGAGTATAGCCAAACCTGTGAGGCAGCCCCGATAATGAAAATGGGCGCAGCACTACTCGACTAACGACTATCAGATTATTTTTCAGGGGAAGGACTCGCCAGATGCAGACCAGAACGGGGATCTGACGATCCCCTTGGAGCATTTTGGGATTACTGAGACTATTTTATACGAGGAGGGACGATGAAGGTTTTACGTCGCTTGCTAGGGGTATCGGTGATGCTGGCGGGGATTCTCGGCCTGTTACTCGCCCTGGCGGGGCTGGCTGCCGTGTGGGTTGTCAAACCCACGGTGATAACTTATGCCAATGCCACCATCGACACGCTGAACAAGAGTGTCAGCACCAGCAAAAGTGTCATGGCGACCACGGCGGAGGCATTAGGTGCTACCATCGACAGCGTAGACGCGCTCTCGGCCATGCTGGGGACAACGGCGGCTACCGTGGAAGATACCAAACCAATCCTGGACGAAATTGACTCGATCATGTCCGTCACCTTGCCTGCGACCCTGCAAACAATCACCGACTCCCTTTACACAGCCCAGGAGGCCGCACAAGTTTTGGAGACCACCATCCAATCGTTGGACGCTTTTCGCTTCCTGCTGGCCGATGTACCCCTGGTGGGCGAGTTTATCGGGCAGCCGAAACAGTCCTACAGCCCAGAAAAACCGCTGGCAGACACATTGGGCGAGCTGGCGACCAACCTGAAAGGACTGCCGGATACATTTGTCCAGATGTCGGATGACCTCGATACGACCGACGAAAACCTGGACAACATCCAGGAAAATCTGGTCACAATGGCGGAGAGTGTGGGGCTGATCTCGGTCAGCCTGGGTGAGTATGAAAGGATGGTCGTGCAATCCCAATCGTCGATGGATGATTTGGCAACCATCCTCACAAACACGAAGTCTAACCTGCCGACCATTCTCAACGGGGCAGCGCTGGTGTTGACCTTGTTTTTTGCCTGGTTGTTGGCGGCGCAGATTGTCATCCTCAGCCAGGGGTGGGAACTGTACCACGGCACAGCCGATCGTATGAAATAACGCGCCTGTCAATCTGCGCATCTCAGCGCATAATGGCGTAGCAGCAAAATCTATACATCCGCAGCATGAAAATGGAGGCTTAGCATGGAGACTGAAATAACCCTCGATACGACACTCGGTACACTTTTGGATGACCCACAAGCCAAGGCCGTGCTGGATCAATATCTGCCCGGCGTTTCCAGCAATCCAATGATTGCCATGTTGAAAGGGATGACACTGAACAAGCTGCTTGCTGTGCCGCAAGCTGCCCAATTCGGCCTGACCAAAGAGAAGGTCGAAAAGATTCTGGCCGAAATCAACAAGCGAATCTAACCCCAATACCCGTGAATGAATTTTAAGTTGCAGATAAGCCTAATGGCTGCACATCAATGATTTTTAATTCCTTGACGATGTCGCGCGTTTCAGACTTGTGGGTAGCATTCTTACACGGCCAATTGGACATTTTCACTTTGATGACGCGCGGGTTGCAACGCGG
>Ga0101944_10000841_pt1 | contig 80618 bp, 69 predicted proteins | sample DewCreD2012metaG_FD_75245 | JGI IMG/M metagenome (GOLD analysis project Ga0101944, IMG submission 75245) | Hot spring sediment bacterial and archeal communities from British Columbia, Canada, to study Microbial Dark Matter (Phase II) - Dewar... ... | reverse complement strand
ACGCCTTTTAACTAGTTTTAGGTGAAGGCGTTTGCCAAAAGGCAGGTTGAAAGAAATTTGTATCATAAAGCCTTATTTGGCTTTTGAGGGCATTAAAAAAGCTCGCCATATTTGCGAGCTGAAGCTATTATAGCTTATGGAAAGGGCAAAGTCAAATTCAGACATCGGACATCGGATATCGGATGTCAGCTATCAGCTATCGGACATCGGACATCGGCTATCGGGATTTAGTCGAAGCTAACCGGAAGATAGTGTTTAGTATCTTGTATCTTGTATTATGTATTATGCATGAAAATGCATTACCCCCATAATTCATAATACTAAGTTCATTATTCCTAAATCATAAATCCAAATTCTATAATCTAATTTTTGACTTTTAAGTTTTAATTTAATTTGTTATATAATCATTTGCTATGCGTTTAAACAAAGCTTTGATAACCATCTTTCTCATTGTTTTTATTGATCTTTTGGGTTTTGGAATTATATTACCTCTTCTTCCTTTCATAGCACAAAAATATCAGGCAAATGCCGCTCAAATTGGTCTTTTGACCGCTACTTATTCTTTTTTTCAACTTCTTGCAGCTCCTGTTTTGGGACGTCTTTCTGATCGTTTTGGCCGCAAGAAAATTTTAATTTTATCTCAGCTTGGAAGCGCTTTGGGTTTTATTATCTTAGCCTTTGCTAATAGTTTACCTCTTCTTTTTTTATCCCGAATTATTGATGGTTTAACGGGTGGTAATATTTCAATCGCGCAAGCTTATATTGCTGATGTGACAGATAAGAAAAATAGAGCTAGGGGAATGGGGTTGATTGGAGCTGCGTTTGGGCTTGGTTTTATTTTTGGTCCTGCTTTAGGTGGTGCTCTTTCAAAAATTTCTTATTCAACTCCTGCTCTTGTCGCCGCTTTTGTTTCTTTTTTGACCGTTTTAACAACAATATTGTTCTTGAAAGAAACAGTTAATACAAAGAAAGCTTTAGAAAGTCCTAAGACAGAGTTTAGTTTTAAGGAACTAAAAATAGTTTTATTAATCCCCAATCTATCATTTTTAATTATAATTTTTTTCCTTATTAACCTTGCTTTTTCTTTGACTCAAGGAAATTTAGCTTTGTGGACTGAAAAGACTTTTGGTTATGACCCTTCCAAGAATGGTTTTATTTTCGCTTATGTTGGCGTTTTGGCTGTTTTAGTTCAAGTTGTTGTTTTACCTTTTTTGCTTAAAAAACTTAATGAAAATATCATCTTAAAGATAGCGTCTTTTAATCTTTTCTTGAGTTTTTTTCTAATCTTCTTATCAAAAAATGAGCCTATTTTTTATCTTGCTTTAACTTTTATGCCTTTAGGTAATGGTCTTGCCAATCCATCAATTCAGTCTATTGCTTCAAAAGATGTTCCCAAAGAAGAATATGGCGGAACTTTGGGTTTATTGCAATCAGCAGGTTCTATGGGAAGAATTTTAGGCCCTATCATTGGTGGTGAGCTTTTTTACCTTTTTAATAAAGACTTGCCGTTTTTATTTGCCTCAATTATTTTGTTTTTGGTCTTTTTGGCAAATTTGGTTTACAAAACCGAGTCTAAAGCTAAAAATTGAAAATACTCCAGATTTCAGCTATCAGCTATCGGACGTTGGACATTAGTTATCGGAGCTAGCCAAAAGCTAGTAATTAGTAGAAAGTAGAATGTAGTAAGTAGAAAGCAAAATTGATAAATAGTTAAAAGTTCAAAATTAAAAGTTCAAAGTTGGAATTTTTTTGTTTGTGATTTGGAATTTGGAGCTTGTGATTTGTTTATTGTAATTTGTTTGTTTACTGGAGCTTGTGATTTGGAATTTTCATATTGTTTGTGATTTGTAATTTGTGATTTGGAACTTGTATATTGGAATTTGGATCTTGTAATTTTACTCTTTGTTCTAGTTCTAAGTTAATTTGTTAATTTGTTAACTGTTAATTGTTATATTGTAATTTTTTGTTTCTTGGAGCTTGGAATTTGTGATTTTTAATTTGTTTGTATATTGTAATTTGGAGCTTGTGATTTGCAATATGTGCTTGGTGGTAAATTTCAGGTTAAGGAGGTAAAATACGTATAAATTGTTGAGTCAATGCCTTACTATGAGTAACTTTATAACAAACAGTGGCTCTAAAGATTTGAAAGAGAGACTGATCGAGTTAATAAAAAGTAGTGAGGAGCTGAAATTTTTAGTTGGTTTTTTTTATTTTTCTGGAATCAGAGAGCTTTATGAAGGATTGAAGGACAATCCCAATGTTATTTTAAAAGTACTAGTTGGTTTAGATGTTGATAGGTTAAATTTTGGACTGATTGAATTTGCTGAGCAGGAGAATTTGTCCGATGAAGAAAAGACGGATAAATTTTTTGAATCAATCAAAAAATCTTTAAATAGTGAAAATTTTGACACTAAAGAATTTTATGAACAAGTTAAATTCTTCATTGAACTTATAAGAAAAGATAGACTCATTATTAGAAAGACTTATGATCCAAATCATTCAAAGCTGTACATTTTTAAACTGGAGAAAGGACAGATTGGTAGGAATACTCTTTTTATTACAGGCAGTAGTAATCTTACAAAGCCTGGTTTGACAACACAAGACGAGTTTAATGTTGAGATTAGTGATTATGGTTTTGAAGATGCTGAGAACTACTTTGATAATTTGTGGTACAAGCCTGCTGTTGTTATTACAGAAGATAAGATTATTAAGGAAAGGCTAATCGAGGTGATTGAAAAAGAAACTTTGGTTAAGGACGTTTCTCCTTTTGGAGCTTTCTGTTTAGTTTTAAAAACATATCTAGACTCGTTTGAACAAAAAGAAATTGGTGAATCCTTAATAAAATTGATGGAAGAAAATGGATATAAGCCCTATCAATATCAATTGGATGCGGTAAAGCAAGCTTTAGCAATCATAGAGAATAACAACGGGGTGATTATTGCCGATGTGGTTGGTTTAGGAAAAACTATTGTTGCTTGTGCAATTGCAAAGCAATTGAAAAAGAGAGGGGTAATTATTTGTCCACCTGGTATTATGGGTGATCCGAGAAAAAAAGATGCTGGTTGGAATATGTACAAGGAACAATTTGGTCTTTATGATTGGGAAGTGTGGTCATTGGGTGATTTAGAAAAGCTTCAAGAAGTCGTAAAAACGAGAGCCAAAGATATTGAAATAGTAATTGTAGATGAGGCTCACCGTTTCAGAAACCAGGACACTAAAGATTATGAATTACTCAAAAATATTTGCAGGAATAAGCAGGTTATTTTGCTAACTGCTACTCCTTTTAACAACCGCCCGGGCGACATTCTTTCGCTTCTCAAGTTATTTATTATACCCAAAAAATCTTCAATCACATTAGAAAATAATCTAGTTGATCAATTTAAAAGCTTTAAGGGTGCGTTTGATAGGCTTAGTTACATCACAAAATATCGAAATTCTCCTGACAACACTAAAAGAAATAAAGCTATAAATTATTATAAGACATTCTTTGGAGAAAATAATATTGATTTAAAAAAAGTTAAGGCGAGGACAAAATATTTAGCAAAGCAAATCAGGAATGTTATTGAACCGGTTACCATCAGGCGTAACCGCCTTGATTTGCAAAACAATCCTTACTATAGAGACGAAGTTAAAGAACTTTCTCAAGTTGTTGACCCCAAAGAATGGTTCTATGAATTGACAAAAGAGCAATTGGATTTTTATACAAGGGTTATTCAAGATTATTTTGCCGATCCTGAAAACGGTGGAAGATTTAAAGGCGCGATTTATAGACCCTTTGAATATGAACAGGGCATTAAAGAGGAGATGACTTTAGAAGAAAACCGCCAATTTCTTCAGCAAAGAAACTTATACGACTTTATGAGGCGATTGCTCGTTAAGCGTTTTGAAAGCTCATTTGGTTCATTTGAACAAAGTATTAAAAACTTTGAAAGAATAACATTAGATTGTAAAAAGTTTATTGAAAAAACTGGCGAACATATTCTTGATAGGCAGTTAATAGAAAAATTGGCAGATAAAATTGATATCCTAGATGAAAGTGAGATTGAAAAATATCTCCTTGAATATGAAGAAAAGATTAAAAATGGTGAATATCCCAAGACGCACAAAAGGTATAAAATAGATAATTTTCAGTATAGAGAAGAGTTCTTGAGAGATATTGATTCTGATTTGCAACTATTTGGTGAAATATTAAAAGAGCTTGAAAAATTAGAATTAATAAAAAACGACCCAAAGACAAATTGCCTTATTGCACATCTTAAAGAAGAATTATCCCAAAAACCCAAAAAAGGAGAACCTAAATTAAAAATAGTGATTTTCTCGGAGTATGTTGATACAGTAAAATATCTTGAAAAATCCTTAGAAAAAACATTTCAGAACAGATTGCTGGTAGTGGCGGGAGATTTGTCATCTTCGAAAATTAATCAGATTAATAAGAATTTTGATGCCTCATACAATGAGCAAGACGACGACTTTGATATTTTGCTTACCTCTGACAAAATCTCGGAAGGTTTCAACTTAAATAGGGCAGGGATGGTTATTAATTATGACATTCCTTGGAATCCAGTTCGTGTGATTCAACGGCTTGGACGTATTAATCGTATCAGTAGGAAAGTTTTTGATGAACTTTATATTGTAAATTTTTTCCCCACTGAAAAAGGTGCTGGATTAGTGAAATCACGCGAAATAGCTGCCAGTAAAATGTTTTTAATTCATAATGTGCTGGGGGAAGACGCTAAAATTTTTGATGTTGATGAAGAACCAACCCCGGCTGGATTATTTAAACGTATTCAGCAAAATCCTGACAAACAAGAGGAAGAAAGTTTTTACACTAAGGCGTTGAAACACTATCTTCAAATCAAAAAAGAATATCCGGAGATTGTTGCTAATATAGATAATTATCCGCCCCGCGTTAAAGTTGCGAAAAATTACACGGAAAATGAACTTCTGGTATTTTTCAAAAAAAGACGACTGTATGTAATTGGTGCCAAAACTAACGCAGAAAACATTGAGCCATATCAGGCTAGTTTGGAAGATGTTTTTGAAAAGATTATTTGTAGCCCAGATGAAAAGCCACAGCATTGGGATACTGATCAATTTTGGAAAACATATGACGCAATTCAATCTTATAAGGATTTTCGTTTAGGACCGGAAAGTGATCAAAGCCTAGAAACAAAAGCTCGCTTGAATCTTGATTTTTTGATTAGCAATAAAGAAGAATCTCTTTGGCCATATAAAAATTTCTTGCGGATGTTGAAAGAGGATATTTTATCATTCGGAACATTGCCAGATTACACCCTACGTCGTATTGCTGGGTTCAAGGTAGATAAAATTGATGAGATTGAACAACTCAAAAACGAATTGGGAGAAGATTATTTAACAAAAGAAAAGAATCGTCAAAAAGAAGAGAGGAAAGAAATTATTATTGCCATTGAGAATAAAAAAGTATGAGTGAAGCAAGGCAAAAATTAGAATCAATTATTCAAGAATTTTCTGTTGAAAAATTTACTCATTTTTTTCGCGAGAAAAGTAGACGATATAGAGTAATCAATGAAAGCTATAACAGGTTTAATGATGACAATTTTAAAGATGGATTGAAGTTGGGTGAAATTGATTTTGAAGACGGAAAGCTTCTAGTTTGCGCTTTTGAGGTTACTAAAGATCTTTCAGAGCGAAGGGGGCAAAAAAACCCAATATGAGAAAGCCAAAAGTGTTTTAAAATCTTCGGAAAACCAAGCTTATTCGGCTGGCATTTTTATCTTTTACGATTCCAATGGCAATTTTCGTTTTTCCTTGATTTATGACATTCCCAAAGCCAATGGAAGAAGAGATTGGAATAATTATAGAAGGTTTACATATTTTGTCAGCTCAGATCCAAAAATTACAAACAAGACATTTCTAAAACAAATTGGTGATGGTGATTTTTCGTTTTTAGAAAAAGTTAAGGAGGCGTTTTCTGTTGAGCCTGTCACAAAGCAATTCTATCAAGAAATTTCTAACTGGTATTTCTGGGCAGTAAAGAATGTTAGATTCCCTGATGATATAGAAAAAGAACCTAACGGTAGAAATATGGCAGTTATAAGGCTTATTACAAGGATTATTTTTATATGGTTTATGAAGGAGCGCAAGCTTACCCCTAATGAATTGTTTGATGAGAAAAATCTAATCGACATTTTAGAAGATTTTCATCCTTCTAAGGATAACTATTACAAAGCCATTTTACAAAACCTATTTTTTGCAACTTTAAATACAAGGCAGGACGAACGCAGATTCAGAAGTGATAAGAGAGGATACAAAGGATACAATACTGATTTTGGAAATCATAATGTTTATCGCTATGAGTATTTATTTAAAAATAGTGAAGAGGCAATTGAAAAATATTTTTTGCCCATTCCATTTTTAAATGGTGGTTTATTTGAATGCCTTGACTATAAGTCAAAAAACAAAGAAGAAAGAAAATATATTGATGGTTTCACAGATTTAAAAAAGTATCAACCACAGGTTCCAAATTATTTATTTTTTGCTGAAGAAGAAATTACTGATTTATCCAAAGATTATGACGATGCCAAATATGAAAAAACAAAAGTCAAAGGATTAATTAAAACCTTATCCCAGTATAATTTTACAATTGATGAAAACGAGCCAGATGATATTGAAATTGCATTAGACCCAGAACTTTTAGGAAAAGTATTTGAAAACCTTCTTGCATCATATAACCCAGAAACAGCAACAACAGCAAGAAAAGCAACAGGAAGTTATTACACCCCAAGAGAGATTGTGGATTATATGGTAGATGAGAGTTTAAAAGAGTATTTTAAAACCCATATTCCAGAAATAGAAGAGGAAAAGTTAAATAAACTTTTTGCAAAAGAAGATAGTACCAATCCATTTGATATAGAGACAACCATTAAACTTATCAATCTAATTGACGCTTTAAGGATTGTTGACCCAGCAGTAGGTAGTGGTGCTTTTCCAATGCGAGTTTTAAGTAGGCTTGTTTCCTTGCTTCATAAATTAGACCCTGATAATTCGCAATGGAAAAAGATTCAGATAGATGCAATTTTGAAAAGTGTAAAAGACCCGATTTTACAGAAAGAACTCATAAATCAGGTTGAGAAAAGATTTAAAGAAAAAAATCCAGATTATGGAAGAAAACTTTATCTTATTGAAAAATGTATTTATGGTGTAGATATTCAGCAAATTGCAGTTGAAATCGCAAAATTAAGATTTTTCATCTCTCTACTTGTAGATGAAAGAATTGATTTTGACAAAAAGGACGAAAACTATGGGATTGAACCATTGCCAAATCTTGATTTTAAAATAATGCAAGGGAATAGCCTCATATCTTCATTTTATGAAATATATTTTAAACAAGAGCCAGAATCAAAAAATATGCTATTTGAGTTGGACGAAAGACCCAAGCCACCAATATCAGAATTTGAAGAATTAAAGAGCCAGTATCAAAATGAACCTGATGTTTTCAAAAAGCAAGATTTGAGGAAAAAGATTGATGAAAAAATAGTTCAAATATTTGAAGAAAAATTAAATGAGCATTTGCCAGAAATAAAACAAATAGAAGAAAAGGCGAGCCAATTACCCAAAAGGGAGGATAAAGATAGATATATAAGAGAAGAGAAAGAAAAACTATTTAAAAAACTGGGTTTTGATTTAGAAAAAGCAAAAGAAGACTTAATTGCATACACTGAGGGCAGAAAAGAAAAGAACTTATTTTTTTGGGATATTTATTTCGCCGAGGTCTTTGCTGAAAAAGGTGGCTTTGACATAGTGATAGGGAATCCACCGTATGGAAATATCTTAGATAAAGATATCAATAAAAATACTAAAAAATTTGTTGAAAAAAATTTTAAATATTCAACACCTTCTGATATTTCAAGCCCTTTTATTGAAACGGGTTTTAATTTGTTGAAAGAGAAAGGCAATTTAGTATTCATAATTACATATGCTATTACTTTCAATAAAGATTTTTCCAAAAGTAGAGAGCTATTATCAAAGAATTTTGAAAGGGTTTTAATTTATACTTTTGACAGAGATAGATGTAGAACATTTAAAAGCATGACTCAAAGCGTTTCAATCTTAAAATGTTTTAATAAAAATGCTCCCGTTAAGGAGGGGATATACACGAGCAGGATGTTTAGAGAAACTCCAGATATAAACAGTATAGAAGTAACTAATTGCAATGGATACCTTTTACCAAAAAATTCAAATTATTCACAAAGCCACCGCCTTCCTAAAATCGGAGAGAAAATAAACAGACAAATTTTAGAAAAACTGTTTCAATTCAATCATAATGGTGAGAGTGTAATCAAAAACAAAGATTCTAAAATATGGATAAGAACAAGCGGTAATTATTGGTATAATGCATTTGATAGAAAACCTTATAATAGTTCTGAAATCTCGTTTTTATATGTAGAGAAGGATTTTGCTAATTTTTTAATTTTATTAATGAATTCGTCAATTTTTTATTTTTGGTTTAGAATTTATGGTGACGGAAGACATATGAATGTTGATATATTGGAAAGTTTCCCGATACCAGATAAGGAAAAAATACTTAGATTTAATGTCTTGCTGGACAAGATGAGGGCAAGATTTATGGATAAATTATTTTCCGTATTTGATAAGAAACGCAATAGATTTATAACAAGTAATATAAAATCTGAAATAGACCTTATAGATTTAATTTTAGGAAAATATTTTTATAATCTTGATCACGAAGAAATTATCCATATCATAAATTATGATTATGAAGTACGAAGAGGGTGCAAACTAGATAAACCTTTTTATATTTTCATTAACCAAATCCTTTCAGCCAAAAAGCAAAACTCAGAGGCGGACACAAGCCAGTTAGAAAGAGAAATTGACCAGTTGGTTTATAAACTCTATGGCCTTACGCCGGAGGAAATTGAGATTGTGGAGAATTTTGCCAAAGAAAAAGGAATAAATTGACCAAAAAACTCGCCAGCAGTTTTGCAACAGCTTTGGTAAGAATTGGATCATCAATTACGAAAAAAGATACATAATATATTCCCTCTGAATTTTAAATTATTTGATTTGTAGTCTTGACTTATCGAGGTATCTGTAATATAATTTGTTAGATATGTTAGAGAATAAAACGAGAAAAAGAATTTTTGAAATGCTTAAGCGGGCGATAAGCAGTGGGGAATTTGTTTCTCTCCGTGATATTGGCGGAGAACTTAATTTATCCGCCAACACAATTCTCTATCATATTAAAAAGCTTGAAGAAAAGGGGTTGGTTGTTAGAAATCTTGACGGTAGGGTGGTTCGCGTTAACTCACCTGAGGATAATTCTGCCATTGCTTTTTTGCCCCTTTTGGGAAATGCAGCCTGCGGTCGTCCACTAGACTCGATTGTTGAAACTGGAATAATCCGGATGATCCCGGTACCGCTTAACATTTTAGGCAGGAATTCCAGACGAAACTTATACATAATTGAGGCAGTGGGGGACAGTATGGCTAAGAAAATTGAGAACGGCGACTACGTTATCTTTGAGCCTAACCCCTCGCCTATACCGGGCCAAATTGTAGTGGCTAGAACAAAAGATGGCTTTACGATCAAGGTTTTTAGAAAAACAGTTTCGCAATGCATTTTAGAACCATTGAATCCAAAATATCCTCCTTTAGTTTTTGACAAAAGCGAAATTGACGAATTCTTTAATATTGACGGTGTTGCGGTGGGAGTTTTCAAGCCGCAAGAGAATTTGAAGGGAGGTGACAAGAAATGAGTTGTACAAATCTAAGTTGGAGCAATGATATTAGATATCTGAGTTCTAATTCTTATTTAATTCCAGAATCAGGAGGTGTTTATAAAGTACTAAGGAATGATGGTGTAAAGGGTGAGTTATCAAGGGTTTATATTGGCAAGGCAGAAAATTTAAGATCTCAATATACCAGGCATTTATCTGATTCAGAAGAAAACATTTGTCTTAAAAACAATATTCGCACCAAAGAATGTTATTTTCGGTATGCACTACTTTTCGGTGAAAGCAGCCGTCAGAATGCAGAAAGTCATCTTTTAGAAACTGGTAAGTATGAATGTAATATCCAAGGACAGTGAAGGGGGGTGTGGTAGATATGAATTCGAGAGATTATTTTAAGTATGACTTTAAGGTTGGTAATAGAATTGTTCATAGTGGAATTACTAAAGATTTGAATAGACGCGAATTAGAACACAGGGTAAAATGGCCTCACGGACACATTGTTAAAGTTGGTAGAAGGACAACGGAGAAAGCGGCTAAGAAATGGGAGAAGGGAAAGCGTAAGGCTTAAAAGTAAATGCAAAAAGGAGACGATTATTATACCAGTAACAGAGTAGATTGAGTGCATTTTTGTGACAGATAGTGGATTGGAAAGGGGTAAGATGTTGGGAATAATTACGACTTGGGACCTGCTTAGATTAAAAGACAGATAGAATTGCCACATGGCGGTTTTGATAGATATGAATTCCCTTAAAGATATCGCCTATCAGATTTTTTTATTGATTTATTATTTATAACGAGTTGGTTATTAGTTATCAGTTTTTAGGGTTGGGAGCGAGAATTAGTCAAAATTTTCTGTTAGATAAAATGTCTTTAGAGTATAATTAAGCAATATGATTTACGACAGGAATGGGGATCTTCCTTTTAGAATCTCACGAAGCAAGATTGATTTGTTTTTGGAATGCCCGCGGTGCTTTTGAGTGTGATCTAACAGAAGATCTGAAGAGCAATTATAGAAAATTGGGGATTTGTAAAATGGTCTTTGATTTTTTGGTGTGGTAAAAAGTAAAAAACATCAAACAGTATACGCTTTTATTGATGCCTCAAATATTATTTATGGAGCAAAAGCCGAGGGTTGGTTTATCGATCAGAAAAAGTTATTCAGCTACCTCAAAAACAAGTTTAGAATTAAAAAAGCGTTTTTTTATTATGGAAAAGATTCAAAAAACTCAAAGAAGGAAGCCTTTCTTAGAAAACTTGGGAAAATTGGGTTTACTTTGCGTGTAAAAGAGATTAAGCGGTTTGGCAAACGGATGAAAGCAAATTGTGATGTAGATTTAACAATGGATATGCTTTTGAAAATGAAAGAGTACGATAAAGCTGTTGTCTTGACAGGAGACGGGGACTTCGCTCCTCTTTTTTATTACTTGCAATCAAGAAAGAAGGAAGTTATCATCATCTCCTCGCCAAAAAGAACTGCCAGAGAGATAAGGAAATTTGCAGGACCTAAACATATAGATTTTGGCAGTTTGAGATATTTCTTGGAGTACAAAAAAAGAGGGAGACCCTAAATTAGAATCTTCCCTCAGTGTTATGAGTCTAATATATCAGACTTAATAGCCGCATGTCAAGGCGATTTTGTTATCCCAAAACTGGTAAGTTCAAATGAAGATAAACCATAATTCTAAGTATTTTGCAGTCTAGATATTGGAAGAAATCGTTAATTTGTTATCTTTATTGAGTTATCGGTTTATAGTTCCTATGAAGGTTTATGGTTAGAAGGGTGTGTTTTATTAGGCGACTGAAAATTAGTCAAAAAATTTTCTGTTAGGTAAAATGTCTTTAGAGTATAATTAAGAATATGATTTACGGCAGAAATGGAGATCTTCCTTTTAGAATCTCACGAAGCAAGATTGATTTGTTTTTGGAATGTCCGCGGTGCTTTTGGCTTGACAGGAAAAAGGGAATTAGCCGTCCGGGAATGCCCGCTTTTTCTTTAAATTCAGCGGTTGACGCTCTTTTGAAGAAAGAATTTGATCTGCTTAGGGAAAGCGGACAGCCGCACGAATTGATGAAAAAGTATAAAATTGAGGCTGTTCCTTTTAAGCATAAAGAGCTTGATATTTGGAGAAATAATTTCAAAGGCAAAGAGTTTTATCATAAAGAAACTAATTTTTTAATTTTTGGGGCGGTGGATGATATTTGGATAAACAAAAAGGGCGAGCTTCATATTGTTGACTATAAATCAACTTCAACCGAGAACGAAATATCTTTGGAAGATGAGTATAAAAGTAGGTATAAGAATCAGGTTGAGATCTATCAGTGGATTTTTCTAAAAAGCGGTTTTTCAGTTTCGCCTATTGCTTATTTTGTCTATGCCAATGCTGGGAAAAACAGGCCTAAGTTTGATGGAAGACTTGAGTTTGAACTTGAGATTATTTCTCATAAAGGCGACACTTCGTGGGTCGAGCCAACAATTTTTGCTATGAAGGAATGTCTTGATTCAGACACAATCCCTGAAGCAGGGGATAATTGCGAGTTTTGCCGATATCGCAGTTTGGCGAGTAACATCTATTAATTTATTATTTATTGACGAGTTGGAGAGTTGATTATTAATTTATTGTTTATTAATTATTGACGAGTTGGAGAGTTGGGATAAATAACTCGTAATAAACAACTCGCAATAATGAACTCGTAATAAAATAATATTAAATAATTAAAAATGAAAATTAACAGATTTGAAGATTTGAGGATTTGGCAATTAGCCTTAAAAGCGACCAAAGAAATTTATGATATAACTACAAAGAAAGAATTTGCGAAGGATTTCTCCTTAAAAGATCAGATAAGAAGGGCCATTGTTTCTGTCAGCTCTAACATTGTTGAAGGGTTTGAGAAAAATACCAATAATGAGTTTATTAGGTTCTTAAAAATTGCCAAAGGTTCGCTTGGTGAAGTAAGAAATCAGCTTTATATAGCTTTGGCTGTAAATTATATTGATAAAAAAGAATTTAACCGTTTGAACGAAGAATTGATTGATTTAGCAAATCAGATTGGAAAATTTATAAGCTATTTACAAAAAAGAAAGATTAACTATTAATTTATTGTTTATTAATTATTGGCGAGTTGGAGAATTGACTATTGAGGCAAGGTGTTGGAGATATTCGTCTTTCGTCAAAGCCCCCCAGTTATTGGTGATTGGGTCCCAAACTTTTCCTTCTTTATCAACAACATAACTGTGAATAGCAATAGTATAACCTGAGGCAATTTCGTTTTTTTCGCCGTCTATTCCAAGGTATAAAATGCTTGGATTATGACCTCTTGCTTGATGTTCTTCAATTTCTCCATCCACTGTTTCAGCAGTAATTCTTTCAACATCTCCACAGTGATAACGAAGGTTAATTTCTTCGTATGGCACTTCTTTTATTTCTTCAGTTTCCTGGTCAAACACTTTTCCAAAACGCTCTTGAATTTTAGATTTGATGGTTTGGGCTATGTCTCTTTCTTGTTCTGTAGTTTTTTCAGTTGAAGGTCTTACAGATGTTTCCTCTTTATCCTCTGCCATATATTATGATTATAGCGCACAAATTTGTTATTTATTTATTGATTATTTTCGAGTTGGCGGGTTAATATCTATTAATTTATTGTTTATTGGCGAGTTGACGAGTAGTAATAATTAACTCGTAATAATTTAACTCGAAATAAAATAATAGAATGACAAGAGGGGTTGGAATATTTTTAATCCGAAGTTTTTTCCTTTCCTTTTAAGATTTTAATCGCCTCCTGTACGGTTGTATCGGGTCCAAGCTGATCCATTAGCTCTTTCCAGCCTCCTTCAGTAAGACATATTCCATTTTCTCCACCCCATTTTTCAAGGATTTTTTCGACTACTCCTTTAGTTTGTTCTGATGTTAAAGGAATTGCTGTTTCTCCTTTTGATCTTTCCGCGCTCATATAAATATATTATACCCTATAATTGCAAGAATGTGAAGAGGGGTTTTAGTTTTATTAATTATTAGTCATTGGCGAGTTCGTTATTATTTATTGGCGAGTTGACGAGTTGAAATAATTAACTCGTAATAAATAACTCGCAATAAATTAACTCGTAATAAAATAATAGGATTGATGTATTAAGTTGGAGTTTGTCTTTTTTGAAAAAAATAAGGCCACTTGTTACAAGATAAATCTTGCTGGTTTGATTTTTTTAATTTTGTTTTTGATAAATAATTTCTACTTTGTCGTGGTTGGGGATTGATCCTGTGCCTTCAAATTTCTCACCATTATCCACAATAGTAACTTCTCTTTCTTTTTTATCAGGGGTTAGGATCTTTCCGGTTCTAACTTGAGGTTCTTTTTCTTTCATTTTTCTCACCCCCTTTCTTTAAAAAAAGAGCCCCTTAGGCTCTTTTTATAATATCCGCGATAGTGCGGCTTTTGGAATGTAATTCATTTTTTACCCGAAGTTAATTATATTGAGGTGATTGAAAAAGTAAAGAGTCAAAAAGAGTATTTATTTGAGGCACGAGGGGGAATCGAACCCCCGCATAGCTGTTTTGCAGACAGCCGTGTTTCCACTTCACCATCGTGCCGACTTTGTTATTTTACCTTTTTTTCTTAACAAAAAAAAGCCGCCCTTTGAAGGCGGCTTTTTTAATCACTTGCTTTCTTTTGCTTTGACGGTGATTTTCTTTGGCCTTGCCGCTTCAGTCTTGGGAATAGTGACTGTGACAATGCCGTTTTTAACTTCAGCCTTAGCTTTGTGCCAGTCACCGCCTGAAAGGGCAGTGGTGTAGTAGTATTTGAAGCTTGAAGCACGATATTCTCCTTTAGTTTTCTTTTCTTCCTTGGTTTCAGCCTTGATAGTTAAGACTCCATTTTCTATTTCAATTTCAATATTTTCGGCTGGAACACCTGCTACCACTGCCTCGGCGATAATATCTTTGTCAGTGGCATAAATCTTCAAACCTCTTTGAGGCTGAAATTCTTCCCACTCTTCGTCCCAAGAGGGAAGGGCAAAGAGATTTCGGAAAGGATCGCGGACGAGTAAGTTTACCATCTTTCTCACCCCCTTTCTCTAGCACTCAAGACTATTGAGTGCTAATAAGATAATATAAAATAGGGAAGTGTGTTGTCAAGAGGATCTTTAATTGTTAAACTGCTAAACTAGTCTGGGGGTTAAAAATAAAAAATGATTAAAAAAATAAAATTAATTTTTACAATTTTAATTTCGGTTTTTTTGACAATTATTATTGTCTTTTTCTTAATTGGCTATTTTTTTCCTCCCAAGGCTGGGCTTTTGGTTGTTTCAAATCCCAAGGCAGATGTTTTTATTGATGGCATTAAGGTGGGCGAAACTCCTTATGAAGCAGCTTTAAAACCCAAGGAAGTGTTGGTTAAAATTTCTCCGCTTGACCCACGGCTCGTTCCCTATGAGACCAAAGTAAGGCTGACAGCAAAGGTCAAGACGATTTTACAGAGAGATCTTTCGGAAAGTGAGGAAAAATCTGGTGGAATCTTGGTTTCTTTTGAGAGGGTGGTTGGTAAGAACCCGGTTGTTTCGGTAATCTCCGATCCTGATAAAGCTCAAGTCACGCTAGATGACCAAGTGCGTGGTTTTACCCCCTTGGAGCTTGGTTCTATTGACTCGGGAGAGCATAAACTTTCTCTTTCTCTTTTTGACTTTATCACCAAAGAGGTAAATATCAGAACTTACCCCGGATACAAATTGACAGCCTTTTTTAAACTGGCTCCAGTGCCACCTCAAGAGCAACCAGCCCAAAAGAGTCTTAATTTTAAGGTCCAGATAGTAAAGGTTGGAAAAGATGGGCTTAATGTTAGGGAAAAGCCTGATTTATCTTCAAGCCAAGTGGGCCAAGTTAAGGAGGATGAGGAATACAGTGTTCTTGAAGAAACTGAAAATAAAGATTGGTATAGAATTGGCAAAGAAGATGTGAATTTAGGCTGGATACCAAGCCAATATACTAAAAGGATTGAAGGTAATTAAATCCAAACAGCGGCTCCGCTGTAAAGTATCCAAATTACCATTACAGTCCAAATCAAAACAGCAACAACCAAGGCGGTATCAGTTAGTATAAGTTTTTCCGGCCTTTCAGTTTTGCCGGCAAAAATTAAACTTTGATAGCGCATAATGCCAAAGATGACAACAGGAATCGTGGTCATTAGAAGCTTATTGACGGTAATGGTTTTTGAAATTTCAGCGAGGAAGACCCAGAGCGGCATTGAAGCCTTTGGTGATTCAAAAAAAGAAAAAAGCGACCAGCTCATCCATGCGGCGTTGCCAAACATCGTTACATAGGAATTTAAAAGTTCTCTTTGGTAGTTTGAAAGAGAGCTTCTTGTTTTTGCTTCTTTCCCTTCTGTAATATTTAGCTCAGCTCTTCTTTTTCCTGAGGCAAGAAAAAGCGATACTGAAATTACACAAAGCAAAAACCAGACAGAAAGATGGGCGTTGATGGCAAAAGCTCCTCCATAGACTCGTAAGATAAAGCCAGTGGCAATAACCAAAATGTCAATAACAGCTAAGTTTTTAAGCCAAAGACTGTAGAGGACCTGCAAGACTAAATAAAAAACGATGATTAAAGTAAAAATATCATCTAAGCGAAAGGAAAAAACAACAGCCAATGAGGCTAAAGCTAAGCTTTCTGAAAGGGCAATATCAATGGGCAGCTTGCCTGATGCAATCGGCCTATTTTTTTTGAAAGGATGCAATTTGTCTTTGTTTCTATCAATAATATCATTGAAAATATAGGCACTTGAGGAGGCAAGGCAAAAAGCTACAAAAGCAAAGGCGCTTTCTTTTAGGTAGAAAGGAATAAAAAGGGTTCCTGAAAAGATTAAGGCAGCAAAGACAGAAACATTTTTGACCCAGTGAACAGGTCTTGCCACCAAAACCATACTTATCAAGATATCTAAAGTTTTTCCTTTTGGTTGTTTTGTGTCCATAAAATTAGACCTCCTACAAATATAGCTATTCCAATTATAGTATAAATTTTGCTTGAGCTGTTTAAGTTAAGCGCCAAGATGCCAAGTATGGCTGATGTCAGCCAATAAAAGATAGCCACTTGCCTTTTTGAAAAACCGGAATCTAGGAGCCTGTGGTGGAGATGGCTTCTATCTCCCCAAACAGGTGATTTTCCTTGGCTTATTCTCCTTATGACAACATAAATAGTGTCAATAATGGGAACACCAAGAACAACAATCAAGGTGCCAACCTTGACAGTTGAAAGAATGGCTAAAATAGCCAGAAGATATCCACCCAAAGTTGAACCTGAATAGGAAGGCATTATTTTTTGGGGATAAAAGTTCCAAGGCAAGAAACCAAAATATGCACCAGCTGTAATTAAGGCTAGGATAATAACAGGCCATTGTGTGATATCAGCTGAAAATTTTAAAGATAAGGCGGCGATAGTTAGAGCTGCAATGACAATCACACCAGGAAGTTGACCATCAATTCCCTTTGCTCCCATATTTACCATATTCATCACCACAAAAATCCAAAAGATAGCAAAAAGGCTGCCTAAAATATGAATTTGAAACTTGTTGCCGAGAAAATTTGCGGCAACCTCAGGCCCTGAAAGATCTATTATTCCACCTTTGGGGTTGGTGATAAAATTGATGCTGATGCCCGAGACTACAGGAATTGTGAGTATTAGAAGTTGGGTGATTATTCTTAAATATGGATTGAGGTTGAATTTGTCGTCAAGAAGCCCTAAAAGAAGAATAAAGAAGGCGCCTGACATTATAGCAATTAAGTATTTGTCAAAAGGGAGAAAAAGAAAAGTGGAGATCGCAATTCCTACAAAAATCGCGAGTCCCCCACCCCTTGGAACAGGATAGGTGTGAATAGTCTTAGGTTGGCGGTTTTTTTTAGGGTCGTCGATAAGATTAAATTTCCACGCGAGTTTAATTACCAAAGGAGTAAAAAGCCAGGTAATTAAAGCGGGCAATAAAAAAGCGCCGATAAGATTTCTATTCATTAAATATTTCCAACTAGAAAAATGATTTTGGCAATTGAGACAAGAGAAAAGAAAGACAAGAAGATAAGAGAGTAAATTAAAATCTGTCTTGCAAATTTTTCTTTGACAAAAATAGAAATCAAGAAGTTGATGATAGAGAAAAAGATGGTCAGGAAAGCAGGCAGAGTGAGAAAAATTGTCTTTACCAGTTGTGTTTCCCCTTCAGGCATTCCATAAAGAAGCGGTACTTCAGGAGGAAGGTTCTTCCTTAATAAAACGACTGCTCCAATTAGGGCGAGATTGATAAATATGACAACAAGAAAAATCTTTTTAAATGTATCCATTTCCTTGTCTTTTTGGATAGGGATATTATTTGGAAGTGGGAGATTTATTCCCTTTTTGGCAAAGGAAAGATTTTTAAACTGTTTTAAAAAAGTGGCTTTGCGGTCAGTCATTTTGTTCTTTGATTTTAGCTTAAAAATCAAAGAGATGCCACTTTGGTGGATGGAAGAACGTATAATCTTGTCCCATCCTTTATCTCTTGAAGGTTTATTTTTAGATAATTTACTTCAAGCCAGCTTTCAAGTTTGGGGAGATTTTCTGAATTGGGAAAAATAACAACGATTTTTGGTCTTGAGGCAATTATCTTTTCTTGGGCCTCATCTTTGCTCCAGAAATCCTTGATATGGTAATCTGCGACATATTTTATTGGTGGCAACCTTCGCGACAGCGCGTAAACTTTGGCGTCATCTCCCCAAACAAAAATTCTGTCTTTTTTACTAGTGGTCTCTCTTATGAATTTAGCAATTGTGTAATTTCTTTCTACCTCCTTCCCAAAATGATTGAGATATTCTCTTTTGGTTATTTGACCCGTCGCAAGGTTTATAAAGTTTTTATAAAAAGGAAGACTAGGATAATACCAAAATTTGAAGTAGACAGGTACAAAGAAGGCAAGAGTTAAGGGGATAACAGCAAGAGATTGGGTAAGGTCATTCCCGACAAAAAGTGTTCCCAAAAGAAGAGAAATTGAAGGTATTGTTTGGACTAGATAATGAGGATACGGCCTTTCAGAAAGTGTTGCGGCAAAAAGTGACAGAAGAAGCCAGCCTGAAATAAAGGCAAGATTTTTGTTTATTTTTTTTCTTGTAAGATAAATCAAAATTAAACCCAAAAGAACAACCGAACCTCGAATTAAAAGCGGAGCATTTCTGATATAAAAAGGCAGAGTTTTGGTATCCGGTCGCCATGATGAGAGGTAACCAACATTCTGCAGGAAGGCTGCCTTGATATAGTCAGAAAGCGCTCCTTTAGCAAAATACCAGATCAAGGTTAGAAAAATTGGTGTAAGGACACCAGTACTTAGATAAAAAGTCTTTTTGATTATATTTTTAATTTCTTTATTGTCTATTTTTTTAATGCTTAAAATCCAAAGGAAAATAATTGCAGGCAAGTCAAAAATTGCCGGCGCTTTCAAAAGAACTGCTATTGAAAAAATAAGACCTGAAAGAAGAAGATATTTTGGTTTGTCTTTTAATATAGCAATTAAGAAGGAAAGCATTATTGGCCCGATCATCAAGATTTCTGAGTTAACAATATTTCCTTCAAGGAAAGGGAGATTGGTCAAAAGAGCAAAAATTATGGTAGAGACTTTAACTACATCTTTATTTTTAGAGAAAAGATTCTCACTTAGTTTAAAGAAGATAAAAATAGTTAAAAGATTCCAAACAGCCAAAATTGCCTTGAAACTAGCCAAGTTGCCGGCTGCTGCTGCCAAAAGATAAATTAGGGGAGGTTTGTTGTCGTGGATGTCTTTATAAAGAGTCAAATTTTGCCTTATTCCTTGTCCTAAGGTGAGGTATATTGTTTCGTCTCCATAGGAATAAGGCATAAAAAGTGTTGGAATTCTTAAAAGTGAAACTAGAACAAGAAGAATAATTAGCCATCTTGGTATTTTTTTGATTTGGTCTTTCATTTTTTCTTAAGCCAAACAATTTTCAATTCACCAAATTTTTTGACCTCGTTAATTGAGTAGTTTTTAATTTTTATCTCATCCTCGCTTCCGCTTGTGATAACTCCTATTCTTTTAACATTTGGTATTTCTTTGATAACATCATCTTTTGTCATTTGAGCGGTACCTACATAGTAAGGCAAGCTTTCTGAGGGGTTGTAAATAGGCGCTTCAAGGCCATAGAATTTACTTTCCCAAAGATGATGGGCTGATGAATTCCAATTGATAAGAAAGTCGTCTTTAGTTTTAGTTTCTTTGACATAATTTGCAAGTTCGGAAAAAGGTTTTTTGGTGGGGTGAAAAAAGTAGTTATAGTCAATGATGCCAAAAAGGATAATAACAGCAATAATTATAGGAGTTGAGATTTTTCTTCTGTTTGAAGATACAAGAATCATAGCGGCGGGTATTGTGTAGAGAAGGTAGCGATTAAAGAAAATAGATTGCATTTTTTGGGAGATGACCCAGGTGATGATAATAGGGAAAATAAAAAAGCTAAGAATAAAAAAGCTCTTTTTAATCTCTTTATGCCATTTTCTTAAAATGAGAATAGCAAAAATTAGATAAAGGGCAGTTTGTCCCAGAGTCTTATTGACAAAGGGCAATTTGACAACTGGATTTTTAATTCCTTCGGCTAGGTACTCATAAATCAAATTTCTTAAATCAATTAAGGTAGGTTTCCCTAGCCAGAAACCTCCTGTTACCATTTTGGTCTGACGGTAAAGAGGATAAACCCATGGTAAATATAAAATTGCGGCAATAACAAGGCCTCGGAAAACTTTTTTAGCGCCGGCCCTATTGCCAAACAAGAATTCAAATATCATCCACAAAGCTTGTAGAAAAACAGCAAAAATGGCAAAGTGGTGAGAGTACAAAGCCCAATCAACAGAAAGAGCATAAGCAACAACAAGAGCCAAAGACGAAGAAGCCCCCTTTTTCTTTTTCTCCTCCTTTTTAATTAACTTTAAGAAAAAGTAAGTTGATGAGGTAACTCCAAGGGCAAGTATTGAATACATTCTTCCCTCAAAAGCGTAGGTGAAGAAAAATGGATTTAGGAAAGTTAAAATAGCTGAGATAATTCCTGTCTTTTTTCCCCAAAGTAGTTTTGCTATTAGATAGACAAAAAGTATGGTGACAACAAAGTAAGTGAAAGATAGAGCTCTAATTGAGACTTCACTAATACCAAAGATCTGGTACCAAAAGTGAAGAGTTAGGTTGTATAAGGGGGGCGAGGTGTCGCGAATGATGATTTTTATAATTTCAAGAGGCTGATTTTTGGAAAGAACAGCCGAGAAAGCTTCATCTCCCCACAGACTGGTATTAAATTGATTGAGCATTAGAATAATTCTAGCAGAAAATGTGAAGAAGAAAAAAGTTATACCTTTTCAGTAACTTTATACTCAAGGTATTTTCCAAGCATTAGCCTCGTGTGAGCATCAATTCCAGGCAAAGCAGAGAGGAAAAAACCAGCAATTGGCATAAGTACAAATTCTAAGGGAGTGAGAATTGTTTTAATTAAAGGATAATCCTTCGGCTTTTTGGGCTTGTATTTACTATCAAGAATTAAAGTGATACCAAGGAATAAAAGTGCGGTTGTTAGGATTGCAGAGGATATCTTGGGTACCATATAGCCAAGGGTGGTTCTGCCAAAAGCAGGATTAAGAATGGTTGGCAAAGTTAACCCGATGGTGATGGCAAACCAGTTTACAGGCCAGAGAAGATGTGCCCAGAGGGCGTGTATAACGCGAGTGGTTTTGTCCCAGAAAGGAATTTTTGTGCTTGAAAAGTAATTTTTTATGATCCAAGGTAAATCAGATACTCCCCAAGCCCAGCGTTTATATTGGTTATATTGATTTTTGATAGTCGCCCAAAAACCTTTGGCGAGTGCTGCATCCACATAGATGGGCAAATAAATTGGTTCTACTTCTACTTGCCCATTTTTTTTGAAAAAAGCTTTAAAGAATATTCCCCAATCCTCAGGGATTTTGTCGGGGTCCCAGTAATCTGTCTCATCAAGAAGCCTGAATGAAAGAGAATAATTTTGTTGGTTAATTAATCTATCCTTTCTTGGTAGTTGCGAAAGGTTCCAGATTGATCCAAGAGTGTTGGGGACGCGGGTAATAGCAGGCAGATCCCAGATGTTGTTGTAGAAAAGGATAGCTGGTTGCCAGAAGTAATTGTATCTTTTAGGGTTGTCAAGAAATTTATAAGTAAGACAAGCAAAGTGATTGGGGTGATATTTATGATCTGCGTCGCAGCTTGTTACTGTTAGATATTTCATATCCAGATTTTTCTTTTTGATGATATTTTCTTTTGCCCAGATTGCTGCATATCTCTCATTTGAAGATTTTCCTACCGCTTCACCAGGTGATAGCTTGTGATGGGTAAAATAAAGCCCCCCAAAAATATTTTTAAACCTTTTTTTAAGGGCTTTGATTTTTTTCTCTCTTTCTTTTCTATCTTCTTTCTCTTCCATTGCAACAACCACCAAAATTTGTTTTCTTGGGAGAGTTTGTTTTTCAAGCGAGCCAATGGTTCTTTCTAAGATGTGAAGAGGTTCCTTATATGTTGGAATAATGACAAAATGTTTAACTTTTTGATAGTCGGGGAATGATTTTAAGTCTTTAAGCCAGTCATATCTCATTGCTGCCTGAATTCTTGTGTGGGAGACAAGAGAGACAATAGCAATTTGCAAAGACTGGTAAAACCAGTAGATATTGTAAGCGAGGATAAAGTAGGCAACAGCGTTTGGTATTAAAATAATGCCCCAATAAGGAAAAAGTATCAGGTTCCAAGAGATAAAACCAGGAAGGATTTCAAGAAATCTTTGGACTAGTTTTTCTTTTTGACTTAGTCTTATTTCGGCCATATTCTTTTAGGGTAATCTTTTAAAGAGAGGTTCTTTTATTTTTTCTATTTTGCCCGAAAATTGTTTCTCTATTTTTTCGGCTGCTTGTGGAGTAAATGGCTTAACATTAAAAGCAATTTTTCTAATTTCTTTGATTAAAGTATTAAGAATATTAGTTTTCTCTTTTGTATTTACCCAAAGCTCGTTTTTGTTGACGACACCGTCAAGCTCCGAGATCTTTTGCCAGATAAATTCCAAAGCAAGGTCAACTCTAAACGAATCAAGATGATTTTCTACTTCTTGGTAAAATTCTGATTTTTCTTTTTCCTCTATTTTGATGTCAGCTATTTCTGCCAAACGACTGACTCTTGCAACCAAATTACCAAGACCATTAGCTAGTTCACTATTATAAACTTCCTTTATTTTGTCTAAATTAATGTCTACATCGCTTGTTAGCGGCCCATATCTTAGGAAGAAATAACGCACAGCATCGCTTCCAAACTGGTTTACCAGCTCTGAGGGTCTGATGACATTTCCAAGAGATTTTGAGATTTTTTGGCCATTTAATGAAATAAAGTCGTGAGCGAGTATTGTCTTTGGAAGAGAGTATCCTGCGCTTTTAAGCATCGCCGGCCAATAAATGGCGTGAAACCTTAAGTTGTCTTTCCCTAAGACATGAACGTCCGCCGGCCAACAATTTTCGCTAGCACCATAAGTTAGGTAGTTGATAAGAGCATCAAACCAGACATAAATTGTATGCTTTGGATCATCGGGCACAGTAATACCCCATTTAACATCTTGCCTTGAGACAGAAAAGTCTTTTAGACCATTTTTGATAAAAGCAATTACTTCATTTCTTTTTGTTTCAGGCCAGATAAACTCTGGGTGTTTTTCAATATGTTCAAGAAGAAAATCTTGATATTTTGAGAGGCGAAAGAAATAATTTTCTTCCTCTATTTCCAAAGGCTTAAGATGGGGATGAAAAGGGCATTTACCGTCTTTGAGATCTGATTCGTTAAGAAAGTTTTCGCAACCCTCGCAATAAAAGCCCTTATACTTTCCAAGATAAATATCGCCGTTTTTTTTGGATTTAAGATAAAATTCTTGAGCAAATTTGATGTGGTCAGAATCGGTAGTTCTTATAAATCTGTCATAGGAGATATCAAGCGCTTCCCATTCCTTTTTATCAAGCTTTGCTATTTCATCAACAAAAGCTTGTGGGTCTTTACCGCTTTCTTTTGCGTTTTTTTCAACTTTTTGGCCATGTTCATCTGTTCCTGTTAGAAAGAAAGTTTTTTCTTTTTTCTGGCGGTGATAACGGGCAAGTGAGTCGGCCAATATTTTTTGATAAGAATGGCCGATGTGAATGACATCATTTGTGTAGTCAATTGCGGTTGTGACAAAAAATTTCTTTTGCATAAGGCTATTTTACTGCAAGTGAGTCTAATAAGCCAGAATTAAGAGGAGCCAGTAATTTTTTTGATTTTATCTGCCCAGACAGCTGCCCATTCTTCAGCCTCTATTTTTTTAAGACCCAGGTCAAAGCCTTTGTTTTTATACATAAAGGCAACATCGGCAATTGTGGCTGATGAAACTTTTAAGTTGTCTCTGATATTGCTGTAACTTCTTCCTTTTTTGAGCCAGTAGCCAACTGCTAGTCTTTTAGCAAAGGCTTCAAGCTCGTTTTCCATAAAGAAGTCGTTGAGGAATAAAATTGCCTCGTTTATATCTTTTAAGTCAGCTATCACTTGGGCGAAGGTTTTGATTATTTGTTCTTTTAAAATAGGATTTAATTTTTGTCTTGAGACTCTCATAGTCTTTGATTGATTAAACTACTATTTTTAGTATAGCAGAAAGTTCTTTGGGGTCAATTGTTTTTTAAGTTATAATTCAAATATGGATATTCAAGAAGAATTGAAAAAATATAACATAATCCCCGATCCTCTAAAAGACCAGTTTTTCTTAAAGGATAAAAAAATAGTTGATGAGATTGTAAGATTTGCGGATTTGAGTAAAGATGATATTGTTCTTGAAATTGGGGCGGGAACAGGAGTTCTTACAAAAGAGCTTGCCAAAAGATCCGGAAAAGTAATTGCTTTTGAGATTGATAGAAAATTTAGGCCTTTTTTAGAGAAACTTCCAAGTAATGTCGAAGTCTATTATGAGAATGCTTGGAATTATGTGCAGCTTCATGGTAAGTACAAGAAGAGAAAAGAATATAACAAGGTAATATCCAACCTTCCATATTCATTCATCGAGCCGTTTTTGCACAATTTGACTTTCCTTGAATATGATAAAGTCATTCTTCTTGTCCCGCTTAAGTTTCTAAAAAAGATTGAGGAGAATGAAGTTTTTGCTTCTTTTTTCAAAGCCAAAGTTTTGCTTGAGGTGCCAAAAGAGAAGTTTTACCCAGTGCCAAGAACTAATTCGGTGGTTGTAGATCTAGTGAAACTTGACGATCCTGTTAAGACTAAAAATTTGGGATTGTTTTTGCGCCAGTATATGTACCAGCACGAAGGTCAGTTGGTCAAGAATTCTTTGATGGAGGGGATAATCAAATACAAAAGACTAGTTTATTCAGAGAAAGTGACTAAAAACGAAGCAAGAATGATTATTCAAGAAAAGGAAATTGATAAAAACTTACTTGAGAGTCATCCTAAAAGCTCTAAAATTTACAAGATTGTTGAGGAAAGATTTGCTGCCTAATTCTTTGACTCTTTTCTTAAGTATTCTAGGACTTCTTTTAAGAAACGATTTAAATTTTTGGATTCAGGATTTCTTATATATGAAAGCCGAGCGGAGTAGGTATCTTTCTTATTATAAATTTGAAGCTGTTTGGCGTGCTATAATAAGCATATGATTCAAGATTTACTCCTCAAAAAACCTTATCTTGCTTGGTATGTAAAAGATAAGCGCAAACTCTCAAAGGAGGCGGCGGTCGAAGCTATTCTCAACTATGGCACTTGGCAGGATTTTTTGGAAGCAGAAAGAATCTTGGGTGTAAAGGAGATGAGATCTATTTTTGAGGAGTTGAAGAAAAAAAGAGGTAACCTGCGAGTGAAGACTATAAATTATTTCAATCTTTATTTTTCCAAATATGCATAGCGAAGTACTTTCTTTTGAACAAAAACTGCTTTTTTCTCTTGTTAAAAAATTCTCTGATAAGTTTTATCTGGCAGGTGGAACAGCTGTGGCTTTACAACTGGGTCACAGGAGGTCTTTTGATTTTGATCTGCTAACATCTTTTAAGATAAATGCAGCCAAAATCAGAGACCAAATAAGCAAGGATGAAAAGATAGAGGCAGTCTTGGTGGATGAAGCGAATGAATTTACCGTTATTGTTAATCAAGTGAAATTCACTTTTTTGAGATATCCTTTCCAGATCCCTTTAAAAGTTAAATACCAGGGGATTAGGATGCCGGATGTTTTGACCCTTGGTGCGATGAAAGCCTACACTTTGGGAAGAAGAGCAAAATGGAAGGATTATGTTGATCTTTATTTTATAATCGGTATTTTTTCATTTAAGAAAGTAATTGACGCGGCGGTTGATATATATGGAGATGAATTTAATGAGAAATTATTTAGAGAGCAACTGGCTTATTTCGGGGATATTGATTATTCGGAAGAGATTGATTTTATGAAAGGTTTCAAAATCGATGATAATAAGATCAAAAAAGAGCTTGTGAAGTTTAGTCTTACAAAATAACAGTCAAAAGGAAACTTTCTCTTCTCTGGAGAACCTCATCTTACAAAGCTTGTTCCTTAATTTCTGATCAAAACAAAAGTTAGAAAAAGGACGCCTACAGTGATGAGAATTAGAGCAGTTGGCGGATAGATAATACCTAAATGTCTTAGAAAAAGTATTTCTACAATAAGGGTTGAGATTACAAAACTTCTTTTTGCATTTAAAAGAATTGCAGAGAGGGTAAAAAAGATAGCTAGCCAAAGGATAATAATAAAGGTAATGACAATAAGGGTTGACTCAGGGCTTGTTAGAAAGAAAAGTAGGGTAAGTAAAGTCCAAAGAACGAGGGTTAAAATAAAAGTAGGCAGGTAATTTTTTCTTGATTTTGCTAGAATTTTTGCCTTGTTTCTTGGTTTATTCAAAAAAAGCGCTTTTGGTTGGGGTTTTGGCTTTAAAGTGTTAAAATATCTAAGTCGCCTTTTAATTCTGTTTATGGAAAATAACATATTACTTCTTTTGATTTTAGCAGGTTTTTTGTTTTTAGCTTTTTTAATTAATAAAAAGCTCTCAGAAGTTGCTGATAAATCAAAACCGTCTGATGAACTTCTTGAATACTTGCGCACCACAAACCGAAGGCTTGATGAACAGACAAAGCATTTCAGCCAGACTTTGGGCGAATCAACCAAAGTCTTAAACGAAAGGCTTGATAATGCAGCTCGTGTTATTGCCTCGGTCCAAAGAAATATAGGTGAGATGAGTGAGATAGGAAGGAGTATGAAGGATTTGCAGGAATTCTTGCAGTCGCCAAAATTAAGGGGAAATATTGGAGAGCAGGTTTTAAAGGAAATATTGGGACAGTTTTTACCCAAGAGTTCTTTTAACTTGCAATATACTTTTAGATCAGGAGAAAAGGTTGACGCCGCAATTAAGACCCAATCTGGAATTATTCCTGTTGATTCAAAATTCCCAATGGAAAATTTTAGACAAATGGCGTCCTCTTCTGATTCAAAAAGAAGTGAATTTGAAAAACTTTTTGTGCGCGATGTTAAAAAACATATAGACAATATCTCCAAAAAATATATTCTGACTGATGAGGGGACTATTGACTATGCCTTGATGTACATACCTTCTGAAGCTGTTTATTACGAGGTTGTTAATAATCAAGATCTTTTTGACTATGCAGCCTCAAAAAGAGTTTTGCCTGTTTCACCTACTACTTTTTATGCCTATATCAAGGCAATTCTTATGAGTTTTGAAGGTCAGAAAATTGAAGCCCAAGCACGGGAGATTTTATCTTCTTTAAGGGCAGTTAAAAAAGATTATGACCGAGTAGGTGAAAATTTGAATACTCTTCAGAAGCACTTAACCAACGCTTTTAATATGATGGGCAATGTCTTTTCCTCCTTTACCCAGCTTGGGCAAAAGATTAACTTGACTCAAAACCTCGGTGGAGACAAAAAGGAAAAACTTCTTGAAGAAAGTTAATTTATGGCAAATAAAAGATTGAACCCTGAGCAGTTAGCAGCAATTAAGCACGATAAAGGGCCACTTTTGATTATTGCTGGCGCGGGAACTGGTAAGACTACTGTTATTGTTGAGAAAATAAAATATCTTATTCAAAAGGGTTTTGCCAAGCCTTCTGAAATTTTAGCCTTAACCTTTACTGAAAAAGCGGCTTCTGAAATGGAATCAAGAGTTGAAGAAGCCTTACCTTATGGCTATCTTGAGATGTGGATTTCAACCTTTCATTCTTTTTGTGATCGGGTTTTAAAAGAAGAAGCTTTAAATATTGGTCTTGATAGCCGCTATCGTCTTTTGACTGAAGCGGAGTCTGTCCAGCTTTTAAAAGACAATCTCTTTAAGCTTGAACTTGATTATTTTCGCCCACTTGGTAACCCCACCAAATTTTTGGAAAGTTTATTAAAACATTTTTCTCGCCTTCAGGACGAGGATATCTCTCCTAAGGAGTATCAAGATTGGGTTGAAAGAAAACTTAAGACTAAAGATTTAAAAGAAGAGGAAAAAATAGAAATTTCAAAATGGAAAGAGCTTTCTTCCGCTTATCGTGCTTATGATGAGATTAAGACTACTGGTGGTTTAATGGATTTTGGCGATTTGATTGTTAAAACATTGAAGCTTTTTCGCGAAAGGCCAAATATTCTGAAAAAATATCAAAAGCGTTTTAAATATATTTTGGTTGATGAGTTTCAGGATACTAATTTTGCCCAAAACCAATTGGTAAAGCTTATTGCAGGCAAAAATGGAAATTTAACGGTAGTTGGTGATGATGATCAGAGTATTTATCGTTTTAGAGGGGCGGCAGTTAGTAATATCATTCAGTTTAAAAAAGATTTTCCCAAAGCAAAGGTTGTAGTTTTGACCAAAAATTATCGTTCTACTCAAGAAATTTTGGATAAGGCTTATGCTTTAATTCAGAACAACAATCCAGACAGGCTTGAAACTGTAGAGAAAATTGACAAAAGACTGATAGCTGTTAACAAGAAAAAGGGTGAAGAAGTTTCTTTCATTAAGACTAAGAAAGCGGAAGATGAGGCAGAAAAAGTGGCGCAAGAAATATCAAGGCTTGTCAAGGAAGAAGGCTATTCTTATTCTGATATCGCAATTTTAGTGCGTGCCAATAATCATGCTGATTCTTTTATCCGCGCTCTTTCCCGACACGGTTTGCCCTACCAATTTTTAGGACCGGGGAAGCTTTTCAGGCAGCCTGAAGTTATTGATTTAATTTCTTATCTTAAAGTCCTTGATGACGTGTCAGATTCTGTTTCTTTTTATAGGCTTTTAACTCTTGATCATTTTGACATTTCAGGAAGAGATCTTGCCTTAATTGGGAGTTTTGCTAAAAAGAAGAACCTTTCTTTGTTTGAGGCTTGCGAAAAAATTGATGAGATAGGTATATCACTTGAAACAAAAGAAAAAGTTAAGAAGATACTTGAGATTATCAAAAGGCACCTTGGTCTTTTAGGTAAAGATACAGCGGGACAAATTCTTTATTATTTTCTTGAAGATACAGGTCTTTTAACAGAACTTGTTTCTCCTGATACTCCAGATGCCCAAAGTAAGGCAGCAAACATTGCCAAGTTTTTTGAAAAAATCAAAAATTATGAAACCAATCACCAAGATGCAAGCGTCAGGTCGGTTGTTAATTGGCTTGACCTGTCAAGTGAATTAGGGGAGTCGCCTCTTGCCTCCGAAATTGATTGGTCCGAGGGGAATGCTGTTAATATACTAACGGCTCACTCAGCCAAAGGTCTTGAGTTTCCGGTTGTTTTCTTGGTTAATCTGGTAGGTGAGCGTTTTCCCTCCCGTGAGAGAAGCGAGACAATCCCCATCCCTGATGAATTGATAAAAGAGATTTTGCCCAAAGGGGATTATCATCTTGAGGAGGAAAGGCGGCTTTTTTATGTGGGAATGACTCGAGCTAAAGAAAGGCTTTACTTAACAGCTGCCAGTTTTTATGGCGATGCAAAAAGAGAAAAGAAGCTTTCGCCTTTTGTAATAGAGGCTCTGGGAAGTGAAGCTGCCAGAGTTAAAAAAGATGAAGAAGAAAAACAGTTAAGCCTTCTTGATTATGCGCCTTTAGTTGATTCAGCCTTGCCTCAAAAAGAGAAACTTTTTATAGATTATCTTTCTTATTCTCAGATTGAGTCTTTTAAAACTTGCCCCCTTCACTATAAGTTGAAATATATTTTAAAAGTTCCAACTCCTCCTTCTGCATCTCAAAGTTTTGGTACTTCTATTCACCTTGCATTGCGGGATTTTTACCGGCTTTCAATGAAAAGCTCATTTGCTTTTCAAGATAAGAAAAAGCTTATAGAAGTGGTGTTTGATCTTTTTGAGAAAAATTGGATTCAAGAAGGTTATATGTCAAAGTCACATGAGAATAAATTTTTTGAAAAAGGTAAAAGGTACTTGGAAGAGTATATCTTGAAACAGTTTGACCCCAAAGTAAAAACTGTTTTGACCGAGGAATCTTTTGTTATACCGCTTAACACTAATTATAAAGAAAGACCTCTTAAAATAGGAGGAAGAATTGATAGAGTTGATATTTTGGATGACGGTAGAATTGAGATTGTTGATTACAAAACTGGTGCGAATGTGCCTACTCAAAAGCAAATTGATAAAGATTTACAGATGTCTTTTTACGCACTTGCTGCAACCACCCTTCGTGAAGTTCCATTTGGCAAAAAACCTGAAGAAGTTGTTTTAACTTTCTATTATTTTGAGGATGGCAAAAAGATAAGTACAGTTAGAAGTGCAAAGCAGCTTGAAGAGGTGAAAAATGAAATCTTTAAAATTAGAGATGAGATTGAGAACTCAGATTTTGAGTGTTCCGGAAGCTTTCTTTGCAAAAATTGCGAATTTAAGGTTTTTTGCTCACCAAAAGTTTAAATCGATTTTTAAAAATGCTCCGGGATAGGTAATTTCTTCTCCGCCAAAACTTTTCTTGAAGTGTGAGAAGCCAAGCCATTTTTTGTCAGGAAAGCGGGGGTCAAAGACGCCTTCAAAATCAAAGTTGAGACATTTGTTCTTTTTAGCCCAGAGAACTCCCTGCCAGACAATTTGATATTGAATTAATTTTTCTCTTGCTTTTTTGTTGGTAAAGGCTTGCCAGTAGTAGGCGTTCCACTTATTTTTTAAAAAAATAGCGCCAGACGCTGCTCCTTGACTATCCTTATAAAGCAAAAACAGGGTGTTTTCTCTAAAAATTTGTGACAAGTTTTTAATTTGATTAAAAGGAGGTACATACCTTTTGAGGCCGACTGATTTTTTCCAAAGAGAATAAAATTCTGCCAAGTCTTTTCTTTGACATTTTTTGATTTTGATGTTTTTGGTTTTTTTGATTGAAAGACGACAGTCTTTTTTCGTCTTTTTTAGTATTGTTTCAAGCTTTTGCGAGAGATCAATTACCAAAGTTTTTGAAGGTAGATAAGGTTTTATTTGCCTGAAGTTTAATTTTTTGAGAATTTCAGCTTGTCTTTCATCTTTGGGCTCAACTATGGTAATTGTTATTTTCTCCTGCAGGATAATTTTTTTAAGAAAGGATGTGTCAAAAGTTTCAGGCCGTTGAACCTTAGTTATTTGCAAAAAAGGTAGAATCTTGCGAATAAAATAGTAGACATTTTTTTGTTTTTTTATTTTCCAGCCAAGTCTTGAAAGGTAAAAAGCGTAAGTTTGGTCTTGCCTGATATCATTCATCGAAAGATTGGCAGAATCTTTTTTAAGACTATCCATCTTAGTTTATCTGCTAGAGAATAAATACGATAAAAGGGCTTATTGATGATTAAATCATAGCTACCTATGAATTTAACCACCTTGGGGTTATAACCTTCTTTAAAGCGAGTGAAGCCTTTGCCTTCTTCTTTGCCCCAGAGGTCAAAGGTCTTAAGACCTAACTTTTTTCCAAATCTAATTGCTTCCCACATCATTAAATTGCTTGCCATTAGTTTGTGATATTGGTAATCTGAAGCGCCGTAAGGGTAGTAAAGAAAGTCTTTGAAGGCAAAAACAATCCAGGCTACGATTATTTTTTTTCTGTATTTGGCAACAAGTAAATGAGCAATAGGCTCTCTCCCTTCCTTTTTGGGTAAAAGATGAAGATGTTTCCACATAAGTTTATGATAAAGCGGAGTGTGGGCATAAAAATTTTGTCTTTTAGCAGTTTCAACGGTAAGTTTGAGATATTTTCCAAAAGCAGCGTCTGAGTTGTCTTCTTCAACTGTTACACCCTTTCTTTGGGCATAACGGATGTTATATCTTGTTTTTGGGTGAAATGACGAAAGGAGCTCTTCCTCGCTTTTTGTCAAATCTATCCAAAAAGACTCAGGAGTAAAAAGGCGTTTTCCATTGACGCAACCTTCTTTTTTGAGTATTGATTCTGCTTTTTTTGCTTTTTCTTTTTCTTCATGGGTAATATTTGGCTCAAGTTTTATAAAAATAGCTTTATTTTCTCTTGCAATTTTCTTTATATCACTAAGCACGCTTGCACTTGGCATCCCGCCACGAATTAAAGTCCCAATTGTAAAGCCGGTCTTGGGGATTTTACTAAAGATTATCTGATAGTTGTCTTTTCTTACAACTTTATTTCCCCATTCTTTTCTAAATTCTCCCCATTCCCAGCTTTGAAGAGGATGATCTACTTTAAGATTAAAATTCTGTGCATCCTTTTTTGTCATATTAGAGGTATTTCTTAATTATACTCTCGAAGGAATAGAAATCGTCTATTTTTTCTTTGAGGTCTTTTTTTGAAATTTCTTCCAAATTATTTTCTATTTTATTTATCAAGTCTTCTGGTATGTCTTCTAAAAAGCGAGATGGGGGGTTTGATATGTTTTCGCCAAAGAAAAGCCTTCTTGTTGCCGATGTGAGAAAAAGCATTTCTTTAGCACGAGTTATGCCAACATAAGCAAGTCTTCTTTCTTCCTCAAGCTGGTTTATATCATCAAGGCTTCTTGAGTGAGGAAAGATGCCTTCCTCCATGCCAACAATAAAGACGATTCTAAACTCAAGGCCTTTTGAAGCATGAAGAGTCATTAAAGTAACCATATCTTGGTTCTCGTCTTGGCTTTTGATTTTGCCACCTTTTTCTTGTTCAGCCTCAATTAAAGCTACATTTTCCAAGAAATCAGATAAGCTAGTAAACTCGCGAGCTACCGACCTTAATTCTTTGATATTTTCAAGCTTGGCTATATTTTCTTCACTTTCTTTCTGGAAGCGTTTAAGATAATCCGTTTTTTCAATAACCAGATCCATTATTTCAAGGGTGGACAAATTTTCGGTTTTGTCTTTTATTTCTTCTTTTAGTGAGATAAATTTTTCAAAACGTCTTTTGCCAAGTTTTAGTATTCTTTTTTTGGAGACAGAATCCTTTGGATTTGCAATAAGTCTTAAGAAAGAGACGATATCTTTAATTTCTGCCCTGCCATAAAACCTAATCCCTCCAACCAGACGGTAAGCTATACCCTGGTTTAAGAAAGCTTCTTCAATGGTTCTTGATTGGGCGTTGGTGCGATAAAGTACAGCAATATCTTTCTTTTTGTTTTCTTTCTTTTCAAGAAGCTCTTTTACTTTTTCAGCTACGAAGTTGGCTTCATCTTTACCGCTTGAAGCAAAATAAAGCGTTATTTTTTCTCCTTTTTGGTTTTTGGTCCAAAGCCGAAGTATGGGGTGTGATGAATTTTTGGCGATTATTGAATTTGCGGCGTCAAGTATATTTTGAGTTGAGCGGTAATTTTGCTCGAGATTAATAATCTTGATTTGAGGGAAGTCGCGTATAAGGTAGTTAATGTTTCTGAAATCAGCACCGCGCCAAGAGTAAATTGATTGTGAAGCATCACCAACCGCAGTTATATTTTTGTGAATTTCAACCAGGTTTTTGGTCAAAAGATATTGGACTTTATTGGTGTCTTGCCATTCATCAACCAAAACAAATTTTAGTTTTTCCTGCCATTTTTCTTTGATTTTTTGATTTTCTTTAAGGAGGTTTAAAGCGTAAACAAGAAGATCGTCAAAATCTAAAGCGCCTGCTTTTTTAAGTTTTTTCTGATAGGTTTGATAGATAAGACCTATATTTTCTTGCCACTCGCCATGGGCAATTTGAAAGTAATCATCAGGTGTAATTAAATTATTTTTGAGTTCTGATATTTCGCCAAGAATGATTTTGGGTTTATAAAAATCAGGTGATAAATTTCTTGACTCTGTGATTTCTTTGATTAAATCTTTGCTATCCTCTTCATCATAAATAACAAAATCACGAGGCACGCCAATATAATTTCCGTCTATTCTTAACAATTTGGAGCAGAAAGAATGGAAAGTTCCAGCAAAAGCAGGTTTGTTTTTGGTTAAAAAGGCTATCCTTTGCCTCATTTCGCCGGCTGCTTTGTTGGTAAATGTCAAGAGGAGTATGTTTTCAGGATTTGCTTTTTGAGTTTCAATCAGCCAAGCGGCTCTATAGGTCAAGACTTTGGTTTTGCCGCTTCCTGCTCCTGCTAAAACCAAAAGAGAAGATCCGTCGTAGGTTACCGCCTCCTTTTGTTCTTTGTTTAATCCTTCAAGCAGGTTGTTTGTCATTGTTTTATGGTTTAAACTACTTTAGTTAGTATGGCAAAGGAAAAAAAATTATCAAGGCGGATTTTGAAGTTAAGAACTAGTGTTTTAAAAATCAGAAGGAAAATTTTTAAAAATGTCTGGTTTGTAAGAGGGATTATTTTTTCTTCCATTTTGGTTTTGTTTTTTATCTTGGTCTTTGGTTTTATAAAGATTATCCAAAATACAAGAGTTCATTATTACCTTGATCTATTTCGTGCTTTTGCTTTTTCTTCAACTTCTGATTTTAGATCAACTGGCACAAGAGTTAACTTTCTAATCTTGGGTAAAGGAGGGGCGGGGCATGAAGCACCTGACTTGACAGATACTATGATTTTTGTCTCTTTAAAATTGAAAGATAAAGAACAAAAACCGGGAATTTATTTAATTTCCTTGCCTCGTGACATCTGGATTGAACCTTTAAGGGCTAAATTAAATAGTGTCTATTATTGGGGAAATAAAAAAGAGGCAGGAGGGGGATTGGTCTTATCAAAAGCGGTGGTTGAAGAAGTGACAGGTGAGCCTGTTCATTACGCCTTGGTGGTTGATTTTTCTTTGTTTAAAGAGGTTATTGATAGCTTGGGCGGTATTGATGTTTATATTGAGGAGCCTTTTGTTGACGAATGGTATCCGATAGCAGGTCGAGAGAATGATAATTGTAATGGCGACCCGCTTTTTAAGTGCCGTTATGAAACAGTTCAATTTGAAAAAGGGTGGCAAAAAATGGATGGTGAGACTGCTTTAAAATTTGTTCGCTCTCGTAAAGCTCAAGGCGATGAGGGGAATGATCTTGCTCGAGCAAAAAGGCAGCAGTTGGTGATAAAAGCAATTATCAACTCGCTTCAAAAAAGGGAATTTTGGTCTTCTTTTGATAAGGTAAAGAACCTTGCCAATTTGGTTTTTAAGTATGTTGAGACTGATATTGACACAAGGACAATGGTGGCCTTATCTAGACAGTTCTTGGCAGCAAGGAGCAATATCAAAAACGAGGTCTTACCCAAGGATTTATTTATTGTTCCTTTGAAATCCTCAAAATATGACAATCTTTATGTTTTTGTTCCCAAAGAAGGTGGTTTTGATGAGGTTCACAAGTGGGTAGATGATTTTTTGAGTAACTAATTTTTTTCTAGTTTAAAAACACCATCTTCATTTATTAGTGTTAAATTTTTGTCTTCAAGATTAATTTTTTCTATAAAATAAATAGGCCTTTTTCCTAAGTAATATTTTGCTTTTTCTTCCCAATTGTTCTGACCATCATTAATAATAAGAACATCTGGTCTTGTCTTTTCGACCTTTTGTAGATACCAAAGCGGAGTGGAATAGCTCCACCACGAGAAGATAACAGCGTTTGGTTCAAGATTGTTCAAAGTTGAAGTAGCCCAGTTTCTTGCGTGATGGTTTTTACTTTGGTTTATGTTCTTATAGTTTTTCAAAATATTGTTTGCAGTAGGAGCAATTAATAGAAGGGCGATCAAAAAATTTAGCCCGAGATTTGTAAATTTGAATTTGCCTATTTTATTTCTAATAATTAGTTCTAGATTTTTAAGAAGCAGGTTAAGAAGGTAGGCAAGTGAAAGGTAAAGCAAAAGTAAGTTGGTTAGATAATATCTTTCTATTACCGCGTTTTGATAATTTGCTGAAAAGAATAAATTCAAGAGAAAAAGAGGGGGAAGCGCCAAGGCAAGTTTTTCTTTGATGACAAAGACAACTAGTCCAAAAATTGAGGTCAAAAATAAAAAACGACCCAGATTTTTCTCAAGTAGTTTGACTCCATTGGCTAAATTGACAAAAAGGTCCTTGCTGATTTTGAAGCTTGACTGAGGTGAAAAATCCTGCCCCAAAATATATCTTACAAAGTTGTGAGGATTTTCAAGATTGTAGTCTATGGTGTAGGCTCCTTTGAAGTGATAAATAATTGGGATAACAAGATAAATCAAAAGAGGAATAAAAACTAAAGCGTTAGCTATCACCTTTTTCTTAAGAGGAATCTTAATAAACAGCAAAGTTAAGATAAGGGTAGGCAAGATAAAAATTGATAGCAGATGATTAGTAAGGGAAAGGCCGAGGATAAGGGAGAGAAGATAAAGCTTTTTATACTTCTTTTTGATTATTATTAAGCTTTGAATATAGATGAAAAGTGAGACAAAAAAGAAGTGAAGCGTGTGTGGATCGGCTCTTGTCGAGGTTGACCAAAGGAAGGAGTTTGTGCCAAGGATAATGGGAACAAAGAGTGAGAGAGCGATATTTTTGGTAATAATAAAGATGGTTTTTGAGACAAAATATAGGGCGGAAATAGAAAGAAGTGCTGAGAGAAGATTAGCTCGATAGGCAATGTTGCCGATAGGTAAAAAAGAGGTAAATATTTTAAGCAAGATAATATAAAGCGGATAGCCTGTCGGGTGCGAGATATCAAAAGTATAACCAATTGTCTGAAATTCCCCAGTATCCCAAAAACCAACATCAGGCAGAAGTGTTTTTAGGTAGATTATTGCAAGACATAAGGTTGGTATTATAGAGAAATATTTTTTTAGAAACTTACCCATTGGAATTTATTGATCCACAAAACACCCCACAGGTTAACGATAATCGAGATAATAAGCAGCAACCAATGCATCTTTTTTAATCTTGTTTTTGCGACCCCCTTTATGGTTAGAAAAAAGAGGAAGGGGTAGAAATCAACCGCAAAACGGTAGCCAAATTGAGTGAATCCTGTACTGCCGTGGCTAAAGATGATAAGGGAAATAAGAAAAATGGAAAGCCACGCTAGTTTTACTAATTTTTCTTTTAGAGGGGTAAAAAGAGAGAAAATAAAAGCTGGAGTTGTAAGCCAGATAGCCATTCCTGCCCAGGAGGGAATTATGTAAGGGAAAGAATCCTTGATCTTAGGTAGTCCTAGAAGAAATATTTTTAAATGAGATGAAATATAGATGATGTTAACAAGACCTTTTTGATACCAAGGTTCGTCAAATATGCCAGGAATTTTTGCATAGCCAACATCAAAGATGGTGTTGTAGCGGATGAAATTATAGAAACTGTTAAAAGCAAAAAAGGGAAGAAGACCTAAGAGGAGCTTGAGGTAATCTTTTTTTGTTTTTGATCTCATTCCTATTAGAAAGAATGGCAAAGAAATAAGAATATTTATTCTTGAAAGATATGCTGCTCCCAAAAATACTCCTATTTTGAACGCGTCTTTGGTGGAGATGAGATTTTTGATAGCGATGGTTAAGAAAAGGCAAGCTGTGATTTGTCCCAAGTACCAAGAAGAGCCGACCGAGGAAAGAAACCAAATTATATTTCCTGCTCCTGAGAGGATTGAAGACCAAAGAGCAAGTTTTAAATCCCTTTTAATTTTAAGAGCAAGATTAAAGACAACAACTGGAATTAAAGCCCCCAGAATATGAGCTAAATATTGTTGCTCAAATCTTTCTTTAAAGATAAGAACAAATGGAGCAAGAAGGATAGCTGGCATTGGTGGGTGAACAACAAAAAATTTATTTTCACCTTGAGGTATTAATTCTGAAAGCCAGGGAGGATTTTCTTCAAGGTAATATTTACCTTTTAAAAAGGCATTAGCCAGTCTTAGAAAATAATCGTAAGGCGTTTTTCCCGAGGAAGATAAAAAATAGATTAACAAAAAAGCAAGAAAAATAAGAATGGATATTTTAGTTTCTGTTCTCACAGGTTAATTATATAGTTTTAGGCTTTGCTTGTGGAAACTAAGTTTTTCTTTGTTTATAATCAAGGCTGTTTATTATGAAAACGCGTTCTAACAGTTATTCTTTTTTGGCCAATTTTTGGTCAAGAATCACAAGGAGTAAAGTCTTTATGATTCTTTTTGTTGCTTTATTTTTTAGGCTTTGTTTGTCATTTTTTGGGACGTTGGAGATTGATTTTAATACTTTTGTAGCCTGGAGTCAGAGACTGGTTAATTTGCCCTTTCCCGATTTCTACAAGGCTTGGTCTGATTACCTACCGGGTTATCTTTATTTCCTTTTTATCTTGGGCAAAATTAAAAATGCTTTGCCGTTTTTGCCAAACGAAATTCTTTATAAGTTGCCTGCTATTTTTGCCGATTTAATTTCAGGTTTTTTGCTTTACAGAATAATCAAAAGTCTTAAAGGCGAGAAGATCGCTTTTTGGGCCCTATTTTTTTATCTTTTTAACCCTGCCATTTTTGCCAATTCTTCTTTGTGGGGGCAGGTTGATTCCTTGACTATTCTTTTTTCTCTTCTTTCTTTATATTTTTTTAGCCGCGATCTTTATCTTTCGGCTATTTTCCTTTCTATTGGAACGGCTGTCAAGATTCAGGCAGCCCTGACTGTGATTCCACTTTTGTTTCTATTTTGGCAAAAGAAAGTTCCTTTTCGTAAATTCGTTTTTTATGTTTTAACCTCTTTTTTGGTTTTTGTTATTAGTTTTTTGCCTTTCTTACCGTTTGGTAAGACTCTTAATGAATTCTCAGTTTTTGTAATAGAAAGAATAAAACAGACTTTGGGGCAATATCCTTATACTTCAGTTAACGCTTTCAACTTTTGGGGGCTTTCTGGTTTTTGGAAGCCTGATTTAAACATCTTTCCTTCTTTGTTTGCCTTTCTTATTCTTTTTCTTGTTTCCTTCTTTTCTTTTTTGAAGTTTAAGAAGACAAAGGGTGGCGAGTATTTGATCTTGGCTTTGGTTTTTGGCGTGTCTTTTCTTTTTTTTCCTAGAATGCATGAGAGGCATCTTCTGCCTGTTTTTGCCCCACTTCTTATTTCAGCTTCAATCTACTCCAATCTTTTCTTAGTTTATGTTCCTTTTTCTTTTATCTACAGCCTTAATCTTTATTATTCTTTTATTTGGATTACCCAAGATTTCAGAGAAGTTTTCTCTCCGTTTTTAATTAAAGCAATTATTTTTCTTGAATTGTCTCTTTTTATCTTTTGGGTTAAAGATCTCTTTTCAAAAAAGAAGGAAAGTTTGTCTTTTTGGCTTGAAAAAATTAAAAAAACGTCAAGGTCAAGAAGTGGCTTTAGAAAACTTTTTACTAAAGTTGAACTCTCCAACAAGGCAATAAATATTTTTATTTCTCTGATTTTGGTATTTTCTTTTGTAAGCAGGCTTTTTTATCTAGGAAACCCGCAAAAAGAATATTTTGATGAAGTCTATCACGCCTTTACTGCTCGCTTGATGATGCATGGCGAGCCTAAGGCTTGGGAGTGGTGGAATCCACATCCTAAAGGCTATGCTTATGAATGGTCGCATCCGCCTTTAGCAAAGATAGGAATGCAACTAGGGATGCTTATTTTTGGTGAGAATTCTTTTGGCTGGCGAGCTCCTGCAGCTTTACTTGGTACGCTTTCAATTTTTTTGGTTTATCTTATTGCCAAAGAGATTTTTGATGACAAGATAGCGGCTTTATTTTCAGCTTTGGCTTTAAGTTTAGATGGACTATTTCTTGTTATGAGTAGAATTGGAATGAATGATATTTATCTTGTCTTTTTCTCTCTTTTGGCAATCTATCTTTTCTTGAAAGATAAATTGTTTTTTTCAAGCCTTGCTTTTGGCCTTGCTCTTTCTTCCAAGTGGAGCGCGGTTTGGGTGGTGCCAATTCTTTTTTCAGCATTTTTTGCTTTTGGTAAGAAATTTAAAGTCTCTTACCTTTGGTTTTTAGTTTTGCCGCCCTTGGTCTACATTGCAAGCTACACTCAGATGTTTTTGACAGGGCATAATTTTGATATCTTTATAGGTGTTCAAAAACAGATGTGGTGGTATCACACAGGACTTAAAGCTACCCATCCTTATACTTCAAGCTGGTGGAGCTGGCCTCTTTTGTTAAGACCTATATGGCTTTATACCAATTCTTTTGCCGATAATAAAGTAGCCAATATCTATGCTTTTGGTAATCCTCTCGTTTTTTGGTTTGGTCTGTTTTCAGTTTTTTTGACTTTATATTATGCCTATTTATTGAGAAACAAAAAATTGTCTTGGCTTGTTTTTTCCTATCTTGTCTTTTTTGTTCCCTGGGCTGTCTCGCCAAGAATTATGTTTTTTTACCATTATTTGCCTTCTGTTCCTTTTTTGGCAATGTCTATTGGCTTTATTCTAAGAAAAAATATGAAGTTAACTTTCCCTTTCTTGGCTTTTTCTTTGGTTCTCTTCTTTTATTTTTATCCACATTTAATTGGTTTTCCGGTCCCAAGATCATTTGATGATTCTTACTACTGGTTTGATTCTTGGCGTTAATCTAAATTGCTAAAGCAAGAGAAATAATAAGGAGAATTGTTCCTATTCCAATACCAAGAATGGTAGGGGTAGAACTACCAGCATTGGGTAAGGATTCTTCAGGTGTAGCAGTGGGAACTTGGGTTGCAAGAGTGATTGGAGTCGGAGTTGGTGTTCTAGCTGGTGCAGTTGTTACAAGAGGACAGATACAGTCTGTTTCACTTGGACATTCAGGATTGCGGCAATAACCTTGATAACAGTAGAGTCCTGATTGGCAATTGTTGTTACTACCACAGGTGCCACCACAACTATTGGGAGTAGCAACGGGTGGCTGAGTTGCTGTTGCTGTTGGTGTAGCAGTAGGAGTGGGTGTTGGTTGTGTACAACTTATTCCTGTTTGACAGAATCCATCAGGGCCAACGTCTGCGCAAGCTCTTCTTGGCATTCCTTCGCAAGGATCAATACGAGGCGGTCGTGGTCTAGGTGTGCTAGTGGGAATAATCGTAGCTGAGGGAGTAGTTGTCGGTCCTACCGTAGCGATAGGAGTAGGGGTTTCTGGTAATTCTACATCGCAATTAAGAACACCTACATGAAGTCGGGTTTGATAAGAACCACAAGCTTTACCGCTGGTTGATTGGCTTTTAACAGTAATACTTTTTGACTCAGCATTTCCTAAATCAAAAGTGAAACCTTGGCTAGGATTGTTTGGATCTGGGTTTTCGCAGACAGGATAACCTTCTACAAATTCTCCACAAGGGCTATCAGGACAATAATTTGATTCAGTGATGGCTCTGATATTTGCCTTGGCGTCGTCGTAACCTTCTTTAGTTTCAACAGTGATTTTCCAATTTGATGAATACTGGCTAACATTGTTGGTTTGTGTGCCATCAGGAACACATTGAGTTAATTGGGGGCAGGAAGTCATTTCTTCCTCACTGATATAAACCTTGAATTGTTTACAATCAAGGACTTTTATGACGTCTTCTGGAGGAATAAAAGCCTTTTGGGTTACCTTTTGTGGCTGTCCGGTTAACAATAAACCTGCTCCTATTCCTCCAACCAGAAGCAAAATTCCAAGAATGGTAGCAATTATTTTTTTACTTCTGCTTGATGATTTTTTGTTTAATTTAGGTGGTTGTGTTGGACTGGTAGAGATTACAAAAGGTGTACTTGGATTTATCACTTTATCTTGTTTGGGTGTAGGGTTAGAAGCAGGATTGTTGGTGGTGGGTTGATTGTTTGTTGATGGCAAAGGAGGAATATCAAACATTCCTGTATTAGTATTATCTGAAAAAGGATTTTTGTTTTGATCTTTATCTGGTGAATTATCCTTGGGCATTTACTAACATATTAGAGACTAAAGAAAATTAAATCAAGTCTTCTTTTTAATTAAATTGCTAAAGCAAGAGAAATAATAAGGAGAATTGTTCCTATTCCAATACCAAGAATGGTAGGGGTAGAACTACCAGCATTGGGTAAGGATTCTTCAGGTGTAGCAGTGGGAACTTGGGTTGCAAGAGTGATTGGAGTCGGAGTTGGTGTTCTAGCTGGTGCAGTTGTTACAAGAGGACAGATACAGTCTGTTTCACTTGGACATTCAGGATTGCGGCAATAACCTTGATAACAGTAGAGTCCTGATTGGCAATTGTTGTTACTACCACAGGTGCCACCACAACTATTGGGAGTAGCAACGGGTGGCTGAGTTGCTGTTGCTGTTGGTGTAGCAGTAGGGGTAGCTGTTGGTTGGGTAGTAGGTGTGGCTAGATTAAAGCTTAGAGCGTTGCAGCTGGTGAAAGAAATGGTTGGAGGTGTTGGACAGGCAAAAAGTTTTATTTCACTTCCCGTCCAGAAAACTTCGGAGTTGTCAATCAATAGACCATGGTCCCATTGATAGAAGCCACAAGTCTCATTGGGTATGGAAAATTGAATATCTGTTTTTGTTTCTCCAGGTTGAAGAGTTATAGTTTCGGTACTGGTTAAGTATGGAGGATTATTTTTGTAAGAGACCAAAGTCTGAGAATCAGTGCAATATCTGATATTTTTTTGATTGTAATAATCACAGGTTAGACTACCGGCGCCTTGTTCTGTATTTAGCCTAACTTGACCTTGGGAAGGGTCATGAGGAGGAACGGCTGGATTATCATAACAGTGGTTAGCATTCCAGCGCACTACTCCATCTACGACAAATGATGCTTTGGTATATTCTTTACCACCCCTCCAAAAGCTGGTATAGATTTTGTCGCCAATGATAAAGCTGTCTGCTTGAGCCTGAATGTCTCCTGAACCAGGTAGGCTAGAGATATTAATAGGTCCCTTCCAAGTGCTTTCACTATCCCATTGAGGTTGTCCATCTTTGATGGGTATGGTTCTTGAGTAACCTTTATTATCTCGCCAAAATCCTTGAACTAGTTGATCGCCGACGACATATTCTGTTAAAGATTGAAAATTGCCACTCCCGGGGTACTTACTTAAATCTACTTCTTGCCATTGGTATCTATCTGACTCCCATGGTATATTGGCTGGACCAGAAGGGTCGGTTTCTAAAATACGTCTATAGCCTTTGTTACCACGCCATATTTCTTCGTAGACTTTACTGTTGTCGATAGTGAATATTGCTTCTGCTTGGATATCTCCTGTGTTCTCAGGGTAGATATAAAGATTGTTGCCGGGATAGTTAGGAGTATTGATTTCGAAAAATTGGTTATGATTCCAATCAGGAGAACCGTTGACGATAGGTACGATTCTTTTATAATTTTTGTTGTTTATCCAAATTGACTGCCACAAAACATCTTCTATCTTGAAAACAGTACCGGCCTGATAATGATCAGCTGTTAAGTTTGAGGGGAGTTGAAGGAAATTGAGAGGTTGGCCTTCTGACCAGTTTGGAATTGAATCATAGAATATTTCGGCAAATTTCTTGTAAGAAGCTTCAAGATCGCCTCCTTGCTGCTTGACAAAATTGTTGATTTCATCAGGAGTATAGAGGTTGATACATTTGTCACTTTGAGTACTTCCGATGGTATACATTTTGTAAGGAAAGGCGATTAATCTGATGGTGTGTGGTTTGTTGGTTTTATTGGTGATACTGTACTTTTGGATTAGCACTCCATTTTCAATTGGTCTGGCGTCGGTTTGCCCTCCTAATTTAAAATAAGTATTCGATTCGTAATTTCCTGGGCCGGTATCAATAACCGTAACCTTGAAATTATTGTTTTCTAAGATTGTTCCCGAGGGAGCTGCTTTTTCTGGCTTAGGGGCAGTAGGAGCTACTGGTTGTTTTCTTAATTGAAAAAGTCTGGTAGCGGTATAGACAGCTACCGCTGCTAAAATAAGTAGAAAACCTATACTCAAAGATATTAAGATAGTTCTTTTTTTAGTCATAGATTAAAACCATTTGTCTTCTTGCGAATGATGTAATTTTGCTTCTACTTTAAAGGAATTGACATTTGATGGAATTGTATATTTAAGATAAAACGATACTTTACAGGAAGCGCCAACCATAGCGGCGCACATAATCCCTGTATTTCTTCTTGTTCCTTCATATTCTTGATTGTTGACAATAAATTTAGCTTTGTCTATCGATCCGTAACCGCTGGTTTCAGAACCATCAACTACAAAATAGATAACATCTCCGCTTTTTAAGTTATTTATTTCAGAGCTATTTAATTTGTGCCAATTTGTTGGAGTCTCAAGGTCTCCGTTAACGGTATAAACGTTAATTGTACTGCAAACGAAGTTAATATTTTGAGAAGTGGCGTTCTCGGGATATCTTTGTTGAGTTTCAGCATTTTCTTGATGCAAATTTGCTGGTGTTGCGGTTGCTCTATTTTCTATTTGTTCAGTAGCGGCTTTTTCTCTTATATCAAGAGACCTTCGGGAAAGAAGAATTCCTGCTCCGATTCCTCCCATAAGAATCAAAGTTCCTAGTAAAGTGGCTATTACTTTTTTATTACGCGATGATTTTTTAATAGGTGTGGAATTGGCTATAACGCCATCTTGGTAATTAGTAGGCTGTGGTTGATCAGGAGATGTTTGGGTGTTAATAATTGAATTTTGATTTGGAATATTGTCCATTTTTAGTTGATTAAAACGCGAGCATAGAAGCTCCAATTAAAAGTAAAATTCCACTTCCAACTCCTATTGCTGTTGGAAAGGAAATTCCTGATTCTGGTGCTGGGACGGGAGATGATGTTGGAGTGTTAACAGGAATAGGGGTTCTAGTTGCTTGCGGAGTTTGAGTTTCACTTCCCGACGGAGTGGCAGTTGCTATTGGAGTTGCGGTTCCTGTTGTTGCTTGGACGGTATAGGAACCGTAACTTGAAGGAGTCAAAAGAATATCCTCACCTGTTGTTTTATCAGTGGCTTTGGTAGTAGTGGGATTAAAGGCCAAGTTTATTGATCCTTCCTTTTGTGCTTTAAAATTGATAGTGGCCACTACCTCCTCTCCTGTGGTTTTATAGCCCTGACTTGAACTGTTTAAACCTCCAATTCTCATTTGTACCAATTGATTGTCGGAGTTAATAGTTTTTATGGGGAAATTCCAATTGCCGCTAACGACAAGATTTGAACTGACTTGCACGTCTGTCGCTTCAATGGGTGGAGTATCTCCCGTATAAGGGTAACTAAGGTCGAGAGTTAAAGCGGAAATATATCTGCCGTCTGTGTCAAGCAAGATGTTGACAGAAAAAGTCTGGCCAGCTTGAACTGTTTTTGTTTCAGGAGAAAGGAAAACTTTTACAGTTCCTGTTGAAGTGGCAGCTTTTTCTTTTATTTGCTGATTTTGTCTTACAAGTAGGATTCCTACGGCAAGACCCATTCCGAGAAGCAGAGTTCCCAATATAGCTATTAGGATTTCTTTGCTTTTATTCTTTTTGACTTGAGTTTTTATTTGATCCTCTTTTGTTTCTGGTTCCATTTTTATCTATAAACTAGATTGATAGGATATCGTCTCTGCTGAATTGTCAAGAAAGCGAGTAGCTTCATTATCTATCAAGATAGATTCTATATTAAAGTTTTCTTGAGCGCCTTGAGGCACATTGATTATAGCTAAAGGTATTGTGTTTTTGATATCAAGTGGATTGCCAATGATAAAGCCTGAAAGACTGACTGTAATTTTTTCTTTGTCTGTTTCTATTTTCTTAATAGGTATAGACCAAACTGGTTGATTGGGAATGTTTTGAATAGAGATGTCGTCGCTAGTGATTTTTGGCATTTCTTTATTTGTTTTGATTGTGAGTTTGATGGCAAAGGCTCTTAAATTAATTGGTGAGGTGGGTTCAATTTGGATAATAATTTGGGAATTTTCCTTAACCACTTTCAAGATTAAGTTTTCTTTTTCTTCGTTTTGAACACTTTCTTTATTTTGGTTTATAACCACTCTTTGGTTTTTAAGAGTTTGGTCTATAACTAAGGAAGCAAATCCGATAACCAAGATTGCTGGAATGATAATTTCTAAATATCTTTTGTCTTTCATAAACTATTCGTCTCCTTTTACAACAAAATTAGACCAGTTTAGTGCTACAAGTGCTACGTCGTCAATGGTTATGAAACCATCCTTATTAATATCTGCTCGGACCATACTAGGGTCATTTTTATTAACTGGCACTTTGAAATCGGTGTAGGACTTTAAGACGATTGATATATCTTCAATAGTAATAGCATTGTCATTGTTGACATCACCTGCTTTGAGCTCATCTTTGGTGTCTGAGCTTTTGTCGATGCTGTTAGTTTGGTCATTTTTTATTTGTATTCCTGCAAACCTCTTTTGTAGGTGAGAAGTTCCTTTAACCAAGATGTCATACATTCCTTCTGATATTTGATTCCCTTGATTGTCAGTTGAAAAGCCGATTGTCCAAACACCAGAAGAATCAACGTTTGGTTTGGCGTTTTCAATTTTGTAGGCGACAGTACCGTCTTTTTTGAGAGTAATGGTAGTATGAAGTTGATCGGTAATGCCAGAAGTGATATTAGAAGTAATTCCTTGTTGTCTAAAGAGCAAGATTATTTTTTCTGCTAAACTGGTTTTTGAGACAGTAACGATTAGGGCATAATCGTCAAAGTCACAGTCGGCAGTTTTTGCATAATCTCCCCAACACTGCTGGGATACAATTTTATTGCCTGAATTTTGAGCGCTTTGGATAAGGGAAGATAAATCTTTGTCGCCGCATTTATTGTCTTTAGGATCTACCCAACCTTCAAAAGGATAGGGACCTGCGTCGCTTCCAATATCTTCTCCATAGATACAGACTTTGTCTTCTTTTTTGACTTGAATACCAGTCTTGACGGCTTGGTTTGGCGAGACATCTTTGGTGTCTATCAGTTGATCGTATTCACTTAGGCTGCAGCTTTCGCTGTTTTTCTTAAGAGCTATTTTTGGCGGTGTGCTTGAGAGAAAACTTTGGAAGAAAATAATTAGTTCTCCTTCATCATTGATATCTAAAACTGTGGGGTTGGAATTTTTATCGCAGGAAGAACCACCGCCACCCCCTCCACCTCCACCTCCGCTTGTTGTGCAAGAACATTTTGGCTTGCCGTCGCTACCTGTTTGACCTAATGCTTTGCATTTCTTGCCGCTTCCACAACTATCACCTGGGTTTTTACCTTGACATTTATTAGCGCTTGCCGAGCTACATCCTGTTTGAGATCCACCACCGCCTCCTCCACCTCCGCCAATACTTGTGCATTTTCCACTTTCGTACAGAGGTTTTCCTGGTGGGCAGCACCAAGTTACTTTTGTTGTATCTGTTGGTAGTATGCATTGGATAGCATCTGGTGGGGGTGGCTCTGGTAGCACACAATCAGTGTTGGGGCAGAGATCACAATCGTAACACTGACAATTTTCATTTCTTATACATTGCCCATCTGCTTCTGCTTCTACTTCGCACATCTCATTTACCCAACATTCATCTACACCACATTTGCCTTTGTTGTCTTTGTTGCAATAACGCCCACCTGCCATTTTTTCGATTTTTTGTTGTTGTTGTGTTAAGACTACTCCAGCTGTCGTCCCTACAAGGAGAGCTAAGATAAGAAAGATTTTTAGGATATCCTTTCTGTTTATCATTTAGTTTGCAAAAAGCAAAAAACCGCTTGCTACAAATAATAATAATCCAGTTCCAAAAAGAATTAAAGTGGGGGTTTTAACTCCAGATACTGGTTGAGCAGGTGTGGCAGAAGGAGAGGCGGTTTTTTGAGCGGAGGGAGTAGCTGTTGCTACTATACTTGTTGGAGTGGGTGTTAGACTAGCGGAAGGGGTGGCCTCAAAGGCAGGTTCTCCATCTTCTGCTGCTTGAACCACAAAAGTTCTGACAATGCTTCTTAAAACCCCATTGTCATCACGATATGTCAAAGTGACTTTGTGGGTGCCGGGAGTAAGACTAGAAGGAGGACTCCACCGCCAGATACCGTTTGTGCCAACTGAGATAGTACCTGTCTGAGGATTTTCTGATTCCACGGTAATGGTTATTTGTTTATTGATGGGGGCCTTGCCGAAGAATTCTGGGGTGGTGGTGTTAATTGTTTCACCTTCTTTTATACTTTCAATACTGACAGTGCTTGAAGGAGAGGATGTGCTATATCCGCTAATGTCAAATTTAGGTTGTTTGTTTGTTTCTTGAGGGCCTTGAATCTCTGACTTGGGGAGTGAATCGTTTTGATTTGTAGTCAGGTTTCTAAAATCATATGTTTGGCCTAGAGTAATAAGAGGGGTGGCTGTTGCTTTCTCAGCATATATTTGAGCTGAGGCTATTCCTTCCGGTCCTGCTTGCACATTGATTTCAAGCAAATCTTGCCCGTTGATTTTGTAAGAATTATTCAAGTCACTTGTTCTTATTTTATTAAGGGGGATAATCCAATTTCCGTTTTCTGAGGTATAAGTTGAGAGAAGATTTGATCCCCCAGCTTTTACAAAGACTAAAACCGACGCGGCAGGTGCTCCTAGAGCATTAACGATAGAACCTGAAATATTCTGGATAGTTGGCGTTTCACTGGAAGAAAGTTTGGGAGCGGTTTTTGTCTCCCAAGGCGAACCATCATTATCATAAAGATCTCCACCTGAATTTATTTTGAAGTAATATGTTGTTCCTGGCTCAAGATTGGTGATAGTTGCAGAATGTGTGTAACCTTTAGCTTTTGTCACTTCGTTTGTGGTTTGACCTAAAGATTTACTCTTTCCCCAAATAACAAATCCATCTGCTTTATCTTGAGTAAGCCAGGTGATAGTGAAGGAAGAGTCGGTAATATTTGAAATTTTTACGTCTTTGGGGGTATTTTGAGATTTTGCCGATGGTAGGAAGAATTGTTTTTGTTGGATTAAAACTATAGAAAAAGATAATCCCAAAGTGAGGATTAAAATTGCGATTAATGTGGGAATTCTAATCTTTCTCATCTCTTCATTTTATCTTTTTTTGATTATGATTAGCAAACTTTTTTGATTTTTCAAACCTCAAATTATTGATTGGTATTAATGGGGTTTGCGGTGGGAATTGCTTCATTCGTGGGGAAAGGTGTGATTGTTGGTGATGTAGTTGGACTTGGAGTTTCCGTTTTTGGTGGAGGAGTAATTTCTGGTACTTCTTCTTCGTTAAGATAAAATCTTTCTTTAAGCTTGTTTAGAGAGTCAGTGTCTAATTTGGGATCAATTGGTTCAAGGATTTCAGGAGGTACAACCACTGGTTGTGGTTTGACAAAAGCTCGATAAATACTAAAGAACACCCAACTAACCAAGGTTATGGTAGTTAAGATTAATGTGGATATTAAGCTGGGTGTCTTTTTGTTTTTTTCCATCTTATTTTTCAGGAATAATTTCTTCTTTTTTTGTCTGGCTTTGATTGGTTGTCTTTGATTGACTTTGGGTCTTAATTAATTGGTAGTAGGGTGCATCTATGGTTATTCCCAAGTTTAGATCTTCTGTTTTTTCTCCTTCTTTCTCTTGTGGCTTATTGATAGACAGTTGCTTAAACTCAACTGGTCTCAAGAAGTTTTCCAGTTTTTTGATAAATTCGTCTAAATCTGTGAATTTTCCAGTAAATGAGGCAGAAAAGGTAACCATATTTGTTCCTTCGGGTAAATTAAGACCACTTTTGTTAGTTTCCTGAGGCGCACCTAAGATGGTGATACTTTCTGTGCCTATATTTTTGATTGTTAAATTACTTAAAGTTGCGATTCCTCCTAAAGAATGAATGAATTCTTCCGCTTTCGGTTCTTTGGGAACTGCTTTATCAAGAAGATCAATGGAAGACCTTTCCTGGTCTATGAAGTTTTGAGCTTGTTGCAAGTTTTTTATTTTAGTATTCATCTTTTGGATAGTCTCTTCTTTGGCTTTGATTTCCTTATTTAGATCAATGATGGTAATTGCCGTCGGCTTGATAGCAAAAATGCTAAAGACACTGATAGCTACCAGGTTTAGAATCAGTTCCACGTAGTTTCTAATATCTTCCCTTTTTCTGTAATATTCATAATTTTTCCAGAAAAGGTTTTTGTATCTTTGATAATTTTCTTTCCAGTTAACTGCCATTTTATTGATTAGTCTCGGGCGCTGTTTTGTTTTTAATGTTTAAACTGATGGTAAATTTCAAAATGTCTTTATTATCCTGATCGGGTCCTATTTGAGAAAGTGATACTTTGGTAAAATCTTCGCTCTTTTTGAGATTTACTAGGAATTGAGCTAGTTCTTGCTCATTGGGTGTATTGCCTATTATTGTTATTCCTTGTTCGGAAAAACCGATGGAATTTAGAGTAATTGTTGGTGGCATTAGGCTGGAAATGGAGATGATTGAGGAAGATAATTTTGGTTGTGAGGTTAAGATAGAAAAGGCAGAGACTCTTTTTTGTAATTCTCTAAATAGTTTTTCAGTGGCTTCGTAAGCTTTGATTTGAGCTTGTTTTTGCTTTATCTCGTCTGTTAAATCAGCATTTTTTGAGTCAAGCCAGAAGCGAGAGAGAAAGGCGGCAACAACTACCAGCTCAACCACAATAACCATTATTCTGAAGGTGGAAAGGAACCATAAGATAATTCTTCCTATACTGGTTTCGGAAAAACTATCTTTGGGTAATAGATTGATTTCTTTTTCTTTTTTAAGGGCAGCCATTTCCTTATTTAAACTAACTATAATAGTAGCATAAAAATTTGATTGAGAAAATGTCTTTGCCAAGAGTTAAAAAGATGTTACATTACTGGCGAGCTTGAGCATTTTACTATGCCAAGCCATACGCTTCCACCTGCGGGATTTAGGATAGTCTAGATGGAACCTAGAATCTGGCCTTTTTTAAGCCGTGGATTTTTTACTACATCTAATCATAAAGCCACGCGCTTTAGCGCGTGGATGTAGAATAGTTTAGATGGAGCCAAAAAAAGCCACGGCCTTTAGTCCGTGGATTTTTTACTCTTGGACTTGGGTTTGGATTTTGTACTCTTCTTAACTCTGGGTTTGATTAGTTTGGAAAGGATGCTTTTGGCTCTTGAAGCCTTATTTTTATGAATAACTTTCTTTTTTGCTGCTTTATCAACTAAAGAGATAGCTTTAGTAATATCTGTCTCCTTTAGTGTTTTTTTAGCTAGCCTAATCGCTATCTCCATCTTCTTAAGAATGGATTTATTGACCTCAGCTTTCTTTTTTGAGCTTCTGAGTGCTCTTTTGGCGGTTTTGGTAACTGGCATATTTTGGTTATTTTTATCTTATGTTGTCTGAAGTATAATCCAAGGTAGTTGATTTTTCAACGGCTATTTTGATTATGATTGAAAATTTAGTTAGAAAAGGAAAACAACTTCTTTCTTCCCAGCAGACTTCTATCTTGTCAGCTGCAACTTTGATTATGCTGATGGTTATTGCCTCAAGAGTTTTGGGTCTTGTAAGGCAGCGTGTTTTGGCTAATTATTTTTCAGTTGAGGAGTTGTCGCTTTTTTTTGCTGCCTTTCGCTTGCCTGACACTATTTTTGAGGTTTTGGTTTTTGGCACTTTCGCCTCGGCTTTTGTTCCTGTTTTTACAAGGACTGCCAAAAAAGATGAAAATCTTGCTTGGGGCCTGGCAGCAAGCGTTTTAAACATAGGTATAATTTTGTTTATTTTGATAGCTGTTGTCTTTAATTTATTTGCTAAATTTTTTTATAGCCTGGCGACCCCCGGATTTTCTTCTTTACAACAGGCGCAAATAGTAGCTTTAAGCCGATATCTTTTTCTAGCCCAAGGCTTTTTTGTTGCAAGCTATGTTTTGACTGGGGTTCTTGAATCTTTAAAAAGGTTTTTGATACCGGCTTTGGCCCCTGTTTTTTATAATTTGGGAATTATTGCAGGCACTATTTTATTTTCTAGTCGTTTTCACCTAATAGCTCCTGTTTTAGGGGTAGTCTTGGGGGCATCTTTTCATTTTTTGATTCAATATCCTTTGGCTCGTAGTCTTGGCTTTCGCTTTAGCTTAAAAATTACTGATAAAGAAGGTCTTAAGAAAATTAAAGATCTAGCCTGGCCAAGATTAATAGAAGTTTCTTTCTTGCAGATTTCCAAATTTGCTGAACTGTTTTTTTCTTCTTTGATTTCATCCGCTGCCTATGCTTATTACACCTTTGGCAATACCTTACAACTTTTGCCTGTGTCTTTGGTTGGGACTTCAATTTCCAAAGCCGCTCTGCCCAATTTAGCTGACAAGGCAGATGAGAGAGAAGTCTTCCGCTTGACTTTGTGGAAGACCTTTAATGAAATGGTCTTTCTGATTTTGCCTATTGCTGCAATTTTGATAGTTTTAAGAATTCCTATTGTGAGACTAGTTTATGGAACTGACATTTTTGATTGGGAGGCAACTGTCCAAACAGGTATGGTTCTTTCAGCTTTTGCTTTTGGTGTAGTTTTTCAGGCTGTAAATTCTCTTTTATCGCGAGCTTTTTATGCAATGCATAATACTAAAACTCCTGTTTCTATTTCTATAGCGACTATTTTTTTGGTGGTGTTTTTTGATTTTGTTTTTATATACATACTGAAATTGCCAGCTTGGGGTTTGGCAGCAGCTTTTTCTTTGGGTAGCTTTTTGCAATCAGTTCTTCTTTTTTATTTTTTGGAGAAGAATTTGGGAGGAGGATTTTTATCTACCAATCTTTACCTTCTTTTTAAAAAGTTCTTGGCGGCTTTGGGATCGTCTCTTGTTATGTTTTTTACACTTAAGTTTTTTGACAGAAGCGTTTGGATTAAAAAACTCTCTTTCTTGGGTAAAATTGAGGCAATACAAAAACTCTCTTTTGAAAAATTTGTTCTTGACACCCGTTATACTTTTAACCTCCTTATTTTGACTATTACCGTTTCTTTCCTTGGAATTCTAGTTTATCTGATTTTGTCTTATATCTTGGGAAATAAAGAGCTTTTGACTTTTACAAATCTTATCAAAAGGATTTTACCTATTAGGAAGAAATTAAAGATCTCTGAGCTTGGACAGGAAACTGTCAATTTGCCCAATAATGATGGGGGTGTCTGATCTTTAGTTTTCCTCTTGACAACTTTTAGCACTCGTGTTAGATTACTGCTAAAGGAGAATTTTGCTTATGGGAGATGCACTAACTTCAAGACAAACACAAATTTTGAAGGCTTTGATTGATGAATATATAGAAACAGCTGAGCCTGTTGGCTCTGAGGTTTTGGAGAAAAAGTATAACTTGGGAGTTTCCTCAGCAACTATCAGAAACGAAATGCAAGACTTAACACAGATGGGTTATTTGAAGCAACCTCACACCTCGGCTGGCAGGATGCCCACCTCGAAGGCGATGAAATTTTATGTGGGTCAGTTGATGGAGGAAAAACAGTTGAGTTTGGCAGAAGAAGTCAAGATGAAGGAAGAAGTTTGGGAGGCAAGAGATGATGTTGATGAGTTGATGGAAGAGGCGGTTAGAATTTTGGCCGACAGGACTAGGTCTCTTTCGGTGGGAGTCATTGATGATGGGAGGACTTGGCATGCGGGTTTGGCTAATGTTTTTGCCAATCCTGAGTTTAGTGATTTAGGGCTTTGCGCTGGTGTTTTTTCTTTTCTTGAAGAAGATGAGAATCTGGTGGAAATCTTTTTAAGAAGACTTGCTGGTTCGTCTCCTGTTGAGATTTTATTTGGCGAAGATTTAAATTCACCTTTTCTTGAGCCAGTGGGCATAGTTGCTACCCACTTTAATATTAAGAATCATCAGGGAGCTTTGGGAGTGATTGGACCTATGCGTCTAAGCTATCCACGAGTAGTTCCTTTACTTAGGCATTTTGGCAATATAATTGAGCAAGTGACAACGTAATTTGAGATGCAAGACACAAAAAAGAGGGTAAAAAATAAGGAAGTAGAGGAATTGAAAAATCAGTTAGCACGAGCTCTGGCTGATTATGCAAATTTGGAAAAAAGGGTAACGAAGGAAAAAGAAGAGGTTTTACAGGATCTAACTCGAAAATTGATAATTAAGTTTTTGCCGATTTATGATATGCTTTTGTCGGCGCAAAGGCACCTTGATGATGCGGGGATAGCAATTACGATCAATTCTTTTGAGCAGATTTTGTCAGATGAGGGAATAGAGATAATCAGACCCAAGCTTGGAGACGACTTTAACGAAACAATCTGTGAGGCGGTTGAAGTTCAGGAAACTGATGATAAAGATAAAGTTGGTAAAATTATTGAAGTCATTTTGCCCGGCTTTAAATTTAAGAATGGTTCAGTGATAAGACATTGCAAGGTTAAAGTTTTTAAAAGTAAGGATTAGGTTTTGATTTTAGAGCTTTTTGCAAGCTTTAAAATCAGAATCTAGATTAGTTATAATTACTTTATCATAAAAATATGAGCAAGATAATTGGAATTGATCTTGGAACAACAAATTCGGTGGTGGCTGTGATGGAAGCTGGCCGCCCCAAAGTTATTCCGGCCGCAGATACCGGTCACAATATTACTCCGTCTGTGGTTGAGCCGGTTAAGAATCTGGTAGGGGATGTTGCAAAAAGGCAGATGATCTTAAATCCCAAGAATACTATTTACTCTATTAAGAGGTTGATGGGTAGAAGAATTAATGATCCTGAGGTAAAAAGGACAAAAGAGATGGTGCCTTACGAGATTGTTGCTGGGAAAGATGGTTCCGCTTGTGTTGAGGTAGAAGGTAAAACCTATACCCCGCAAGAAATCTCAGCCAGGATTTTAATGAAGCTTAAGAAGGATGCAGAAAGTTATTTGGGAGAGACGGTTGATCGTGCTGTAATTACTGTTCCTGCTTATTTTGATGATGCTCAGCGCCAAGCAACAAAACAAGCGGGAGAAATTGCCGGCCTTAAGGTAGAAAGGATTATCAACGAACCAACAGCCGCCTCGCTTGCTTATGGTCTTGATAAGAAAAACGCCCAAAAGATAGCTGTTTATGATTTGGGCGGTGGTACTTTTGATATTTCCATTCTTGAACTTGGAGACGGGGTTTTTGAGGTTAAAGCTACCAATGGTGATACCCACCTTGGTGGTGATGATTTTGACGAGGCTTTGGTTGATTATATCTGCAGCGAATTTAAGAAAGAATATGCAGTTGACTTGAAAGCGGATAAACAAGCTCTGCAAAGGATTAGAGACGCAGCTGAAAAAGCAAAGATTGAGCTTTCTGCTGCTTCTGAGGTTGAGATTAACCAGCCTTATATCACCCAGAAGGATGGCCAGCCATTGCATCTTACAATGAAATTGACAAGGGCGAAGCTTGAAAGCCTGGTTGACGATTTGATTGCCAAGACATTAAAGCCGGTTGAAGCTTGCCTTAAGGATGCCAAGCTTGATCCCCATGATGTTGATGAAGTTATTTTGGTTGGAGGGATGACAAGGATGCCCAAAGTTATTGAAACTGTTAAAGAATACTTTGGTAAGGAGCCTAACAAGTCGGTTAATCCTGATGAGGTTGTGGCAATTGGAGCTGCAATTCAGGCTGGAGTCTTGGGTGGCGAGGTAAAAGATATCTTGCTTTTGGATGTAACTCCTTTGACCTTGGCAATTGAAACTCTTGGTAATGTGGCAACACCAATGATCCCTCGCAACACCACTATTCCAACCTCAAAGACAGAGATCTTTTCCACAGCTGCTGATAACCAGACTCAGGTTGAGGTCCATATTGTTCAAGGAGAGCGCCCTATGGCCTCTGACAACAAGAGCTTGGGTCGCTTTATTCTTGATGGAATTCCACCTGCGCCTCGCGGTGTTCCTCAAATCGAGGTTACTTTTGATATTGACGCTTCAGGTATTTTGAAGGTCACAGCCAAAGATAAGGCAACCGGCAAAAGCCAAAATATTACCATCACAGGTGCTATAGGTCTTTCGGAAGATGAAGTTAAAAGAATGCAAGAGGAGGCAGAAAAACACAAAGCGGAAGATGAAGCGAAGGCGCAACTTGTTAAGGCAAGGAACGCAGCTGATGCTATGATTGCAACAGCCGAAAAAGCTCTCAAAGATGCAGGCGATAAGATTTCCTCCGAGGTTAAAAGCAAAGTGGAGGATAAAATTAAATCTCTAAAAGACGTTCTTGAAACAGCCAGCAAAGAGGAGCTTGAAACAAAGACCAAGGAGCTTTCAGATGCTTTGTCTGAGGTTGGTCAGGCAATGTATCAAACTCAAGAGGCTAAAACTGAAGAAGGCGAAAAAAAGGAAGAGGAAAAAACAAAGAAGGGTGATGGTAAAGTAGAAGAGGGCGAAGTTGTTGAATAATTTTTCCTTCTTTTTTAGCCTATGGATAACAATGATCTTGAGTTTCTTTTTAAACCCCCAAGCCCTCAAGAAGCTCTTAAAAAATATACCTATAACTTGACCGAGCAAGCAAAGGAGGGCAAGCTTGATCCTGTCATAGGTCGAGATTCTGAAATTCGTCGGGTGATGCAAATTCTTTCAAGGAGGATTAAGAACAATCCTGTTTTAATTGGAGATCCTGGGGTTGGTAAAACTGCGATAGTTGAAGGGCTTGCTCAGAGAATTGTTGCAGGGGATGTGCCAGAAACTCTTAAGGATCGTGAGCTTCTAGTTCTTGATTTTGCACTTCTTGTTGCTGGAACCAAGTTTAGAGGAGAATTTGAAGAAAGGTTGAAGGCTGTGATTAAGGGAATTGAGGAAGGCGAAGGAAAATACATAGTTTTTATAGATGAACTTCATATTTTGGTCGGCGGAGGCGAAGCGGAAGGTGCGGTTGATGCTGCCAATATCTTAAAGCCTTCTCTTGCGCGTGGAACTTTAAGGATGATTGGTGCAACAACTGTTGAAGAATACAGAAAACATATTGAAAAGGATGCGGCACTTGCCCGTCGTTTTCAGACAGTTTTGGTTGAAGAGCCGACAGTTGAGGATACAATTGCTATTTTAAGAGGAATCAAAGATAAATATGAACTTCATCATGGCATTCGAATTACCGATGATGCTTTAATTGCTGCTGCCACTCTCTCAAGCCGCTATATTACAAATCGTTTTTTGCCTGATAAGGCTATAGATTTAATTGACGAGGCAGCAGCTAGTATCAGAATAGAGACGGAAAGTATGCCTTCTGACCTTGATTTGATGAAGCGGGAGCTCACTCGCCTTGAAATTGAAAGAACAGCTTTAAAAAGAGAGAGAACCAAAGAAGCAGAAGATAAGATAAGAGTCATTGAAGAAAAAATTAAGAGGTTGAAGGAAGATATAGCTTCTTTTGAAGAAAGATGGCGCAGTCAGAAAGAAATTATTGAGAAAATAAGAAAGGTGCGTCTTGAGATAGATAAATTGAGGCTTGAGCTTGAGAAATCAGAGCGGGAAGTTAATCTTGAAAAAGCAGCTGAGATTAAATACGGAAAATTACCAGAACTTGAAGCAAAGCTAAAAGAACTTGAAGAGAAGTGGAATAGAATTCCCCAGGAAGAGAAAGTCTTGCGTGAAGAAGTCGGAGAGGAGGATATTGCCAAAGTTGTCTCTCGCATAACCGGAATTCCTTTGGGTAAGCTTCTTTCAGCAGAAAGTGAGAAGCTGCTTCATCTTGAAGAAGAATTGAAGAAGCGGGTAATTGGCCAGGATGAGGCCTTGCATCTTGTGGCAAATGCTATAAGACGATCTCGTTCGGGCTTGCGTGAGGGAAGAAGACCAATTGGCTCATTTCTTTTTCTTGGACCGACAGGAGTTGGGAAAACTGAAACAGCAAAGGCATTGGCTGAGGCTATTTTTAACGATGAGGATGCAATTGTGCGAATTGATATGGGCGAGTATCAGGAAGCCCACAGTGTTTCTCGCTTGATTGGTGCCCCTCCTGGTTATGTTGGTTTTGAGGAAGGTGGACAACTAACAGAAGCTGTCAGGCGCCATCCTTATTCTTTAGTTTTGCTTGATGAGGTGGAGAAAGCTCACCCGCAAGTTTTTAATGTGCTCCTTCAAGTTTTGGATGATGGTCGCTTGACTGACGGCAAAGGGATAACTGTTGATTTTAAAAATACGATTATTGTAATGACCAGCAATTTGGGTAGCGATCTTATTAGCCAGAATAAAAACAAAAAGTGGGAGGAAGTCAAAAGCGAAGTTGAGAAAATGCTTTTTCAATTCTTTCGTCCTGAATTTATCAACAGAATTGATAAGGTTATTATCTTTAAGCCTTTAGATGAAAAGATAATGTTTGATATAGCCAAAAATCAGCTTGAGAAAGCAAGCCAGATTCTTTCGAGCCAAGGTATAGATTTAATTTATGACAAGAAGGTGATAGATTATCTTGCTAAAAAAGGTTTTGATCCTGTTTTTGGAGCAAGGCCGCTTCGCCGTCTAATAGAAGAAGAACTTCTTGATGAAGTTTCTCTTCTTATCATTGAAGGAAAAATCGGAAGTGGAACTAAACTTGAGCTTCTAGTTACGGGTCAAAAATTGTCACTTAAATATTAAAAAATGGCTGAAAGACAGGATTATTATGAAGTTTTAGGGGTTAATAAAGATGCTACTCTTGATGAAATCAAAAAAGCTTATCGTAAGCAAGCTTTAGAGTGGCATCCTGATCGCCATAGCGAGGATAAAGAATTTGCAGAGAAGAAGTTTAAGGAGATTAATGAGGCTTATCAGGTTTTGTCTGATCCCCAAAAAAGAGCTGCTTACGATCAGTTCGGACACGATGCTTTTTCTCCTGGTGGCGCAGCAGGATTTTCCGGCTCGCCTTTTTCCCAAGGAGGGCGTTGGGGTCCTTTTACTTATACCTACACCACTACTGGTGGCTCTCCTTTTGAAGGATTTGATTTTGAAGACCCGTTTGATATCTTTGAGCAGTTTTTTGGCGGCTCCCCTTTTACAAGAAGAAGATCGGTCCCTCGTTATTCTATTACCCTTGATTTTATGGAAGCTGTTAAGGGTTGCGAGAAAGAAGTTATTGTTAACGGCAAGAAGAGAAAAATCAAAATTCCAGCTGGGGTTGATGAAGGATCAAGAATTAATTTTGGCGATTTCCTCCTTTCGGTTAATATCAGACCGCATGAGCTTTTTGAAAGAGATGGTGCAGATGTCTATGTCCGAATGGCTGTCCCTTTTTCGCTTGCTGTTTTAGGAGGGGAGGTGACAGTTCCTACTTTAGATGGGGAAGTTAAACTCAGAGTTCGTCCCGGCACCCAATCGGGAACAATGATCCGCTTGAGGGGAAAAGGAATCTCAAGACTTCACGGTGGGGGTAAAGGAGATGAATATATTAGGTTTATTGTAGCCGTACCTGAAAAGCTAAGCCGGGAACAGAAAAAAGCAGTAGAGGAGCTTCGAAAAGTGGGACTATAAGGAAAAATTACAAATTACAAATTCCAAATCACAAGATCCAAATCCTAAATTCTAAACAAAATTACAATTATCCAATTTTTCAAATCATAAACTAAATTAAAACTTAAAAGTCAAAAGTCAAAAGTATAACTCAAAACTTAAAAATCAAAAGTCAAAACTTGATACTCAGATTATAGATTATAGAATTTTGCTTTCTACTTACTACGTTCTACTTTCTACTTGTATTCCCTGCATAATACATAATACAAAATACTAAATACTAGCTTCCGATAGCCGATGTCCGACGGCTGATGTCCGATGTCCGAATTCCTTTCACCTTTTAACTTTTACTCTTTTACCTATTATAATTGTTGACTTCACAGAATTAATATTTTACAATCTTGTAATCGTACATCTTTCAATTGCGAAGGATATTACGATTATGAGAGCCGTGGGCGCTGCAAGGTGTGGCACTGGTCTGTAAAACCAGCAATAGTGGGTTCGATTCCCATCCACGGCATGTTATTTTATTCTAGGGGAGGAGAGCCTACCGAAATATTCTTTCTGCCTTTCAGTATCGCTTTTCTCCCCTTTATCTTTTTATGCGTTCAAAAGACTTTCTATTGTTAGAATAAGGTGCAATGTTTATTGCTTTGATTGTAGAGTCTGGCTTCCAATATTATCATTTGCTATAATTGAGGTATTATTCTCAGATTAAGTGATTTTATTCTGGCAAAGTAGAGAAGCATATGTTATGCAGGCACGCATCTACCAGAACATTCAAAACAAGACTTCATTCTTTTCCTGAAGCTAGTTTTAGGTTCAAAACGGTGGTTTCGGCTCAATCTAAAAAAGAAGCTCGTAAGGAGATCTCTATAGCTAAGACATCGGAAACCTTGGGGTTTCTTCATTCTGCTCTTATAAGTATTAATGGTGATAATTATTTACTGGCAGGACCTTCCGGTATTGGTAAATCTACTTATTCAGGTAGTCTTGAGGCTCAACTAGGAGCCTCTTTGCTGGTAAACGATTGGGTGGCTGTAGAAAAAGAAGGACAAAATTTTTATGCGAGTGGTTTAGATTTTGCTGAGAATTTACATCACTCTGAGCGTTGTCTTTTATCTGGAATTATTTTTTTGACATACAACGACGAAATTAAAAGAGATGCATTTGCCCCGAATAAGTTAGAGTTTAGAAAATTGTTAAGTGAAACTTTTGATACAGCATCTGACTCTGAATTAGATAGGCTCTCTTCTTTTTGGTTACAAAACTATTTACAACTTCCATTTTTATGTGCAGTTCCCGCACGCCGTGGACCAAAAAGTGTAATTACAAGGACCTTAGTAGGTTTACTTAATCGACAAAAGGCACGTCATCAGCCGATCGAGGTTGGGGTTATAGGCCTTGGCTCTATTGGAACCGAGCTCGCTTTTCAATTGGGGCAATTGCCATACATTCACAAAGTTCATCTATACACTCTATCACAAGATAAAACAATTGGCTATGCGATAGATATGAACCATGCTTTAATCAACAGAGGCTATAATATCTTTGAGGTGCACAGGAAACCAGAAGATTTGTTTGCCTCCTCATCCTCGGTATTTTTGACCTTTAGAGATAGATCGGACATACAGGGGGTAAAAAATCTGCCTGAACGATGGCAAAGGTTGTCAGGCAACCTTAAAATTTTAAATGACTATGTGCAAATAATAGGAGCGATAAAGTTTGATGGAACAATTTTTGTAATTACCAATCCTGTAGATATTTTAACTTACGCTCTTTACCAAGGAACGCTAAATAAGAACAATGCCTTAAGAACATATCAGGTCTACGGATGCGGTTTAGAAGTGGATGTAGCACGAGCTTTATACTATGGTAAGCAGATCGATCCAAACTTAACGTATAATTCTATACGTGTTTATGGAAATCATTCTGATATGATTGTTCTCAAGACTCCTTTGTCAGATTTGGACAACTCAAGATTGTTAGAAGTTGTTAGTAATGCCTCAACAGAAATACGAAGGTTTGTTCCTATGACTATCTTTGGACCCGTGGGTGCCGTGGTTCGAACGTTTCAGGCCTTCCAGAGAGATGGACGAGCACATGTTACGTTGATACAACAGGAGGCTTTCATTGGGGGGGTTATAGATTTTCGTAATCAACTACCCATGATCTCAGAGGAGATTTTTGACGGAGAATACCAAACTATAATAGAGCACAACCGGGAAGTTATTGCCACTTATCTTCGTTAATAATCTTTGTTGGGGGAGTAGATACGAAAACCCAATTTTTTAAAATTGTAGATCTTCCGCCGGAAACGGGGGTAAATTCACATGCCCCTTTCATCTGAAGTGTGAAATACATTTAAAGACCTGACGGATATTTAGTAAGAATTCTTTGCAAGCATGAATTAGATGTCTATACTAGTGGGTGCCTAAAAAGATAATGACAGTATTTCTAGTATAATACCAAAAACTGCGTTAATTGCTAAAAATGAAATCGCCTTTGGTCTATTTATCAGAGGTACCCTGATATCCCGAAAAGTGCCTATTCCATAGGATTTGACAGAGTTCTGACAAATACCTAAAATTTGCAGAATATTAGAGAGATGTTACAGCTTACCCTTGTCCTTAAACCTCGGGATTTAGGACCGGGATAAGGTTCGTATCTAAATCGAAAAATATGACTTTAGAATTTGATACAGGAGGGATGGATCTTTTGTCAGGGGCAGAAAAGCAGATCATTACACCTGACTGGTGCCGTCGTAATTCTGAAGTATCTGCAGGGATTATGCTTAGTATTCTTCAACAAAACTACGGTAACCATAATCTAACAAGAGATATCCGATCTCTAACACAACAAATGAGCGAAGGTCGTATTGACATGTTTATCGAAACTATTAATCATCTGCCTGTATCTTGTGCAGCACTTATTGAACTAAGTCAGTGGGAGGTAGAACTAGGAAGGGGAGCTAAGATTCCTTCAGAAAAAGGAGGACATTCAGGCCCAATGATCGAGGCGTTTAACAGTTGGCTGGAAGGAAGATCTTTCCCTAAGTCTAAAATTCTAAAAGCAGAAGTTCGTACAGCAAAACCAACTAAAGAAGTACCTGGTGAAATAGCTACCGAAGTTGTCTGTCTTAAAAAAATTGGGTTTAAACCTACAGCTATAGGCCCTTTTTTTGGGCATGGCGTGCCGTTTAGACAAGAATTTTTTTTTCTTGCTTCTATGTTTCGGAACCAAGATGACTTAGAAGTATTACTAGACAGACTTCCGTCTGTGCCCAACAATATTTTTAGAAATAGGGATGAGTTTTTAGTCTTTACTTCGTTTTGGCAAAATTTTTTTGGTAGAGAGCCAGCTTTTTCCCGGGGAACAGAGCAAAGAAATTATGGTTTACGGTACGCATCTAACTTTCAAGGACCTTTTATTCAAATATCACCAAATGAAAGTGGGGATTTTGGAGCAGATGAGCTAATGCCGTTTTTGCAACAGGAGGGTTTTAACAAAGGGCAAAGATTAGCAATAGCCAGGTTGCCTCTATCAGCATCAAATCCTGATTTGGAGAGCCAGATTAGTCACCTGAAAAATAGTGGTTTTAAGCTTGTGGGTTTTGAACCATCTGTGGGCGAAGGAGGACCGCGGGTTGATATTCTATTTGGAATTCTTTCTGATGAAACAAAAAGGAAACTCGTACTTCCAGTATTTGCCGAGGGATTATTCGATCATGAAATAGAAAATTCTCTGATGACAATCTCAATTAACTGGCGAAAATGAACACGCTAAGTCCAGAGCAAAAAGAGCTGCTTTTTAAACTCATTCGAGTAAAATCATTTTCTAAAGAAGTATATAAAACTGAGGAGGCTTTGAAATTAATACACTCATTTCTTAGGAAAAATAGGATAAATTCCAGAATTAATTTTGTAAAAGGTTTTCCCTACCTTATCGCGGGAGATTTGATTAAGACTAAGTATTTATTCCTATCGCATATTGATGTTGTTCCGGGGCAAAATAATCTTTTTCTGCCTACTATAAAGGGTGATAAGATATTTGGTCGTGGGACCTTGGATATGAAGGGCCCTCTAACAGCCGCTCTCTTCTCATTTATAAAGATTTATAAGCTCGGACGAAGGGATTTTTCCTTTGTTGTTACAAGCGATGAAGAAATTGGCGGCTTTAATGGTAGTGCTTTTTTGGCTACAAAAATTGCAAAATCTACTAAATTAGCTATTATTCTAGATTCTTTATCTGGGGAGAATGTAGTCATATCCCAAAAGGCACCTTTTCACATCCAGATTTTTCATCATGGTAAATCAGCCCATGGTTCAACTCCATGGAAAGGAATCAATTCTGCTGAAAAGCTGACAGAGTGTTGCCTGGAAATTGTTAGCGCGGTGTCTGGAAAAAACAATAACTCTACGACCGCCGCTGTTACTCAGATTCACAGCGGTCAGTCTACAAATATGATACCGGATGAAGCCTCAGCCGCTCTGGATATTAGAATTCGAAGCAGGAAAGAACTTAGAGCTATTTTAACGAAAATTCAGAAAATATGTCAAAAACATTCTTGCTCCTTTAAAAAAATTGACAAACCATTGTTTTTTGAGACATCTCGCAAATCTCCCTATATTAAGAAATGGGTACAATCATTCAAAAAATGTAACAAAGTTGTGCCTCTTCTTACTGTGGAATCAGGAGCTTCAGATGCACGATTCTTATCCAATAGGGGGATTGATGTATTAATAACCTCAGCCGAAGGGGGAGGAGCTCATTCAGAGAACGAGTGGGTTAGTGTCAGATCTTTAAACAGACTACAGTTTGCCCTAAACGAATTTTGTATAAACCTATAACTTGACATCTTACGAACTCCGGTGTATTATAACTTACAGTTTAGTATGGAATCTATGGATAACTACTGTTATTACTATTGTTACTATACAAATAGCTGATAAAGGCGCGCCCGAGGGCGCGTTTTTTTTGTATAAAAATTATGTCATTAGAAAGAGAAAACGGGAGAGGAAAGACGTTGGATGATATCAAGAGTTATTTTGTAGACCCAAACAATCCTGAAGTTGCAGAAGATCTGGCATAATTAAGTGCCGAAGCAATCCACGTAATGGCTCAAATCTATACCCACGGGGGAAATATCGAAAAAATGCCCGCCAGATATAGGGATTGGCTCAAAAACTCAATAGAAAATGGAGAAGATCCAGAAACCTTAAGAGATGTTTTGGGATTAGTATTATCGCAGGAAGCAAAAACTAGGCGTTTTGACAACAGATTCCTTGGGCAAATACATCCTCAAGGAAATAAAATAGGGATATTAGGCAATCTAATTGCAGCCTATATGAACACCAATATGATTTTTGAGGGTGTTTCCCAATCTGAAACAAGGATGGAAAGGGAGTCTATCCGATGGTTGGCGGAGATATTTGGGTTTGATCCTGAAGAAGCATCTGGAAATATTGTCTCTGGAGGAACGTTAGCTAATCAGGCTTGCTTGAAGATAGCTCGAGATAGGGTGTTAAGAGACATGGGGCTCAAGTATGACCTCAATAGGAGAGTTGAGGCTAGAATTCCTCCTATGTATGTTCTCACATCAAAGTGGAGACACTATTCTGTTGAAAAAGAATGTGACACTTTAGGTTTGGGGTTGATTGAAATAGAGGCAGAAAATTTTAGAATGATTCCAGAAAGTCTTGAAAAGGCTGTTGTAGGACTTAAGAACGCTGGTAAAATTCCTGTTGCAATTGTTGGGCTTGCTGGGGAGACCGAGACAGGAATGATTGATGATTTAAGAAGTCTTGGCGAGATAGCGAAGCGGCATAATGTATTTTTCCATGTTGATGCTGCGTATGGGGGGGTTTTATGCTCTCGAGGGCCCGGCACTATTTCGATGGCATCTCTGAAGCTGATTCTATAACTGTCGATCCTCACAAACTTCTGTATGTTCCTTATTCTGCAGGAGCATTTATTGTTAAAAATTCGGCAGATCATGATCTTCTTCATTCCGATTCTAGATATATTAGAGGGCTGGCTCCAACGCCAGAGGGAAGTAGGGGTAGTGGGGGTGTGATATCAACCTACGCAACCATACGGCTTTTAGGGAAAGAAGGCTTTAGGGTTCTTATAAACCACACACTTGATCTGGCTGAATATGCATATAGAAAGATTTCCGAGTCAAAGGTTCTCAGACCGTTGCATAAACCTCAACTTAATACTGTTCTAATGGCTCTCTCTTGTGAATTCAAAGACTACTTGAGGGGAAACGGGCTTAGAAACGAGCAGATTGAAAAAATCATTTGTGACATGGAAGAAACATATTTTGATGTTATGGAACCAGGAAAGTACTATCTAGCTGTTAACAGATCTGTTGATGAAGACCCCGACTCGGATTTTGCCTTTTCAGGCTTTAGGTATATAGGTGTACACCCATATACAACAGAAGAGGATGTAAGAAATGCTCTTGATGATTTAGAAAACACGCTCAAGGAAAGGTTTACTGAAGTAATTAAATCTATAAACCATATATCGTCTGGTGCACAAGATTATTATACTGCTTTTTGTTAATTGTGAAGCTAATTACAGGATCTAAAGACAAGGTTAAATTCTAAGAATGTCTAAGGAACAATATCAGGAACAATTAAAGATAACTGAGAAAGGGCCAATGACAATAGAGGAAACTCTCTCACGAGGGGTAGAAGTCGTTCTTCCAGATAAGGAGGGCTTGATAGCTGAAATGAGTAGAAGAAAGATAAGGCTGTACCTTGGAATAGATCCTACAAGTCCTGAGTTGCATATTGGGCATACTGTTCCTTTAAGGAAACTTAGACAATTTCAGGATTTGGGACACGACGTATACTTACTCTTTGGCACTTTTACTGGAAAAATTGGTGATCCAAGTGATAAGTCTGCAGCTCGTATAAGATTAACTGATGAACAGATTGCCGAAAACATGTCCACTTATGTTGACCAAGCTGGAAAAATTTTAGATATGTCTAAAATTAGATTGGTGCAAAATCACGAGTGGCTCGGAAAACTGACTCTGGAAGAAATAATCGATATTCAGGCTAACTTTACTGTCCAGCAAATGCTGGAGAGGTCGATGTTCAAGAAGAGAATAGAGGAGGGTAAACCAATTTGGCTACAAGAGTTTTCTTATCCCTGGATGCAGGGATGGGATGCAGTTGCACTAGATGTAGACTTAGAAGTTGGAGGAAAAGATCAGTTATTCAACATGCTTGTTGGCCAGACTCTTGTTCGAAGATACAGGGGACACGAAAAATGGGTTGTGGGTACAAAATTAATTGAGGACCCTTCTGGTAAAAAAATGGGTAAAACAGAAGGGAATATCGTAAGTATCCAGGATTGGCCAGAAATTAAATATGAGGGATTTATGTCCTGGCCCGATACAGCAGTTGTAACTGGTTTCGAGCTAATTACCTCCGTACCCATGGCGTCGGTTTACCAAGCAGAAATTCTTGTAAACAAAGGTGAACTTCACCCGATGGATTTTAAAGAAGCTTTTGCCTGGAGAGCAGTTGCTGAGTTAGATGGGTTGGAGGCTGCCGATTATGCTAGAGATGAGTTTGATAGAGTTATGAGGAGAGGAGAAACTCCGAGAAGGATCAAGGAAATTGTTGTAGAACAAAACTCTAAACTCTCAGATATACTTGTGGCTTCAGGTCTAGTAAAAAATTCTGGAGAAGCGTTAAGAAAAATAGCTTCAGGCGCTGTTTATTTAGATAATACTCAAATTAGTAAGGATTTTTACTGGACCTCAGGAGAAGGTATACTAAAGATAGGAAAGAAGACAATAAAAAACATCAGAAAAATAGCGTGAAAATAGCGTGTTTGTGAGCGATGAAAACGGTATATTCCACTCCTTTTTAAGACAATCACTGAAAGAAAATAGATTCTTTTTCTTCATAATTATTGATAAATTACAGATTTTCTCCTAAAATTAAGCTATGATAACTATTCACGAAGTTTTGACGCGAGGTGTAGACAGTGTCTACCCATCAAGGAATGAACTCATGAGTTTGATGAAAACAAGAAGAATTACCCTTTATCAAGGTTTTGATCCTTCTATGCCCTCTTTGCATTTAGGTAACTTTGTGGGCTTAATGAAATTACGTCAGTTTCAAAAGCTTGGACACAAAGTAATTTTCTTGGTAGGGGATTTTACTGGTATGATTGGAGACCCCACAGATAAACTTGCTACCAGAAAAAAGCTTACTAGAGAAGAGGTTTTAGAAAATGCGAAGAGCTGGAAGGAGCAAGCTGCAAGAGTATTAGATTTTGAAGGGGACAATCCTGCTACCTTTGAATTTAACTCCAGATGGTTAGATGACGTTACTTTCAAGGATCTTATTGAGATAACCTCGAACCTTACAGTACAACAAATGATTGAGCGCGACATGTTTCAGAAGAGACTGAAAGAAAATAAGCCCATTTTTCTACATGAGTTTTTGTACCCAGTTGCACAAGGTTATGATTCTGTTGCTATGGATGTTGATCTTGAAATAGGTGGAAGCGACCAAATTTTTAACATGCTTGTAGGAAGAACCCTTATGAGAGCTATTAAATCTAAGGATAAATTTGTTCTTGCAACTAAGCTTCTAGTAGACAAAGAAGGGAAAAAGGTTGGTAAGACTACAGGAAATGCGCTCTTTCTGGACTCTACGCCCAATGATTTTTATGCCGGAGTGATGTCTTTTCCTGATGAAGTTATTACCCTTGGATTCGAGTTACTAACAGAAATAGATCTCGATGGAATTGAGGAAAAAGTAGCCGAAAATCCGATGCGAGAAAAGAAGAGGCTCGCTTTTGAGATAGTCAGATTTCTCTGGGGAGAAAAAGCAGCGAAGAGAGCTGAGATGGAGTTTTCAGAAACTTTTCAGAGACAAGGTCGCCCGCAAGATATCAAGGTAATTCAAATCCCGGCTGACAATATCTCTCTTCTTGATCTTATCACTGCAACTGGTGAGGTAAAAAGCAAATCTGAAATAAAAAGATTAATTTTACAAAAGGCAGTTGAAATAGATGGCCAAACAATGGTCAACCCTTTAGAAGATATCAATCTTTCAAGAGGGGTGATTATTAAAATTGGGAAAAAGAAATTTATCAGAGCTGTCTCGAAGTAAATGTATTGACAAAAGTTAAAAAACTCTTTATTTAGAATTGTCGTTATTATCGCTATGTTTGGTTTTGTCTTAACGCAATTCCTTCTGTTTTCAAATTCTTCGAATAAATTTAAGAAGCGATTTCAGATGGCAGGGTTGAATTATAGAATTATTATATATATGATGCTCTTCGTTTAAGAGTAGCCTGCTGATTAATGTAGATACTTAGAGGACGTTTCGTTAATACTTGGTTAGCTTTAAACTTACCCTTGTCATTCCCGAGACATCAAAATTTCATTTGATAATAGAAAAAGGTGTCTCACGATCCCTTGGTTTATACAGATTGTTGACTTAGAGCCAAAATAAAAGTAAAATGATAATGGTTAGAGAGGTGAGGGTGGGATTTGCCCACCATTTTTTTTGCAAGCTATGATAAATACAAGAAACGCAAGGACAGAGTTTGCTCAGGCTATTAAGGCCATTGCTATGGAGCGAGGCCTTGATCCTGAAGTGATTTTGGAGGCAATTAAGCAAGCAATTGTTGCCGCTTATCGCCGCGATGCCAAAGAAAGAGGAGAAGAAATAGCAGAAGATGCGGCTATTGAAGTAGAACTTGATTCTGTGACGGGCGAGACCAAAATAATTAGAGAAGGAAAAGATGTTACTCCGCCGGGTTTTGGTCGTATTGCAGCCCAAACAGCAAAGCAAGTTATCCATCAAAAGATTAGAGAAGCAGAAAAGACTTTGGTAATGGACGAGTTTGCTAGTAAGGTTGGGGGTTTAGTCTCCGGGGTTATTTTAAGATTTGAAGGGCCTAATGTTCGAGTTGATCTAGGCCGATCTGAGGCTATTTTGCCTCAGGAGGAGAGAGTGCCCACTGAGAAATTAAACCAAGGTGAAAGGATGACCTTCCTTCTAAAGGAAATTAGAGAAGGAATAAGGGGCAAGGAATTAATTCTTTCAAGAGCTGATCCTCAATTTGTGGTTAAACTTTTTGCTCGTGAGGTGCCAGAAATTAATTCAAAAAGTGTTGAAATTAAATCTATAGTCAGAGAGCCTGGAATTAGGACAAAGATGGTTGTTTATTCAAATCAGCCTGGGGTTGATCCTGTTGGCTCTTGTGTTGGACAAAAAGGTGTGAGAGTCCAGACAGTAACCAGTGAACTTGGAGGGGAAAGAGTAGATGTTATCCCTTATAGCGACAATATAGCTGAGGTTATCAAAAATGCTTTATCTCCTGCTGAAAATTTGGAAGTTACTCTTGATGAAGAGAAGAAAATTGCTTTTGTTTTAGCTCCTGAAGATCAACTTTCGCTTGCTATTGGCCGTGATGGTCAGAATGCAAGACTTGCTGCTAAACTTACCGGTTGGGGAATCAAGGTTGAGTCAGTTGAGTCAAAAGAGCCTAAAAAGGAAGATAAAGAAGAAAAAGAAGAGACAAAGGCTACTGAAGATAAAAAGATTCAAGAATAATGAGAAGCCTTTATCTATTTCAAAACGAGTATGAAAGAAGAAAAAATAATTTTAAAAAGACCTCCTGTTGTGACTGTTTTGGGGCACGTAGATCATGGCAAGACAACGCTTCTTGATGCGATTCGCGCCACCAATGTCCAATCAAGAGAAGCTGGTGGTATAACTCAGAGAATTGGAGCCTCGGTTGTTAAAACTAAGAATAATCAGGAAATAGTTTTTATTGATACACCAGGTCATGCCGCTTTTGCCAAGATGCGCTCCTGTGGTGCTAATGCTTGTGATTTGGCAGTATTGGTTGTTGCTAGTGATGATGGGGTTAAACCTCAGACAAGAGAATCAATCAAATATATTAAAGAAGCGCAAATTCCTTTTTTAGTTGCTTTTACAAAAATAGATCTTCCATCAGCAAGAGTTGAGGTGGTGAAAAAACAGCTTGCTGAGGAGGGGATCTATCTTGAGGGATTAGGGGGAGATGTTCCTTTTGTAAGCGTTTCAGCCAGAAATAAAGTTGGTATAGAAGAGCTTCTTGAGTTGATCTTGCTTTTATCATATGTCTCTAATTTAGAGGGTTCACCTGAAGAAAAGCTTAAAGCTGTAGTTATTGAGACTGCTAAGACAAAGGCAGGCCTTACTGTTTCGGCTATTGTCAAACAGGGTAAGTTGAGAGTGAAAGATGAAGTATACGTAGGTGCAGTTAAAGCTAAAATCAGAGGTTTAATAGATGCTTTTGGAAAAAGTGTAAATGAGATACTCCCAGGTTACCCCGCTTTAATTCTTGGTTTTGAAGAATTGCCTCCAGTGGGTGAAGTTATTACTGATACGCCCGAGACAAATATTAAATCAGAAGAAGATTCGCAGTTAAAAGAAGAACTGACAGTTTCTGATTTTAAAGTCTCTTTGATCATTAAAGCTGAATCACAAGGCGTGCTTGAGGCGATCTTGGGAGGGATAAAGCCCGAAGTAAAGATAGTAGATTTTGGTATAGGTGAGGTTACGAAAAATGATGTCTTGATGGCAAAAACCACAGGTTCTTTGATTTTTACCTTTGGAGTCAAGGTGACAGGCGAAATTAAAAAATTGGCAGAATCAGAGGGTGTTAGGATAGAGGAGTTTGATATCATCTATAAACTTTTTGAGAGACTAGATGAACTAGTTTCTGGTCTTGAGATAAAAGAGATTGCCAAGGCACAGATTTTGACAGAATTTCCTTTTGATGGAAAAAGAGTAGCAGGCTGCAAAATGATTTTTGGAGAGATTAATATCAAGGATAAATTGATTTTGAAAAGAGGCGAACACGTGTTGGGCGAGGTAAAAATAATCTCTCTTAAAAAACAGAAACAAGCTGTTAGTAAAGTTGGCCAAGGTGAGGAGTTTGGCATTCTTTTTGCGCCCCAATTTGATTTTAAAGTGGGTGATGTGTTAGTATTAACAAGTAATCCTGCATCTGCCCCACAAATTAATGGAAAATAATTTTCGTTCTTATCTTGATTCAGCAAGGTCAGTTTTAATTATTTTGCCGAAAAAGCCTTATTTTGATCAGGTGGCAGCAGGCCTTTCTTTATATCTTTCTCTTCTTGGCAAAAAGGATGTTGATATTGTCTGCCCCAATCCTATGCTTGTTGAGTTTAATCGTCTGGTTGGGGTAGATAAAGTAAAATCCGAGCTTGGGAACAAAAATCTAGTTATTAGAATTGCAAATTACAAGGCAAGTGATATTGAAAGAGTAAGTTCCGAGGTAAAAAATGAGGAGCTTTATCTAACAGTTATTCCTCAACCTGGAGTCAATCCTCCTCTTGAAAATCAAGTTATGCTTTCTCATTCTGGAGTTTCGGCGGACTTAATTATTTTAATTGGAGGCGCTGACCAAACCCATTTTCCTATGATTTCAAATCAGGATTTGGCAGGTCTGCCTAAAGTTCATATTGGCTTGAGACCTCTTTCTTTAGGCCAAGGTGTTAGTGTTGTTTCTTTTGTTAAGCCTTCTTCTTCGGTTTCTGAAATCGTTGCGGACTTAATTCGTGAAGCCGAGCTTGAAGTGGACGGTGATACCGCCTCAAACCTGATTGCTGGTATTGAGATGGGTAGCAATCATTACTCATCAGATGGTGTTTCAGTTAATACTTTTCAGACAATAGCTGATCTTATGCGTCTTGGAGGAAGAAGACTGCCGCAATTGCCCAAGAAAGATTACCCCCAAGGTGCGATTCCTGCTGTTCAACCAACTTTTCAGCCAGCAAGTGTTGAGAATAAGGAAGAGAAGAAGGAGGAAGATTCTCTGGAAGAAACTCCACCTCAAGATTGGCTCGCGCCCAAGATTTTCAAGGGCACATCGGTTAGTTGATATTGGGGGTTGTGTTTGTTTATTTTTCTGTTAAAATACTACTGATGTAACCAAGGTTTACCCTGTTAGGGTTTACTTTGATTAACACGACAATGGCTTTAACAACCGAAGAAAAACAAGAGATAATAAAGAAATTTGCTCGCGAGAAGGGGGATACAGGTTCTCCTGAAGTTCAAGTTGCCCTTCTTTCTTTTCAGATAGATAAGTTAGCAAAGCATCTTAAAGAACACAAAAAAGACGTTCATTCAAGGCGTGGTCTTTTGTCGATGATCGCCAAAAGACGTCGCCTTTTAAGTTACCTTAGGAAGCATGATATCAATCGCTATAATAGCTTGGTTGAAAAGCTAGACTTGGGTAAGAAAGAAATAGTAAATGAAAAAAATTCAAAAGATTCAAAGTGAAATTGATTTTGGTGGTAAGAAATTAATCCTTACTTCCGGAAATTTAGCCTTTCAAGCCACAGGTGCTGTTATGGCTCAATATGGCGAGACAGTGGTTTTGGCAGCTGTGGTTTCATCTCCTTTAAAAGAAGACATTGGTTATTTTCCTCTTTCAGTTGAGTATCAAGAAAGGCTTTATGCAGGAGGAAAAATTAAAGGCAGTCGCTGGGTCAAAAGAGAAGGAAGGCCTTCTGATGAGGAAATTCTGACAGGCCGCTTGATTGATAGAAGTATCAGACCTCTTTTTCCAAAGGAATATAAAGATAGCGAAGTCCAAGTAACAGTAACAGTCTTATCAGTTGACATCGAAAATAGTCCAGATATTGTGGCTGCTATTGCCACATCTGCAGCTTTGTCTGTTTCAGGTATTCCCTGGAAAGGGCCTGTGGCTGTTTTGCGAGTTGGTCTTATTGAGGATAATTTTGTTCTTAACCCTCTTGTTAGTGAGCAAGAAAAATCGGCTCTTGATTTGGTTGTTTCAACCACAAAAGATGCTGTGATAATGATTGAAGCTGGAGCCAAGCAAGTTCCTGAAGAAAAAATTCTTGAGGGTATCGAGTTTGCTCAAAAAGAGGGACAGAAATTAATTGATTTTATTTCTGAATTTGCCAAGAAAGCCGGTTCTAATGTCGGTTTTGAATTTAAACCTAAAGATAAAACTTCTTTGAAAGAAAAGATTGATAAAGAATTTGGGAAAGAGATTGAAAAAATACTTGTTCAGATGGCCAAAAAGGAAATAGGATATGCTGAAGTTGATGAATATAAAAATGCTCTTGCAGAAAAACTCGCAGACGAGGATAAAAAGGAAGTGTTCTCTATTTTTGAGGAGCTCTTATCGTCAAAATTCCGCAAAATGGTTCTTTCGGGGAAGCGACCAGACGGAAGGAAGACTGATGAAATTCGCCCACTTGGTGTTGAAGTGGGAGTTTTGCCTCGCACTCACGGTTCGGCTATCTTTAGGCGTGGGGAAACGCAAGTTTTATCAATTACAACCTTAGGTGCTCCTTCGCTTGAACAGTTGATTGAGACCGCAGAGGGTGAGGAAACCAAGCGTTATATGCATCACTACACCATGCCTCCTTATTCAAGCGGCGAAACAGGCAGAGTTGGTTTTCCTTCAAGAAGAGAAATTGGACACGGTGCACTTGCTGAACGAGCTCTTTTGCCTGTTATTCCTCCTGAAGATGTCTTTCCTTACACCATCCGTGTTGTTTCTGAAGTTCTATCTTCCAATGGCTCAACTTCTATGGCTTCAACTTGTGGCTCAACTCTTTCTTTGATGGATGCAGGAGTTCCTATTACAGCACCTGTTGCCGGTATTGCTATGGGTTTGGTGGTTGAAAGCGAGAAGAAGTTTACTATTTTAACTGATATTGCCGGAATTGAAGATGGAGCAGGTGATATGGATTTTAAAGTAGCTGGCACGAAAGAAGGAGTTACTGCGCTTCAGCTTGATGTTAAAACAACAAAGCTTACACCAAGCATTTTATCTGAAGCTTTGAAACAGGCGAAGAAAGCAAGGCTTGAAATTATGGAGGCGATGACAAAAGTAATTGATAAACCAAGGGAATCTCTTTCAGTTTATGCCCCAAGAATCAAAAGCCTTAAAATTCCTCAGGATAAGATTGGTGAATTAATAGGTCCAGGAGGCAGAATGATTCGTTCTTTAATTGCTGAGACTGGAGCTCAAATTGAAGTTGAAGATGATGGCACAGTTAATATAACAGGAACAAGCGACGAATCGGTCTTATCGGCAGTTAGTAGAATTGAACAATTGACCAAAGAGGTTAAGGCAGATGAAATCTATCAAGGAGTGGTTAAAAGGATAGAGCCTTTTGGTGTCTTTATAGAAATTTTGCCTGGTAAGGAAGGTATGGTTCATGTTTCTGATATGAGTACCGATTTTGTTCGCGACCCTCATGATCTTCTTAAACTGGGTGATAAGGTCGAAGTGAGAGTAAAGGGAATAGATGATTTGGGAAGGATTAATCTTTCCATGATTTTGGATAAGACTCAGGAGAAACAACAAAGTCAGGCAAGAGAAAATCACAGTCGTGATAGAAGGCAGAATAGGAACTTTAGAAGGCAAAAGTCCTCTTCTGGTCCACATTTCCCCACCAGTCGTCTTCTTGATAACTTTGAGAAGAAAAGATACTAAGCCTTCACTGGGTTTTTGAATAATGTTATTATATTTGTGATATGGGTTTATTCTCAAGTGATACTGTGACTAAAAGTCCGAAGCCTGTTAATAATGATCAGGATAATAATCAGATGTCTTCCGTTCCAAAAGAGACAGAAGACGAAATCCTGCCAATTACAGACAGTGAACTTTTGAGGCTTAAAAGTTTAGTTGATTCATCTTCTGTCCCCCAAGAGCTTAAAGACAGAATTAGCGTTAGATTGGGCCAGTTAAATAGATTGGTCAATTCGCCTTCATATCTTGATGAATACGATCGCATTGCTCGCTATATTGATTGGGTAACAAAAGTGCCGTGGAATAAGACCACAGAAGATATACTGGATCTAAAGCGCGCCCGTCAGATTTTGGATAGTCACCATTATGGGCTTGAAGATATCAAGAACAGAGTTCTTGAATATATGTCGGTGATGAAGCTTAAGGCTGAAAAAGGGGAAAAGGACGAGGTTTTAAAAGCACCGACTCTCTTTTTCGTGGGTCTTGTTGGTACTGGTAAAACTACTATTGCTCCCTCAATTGCTGAAGCTTTGGGAAGAAAATTTGCCAGAATTCCTTTTGGTGGAATGGGAGATCCTCTTGATTTGAGGGGTCAATCAAGGCTTCATCTAGAATCAGAACCGGGAAAGATTGTTAAGGCTTTGATTTCGGTTCAAAGTATGAATCCTGTGATTCTTCTTGATGAGATAGATCGTGTGACTGAAGAAGGCAGAAGTTCTATTATGGGTGTTTTGGTAGAACTTTTGGATCCAAAGCAAAATTTTGCCTTTGTTGATCACTATATTGATTACCCGATTGATCTTTCTCAAGTACTTTTTATTGCAACCGCTAATAATACTCATAATATAGCAACGGCGGTAATGGACAGGCTTGAGCCGATCAGTATGCCTTCTTATACTGATAGTGAGAAGATTGCTATTGCAACAAAATATGTTTTGCCTGAAAAATTAAGAGCGGCTGGTATTCCTCCTGGTGCCATTGTTATAGATGATAATGTCTGGCCTGTTATTGTTAGACCTCTTGGTTATGATGCTGGTATTAGAACGCTTGAGCGAACAATTGACGGCGTGGTTCGTAAGGTGGCAAGAATGATGGTTGAAGGCAAAACCTCTTCTTTTCATATCACAACAGACAATATGAAAGAGTTTTTGCCCCAGTAAGATGGATAAAAAGTCAAAACTTGAAGAAATTAAAAATAAAGCCTTAGCGGATGATAAATTACCTCTTAGGACAAAAGAGACAAATCTTGTTTTTGGGGTTGGTAATCCAGAAGCAGAGATCCTCTTTATTGGAGAAGGCCCTGGTTATTGGGAAAATGTTAAATCAGAACCATTTGTTGGTCCTGCGGGTAGGCTTTTAGACAAGCTTCTTGAATTGATTAACATCAAAAGGCAGGAAGTATTTATTACCAATGTGGTGATGCATCGCCCGCCCAACAATCGCGATCCTCTTCCTCAAGAAATAGAAGCTTATCGGCCCTACCTTGACGCAATTATTGAAACCATATCTCCAAAAATAATAGTGACTTTAGGGCGTTTTTCTATGGCTAAGTTTTTGCCGAATGCGGCAATCAGTAAAGTGCATGGCAATCCTTCTTTAGTTAAATGGGGCGATGATGAGATCACCGTTGTTCCTATGTATCACCCAGCTGCTGCTTTAAGAAGTAATGAAATTATGGTAAAGTTGCGTGAAGATTTCTTAAAGTTGCCTGCAATTTTAGCTGGTCTAAATAAGGCAAAAGAAAAAGAAGAGAAAGAAGAAGAAAAACAGATGGCTCTTTTTTGATTATGATTCGCTTTATCGCACTCTCAGGAACGACTGAGGTTACAGAAAATTTTTATGTTTATGAATCTGAAAACGATTTGATCGTTGTTGATTGTGGTGTGGGTTTTCCCGAGCCTGAGATGTTTGGAGTTGATTTGGTTATTCCTGATTTTGATTATATAAGAAAAAATAGATCTAAATTGAGGGGGATACTAATTACTCATGGACACGAAGATCATATTGGTGCCTTGCCGTTTTTGCTATCTGAAATAAAAGCTCCCGTTTTTTCAACTAAACTAGTTGCGGGCTTTATTGAGGAAAAGTTAAAAGATTATGATATCAAAGGGGTAAAGGTAAATGTCTTTGATCCTGAACGAGATAATATTTCTCTTGGAGTTTTCAAAATTACTCCTTTTCGTATTTCCCATTCGGTTCCTGATGGAGTTGGCTTTGCTATTGATACCCCTGAGGGGAAGATTTTCCATGTAGCTGATTATAAATTTGATTGGACTCCTGTTGATGCTCGTCCTTTTGATATTGCTAAAATGGCAATTTTAGCCTCAAGTGGCGCTCTTGCTGTTACCTCCGATTGTCTTGGTTCAACCACGCCTGGTTATACCGAAAGCGAAAAGGGGATAGAAGAAAGAATCGAAAAGATTATTCTTAATAAAAAAGGAAGAATCTTTTTTACCACTATCTCTTCTAATATCTCAAGAATCCAGCAGGCGGTTAATGTAGCCGCAAGACTTGGAAGGAAAGTGGCAATAGTGGGAAGATCTATTGACTCAAAAGTTAAGATATCTGAGGACTTAGGTTATATTAATTTACCTGGTGGGTTAATTGTTGATCCGCGCCAGGCCATAAAAATGCCAAGAGACAAGGTTATGTTTATTATCTCCGGTAGCTATGGCCAGCCGGGCAGCGCTTTATATCGTGTGGCTTTGGGGGAGCACGATTTTTTGAAAATCGAGGAGGGTGATGTGGTTATTTTCTCATCAGATCCTGCTCCGCCTGGTTCAAAAACTAATGTCGACTTTTTGGTGGATAAACTGATTGAATCAGAAGTTGAAGTCCATTACTACGATATTCAGGAAGATTTGCATGTCTCAGGTCATGCAAGCCAAGAGGATATAAAGCTTCTTTTATCAGTTATCAAACCCAAATATGCAATACCTATTGGTGGAACGATAAGGCATATGAGAGCTTTTAGTAATTTGGCAAGTGGGGTTGGTGTTAAAAGAGAGAATGTCTTTGAGCTTAAACCAGGGGAGTCGGTTAATTTTAAGAATCAAACTGCTCAAAAAGGGGAAAAAGTTGAGGTTAGGAATGTTTTGGTTGATGGTCTTGGAGTTGGGGATGTGGGTCAAGTGGTTTTGCGTGACAGGAATCTTTTGGCTAAAGAAGGTATTGCCATTGTTCTTTTACAATTTGATGAATCAGAAGGAAGACTAGTCAACAAACCTGAAATTATTAGTCGTGGTTTTGTTTTTGATAAGGGAAGTCGTGATCTTTTGGAGAAATCAGCTTCAAAGCTTGAAAATTTCCTTAGGAAGAAAAAAGACCTTGACCGCCGGCTGGTGAAAAATTTGGCTGCTGATTTTTTGGAGCGTCATTTTTATAAGGAAACAGGCAGAAGACCAATGGTCTTGCCTGTAGTGGCGGAAGTTTAGCTTGATTTCCTAAAAAACGAGTTACGCTTGTAGTTTCTTCTCTGTTATAATTAACTTATGGCCAAGAAAGTCAAAAGAATGAAATCCAAGAAGGCGTTTAAGGTTAAGCTTAAACCAGGGGTGATCTATTCCATTACTGAGATTGTTTTCTTTCTTCTGGCTTTCTTGGTGATTATTTCTTTTTCGCGTCAGGGTCTAGCTTTAAGATATGTTAACGATATTTTAATTTCTCTTTTTTCTTGGGCTTCTATTTTTCTGCCTTTTATTTTTATTGTTTTTGGTCTTCTTGTTTCAAAATTTAAAACTCCTCTTTCTCAGCCGAATGTAGTTGTTGGTGCTCTGCTTTTTTTTGTTTCTGTGATGAGTCTGGGAAGAGCTGGTGTTATTGGCAAGTATTTTTGGGAGAATATGGCAGTTTTTTTAACCAAGACTGGTTCTTTCCTTTTACTTTTAACTACTTCAATAGTAGGTTTAATAGTTCTTTTTAACACTCCTCTTGAGCAGGTGATTGCTTTTTTGGTTAATTTGATTGATGTCTTAAAGCAGACTTTAACGGGTTCCAAAGCAAAGTTGGGTAAACCATATCTTAGGTCTAAGCTGAACTTTAAACTACCTGAAAACGATAGAAAGCCTCAGGAGACACCAAGTCAGAACATTGAGCCGATGCAACAGAAAACTTTATCTTCTGTTTTGGTGAGTAACACTCCAGGTGAAAGTGGGGCTTGGAATAATCCTCCGCTTGATCTTTTGAGTGAAGGCCAAGGTGGAAAAGCTGATCGTGGCGATGTTAATGAAAATGCAGCTACGATTGAACGTACGCTTGACGATTTTGGCATTTTGGCCAAAGTTGTTGAGGTTAACTACGGACCTGCGGTTACTCAATATGCTATTCAAGTTGCCTCAGGTACTAAGCTTTCAAAAATTACAGCTCTTGAGCGAGATTTAGCTTTAGCTCTGGCTGCGCCCACAGGCACCATTAGAATTGAAGCTCCTATTCCTGGCAGAAGTCTTGTCGGTTTAGAATTGCCAAACAGGATGCCAGAATTTGTTTCTCTCAAGAAGATGCTTGAATCAGATGTTATGAAAAATAACCCATCGAGGCTTCTTGTTGCTTTGGGTCTTGATGTTTCAGGAAAACCTGTGGTTGCCGATCTTGGGAAGATGCCACATGTTTTAATTGCAGGGCAAACTGGTTCTGGTAAATCGGTCTGTATTAACACTTTTCTAGCTTCCCTTTTGTTTCGCACTTCGCCTTCCGAGGTGAAACTGGTTTTGGTTGATCCAAAGCGAGTAGAGATGACCCATTATGTTGATATTCCGCATCTTTTGACACCTGTCGTTGTTAATCTTGATGAAACTGTTTCTGTCTTAAAGTGGGTTTTAGAAGAGATGGAAAGGCGTTATAAGAAGTTCTCCGAGGTTGGGGTGAGGAATATAGATAGTTATAACGAGATGTCTGGTTTTCAAGCTTTGCCTTATATTGTTCTTGTTATTGATGAGTTGGCCGAGGTGATGCTTTTTTCGCCAGCTCAGGTTGAGGAAAAAATTGCAAGGATTGCCCAGATGAGCCGAGCGACAGGTATTCATATGGTTTTGGCAACCCAAAGGCCTTCGGTTGATATTATTACCGGCTTAATCAAAGCCAATATTCCTTGCCGTATTGCCTTTGCTGTTGCCTCTCAAGTTGATTCAAGAGTTATCATTGATTCGCCAGGAGCAGAAAAGCTTCTTGGTCGTGGAGATATGCTTTATCTGCCTCCTGAACAGGCAAAGCCGATTCGTATTCAAGGAGCCTTTGTTTCAGATAAAGAAGTTACGGCTTTAACCTCTTTTCTTAAAAATCAAGGTGTTTTGCCTGATTATGTTGATGAGGCAACCAAGATAACAGAATCAGGAAGTGGCGCTTCTTTCGGAATTGACGGTGGGCTTGATAAATTATTTCCTGATGCAGTTAGGTTAGTTTGTCAGTATGACCGAGCCTCAACTTCTCTTTTGCAGAGAAGACTTTCTATCGGCTATTCGCGCGCTGCCAAAATTATAGATCAACTTGAGATGGCGGGTGTGGTTGGCCCTGCTGAGGGTTCAAAGCCAAGAGAAGTTTTGATTGATGATGCCGAAAGCTTTCTTGCCTCTTCAAATAAAAGCTAGCTTATTTTTTTATGATTACCATTGGAAGGTTTTTAAATACAGAAAGAGTCTCAAGGAAAATTTCCTTTGAGGCTCTGGAGAGGAAGACTAAAATTAAAAAGGAATTTATAGAAGCTCTTGAGAAGGAAGATTGGGGGTCTCTTCCTGAGTTTCCTGTTGTTTTGGGGTTTGTTAAAAATATAGCCAGGACTTTGGGAGTTGATACTAACCGTGCAGTTTCCT
>Ga0101944_10000837_pt1 | contig 80683 bp, 65 predicted proteins | sample DewCreD2012metaG_FD_75245 | JGI IMG/M metagenome (GOLD analysis project Ga0101944, IMG submission 75245) | Hot spring sediment bacterial and archeal communities from British Columbia, Canada, to study Microbial Dark Matter (Phase II) - Dewar... ... | reverse complement strand
CGCCACCAGGAGCACCCCCAGCATCAGCCACCAGTAGCCGGCAAACAGATCGCTCAGCCCCACCAGCATCTGCGTCAGCAGCGGCAACTCGACCTGCATGCCCTCGAACATCGTCAAAAACTTCGGCAGCATGTAGGTCATGAAAAAGAAGATGATGGCCACTCCCACCAAGGCCACGAAAGCCGGATACACCAGGGCGGAGGTGAATTTGGATTGCACTTGGGCGAACCGCTCGAAGTGCTCGGCCATCCGGCGCAGCACATCCACCAGCGCCCCGCTTTGTTCCCCGGCCCGCACCATGTTTACGTACAGCTCGGAGAAGATCACCGGCTGCCGGGCCATCGCGTCGGATAGGCTCTTACCCTCCATGACTTCCTGCCGCAATTGGCGGCTGACGTCCGCCGGGATGCCGGGGCTTTCCAGGTGCGTCATGCTGTTGAGCGCCACCGTCAGGGGCATGCCGGAATGCAACAGGTTGGCCAGTTGCTGGGTGAAGGTAGCCAGCTCCTGGAGTTTGGGCTTGCGCTGACGGGTGAAGTAGTTGCGCAGCGATGGCGGCAATACGGCCGCCCAGTCGCGGCGCTGGGATTTGTCCGGGCGGTCAACCGGCGCGGCGGCTGCGCCACGGGCCAGGTCCACCGAAATGGGAAACAGGCCCAGCCGCTCGATCTGCGTTAACGCCGCCGTTCGGTCGGCCCCCTCCAAGGTGCCCTCGACCAGTTCCCCGGTTCGACGCCGCGCTTTGTAAGCAAATTGCGCCATCTCTATCCTCTTGAAAACCAGCCGCCCCGGAAAGTTGCTGGTCAGGCAGCGGCCGGCCCGACAGCCGTCGTTCCCGGCCGCGGCCCCAAGGTCGGCTCGTTGAGACTGCCGCGGCGGTAACCCTGCAGGTCCAAGGTCACGTGCGTGTAACCGATCCGTCGCAGCGCCTCGGCCACGCGCCCCGCGGTGCCGTCGCCCAGCAACCGGGCCATCTCCGCCACGCCCAGCTCGATGCGCGCCAGGTGCTGCGGTCCGGCCCCGGCGGGCCGCCCCTCGCTTCCCATCTCATGGTGGCGGACGCGCACCTCTCGAAAGCCCAGATCGCGCAGCACGTTTTCCGCCTGTTCGATCATTGCCAGTTTGGCCGGAGTGACCGCCTCGCCGTAGGGAACGCGCGAGCTTAGACAGGCCATTTGCGGCTTGTCTGCCGTGGGCAGCCCCATGGCGGCGGACAGGGCGCGGATGTCAGCCTTGGTCAGGCCCGCCTCCTTGAGCGGAGCGCGGACCTGGAACTGGGCCGCCGCACGCGCGCCCGGCCGCCAGTCTCCGGCGTCACTGGCGTTTTCGCCATACGCAATCACCGCAAAGCCCTCCGCCCGCGCCAGCGCGGCCATGTGTTCAAATAACTCCGCCTTGCAATAGTAACAACGGTCCAGCGGATTGGCGACGTAGTTGGGATTGTCGAACTCCCGGGAGCGGACCACACGAATGGCGAAGCCAAACCGGCGGCCCAGTTCCAGCGCCTCGGCCAGTTCCCGCCGGGGCAGACTGGGCGAATCAGCAATCACGGCTAGCGCCTTGTTGCCGAGCGCCTCGTGCGCCATGACCGCCAGCAGCGCGGAATCCCCGCCGCCGGAATAGGCAACCAAACATGAGCCGTACGAGCGCAACAGGGCGCGCAACCGTTCCTGCTTTTCCGTCAACACAACCGCAAAATGGCATCTCGGCCGGGACTTGTCCAGAAGCCCGCCCGCGCCGGCTACGCGCGACTGCTGATTCCCCCGGCACACCCGCCCGGTCACCCGGCTTGGGGCGCCGCGGGCCAAACCCGCCGGCTACTCGCCCCCGCCACTCGGAGACTGCCGCGGGCCATCAGGCGCGCGACGCGCGAGGGTCGCCAGCCAATGGCCAAGCCCTGATCGGCTCGTGGCGGCCGTGGGCGGTGTCCCCGGGGCGGCTGGCTTGGCCGCCACCGGACCTCACTTCGGTTTCAACTGGGGGAACAGGATAACATCGCGGATGCTCTCCTGGCCCAGCAACATCATGCACAACCGGTCAATGCCCATGCCCATGCCGCCGGCCGGCGGCATGCCGTGCTCCAGCGCCACCAGGAAGTCCTCGTCCAACTTCTGCTGCTCCCCCCCGGCCTGATGTTCCAGCCGTTCGCGCTGTTCGATGGGGTCGTTCTGCTCCGTGTAAGCCGGGGCGATTTCCTGGCCGTTTATGCAGCACTCGAAGACCTCCACCGTGGTGGGGTCGTCCGGCGACAGCTTGGCCAGCGGGATTAACTCCTTGGGCGCGTGGGTGACGAACACCGGCTGAACGAGGGTCGGCTCGATGAGCTTCTCGAACACGGCCTGGGTCACTTCAAAATCCTCGTAGGCCGGCGCGATCTCGGCCCCCAGCGCCTGGGCGCGGGCGCGGCGCTCGGCCGGCGAGACTTCGAACCAGTCCGCTCCGGCCCGTTCGCGCACCAGGTCCTTGTAGCGCACCCGCCGCCAGGGCGGCGTCAGGTCAATCGTGCGGGTCACGCGGCCTTCGGCATCCTTGTGCTCGATGACCAGCGTGCCCAAGACGCTCCGTGCCACGTGGCAGACCAGGCTTTGCACCAGTTCCATCATCGTCTCGTAATCCCCGTAGGCCTGGTAGGCCTCCAGCATGGTGAATTCGGGGTTGTGCTTGCGCGAGATGCCCTCGTTGCGGAAATTGCGGCCCAGCTCGAAGACCTTTTCCATGCCGCCGACCAGCAAGCGCTTCAGCGGCAGTTCCAGCGCGATGCGCAGGTAAAAATCGCAGTCCAGGGCATTGTGGTGCGTCTTGAACGGCCGGGCTGCCGCGCCCCCGGGGATGGGTTGCATCATCGGCGTCTCCACCTCCACAAAGCCCCGCTGGTGCAGGAATTGGCGGATCTCGTGCACGATGGCGCTGCGCTTCAGGAACAGGTCCATCACCGCCGGGTTGGCGATGAAGTCCAGGTAACGCTGCCGGTAGCGAATCTCGGTGTCTTCCAGCCCGTGCCACTTGGCGGGCGGCGGCCGCAACGCCTTGGCCAAAATGACAAAACCGATCAGCCGCACCGAAATCTCGCCCGTCCGCGTGGTGAACAGCGTGCCCCGCGCGCCGATGAAGTCCCCCAGGTCCAGGTGCTTGAAGATGGCAAACGACTCCTGGCCCAGCGCGTTTTGCTGCGCATACAACTGGATGCGCCCGCTCTGGTCGCGCAGGTCCAAGAACATGCTCTTGCCCATGTCCCGGTGCGCCGTAATGCGCCCGGCCAGGGCCACTTCACGCCCCTCGACGTAGTTGCGGCGCGCCTCGGCACAGCTCTCGGTAGGGGTGAACTTGTTCTTGAACGGGTCAATGCCGCGGGCACGCAGCGCCGCCAGCTTGGCCTTGCGCTGCTCGATCAAGGCCTGCTCCGGACGCGCCTCGCCGGTCGGCGGCCCGAGTGGGTTGCCAGATTTGGATTCGTCCATAGACCGCCGGCATGAAACACGACACGGCCCAGGAAACCAAGCCTGGGATGAACTGAAACCCCATTCCAGCGGCAGGGCGGCAATCTGCGCTTTCTCGCCACCCACCTACCGGCGCGGTTGTTCACCGTCCAGCCACCCCACACGGGTCAGAACCGGAACAATGACGAAACAGCCCTGTTAGCCGGAGAGGGCGACCTTGGCTCGTTTGAGCGCTGCGCCCGGATAGGGGTAGAGCAAGGCGATTTTATCCCGCAACTCGGCAGGCAGGTCGGCTTCGGTGGGCACGCGGCCCAGTTGTTTGGCCAGGGCCTGCAGGGCCAACTCGACGGCCCGTTTGGAGACAGGCTGGCCACGGGGGCGGGTCGTGCATTGGCGCGGCACGATCGGCACGCCGGAATGCATGGCTGCCTGCCGCATGGCCGCCAGTTTCGCCCGGGTCAGTTGAACGTATGTGCGGTCCAGCTCCACGAGCACAAACCGTCGCCCCAGTTTGTGGGCTGCTACCGCGGTGGTACCGGTGCCGCCAAACGGGTCAAACACCAGGTCCCCCGGCCGCGTTGTCAGCCGGATGATTCGTTCCAGGAGCTTTTCCGGAAGCTGGCACGGGTGGGCGTCCCGGTCGCGCTTGTGTTTGATGCGGTGGATGTCGGACCACACGTCGGACAACTCGACCCGCGCGTCATCGCCGGCGGCTTTGCGGTTGCGGAGGCATTTGGCGCGAAGGCAATACCAGGGAGCGTCAGGTGGCAGCACGGGGTCTGTAGCCTGGGCTGCCGGGGGCGCGACCGGTATCCGGTCTGGCGCGGCCCCGTGCCCGGGCGTGGGCGGCGCGGTCCGGGCGGCGGCCAGCGCCTCGAGGGGGGTGTAGTTGAACACCGGTGGCCGGCCCGGCTTGGTGTAATAGAGCAGCGCGTAATGGGCCGGCATGAGTCGCCCGCGCGGTTCGGACAGGGCATCCCAAGCGATCCAGTGGCGGAACTCGAGCCGGGCGTTCAAGAAGGCGGCGTGGTGCATTGCCCAGCGGGGCAGGTTCAGCACAAACAAGCTGCCGCCCGGCTTGAGCGCTCGCGCCAGGCCGTCCAACCACTGCTCGCACCAAGCCAGATAGTGCCTTTCGGCCAGGGCGTCGGTGTAGGTATCGTAGCGCTTTTCCAAGTTGTAGGGCGGGTCGGCCACGACCAGGTCAAACGCGCCTTCCGGATGGACTTGGATCACACGATTCAAGAACGCCACGCAGTCGGCCTCGTAGACCGTATTGGGCCGCAGCCGGCGCCAGCGGAGAGGTTGGCCGGTCGGCCGGGGTGTCAGCAGCAGGCTGTCGCGACCCGTCTCACCACGGGCACAGACTGCCGGATGGCATTGGACGAGGTGCAGTCGGCGGGCCGCGCGCGGCGTCAACGCGGCCACGCGCGCCAGCACGGCGGCCGGGGCCACGTGTTCCTGCACCGGCAGGCGCGGCAGGTCGCGCCACACGTCCGACAGCGCGGCACCTGCCGGGTGCATTTGATGCTTCTTGCCACCCCAATCCTTGAGTGTCTGTCCACAGGCCGCGCAACGCTGATGCGGCACGCGCACCTGGGAGACGTCCAGTGGCGAGGGCTGGGGAGCGCGCCGGGCAAGCGGCATTTTTTGGAACAGCAGCAGCCCCAGGTGGGCTGGTTGCAGGCACGCCCCGCGCGGTGTGGTGTCCAGCTCAAGCGCAATCCAGTACTTGAACACCATCCGGGCCTGCTGACTCTGCCGGCCGTCCAATCGGTTTCCCCACGAGGCCAGCTCGCGCGGTGTGCCATAAATGAACAGCACCCCGCCGCAGCGCAAGACCCGCGCCGCCTCCTCCAGCAACGCCATCGAATCGTCCGAGAGCGCTTCGGGCCGCGGCGGGACAACCGCTCGGCGTGCAGCCGGGTCGAAATGCGTGCTGATCAGCACCACGTCGGTACCCTCCGCCGCCTCGCCTGCCAGCGCCGCGCGGCTCTTGAACCGGACGGTTGCCCACGAACTGTTCTGGACTGGCCGACTCACAGTGGCCCAAGTCTGGCGCCGGGCCGGCGCGGCTTCAACGATGAAGCAGTTGGCCGCTCCAGCAGGGCAAGGGCGGCGACTTGGAGGCTTGCACCTCGACACGTGGCGGTTGCGGGCGAATGCGCCAGCGGGCGTTCGTGCTGCAATAACGATTTGACACACCGCGCCACGGCTCGTAGGCTGCCGCGCGTCATAGAGCTTATGCCCGAGAACATCCCGAATCTGCCAGGTGGCGCGGTGCCACCGAAGAAGGAGACCGGCAAGGTCCAGCCCAAGAAGGAAACGGTGCGCATTACCTTGCCGCCGAAGCCGACTGCTGCACCGACGATCAAGCTGCCGACCCTACCGCCTGGCGGGCCTGCCGGTAAGCCCGCCCCGGCAGTAGCCGCCGCCGCACCTGCGGCAGGCGCACCCGCCGCGGCGCCCGTGGCCGCGCCTGCCGCGGCGGCGGCAGCTCCCCGTGCCACTGCAGCGGCTGCTCCGGCTGTTCCGCGGGCCACTCCCGCCCCGGTAGCCGCCCGCCCGGCGGTCGTGGCCGCGGCACCCGCCATCACCGGCCTGGACAAGGCGCTGGCTGTTGCCGCCATTGTGCTGGGCGTACTGGCGCTGGGCACGATGGCCTACCTGGCTTTCTTGCTGCCGATTGATTAACCGTGCGGCACCGCCCCGGGCCGTCCCCGCGGCCGGTACCAGCTCCTGAATGCCCATCCCAAGTTTATGTCTTCGCCCAATATCGTCACGCTGACCGAGCAGAATTTCGAGCGGGAGGTTTCGGCCTCGTCTACGCCCATCCTGGTGGACTTTTGGGCCGAGTGGTGCGGCCCGTGCAAAATGATTGCGCCCGCTCTGGATGAGCTGGCCGACGAGTATGCGGGGCGGGCGCGCATCGGGAAGGTGAACATTGACGAGTGCCCGGCGTTGGCAACCAAGTATGGCATCCGCGCCATTCCCACGCTGCTGCTGTTCAAACAGGGCCAGGTGCAGGAGCAAATGGTGGGCGCCAAGAGCAAGCGGGAGTTGAAAGCCAGCCTGGACCGGGCCACGGCCTGAGTCGGGCGCCCCGGGCGCCATGCCCTTTCTGTGCACGCCCGGCCAATTCGCTCGCCGCGCTGAGCTGTACCATCAACTGGGCGCACTAACCGGAGCCGGCGTGCCGCTGCTGCAGGCCCTGGACCAGCTCCGGCGCTATCCACCCTCGCCGGCTTTCAGAACGGCCTTGCAGGGGGTGTCGGAGGCCATCCAGGAGGGCGCAACCTTTGCGGAGGCAGTACGGCTGACCGGTAACTGGACCAGCGCGTTTGACCTCGCCGTGCTTGAGGCCGGGGAGCGCAGCGGCCGACTGGAACAGTGCTTCAAGCTGTTGGCCGATTACTACGCCGGTCGTGCGGCCAATGCGCGGACGATCATCTCCGGTCTGGCCTACCCGGTTGTGCTGCTGCACGTGGCGGTGTTCCTGCTGCCGTTTCCCGGATTCTTCCTGACGGGCGATTTGTTGACCTATCTGGCCCGGACGCTGGGGGTGTTGGTGCCGCTGTATGTCTTGGTGGGGCTGGTGGTTTACGCAGGGCAGGGTTACCACGGCGAGGCCTGGCGCGCCGCGGTGGAGCGGGGGCTTGGAGGGGTGCCGCTGATTGGCAGCGGGCGGCGCGAGCTGGCGCTGGCGCGGCTGGCGGCGGCCCTGGAAGCGTTGCTCAGCGCGGGGGTGGACATCCTCGAGGCCTGGCAGATGGCCGCGCGGGCCAGCGGGTCGCCCGCGCTGGTCCGGGCGGTGGCAACGTGGCCACGGCGGCTGCAGGCCGGCCAGACGCCGGCCGAAGCCCTCCAGCAAAGTCCGGAGTTCCCAGCTCTGTTTGCCAACCAGTACGCCACCGGCGAAGTGAGCGGCAAGCTGGACGAGGTGTTGCGTCGGCTGCACGGCTATTACAGCGACGCGGGGACGCACAAGATGCACCTGGTGGCCCAGTGGTTACCCCGGCTGGTTTACGTGGTCATCGCCGCCATGATCGCCTGGCGCATCGTGGGTTTCTGGTTGGGCTACTTCGGGCAGATCCAGCAGGTGGGCGAGTTTTGAGCGGCCGTGGGGGGGGCGGCGGCGCGTGTGGCCGACCTGTTGACCAGCCACCCGGCGCAGCCGGTTTGTTGCTCCGCGGTTCTGTCGAGCGGGCACGCGGGGGAGCAGTTTCGTTCTGGGCATCGCCGGGGCTTCTGCTACACTGGCCGGCGTGCGAACCGTGGTTTATGCCGGCAGTTTCGATCCAATTACCTACGGCCATCTGGACGTAGCCCAGCGGGCGGCCAGGCTGTTCGATCGTGTCATCGTCGCCGTGGCCCAGAACGACGGTAAGAATCCGTTGTTCAGCGTGCCGGAGCGGGTGCAAATGGTGGCCCGGGCCATCCGCCACATCGCAAATGCGGAGGCCGACTCCTTTGAGGGCCTGCTGGCCGACTACGTGCGGCGGCGGGGCGCCCAGGCCGTCGTGCGCGGTTTGCGGGCCGTGTCGGATTTCGAGTACGAATTCCAACTGGCGCTCATGAACCGCAAGTTGAACGAGCAATTCGAGACGATTTTCATGATGCCGAAGGACAGCTACACCTTCCTGAACTCCAGGATGGTCAAGGAAATCGCCCGGCTGGGGGGGAACGTTCGCCCGTTCGTGCCGGCGCACGTGCGCCAGGCGCTGCAACGCAAATTCGCCCGCCGGTAACCGCCGCTGTGCCGCCATGCCCCTGCGCGTCAACCTGCATCACCTGACCCGGCGGACCGTGACCCTGCACGGGGAGCTGCCCGTGGCCAGCTTGGACATCGAAACGCAGGACGAGATGATCCGGTTGGACAGGCCACTGCACTACCACATGACGGTGGAAAAGCTGGCGGACCAATTGCTGGCGCATGGGCAACTGACCCTGGACCTGGACTGCGGGTGTGTGCGTTGTCTGCGGCGGTTCCGGCACGTGGTGCGGCTGGCGGACTGGGTCTGCTCGGTGCCGCTGACCGGCCCGGAGCAGGCCGTGGTGGAGGAGGATTGCGTGGACTTGACGCCCTACGTGCGGGAGGATATTTTGCTCGCGTTTCCACAACATCCGTTGTGCGCGCCCGGATGCCCCGGGCTGGAGCCGACGGACCGAGGCAAAGCAAGCACACAACGCGGTGCCGAAGGGGCGGAGTGTCCGTCTGTTTGGTCGAAGCTGGACGAATTAGGATTGTAGCAATTGAGCGAGTTATGGGTGTTCCCAAACGCAAGCCGTCACACAGCCGGCAGCGAATGCGCCGTGCGTACAACAGCGTGTTGAAACTGCCGCAGCTCAGCCCCTGTCCCCAATGCGGCGCGCCGACCCGTCCGCACCGCGTCTGCCCCGCCTGCGGCTACTACCAGGGCCGGCAGATTCTCACCGTGAAAGCCGCCGGTTGAACCGGCGGCCGGCAGTCCGTCCCGCGTTTTGAGAACTGAGGCTGGCGCTATGCGCATCGCACTGGATGTCATGGGCGGCGACCACGGTTGCGAGGTCGTCATCGAGGGCGTCAAGCGCGCCTTGCACGCCGGCTTGAACATCAGCCGTTTGCACCTGGTGGGCAACCAGCGCGACATCGAGGCGGCCATCTCGGCCCGCGGGCTGGACGATGAGCGGGTGCAGATTGTCCATGCCAGCGAGGTGCTGACCATGGAGGACAAGCCGGTCGTGGCGCTGCGGCGCAAACGCGATTGCTCGATCGCGCGCGCCATCGAGCTGGTCCGCGAGGGCCAGGCCGACGCGGTCATTTCCCGCGGCAACACTGGTGGGTTGTTTGCGGCGGCCACCTTCAAGCTGGGCCGCCTGCCGGGGGTGGACCGCGGTGCCATCGCCACCGTCATTCCCACCCCCGAAAGCGCCTTTGTGCTGCTGGACGCAGGCGCCAACATCGAGTGCAAACCCCTCCACCTGGTCCACTACGCGGTCATGGGCAGCGTTTACGCCCGCGAGGTGCTGGGCCGCAAGAGTCCGCGCGTGGGCTTGATGAGCATCGGCCGGGAAGCCAGCAAAGGCAACGAGCTGACCCTGGAGTCGTTCCGATTGCTCAAACAGACGGACCTGAATTTCGTGGGGAACATCGAGGGCCACGACCTCTTCGAGAACCACGTGGACGTGGTGGTGTGCGATGGGTTCGTGGGGAACGTGATTCTGAAGACCTGTGAGAGCCTGGCCCTGGCGATGTTCGGCATGTTGCGGCGGGAAATGAAACGCAGTCTCAGGCGCAAACTGGGCGCGCTGCTGGCTTACAATGCGTTTCGGGACCTGCGGCGGCGCCTGGATCCGGAGGGTTACGGCGGCGCGCCTCTGCTGGGGTTCAACGGCACGGTCATGAAAGCCCACGGGGCGTCGCGCGAACGCGCCGTGGCCAGCGCGCTGCGCATCGCCACCGAAACCGTCCAACACCGCGTCCATCAGGTCATTGCCCGCGAGATTGCCCGGGTCAACGAACGGCTGGCCAGCGTGACCGGTTTGATCCCGGCGGCGGCCCCGGCATGAGCCTGCCACCACCGCGCCCGTTCAAGAACCCGCGGGCTCGCTACAACTTCGTCGGGCGCACCTGCTCCATCACCGGCGTGGGGTCCTACCTCCCGGCCCGCGTGCTCACCAACGCGGATTTGGAGAAGATGGTCAACACCACCGACGCATGGATCAGCAGCCGCACCGGCATCCGCGAGCGGCGGCTGGCCGCGCCGCATGAATACACGTCGGATCTCGCGGCGCAGGCCGCTCGCCACGCCTTGCAGCAGGCTGGCGTGGCCGCCGAACAGGTGGACCTGCTGATCGTAGCCACCATCACGCCGGACATGGTCTTCCCGTCCACCGCCTGCCTGGTTCAGGCCAAACTTGGGGCCTTGCGGGCAGCCGCGTTTGACCTCGAAGCCGCCTGCTCCGGTTTCGTCTATGGCCTGGAGATTGCCCAACAGTTCATTATGTCTCGGACCTACGACACCGTTCTGGTCGTCGGTGCCGAGAAAATGTCGGCCATCCTGGACTGGCAGGACCGGAATACGTGCGTGCTGTTTGGCGACGGGGCCGGGGCCGCGGTGCTGCAGAACCGCCCGCACTCGCACGGCCTGCTCACGGCTGTGATGGGCGCCGACGGCCGCAAGGCCAATCTGCTCTCGATGCCCGGTGGGGGCAGCCGCTGCCCGGCCAGTGCGCAGTCGGTGGCCGCCCGCCTGCATTTCCTCCGCATGGACGGGCCGGAAACTTACAAGAACGCGGTCATCGCCATGCATCAGGCCGCGGTCGAGGCCCTGCGCCGCTGCGAACTGAGCGTGGCCCAAATCAAGTGCATCATCCCGCACCAGGCCAACCGACGCATCATTGACGCCGTGGCCGAGCGCTTGGGCGCCAAGCCGGAGCAGATGTTCGTCAACGTCCACAAATACGGCAACACCTCCGCCGCATCGGTGGGCATCGCCCTGGACGAGGCCGTGCGCAGCGGCCGCATTCGACGGGGCGACCTGGTGATGCTATTGGTCTTTGGGGCCGGGTTGACGTGGGGCGCGGCAATCATCGAGTGGTGACCCCTGCCCTGCGGCGCGCCGCCCCGTCCGAGACCAACACCGCCGCCCACGGCCAAACCACGACGGACACCCCGGCAACTCCGACCGGCCGCTGCAGTCGCGTCGCCCGAATTCTACGGCCGGGCGGTGAGCGCCAGCACCGCCAGGCTCATGGCCCGCACCCCGGTCTTGAGCGTCGGCTCGGCGGCGGGCGCAAACCGGGGCGAGTGAAGCCCGGGCAACGATGAGCCGTCCCGCCGACTCGCCTCCCAGGCTTCCGGACCGACCGCGCCCAGGCTGAACATGCAGATCGGGATTCTCTCGGGCGTCCGCCCGTATTCACCGAAATCCTCGCCGCCCATGCTGGGTTTGCGCAGCAGCACGTGGGTCTCGCCGAAGACGCCCTTGAACACCTCCGCCAGCCGTTGCGTCAGCGCCGGGTCGTTATACACGGCCGGGGTGTAGTCCGACGCGATCTGCACCAATGGCAAGCGGTCCTCCGGGACGCCGGCCGCCTCGGCCTGGCCGCGCGCAATGCGCGGAATGGCCGCCAGCACCTGACGCCGCACTTCCTCGGCGTAGGTCCGCACCGTTAACTGCAGCTTGACCTCGTCCGGGATGATGTTGTGCTTCGTCCCGCCGTGGATGGAGCCGACGGTCACCACGGCCGACTCCGTCGGGTCAACCTCACGACTGACGATGGTCTGGAGCGCCAGAACAATTTGGGCCGTCAGCACGACCGGGTCTTTGGTTTTGTCCGGGTGCGCCCCGTGCCCACCCAGCCCCCGCACGGTGATGTCCACGGTGTCCACGTTGGCCGCCGAGAAACCGGGTGTGTAGCCCAACACCCCCGCGGGCAGATCAGCGCTCACGTGCAGGGCCAGGCCGTAATCCGGCCGCGGAAACCGGCGGAACAGGCCATCCGCCAGCACCCGCTTGGCGCCGTCACCCACTTCCTCGGCCGGTTGGCCCAGCAACACAACCGTGCCGCGCCAGCGGTCTTTGAGCGCCACCAGCACCCGGGCGGTGCCCACCAGACAAGCCATGTGCATGTCGTGGCCACAGGCGTGCATAACCGGCACGAGGTTGCCGGCCTGGTCCCGCGCGGTCACGGTGCTGGCGTACGAAAGGCCGGTCTGCTCTTTCACCGGCAGAGCGTCCATGTCGGCCCGCACCAGCACGGTCGGACCGGGGCCGTTGGTCAGCAGGGCCACGACACCCAAGTCGCCCACCCGGGGTGTCACAGCACAGCCGGATTGCCGCAACTCCTCCGCCAGCCGGGCGGCTGTTTGTGTCTCGGCCAGCGACAGTTCCGGGTGCTCATGCCAGTGCTTGTAAAGTTGGAGCAGGTCCGGGCAGAGCCGGTCCACATGCGACGTGACGGCTGCGACAACAGCCGCTTCTTGTGCGCCGGATGGATTGAGGAGGGCGACGCTGACAGCCAGAAACAGCAAGCGGAGCTTCATGCGCGGCATCATGGCCGCTGGAAGCGCAGCCCGCAATCTCACACTCCGAGCCGCCCTCCGCCTGCTGCGCCCCGGCGAACCGTTCCGCTTGAAGGGGCGCGGCCGGCCACCCGTGCCGGGTGGCAGTTGTGGCAGACGCACCCGGGCGCGGCGGCGCAGAGGCCGCTCACGCCGACCGTAGCTCCCAACCGGGCCGGTAATCGCGCGTCAGCAGCGGGTTGGCCTCGGCGACGTTGGTCACGCGGCCGGCAGCGGCGTCGAACAGCAACCGCCGCCCCCCCAGCCGCAGCGAGACCGCGCCGAGGTTGAAGGCGTCCGAAATCGGCCCCGCCAGCAGGAAATCGCCGCAGGTGGGCGGGCCGCCTTTGAAGGCCGCAATCCAAGATGCGGCACGGCGAGCGCGTTCAGTCGTCCGCGGGGTATCCGCCGCTGGCCGGGCGTCGGTAGCGGCGCGGTCGCCCGACAGCAACCTGGGGTTCTCGCCGCGAAAGCCCGCCAGGATGCGGCCCTTGTCGCCCACAAACAGCATGCCTTCCGGCTCGAGTTCCTTTTGCTCGGCTTCCAGTTCCTCCGGCGTAGGCGGCTTCATCGAGCCGTCGTACCAGAACAGGTCCAGTGCCGGGCGATTGCCCTTGGGGGCGAAGCGGAAGCGAATGGTGCAGGCCGCCGGGAACGAGTAATCGTTGTGCACCCGCACGGCCACCTGGCCGTTGAGCGCGCAGACGTGGCTGGGGCGGGACTCGACGCACACGGGCGACTCCAGGTCGAACAACTGAAACACGGGCCAGAGGCTGTAGTGGCCCATGTCGGCCAGCGCACCGCCGCCGAACTCGTACCAGCCGCGGAACACCGCGTGCGTGTAGTGTGGGTGGTAGGGACGATCCTGGGACGGCCCCAGCCACAACGGCCAGTCGAATCCCGGCGGGACAGGCGGCCGGTCCGTGGGCAGCGTGGGGTATTGCGGCCAGACCGGGCGGTTGGACCAGTTGTGAATCTCGCGCAGCCTGCCAATGGCACCCGCATCAATCCAGGCCTTGATGCGCCGGATTTCCGCCCCCTCGCTGGCGGGGGCGAAGTGCGTGGCCACGCCGGTCTGCCGGGCGGTTTCGATGACCAGCCGCGCCTCGCGCAGCCGGTTGGCGAGCGGCTTGTGCATCAAGACGCGCCTGCCTTTGCGCAGGGCGGCGATGGCGATCGTGGCGTGCAAATGGTCCGGGGTCATCACCCAGACGGCGTCCAGGTCGCGTTCCCGTTCCAGCAACTCGCGGAAATCGGCGTACACCGCACAGCCGCGGAATTGCGTCGCCCCGCGCTGACGGGCGTAAACCGTCTCGATGACCTCGCGGGCGACCTCGCGCCCACCGGGGATGCCGGGCCGGCCGCGCCGCCAATCGGGCTTGCCCATGGCCGCCGCCAGCGCCGCGCGCAACCCGTCGGGCGACCAGTCCACATAGTCCTGGCTGTCCTTGACCGGGTCACAGACCGCCACGATCTGGATTTCCGGGCGGTTGAGCATGTCCGGCATTTCGCGCAGCGCCTGAGTGCCGCAACCGATGCATGCCAGGGTGATCTTGTCGCCGGGCGGGACGCTCCCGGGGCCGCCCAGGACATGCCGGGGCACGATGGAAAGTGTTCCTGCGGCCGCCGCGCTGCCGGCGGCCAGGAAGGTCCGACGCGAGATGCCGCGCGGCCGGCGCGGCGGTGCTGGAGGTTGGCTTTGCATGGTAGGAGTGTTTTTTCGAGGTTCGGGCTGTAAGACTCGGCCCAGGCCGCGGGGGCGCTCGGGTCACCGATCCAGTTCACGCAGGAAAATGTTCTTGAACTGCAACAGGCTGGGCGGGCCTGTCCAGACCCCGTTGCGTTGGCCGCCGTGGTGTTGCAGGGCGATGCGCCCACGCGGTGGCAGGTCGGGAATGGTGGCGGCGGGCAGGACCGTGCGGCCGTTGAGCACCACGGTGACCGTGTTGCCGCGGACGGTGATCTCGAACCGATTCCACCGGCCGACCGGCTCGTCGGCCTGGGTCCGCGGCGTCACGGCGGCGCGCAGTTCCGGGCTGGTCTTGGGGTCGGTGCGGATGCCGTACATTTCGCCCGAGCCGATGGGCCAGCACCAGATGTTGACCTGGTAGCGGCCACTGCCGCGCAGAAAGATGCCCGAGTCCGAGTCCGGCAGCGCCAGGCGCAGCGGCTGTCCCCGGCTGTCCCGAGCGTGTGTGCCATCGGGCAGGATGTAGAACACGTTCGAGTTGATGTAGGGCGTGGCTTTGATCCGCCAGTCCACCTGTAGGATAAAGTCGCCGAACTCCCGCTCCGTCCACAGGTTCTTGTCGCCCGACGCCTCGCTCAGCGCGTCGTAGTCAATGACCCCGTCCACGACCCGCCAGTGACCGTTGTCCCCGGCCGGCACGGTCCACCCAGTGAAGTCGCGTCCGTTGAACAGGGCTACAAACCCGGGCGGCGGGACGTTGTCGGCGGCGACGGCGATGGGCGCGGCCAGCAGGAGGGCGGAGAGGGCTGGCGGGACGGTTTTCAGGACTCGCAGTGTGGTTCGCATAGGTCGTGATGGGTGCGCGGATTACCGCCGCGCCTCCGGAGCTTCCGAAACGTGGGCGGCGGGCGTCTCGGCATCCGGCCGCATGTTAGCCAAACACCCGGGGCAGGCAATGGCGAACGCGCACCCCCACACGCCCGCGCATTGACTCGAAAAGATTGATGCCGAAGGGGGGATGGATCTGCTGGACAACGCCAGTTGATTCAAAACCAGGTGGGATCGGGCCAGGAGCAACCCATTGCGCCAGACCAACCTTGGGCAAGTCCTCTGCCGGCTGCCCCGGTGTGCCCCCCGCGCCGGTCGCCAGCACACGGCCCAACGGGTCAACGAAGTGGCTGCCCGGTTCGGTTGCCTTGGCAAGGCCGCGCTGCGCGCGTCGCGGCTTGACTTGCTGCGCGGCCTTTGGGGCAAGATGTGGGCGCGCCACCGCCGTGGGGCGGTGGCCGAATCCCTGGCGACGTGAACCCAAGCACGGACGAAATCCTGGCCTCGGTGCTGTTTGGCATCGCGGTGCTGCACACTTTTTTGGTGAGGCGGTTTGCCCACTGGGCGCACCACAGCCCGGCGGGGTCGCTGAGGCAACACGCCCTGCACTTCCTGGCGGAGACCGAGGTTGTGCTGGGCTTGTGGGCGGCGGCGCTGTTCGTGGGGCTGGCGGCGCTGCACGGGTCGTTCGAAGCCGCGGTGGCGTACATTGACCGCCTGAATTTCAACGAGCCGAAGTTTGTGTTCGTCATCATGGTGGTTGCGGCCACGCGGCCGGTGGTGAAACTGGCCGAGACATTGGTGTGCGCTGTGGCGCGCCTGCTGCCGGTGCGGGAGGGTCTGGCGTTCTACATGGCCGCGCTCATCCTTGGCCCGTTGCTGGGCTCGTTCATCACCGAACCGGCTACGATGACGCTGCTGGCGATGATTCTGAAGCGGCGGTATTTCGACCAGGGCATTTCCCGACCGCTGGCTTACGCGACGCTGGGGTTGCTATTTGTGAACGTCTCCATCGGCGGCACGCTCACCCATTTTGCCGCGCCTCCGGTGTTGATGGTCAGCGGCAAGTGGGGCTGGGGAACGCTGTTCATGCTGGCTCATTTCGGCTGGCGCGCCGCCGCGGCCTGCGCGGTTTCCACATTGACCTTCGCCCTGCTGTTTCGCAAGGAACTGGCCAGCCTGCCGCCGGTGCGCGACGAGGCCACCTCAGTGCCGGTCTGGCTCACCGTGATTCACCTGCTGACGCTGGGGCTGGTAGTCGCCTTCTCCCATCACCCAGACGTGTTTTTCGGGGTGTTCGTGTTGTTTCTGGGGGTGGTGACCGCGACGCAGAAGCATCAGAGCGCGCTCAAGTTGCGCGAAGGCCTGTTGGTGGGTTTCTTCCTGGCCGGCCTGGTGACGCTGGGAACGCTGCAGGCCTACTGGCTGAGGCCGCTGCTGCAAAGCCTCGACGGGGCTGCTCTCTACTACGGCACGACGGCGCTGACGGCCGTGACCGACAACGCCGCGCTCACGTATCTTGGCTCGTTGGTCGAGGGACTCTCCGACGAACTGAAATATGCCCTGGTGTCCGGCGCGGTCACGGGCGGGGGACTGACGGTTATCGCCAACGCGCCCAATCCGGCCGGGGTCGGCATTCTGCGCAACGCGCGGGTGTTTGGCGGCGAGGGGATCAGCCCCCTGGGTTTGTTTGTCGGGGCGTTGTGGCCCACCGCGATGGCGGTGCTTTTCTTTTGGGGGCTGCGCTAGGCCCGAGGCGCTGCGCCGAACGGCCCTCCTGCAGAGCCGGCGCACCTGCCGGACTCGACCCGGTGGGCGGCCGGGTTACCCCTGCCGGCTTTCCAAACCACTCGACACCCGGTTGCGTGTCTCGGCAGTGTTCGGCGGCTCCGGCTTCCTTCACAGGCCGCCGGGTGGCGGAACGCCCTTGCCGTCGGGCTGGCGCTTTCCCTTGACGGGCCTGCAGGGGACTGCCCTCACGTGGGCAGGTCCTACCGGGCGCCCTCAAAAAAAGACGGCCCGCTGCTGAGCAGCGGGCCGTAACGATTCAAGGCACGACGGACAAGGCGCTCACGCCGTCGGAACGCTGGGCGGTTCCTTGAAGATGTCGTGCACGCTCGGCATCGGGGGTTTGAGTGTGCGGAAGGCGCCCCAACTCAACTTGGACGCGTCGCTGTAAAGCAGGTCCGGACCGTACTGCCACTTGGAATTGAGGATCTGCTCCCATTCCACCGCCGCGCCACTGTAGGCGGCCTCACGGCCCATGATAGCGGTGAGCGTGCTGTCGGTGACGTTCTTGGTTTCGTTCAACTGCGTGTTGTTGATGATCGCGTTGATGAGGTTCACATGCTCATTGACGTAGCCGTTGTCGTTCTGGATGCCCGTAGGCCGCCAGGCTTGGCCCCCCTTGGGTTTGATGACATTGCGGCCATCGTACAGGTCCGCCATGCCGGTGGCGCCGTGGACGTGCTCGCTCACCGAGGCCCAGGCGCGCTTGATTTGGCCGCAGTAGCTGAACATTCGCACGCCATTCGCATACTCGAACTCCACGTCGAAGTTATCCCAAATCTCGCCCGGTTTATCGCCCAATTGCTGCCGCGAGCCTTGCCCCCAGCATTTGATCGGGTGCTGGTTGCCCATGATCCAGTTACAGATGTCAATGTTGTGAACGTGCTGCTCGCAAATGTGGTCGCCGCAGAGCCAGATGTAGTGGTACCAATTGCGAATCTGCTTCTCCAAGTCGCTTTCGCCCCGGACACCCCGGTGCCAAATCGGGCCGCCGTTCACCCAGTAGGCGCGCAGGGCGATCACGTCGCCAATCGCGCCGTCCTGAATGCGTTTGACAGTCTCAATGTAGCTGGGCCGGTGGCGACGCTGCGTGCCGGCGGCGACCTTCAGCCCCTTCTTGTCGGCCTCCTGCCCGGCGGCATACATGATCCGGCAGCCGGGGCCGTCCACTGCCACCGGCTTCTCCATGAAGACATGCTTTCCAGCCGCCACACAGGCCTTGAAATGCGGCGCACGAAAACCGGGCGGCGCGGCCAAAATGGCGTAGTTCACGCCCGGCACGTCCAGCGCCTTGAGATAGGCGTCAAAGCCGCTGAAGCACCGCTCTTCTGGCACGCCGAAGTTGTCTTTGCCCCGCTTGGCCTGCTCCGGGAAAATGTCCGCCACAGCCACGATCTTGCCCTGGACGCCGGTCGCCTTGGCGGCTTGAAGGAAGTCGTTTCCGGCGCCGCCGCCCCGGCCACCGATGCCGATGATGACGGCGTTGATGGGCGGTTTGGCTTGGGCGCGAACAACCGCCGGGAAATGGACCGCTGTGGCTGCGGTGGCCGCAGCCAGCGAGGAAGTCTTGATAAACTGGCGGCGCGAGACCGCCGCATTGGAGGGAGTGTCTTGTATGTGCTGTTTCATGATCAATGCGATTCTGTTATGACACCTTGCCGGTGTCGCGCCAGTTAGAGACCAAACCACGGGGCGGCGCAATGAAAAAGTTGCGCGGACAAAGGGCTTCGGCGCATTGCCGCCGCTTGGACAGGTTGGTTGGGCGGCTGTGCGGAAAGAGCACGTGCCAGCGTCTGTTGCGCCAGAAGGTGTCCAGACCCGGCAGCAGGGCTTCGCCCCCGGCCGGACTCCAGAACGGGCCGGTGCGCATGAACCGGCACGGACACTGTCCGCAGGCCGTCTCCACCGCCCCGCAGCCCAGCGGCTTTTTCCGCCGTGGCGCGCTCCGATGGCCCATCTGCAGCTCGTGCTCGTGGGTTTCGGCCACTTCCCGGGCCACGGTTTCCCAAACGGGGTTGGCCTTGTCCAGCTCCCCCAGCAACCCCTCCAACTGCCGAGTGCCCTTCACCGCCGCCTCCGCCTGCTCAGAAACTGAAATGCGCCCCAGTTTATCGCCGCCTCACCTTGCCAGCCACGCCTGGGTTGTGCTACAAGCTGGATGGCGGCCGGTGCGCCGGCCGGGCAATTGTCAAGCCCATGAATGTTCGAGTGCTCCAACCCCGTTCCCAACCATGAACGCGTCGGACTCCCCGCTTTGCTTCCTGACGGTCCTGCTGAGCCTGGTGCTGCTGCTGAGCGTCAACGGATGCGGCCGCGACACCTCCACCCCCTCGTCCCTGTCCATGCCTCCAGACAACTCGTCCAAGCCGGCGCCACCTGGTCCCGACGCTTCCCCCCCACCCCATCGCGTGCGCGAGCCAGCCGTAGCCGGGTTGTTCTACCCGGCCGACCCCAAGGCTCTGGGCGCGATGCTGGACAAGTTGTTGGCCGCCGCACCGCAGCACGATTTGCCAACCATTCGCGCCCTCGTCTGCCCGCACGCCGGCTACGAGTACTCCGGTCCCATTGCCGCCACCGGCTACAAACAACTGGTGGGCCGCGACATTCGCACCGTGGTGCTGCTTGCCCCGAGCCATTACGCCCTGTTCGACGGCGTGTCCGTGCTGGACGCCGATGCCTATCGCACCCCGCTGGGGCTGGTGCGGATTTCTGCGGCGTCGGCGGAACTGGCCAAGACCAGACCGTTCCGGCTGGAACCCCGTGGCGGCGTGCGGCGTCCGTCCTGGACGTGGCAGGCCTCGAAACAAGCCGGCTCGCCCGATGCGGACACGCCGGAGACCTGGGAACATTCCGGCGAGGTCCAAGTGCCTTTTCTGCAGAAGACGTTGCGAGAATTTAGCCTGGTGTCGCTGGTTTTCGGGCAGGTGGACCCGGAGGCGGTGGCCCGCGCGTTGGGGGCACGACTGGACAACCAGACCCTGCTGGTGGCCAGTTCCGACCTGAGCCACTACCACCCGTACGAGACGGCGCGGAAGCTTGACCAGGGCTGCGTGCAGGCGATTTGCGATCTGGATGTGAACCGGTTGAAGGAAGCCGAGGCCTGCGGGCTGGCGCCGATTCTCACGGTGGTTCACCTTGCCCGACAACGGGGCTGGCAAGCCAGATTGCTGGACTACCGCAACAGCGGCGACACCGCCGGTGACCGACGCGGTGTGGTCGGCTACGCGGCCATTGCGTTTGTCGAGCCGGCCAAGACCGGCCAGACCGAGCCGACCGGCCAGTTCAATGCCGCCGAACGCCGCCAGTTGCTTGCCCTGGCCCGGCGTGCCCTCGAAGAAAGTGTCCGCACCGGGCGGCTGCCCGAACCCGAGCTGAAGGACATGCCGCCCTCGTTTCAACGGCCCGGGGCGTGTTTCGTGACGTTGACCAAGCGGGGCGAATTGCGCGGCTGCATCGGCAACCTTGCCCCCCGCCAGCCTCTTTATCAGGCCGTGATGGACAACGCCCGCGCTGCGGCCCTGAACGATTACCGTTTCGACCGGGTGCAGCCCTCGGAGCTGCCGGAGCTGAAGATCGAGGTCAGCGTGCTGACCGAGCCGAAACCCCTGGCGTTCAGCTCGCCGGAGGATTTGCTGGCCAAGCTGCGCCCGCATACCGACGGGGTGATTCTGAGGATGGGGCTCCGCAGCGCCACATTCCTGCCCCAGGTCTGGGAGAAAATCCCCGACAAGGTGACATTCTTGAACCACCTGGCGCAAAAAGCGGGCTGCCCGCCCGACGCCTGGCGCGCGCCGGGCACGCAGGTCGAGACCTACCAGGTCGAAGCGTTCGAGGAGACCAAGACGCAGTAACCCTGCGCTGGTCCACAGCCGTTCCGCAGACCGTTCGTGAACCAAACGCCAGCCACCTGCCGCGGGGACTCGAAACGCCGCCCGGAGACGCCCCCCGTGGCGGGGCTGGTGCTGCTGAGCGTGGGCAGTCTAGGACTGTCGTGCGTCGCCACGCAGCTTGTGCTGATGCGGGAGATGCTCGGCGTGTTCGCGGGCAACGAGCTGGTGCTGGGGGTTGTGCTGGGCAACTGGCTGTTGCTCATGGGCACCGGCGCGTGGCTGGGCCGCTGGCCCGGGCGTGGACGTGACCGGCTTGGCATCTTGGTCCGGGCACAACTCGCCGTGGCGCTGCTGCCGCTGCTCCAACTGCTCGCCGTGAGGGTCTTGCCCGTTTACGTGTTCCCGCGTGGCGCGACGGTGGGCCTGCAGGCCACCCTGCTTGGCAGCTTGGTGATACTGCTGCCCTACTGCCTGCTGGCCGGCGCGACGCTGACGGTCGCCTGCGCGCTCTTGGCGGAGGACACAGACCAGGCGACAGGCGCGGGGCGGGTCTATGTGGCCGACAGCCTCGGCAGCATCGTCGGAGGGGCGGCTATCAGCTTGGTGCTGATCTGGGCGTTGGACAGTTTCGCGCTGCTGACGGCGGTTGCCGTCCTGGCTCTGGGCCCGTGCGCGGCGCTGGCTTGGCGCGCCGGCCGAAGCGCGCCGCTGGTGGCCGCCCTTGCCCTAAGCCTGGGGCTTCCGCTCGCTGTGGTTATCCTGAAACCGGACCACAGGCTCACCCGGTTGCAGTATCCCGGCCAGGAAGTCCTGTTCTGCGGTAATTCTCCTTACGGCCGGCTGGTGGTGACGCGGGCCGCCGGGCAGCTCACGTTTTTCCAGAACGGCGTGCCGAGCCTGACCAGCCACAGCGTCGAGAGGGTTGAGGAGGCGGTGCACTACGCCATGGCGCAACGGCCTGAGGCAGAGCAGGTCTTGCTGATCGGCGGCGGCGTGGCGGGCACGGCCAAAGAGCTGCTGAAGTATCCAAGCCGCGTTACCTACGCGGAGCTGGACCCGTTGTTCCTTGCCGTTGGCAGACGGCTCTTGCCGGAGCATCTCGATGACCGGCGCGTGCAGGTGGTCAACACCGACGGCCGGCGGTTCGTTCAGACCACTACCGGGCGGTTCGACGTGGTCATCCTGGACCTGCCCGATCCGCTGACGGCGCAGCTCAACCGGTTCTACACGGCGGAGTTTTTCGCCGAGGCAAAGCGGATTCAGTCCGCAAACGGCGTCCTGGCCGCCGGACTGGGGCGTTACGAGAACTTCATCAGCCCGGAGCTTGCCAGCCTGCTGGCCACGACGCATCACACGCTCCGGTCGGTGTTTACCAACGTGACGATGCTGCCCGGCGGGCGGGTGTTCTTCCTGGCTTCAGACGGCGACTTGCATCCGGACATCGCGGCGCGCTTGGAACGGGCAGGCATCCCGACCCGTTTTGTGAACCGACACTACTTGCAGGGCATGATGACCTCCGACCGGCGGGCCGCGGTGGAACGCGCCGTGAGCGTGGAGACGCCGGTGAACCGCGACTTCAACCCGGTGCTCTATTTCCAGTGCGTGCAGCACTGGGCCAGCCAGTTCCCAACCCCGCCAGGCCTGTTGGGGATCGCGTTGGGCGTGGCGCTGCTGGTCTTTGTGTGCAGGTTACGCGGCGGGCCGGCGGCCGTGTTCGCCGGCGGTTTCGCTGCGTCGTCGCTCGAGGTGGTGCTGTTGCTGGGCTTCCAAGCGCTGTGCGGCTCGCTGTATTATCAACTGGGCATCTTGGTTACGGTGTTTATGGCGGGACTGGCCGTGGGCGCGGCCTGGGCGAACCGCCGCAAGGCAATCCGGGCCGCCGAGTCTGCGCCGGCGCGGTTGCCCGAGCCGGCAACCGTGTCATCCGGTCAAGACCACGCGTCCCCGCAGCGGATGGCAAAACTGGTGGGGCTGTCCGCGCTCCGAGCACCGAGCGATCGCCACGTGTTGGCGCTACTGGCGCTGGCGGTCGCCGCGTTTGCGGTACTGCTGCCCTTGGCTTTGGGGCTGCTGAGCACATCGCCGCGGCCGGGCGGTTCGTCGGCCGCCGTGCCGGCGGTCATTGCCTGTCTGACTTTCACCCTGGCCGCCTTGGTAGGGGCGGAGTTCCCCGTGGCCAACCGCGCGGTCGGCGCATCGGCCGGAGTCGCCGCCTCGGGGGTTTATGCGGTGGATTTTGTGGGGGCCAGCCTGGGCGCGTTGCTGGCGAGCGCCTGGTTGATTCCAGTACTGGGGATGGCGAGGATGTGTTGGCTGGCCGCCGGACTGAACCTCGTGGCGGCGGCGCTGGTTGTGTTGCCGCGCGGCCGAACCACTGCGGAGGGAGTGCGGTAGCACGCCGCGGGTTGCCGTTCGTGTTGCTGGAAGTGGAAGTTCGACCGCGCGGCTGCCATGCTCGGGAAAACGATGAAGAACTTCGACTTGGTTTGTCTGAAAGTCGTTCGCTGGAGCAGTTGGCCGCTGCTGGCGCTGGTGGCGGCGTTTTTCCTGACCGGCTACGGGATCAGCGGGCGCTACGGGCTGGATACGCTGATGCGCGAGCAAACGGCCCTGGCGCTGCACAAATTCCTGCATCTGCCGCTGTTGGTGGCGACACTGGCACATTCGCTGCCCGCGGTCTATCTTGCGCTGGTGCGCTGGGGTTGGATTCGACGGCGACCGTGACAACGGAAACGCGCGATTTGAGAATGCAGCCAGCCACAAAGTCCGAGGCTCGAAAGGCGACGGGCGGCGCCCCGGCCCGGCGGGGTATCCCACGCCGCGCGGCGTTGGCATTGGGCGCGGCCGGGCTTTGCGGCGCGGGCTGGCTGCTGCCACAGTGGCTCAAGAAGATTTACGAGGCGGAAACCCCGTCAGACATCTTCAAGGGTGACGCGCCGAAGGGCGAGCTTTGGGAGCTGTGGCAACAGCGCGGCTGGATCAAGGAGGCCTCCAACTACCTCAAGCTCGACGGCGCGACGCAGTGCAAGGTCTGCCCCAACAACTGCCTGCTCCAGCCGGGCGATCGCAGTCATTGCCGCAACAAGGTCAACGTCCACGGCACGCTCTACACCCTGGCCTATGCCAACCCGTGCACATTTCACGTGGACCCGGTCGAGAAAAAACCGCTCTTCCATTTCCTGCCGGGCAGCTCCACGTTCTCGCTGGCCACCGCCGGCTGCGTCTTCCGCTGCCTCAACTGCCAGAACTGGGAGATTTCGCAAAAGAAACCCGAAGAAACCAAGGACCCGCACGGGCCGGAGTTGCGGCTCAAAGCGCCCCTGCCGCAGCGGCTGAGTCTGTCGGACATCCGGCGGTTGAGCCTGTTCCCGGAGGACCTGCCCGCCGTGGCACGGGCGCTGGGCTGTCCCTCGGTTTCCTACACGTATTCCGAGCCGACCGCCTACTACGAATACGCGCTTGATTCATCCCGGGCCGTGCGCGCCCAGGGCTTGAAGAACATCCTCGTCACCTGCGGCAGCATCGAGCCGCGCCCGCTGGCCGAGTTGCTCCGACATGTGGACGCCGCCCACGTGGACTTGAAGGGGTTCAACGACGACGTCTATCGCAAGCTGAACTCCGGCAAACTCCAGCCTGTTCTGGACACGCTCAAGCTCTACAAAAGCACCGGCGTCTGGTTCGAGATCATCAACCTGGTCGTGCCCACTTACACCGACGATCTGCCGACCATCCGCCGCATGTGCGACTGGATCGCTGCCGAGCTGGGGCCGGACACGCCGCTGCATTTTTCCCGCTTTCATCCGCAGCACAAGCTCACGCACCTCTGGCCCACGCCGGTGGAAACGCTGCTGCAGGCGCGCGAGGCGGCCCGGGCCGCCGGCCTGCGCTACGTCTATCTGGGCAACGTGCGGGAACCGGCGGACGCCGGCACGACGTTTTGTCCCGGCTGCCGCCGGCCCGTGATCGAGCGCGACATCTTCGCAGTGACCAGCATGCACCTGGCCGACGGCAAATGCCGGTATTGCCAAACGGCCATCGCCGGGGTGTGGGCAGCCTGAGAGGCCCGACATCGCGCCGGTGCGCGCTTACCCGAGATTCACCGGGTCCACGTCCACCACCAGCGTCACGTCCTCGGGCAGGCCCAGGTTGGGCAGCAATGCCCCCAGCCGACGGCTCAGCGCGGCCATGCGCCCCGTGCGCAGCATGATCTGGTAGCGGTAGAAGCTCTCCGCCCGCAGCAACGGCGCCGGAGCCGGCCCGGCCACGATCAAGTCCGGAAACGCGGCATCGGCGGCAGAGCCGGACGGCGACTTCAGCCCGGGCGCGTCCGCCGTTTCGCCCTTGCCCCGTGTTCCCGTTTCCTGCGCGCGCCCCAGCGCCTTTTCCAGCTCGCGTTTCAGGTGCTCGGCCGAGAACTTCACCTTGTCCTCGTTGCGCCCCTTGAGAGTCAGCAGCGCCACGCGGCTGAAGGGCGGATAGCGGAGTTGCTGGCGGAACTCGATCTCCTGCTCGTAAAAGCCCGCGTAGTCGTGCCGACGCGCGTACTGGATGGCCGGGTGAAACGGCGTGAACGATTGCACGAACACCTCGCCCTCGACGTCGCCCCGACCGGCGCGCCCGGCCACCTGGGTGAGCAGTTGAAAGGTGCGCTCGGCGGCGCGGAAATCGGGCTGGTGCAGCGCCATGTCGGCGTGAATGATCCCCACCAGCGTCACGTTCGGGAAATGCAGGCCCTTGGCGATCATTTGCGTGCCGACCAGGATGTCAATCTTGCCCACGCGGAAATCGCCCAGGATGCGGCGGTAATCCTCTTTGCGCTTGAGAATGTCCGAGTCCATGCGCTGCACCCGCGCGTCCGGGAACAGCTTCGCCAGCGTCTCCTCAACCTTCTGCGTGCCCAGGCCGGCGTAGCGGATGGCCGGGTTGCGGCATCGCTCGTTTGGGCAGACGGCGGGCACCGGCGCGACATGGCCGCAGATGTGACAGAGCAGTTTCGGCTCGGGACGATGATACGTGAGCGAGATGCTGCAATTCGGGCATTGCGCCACAAAACCGCAGAGCGGGCATTGGAGCGAGGTCGAGTAGCCGCGGCGGTTCAAGAACAGAATTGTCTGCTCGCCGCGCTCCAGGCGCTGGGCGATGGCCTCCTTGAGCTGCGGCGAGAACACCGGGATGCCCTTGTCGCCGCGCGCCGCCTGGCGCATGTCCACCACGCGCACGTAGGGCATCTTCTGCGCGTCCACGCGCTCGGGCAGTTCCAGCAGGGTGTACTTGCCCTTGCGGGCGTTGTGGTAGCTCTCCAGCGACGGCGTGGCCGAGCCGAGCACCACCACCGCCCCTTCCATCTGGCCGCGCACGATGGCCACGTCCCGGGCATGATAACGCGGCGCTTCCTCTTGCTTGTAGGTATGCTCGTGCTCCTCGTCCACGATGATCAGCCCCAGCGGCTCAACCGGCGCAAAGATGGCCGAGCGCGCGCCAATGACGATCCGGGCGCGGCCCTGGCGAATCTTGTGCCATTCGTCATGCCGCTCGCCGGCCGACAGGTGCGAGTGCAATACGGCCACGAGCGTCCGGTGCGGGCCGGCGCTGAACCGCGCCTTGAATCGCTCGACGGTTTGGGGTGTGAGCGAAATCTCCGGCACCAGCACGATGGCGCCCCGGCCCTGCGCCAGCGCGTGGGCGATGGCCTGCAAGTAAATCTCCGTCTTGCCGCTGCCCGTGACGCCGTGGAGGAGGAACACGCGACTGGCGGGCCGTCGGGTGGATGCGGCGGCTTGATCTTCCGGCAGGATGCCAGAGGCACGCTCACCAGCGTGCTGTCGGCTTCCAGCCGACAGGGCCGTTTCGTCCCCCTGCCGTTGGCCAACACCGCCGCCGCCTGGAGACGAGGCTTGATCTTCCGGCAGGATGCCAGAGGCACGCACGGGGCTGCCTCCAGCCATCGCTCGTGTGATGGCCGCCAGCGCCGCGGCCTGCGCGGCGTTCAACGCCAGCGGCTGCGTGGGCAGAATGTGCTCGCGGGCGTAAGGATCGCGCTCGGAAATCCGCGGGGCGATTTCGATCAGCCCCTTGTCCTCCAGCCGCCGGACCGTGGCGGTGGTGGTCTCGGCCAGTTCGAGTAACTCGGCCAGGGGCAGCTCACGGCGCTCCTCGATGATGTTCCAAATCTCGCGCTGGCGCTTGGGCAGATTCGGCAGGTCGCCCCTGACCGGCAGTGCGCGCACAAACAACCGCTCGCGCCAGCCAGCTTCCGTGCGGCGGACGGCTTCGGGCAACACGCTCTTCAGAGCCGTCTCGGGTGCGCAACAGTAGTAGTCGGCAATCCAGCGGGCCAGCCGCAGCACGCGCGGCGTGACCAGGCCCATCGTGCTCACGACCCGGAGAACGGGTTTGAGACGCGTATGCGCCGATTCTTCGGCCAGGGCGGTTACAACGCCCAACACTTTGCGCGGGCCGAACGGCACCTCCACACGCGTGCCCACGTCCACCTGCGCCGCCAGCTCGGGCGGGATGACGTAATCGAACTCCTTGCGGAGCGCGATCTCAAGGCTGACGCGAGCAATCACGCGGCGGAGTCTAAACTCCCATGCGCGGGCTGCAAACCCCGGAAGCGCTGCGATGAGACACAAGGAAGCCCCACGCCCCCAGCGAGCGGGAATCCTGACCGGACACATCAGCCGCCCGGCCCAAGGCGGCTGTCTTGTTTGCAGTTGCCACCACGGCGCGGCACGAATTGTTCCCCCTTGCCGACCGGCCCCGTGGGCAGGCCGTCGCCTTACATCAGCCGCAGTTTCGCACCCGGGGCGCGCCTTGACCCGAACCTGCCACCGCACGACAGACAGCGCGGCCGCCGCGGCGTTTAGCGGGCGGGCAGCAGAAACACTCGATCCACCCAGAGCGCCTTCACGCCGGCGTTGGCGGCCGGCGCGAGAAAGAGGTCGCGCGTCTCGCCCGGCTCGAACGTGCCCAGCAGGTGCGAGCGGTAGGCGTCGCTGGTCTCGCCCACTTTGAAGCGCGCCTCCAGCACCTGCGTCTTCGTGGCGTTGTCATAGACGCCCCCGCCAAACGCCGCCGTGTCCGGCTGGGCGTCGGGGTTCGTCTCGACACGCGCCACAGCGTAGGCCTGCCATTTGCCGGTGGGTGACTTCGGGATCGCTGCGCCCGGGATGCGGAAGGCCCACTCGCGGTGATGACCCGGCATCCAAACCGCGCGGCGGTCCGACGCCCGCATGTCCGGCCGGACCTCCGCCAATTCGCCCGGCGCGGCGAGCCGGGCCATGGTGTCCTGCAAATCCACCGCGCCTCGCAGCCGCAGGCCCTTGAGGTCCGCCGGCGGCGGCGGTTTGGGCAGACGCGGTGGCGGCGGCGGGCCGGCCGGGCCGGGCTTGTCCGGGCCGAGATCGGCCACGAACTTCTCCACCGCCAGGCCGGACTCGCGCAGCGGGTGGACCACGGTCCACGGCTTGCCCGGAATGCCCTTGGCCACGGCGGCAAACTCGTCCGCCACGGCCCGACGCGATTCGGGCAACGGCCAGGCGAGGTTTTGCTCCCAGGCGTCGTAGCGCAACCGCTGCCAGTCGCGCAGAAAGGCCAAGCGCACCGGCAGATGGCCCAAACGCACGCGCGCCAGCAACTCCGGGTCGGCGGCCACCGCGCGTTCGGCTTCCTGCCAGAGCCGCTCGGCTTCGATCAGCACCCGGGCGGCGCGATGGGGCGCGTTGGGCCGGGTGAAGCAACCGAGGTAAAAACCCTTCGACGCTTCGTGCATGAGTTCGAGGTAACGCGCGATGGGTTTGGCCGCCGCTTGGCCGTAGTAGCCGTCGAGAAACTCCCGGATGAGCGCGCGGTCGTCCTGCTGCGGATTCCAGAGCAGTTGGGCCAGCACCCAGGCGCGCAATTCGCCCATCTCGCCGCCGTAACCCTGATACGCGCCCTGCTCGAATACGCCGCGCACGCCGAACTTCTGGAACAGCCGCACGTTCGCGCCCAGCGTGAACCAGTTCGGGTGCGGCAACAGGTAGGCGGCGAAGTCGGTGGTGTAATCCCAGATGTAGAGTCGCCGGCAAATCTTCGACCAGCCCTCCAGGTCGGCGAGGAACGCGGCGTTGGACGGATGGTCCAGCGGCTCGCGAAAGTTGCACTCGATGCTGCAGAGCCGGACGATGACGTTGGGCCGTGGCTTGAGCGTCTTGGGTGGCTTGCGGGTGTACTGGTAGGCGAAGGTGTCCACGGCCACGCGTGGGAACTCCGGCTCGATTTTCTCGGCGATGTAATTGACGAACGCGATCATGCTGCCGGAGGGACTGCCCTCGGCGTCGTCCATCGCCTTGCACTGCTCGCACTGACACTGCCCATGCCAGTCGTTCTGCGTCACGGAAATGATCTGGGCATCCGGCGCCTCGCGCAGCCATTCCTTCACGCGCCCGACCACGAAGTCGCGCAACTCCGGGTTCGAGAGGCAAAGCTGGGCGTGGTCGTGGGTGCGCTTGCCGTTGATGAGGCTGTACCACTCCGGATGGTCCTTGAAATGTTTCTCCGGCGGCACGAGCGGATAAAAGGTGTGGCAGAAACCCTTGTAGGTGACGCAGCCGCCCCACTCGGCGGGGATGCGGCGGCTCTCGCCGTTGGCTCCGTTGCGGACCTTCCAGAGTGGATCGAACCCGGCGAACCAGAACGGCTCGCGATACTCGAACGGCGGCTGACCGCGCAGGTTCAGGCTGGGAATCCGCAGCGTGGCTCGGTGGGGGATGTTGGTGGCCCACGGCGTCCACCAACGCACGCCGCACTGGTCCTGCAAGAAACGGTAAACGGCGTAAAGCGTGCCGCGAGGACGGCCGCCGGCAAGCAGCAGGCAATCGCCCTTCGTGCGGATGACAAACTCCTCGTCGCCAAGCTGGGCGAAATCCACCTCCGGGAACAGCTTCGCGGCGAGCGCGCCCGGGCCGACGAGAATGGCGCTGGCCGGGGCTGCGGTGGCGTTGGTGTGGACCTCGAAGCCCGCCCCGGTAATCTGGTTGAGGTGCCACACCAGCTCGCCAACGGCGTGCTGCTCGGGGGTGGTGGCGCCGGGCTGTTGAATCACGACACAGCGGGGTTTGCCGCCACTGGCCAAAACGAGGCCGGCAGTTGCTGACGGCGTGCACGCTGCGAGGGCGAGGCAAAGCGTGAGGGAGTGGTGCATCATCGTTTTCATGGTTTCCGCGTCGGCGACTCTACCGGATTCGCCAGCAACTACACCTTCGGCAGCTCCCACGGTTTGCGCCGGGGGCGATCCAGCATCGCGTTGGCCTCGTCGTCGCCCACGAATTGCTCCTGCTCGGGCGACCACCTGAGCTTCCGGCCCAGCTTGATGGCGATGTTGGCCAGGTGACAGACCGTTGACACGCGATGGCCGATGTCCACCGGGAAATACGGGTCTTTGCGGCTCTTGACGCACTGCAAAAAGTCGTCGTGCTCGCCCTTCGGATTCGTGTAGAGGTGCAGTTCCTCCGGGCCGATCTTGGACTCGAGGATTTTGGGCCAGCTGGCCTGAACCGGGCCCCGCCAGCCGGTGTTGCCCACCCAGCCTTCGGTGCCGATGAACTTGATGCTGGGGTTACCGGGCTTGCAGGTCATCACCACCCCGTTGGCGTAGCGATAGGTCACGTCGTAATCCTTGACCGTGTTGTAAAGGCCGCCCTCCCAGTACGTGCCCGTGCCTTCGACCTCCACCGGCCCGCTGCGCTCCGTGTCATTCGCCCACTGTGCGGTGTCGAAGAGGTGCGCCCCCCAGTCGCAGATAATGCCGCCCGAGTAATCCCAAATCCACCGGAAGTTAAAATGGACGCGGTCGCGCGTGTAAGGGGCATAGGGCGCCGGTCCCAGCCACATGTCATAATCCAGCTCAGGCGGCACAGGCTGTGGCGTGGGATCACCGGGTCTGTCCGGCTGCTTGGGCAGGATGACCTCGATACGCTGGAGTTTGCCGATGCGCCCGTTCCGCACCAATTCCGCCATCCGATGATACTCGGGCACGGCGCGGTCTTCGGTGCTGGTCTGGAAAACCCGTTTGTGCTTGCGCACAGCTTGGACGAGCAATTTGCCCTCGTTGATGGTCAGCGTGGGTTTCTCGCACTGCACGTCTTTGCCGGCCTGAATGGCCAGCAGGCTGATCAACGTGTGCCAGTGGTCCGGCGTCGAGATCATCACGGCGTCAATGTCTCGGCGCGCCAGTATCTCCCGAAAGTCCTGCGTGGCAAAGCAGTCCTCAGTGCCGTAACGTTCGTCCACTGTCTCCTTCGCACGGATGAGGCGGCGGCGGTCCACGTCGCACACCGCGACGACCCGGGCCTCCGGATGCCGCAGATAGTGCTGAAGATTCCAGTTTACGCCGTGGTCTCCTGTACCGATGAAACCGACCGTGATGCGGTTGCTCGGGGCAACCTGCCCCCCCAGACCCAGCACTGAAGAAGGCACGATTCGCGGGGCCGCCGTTATGGCCAGCGCCGCCGTGGTGCGCTTGAGGAAGTGGCGACGAGACAGGTGAATGGCACGGTTCATGGCAACTGTAGCGACAACCGACGAAGTTGGCGGTGGCGAAGGGTGGGGTCGCCGTCCCCGGGATGGGTTCGCCATTTCGCTTGATCTCTCATCGGTTGCCTCACCGTAAGCAGACGGTCCGCCGGCGTCAACTCGCGTCGCGGCCAGCCGCCCGTCGCCGCCTGTTCAGGGGTGCACCTTCATGGAAACACGTTCTGTCATTACGGCCAGTCAGTGGCTTGCGGCTCGGCCAAACCGCGGTTCCGGCTGGGGCCGCAACCGGGAAGGTTACGCCACAACACGAGGCGGTTCCGTCCGCAACCATCGAAGGGGCGGCACCACCAATCCGTCTACGCCGGTAAGTGATTCGGGAAACGGGAGTGGATGGATCGAGCGGAACATTTCCCGGGGGGTTCTCAACCCCCGGGCGTGCATCCAACCGCTCGCGCCGCTCAACTCGCCGCCTGCAGGCCCCCCAACCCGACCTCGAAACCTCTTCGTGAATCGGCCGTGCGCCCGGGCCGCTTGGCCTACCGCCTTGGCAATTCGCGCTTGGCCTGGCCGTTCGCAAGGGCGCGGCGGAGTAACAGCGCCAGAGGACTGGCGCAGTCCAAAAGCTGGTGCCCAGTTCCAGCCGCCGGCAAGAACTGGCGGTTGGAGGCGCGGTCGGGATTCGGGCAGAAGCAGGCACGGACCACTGGCACACGCGGTCGGCGGCAGACTGAACGGGGCGCGGCAAATGCCAGTTCCGACTGGCCGGCGCGGGTTGGCAGCGCGCGTCCTTTACGGGGCGCACCGGGAGGAACGGCTCGGAGCGAGCAGCCACCGGCACACCACGCCGACAGGCGCGGCTGAAGGACAAAACGAATGGACCTGCCTACGGCTGCACCAAGACGCCTTCAACGATTCGGAAGAAGCGATACAGCGAGGCCAGCGGCGCACACCACGTGGTCAGCACGTCAGTGGCGGTGAGCGTCGGGGAGATGGTGGTCCAAACGCCAGCGTCCAAATCGGCCATGCCCTGCACGTAGTAATGCGCGCCGGGCAACGAGGTCCAAGCCAGGCAGAAGTTCGTGCTGGCGATCCCAACGCTGACAACGACTATTGGCTGGCCGGTCAGGGGCCATTCGGTGGCCTTGACGGCATAACCGGCCGCCGCACCCCCGTTGTTGGCCACCGTGAGGAACCAGTCTCCGGGTGTCAACGGTACGGGCTGAGAATCGTTGTAGATGAGCAGGTACTCGTCGTTCGTCCCGGCATTGGCGCTCAGGTAGTGGTAGCTGGTGAAGTCCGGCGGGGGCCAACCCTTGCGCACCAGCAGGGTCAGGTCCTCGGTAGGCCCATTGATCTCGAACTGTGCCCGCACTGCACCGGGTGTGACCGTGTATCGGTAGAAGTCCAGGCCGCCGGGCGGGGCCACATGCGCGTAGGGCACGCCGTTGGTCAGCGTGATGATGGGGGCCGGGGAGACGTATTCGGCGGCGACGACGGTGTAAACGACCGTCACGATGTCGGCGTTGTACACCCCCAGGTACCAACGTCCGGGCGATAACGGGACCGGCGCGGAGTTGGTCAGCACGACGACTTCCTCGTTGAGGCTGCCACCGTTGAAGCTGCCGTAATCGTAAGCGCCAAGCGTCGGCAGGTCCGGTCCTTTGCGAACAACCAGGTCCACATTGCCCGTCAGGTTCGTCAGCAGGAACACGACCGCGGTCGCGTTGGACGAGACGTCAAAGCTGAAGTAGCGCGGCGGCAGGCCGGGATCACTGAGGCTGCTGATGGGCACGCCGTTGGCCAACGGTGTGATGTCGAAATCCACCTCAAGCGCGTAAGTCACCGCCGTGGTATTGGTGTTCTGAACACCCAGATAGTATCGTCTGCCCGGCTGCAAGGGCGGGACGGATGTCGCAGACAGGGTGGCGTGACCGCTGGTAACCTGATCCAGCAGCAGATAATCGCCCGTATTCGTGCCGAAAGGCGGCGTGGATTGATTAAACCAGATGTTCAGGGGGTTGCTGGCGGTCAGGAGCATGTTCGTGGCGAAGTTGGCCCAAGCGGGGACGTCCACCACGTAGTAGGCGAACATGCCCGGGGGAATGGTGTTGGTGCGGGCCACGCCGGGCGGTAGCGTGCCCGGAACGGGCACGTCGTTCTGGAAGACGAATCGCAACTGCCAGCTAAGCAGCGCCGGCAGCAGATTCGTGCTGTCGGCCCGGGTATCCAGGATTTCCAGCGTCCAGAGCCCGTAAGGATTTTCGTCGGCCAGTGCCTTGAGGGATTCTTCCGGCAACACGAACATGGACCCGGGTAGTTCGGTCAACACGAAGGTGTCGAGCCACACACCGGAGCGCTCATGGACAGGAGCCACGCCGAAGGGGGTACTGGTGTCGGTAGCAGTGAAGAACAGCGTGTTGGTCTGCCAGTTGGTGCTCCCGGTAAAGTAGTTCGTGATGCCTGCGGGCAGGTAGGCCTTAGCGCCAAATGCCGGCTCCCAGGCGCAGAATGACCAGTCAAGAATATCGTGGTTCTCCCACGCCCAGCCGGTGCGACTGGTGAAGCCCACCCATGCCTCCCCGAGGTTGTCAGTCACACTCGCTAAGCCGGGGAAAGCGACGTTCGCAAGCACCTGCACGCCGTCCAGCCAGACACTGATCAGCCCGCCATCGGAAACAATACGGGCTTCGTGGGGGGCTCCGTCGCTCAGATTGATGCCGCGCGCATTCAGGTCGTCCTGCGCGACAAAGCGGTCGTTTACTCGGATGGATACACAGTTATCACTGACGTCGTGAACCGAGTAGTCCGTACCACCGGGCCAGTTGAGGAACGTGTTAAAGAAGACGCTGACAGAGTTCGTGGTAGCCCCCAACGCCCAGTCGAGGTTCGGCGCCACATTCTGGACGGTAAACGTGAACCCGTCAGCCCCCAGCGGCGTGCCGGGGCGCGCGCCAAGGTCGCTGATTCGGAAACGGAAGCGGGTATCGAATCCGCCCGCGCATGGGCGTTTCGTGACGAGCCAAAACGCCCCGTTTTCGCCCTCCCGTGATTCTGTGAGTCGCAGAACACCACCCTGTGCAGCTGCGTCGCCCACGAGGGTCAGTCCGGCAGTCGAGTTGAAGTTCGGGTATTGTACCGTCGGCTTAGCGCACGTGTGCGCACAAATTGCCGGCGGAGTGAGCATGCCACACTTGCCGCTGTCACGGGCAGCGTAGATAGCCTGGACCTCGGCGTCCGTCAGGGCGCGGCCATAAACCGCCAGTTCATCAATCGCCCCGTAGAATGTGTTATCCACCTGCCCAAGGTGGTTTTGCCACGCTCCGATGAGACCGGGCGCTGCAAAGCTGAAACCGCCTGAGTTGTAGCTCGGCGCTGGATATGCAATTCCATCCACATAAAACACCACATCCGTATCCGACTTGGTAACCGCGACGTGATGCCAGTTAGTATCTGTGATCTGAGCATCTGAAGTTACCTCGTTCAGCTGCGACTTGCCAAGGGCAAGGCGATTGTTCGACTGGCGGATGTAAAAGTTGTATCCTGCCGGGCCGCCGAGGTTCCCCGTTCCCAGGGCGAAGAGGGTGCCGTTTCCATTGCCGTTCAACGAGGTTTGGGTCAGGCTGGATCGCTTGACCCACGCTTCAATAGTGAAGTCCTGCAACTGAAGATTCGGGGCAAGCCCAATATTTACCCCGTCCCGGTCGCCATCGAAAACAAAGCTCTGGCCCACCGAGCCAGCCGTGTAGTTTGCATTGCCGACCAGGGTTCCGTAATTCCCGTCCACCACATCCATGCCGTCATTCTCCCCCGGCCACCAACTGATGATGCCTTCCATGAACGGCGCACTGCGGTAGGCGAAATCCAGCCTGTAATCCCGCCCCGGCAGTGTGGGGAGCATGCGCAGGATTTCGCCGCTGCGCAGCGCCAGGTAGCGCGCCCCCGCATGAGCCATCGCCGCGTCTTCCAGAACTGTCACCGGGTTTGTGCTCAGGACTGTCCAGCCGTCCACCGTCTGGGGAGCGACGTAATCGCCGGGCGCGGCGGCCTCGAAGTCGCTCAGCAGTTGGACAGTTTGCGAAGCTGGGGGCGCGAAAGGCGGCGGTGCGAATTTGATGGGCGTGGTCGCCAGGTCGGTATTCTCGGTAAAGACCAGGTAATTGTGGACCTGCTGCACGGCACTGACGGTGTAGCGCCATAGGGTCTGGGGGTCGGGGTTGTTACCCTCGTTCATCGTGATGGTGATCTGTGTGGACGCGCCCGGGCCAAAGGGCACGGTAACAACATCTCCGCCCGTGACCAGGCCGGTGTCGAAGATGAGCTGGCCCTCATAATACACGCGCAACTGGTCGGGAATGCTGTAGAACTCGTAGTCAATCGTGACCGTGCCATGGGTCGTGCCGGTGTCAATGACGTTGGTGTAGGCCGCCGGGCCGCCGCTGGAATCCTGCGGCACCACGTTGGTGATCCAGTAGGTCGAGCCAAACCCCGCCTGGTTGGTCCAGCCGCGGTTCTCGGTCAGCAGGATGCGCGTGCCCCGGGGGCTGATCAGCGTGACGGCCAGGTCGGAGACCCGGGGGTGATCCACGCGAAGGCCGACCTCCACGGTGGCAATGCGGCCCCGGTTGGTGACCAGTTGCGTGGCATACGTCACGGCATCGTCGCGGAGCGTCACGGGGTTGTTGTCCGTGTAGAACACCGGCGTTCGGCCGCGCGGGTCAATCTCCAGCGTCACGACGATGCGGACGTACTGCACCACGGCGTTCGGGTTGTAGACGCCAATGTAGTAGCGCCCCTCGGTGAGCGGCGGCAAATCGGCGAGGTCCACCGTCATGCACGCCCCGGGCACGGGAATGGTCATCTTTTTGTCGTACTCGGTCCGCGACGGGAACGCGCCGCGGCGGATGTAAAGCTCCACCGGGGCGTTGGTAGTATAGACGCAGACGGTCAGATTGGTGGCACCGGCCGGCACGTTGACGAAGTCGTAGAGGAAGCTGAACGGCTGCACGGCGCGCCACGCGTTGGTGTTGTCAATGAGCTGGGGCTCCAGGCGGATCGTCAGGCCGTCCAGCCGGCCCGTTTGCGTCAGGGCGTCGTCCAACATCTGCATCAACCACAGTCCGACGGCGCGCTCGCCGGTGAAATCGCGCAGGCTGCCCGGCCCGGCCGTATGCTGCGCGCCGGGGATATCGTTCTCGCCGTTGTCCTCGTAAATCGTCGTGGCCGTCAGTGGCGGCGGCCAATACGGGAAATTGTGGTTGTTGAGCACGGCAAAGACGGTGTTGTGGTGCAGGCTGCCCACCAGATCGCCAAAGTTCTCGTGGGTCACGGTGTTGGTGACCACGACGCGGCGCAGCTCGGTGGGCCGCACCGACAGCGCAAACATCAGCCCCGCGCCGGGTGCGCTGGGCGAACCGTCCGGAATCAGCACCGGCACCGGGAAACCGCGCAACACCTCCGTGCCGTTGTCGTCCTCGCTGAACGGCAGCAGGCTGAACACGCCTAAAAAGCCGAATTCGGCGGCCATCTGGTCCTCGGCCTTGACGCCGACGTAATAGACAGCGCCGGGCGGGGCGTTGCTGTACACGAGCACTTCCGTGCCACCGCGACTGCGCGACTTGTCGGCAGCCGCCACGGCTGCCGGCGCGAGGTTGGTCAGGTCCGGGTCCAGCGAGACATAGAGGTCAATGTCCGCCTCGGCGCGCGTGGCGTTGGCCAGGCGGTCCTCGTTGACCCCCAAGCGCGGGATGGACAGCGTCCAGGGCAGGAACGTGACGAAAGCGGCATTGGAGTAGTTCTCGGTGTTGGTGAGCACGTAGAAGCGCCACTGGTTGGTCATGCCGTTGGTGATGCCCATGAGCGGCGTGTTGGCGCCGACGTGTTCGCCCATGAGCAACGTGCCGCTGTAACCGGGCGTGTTGGCCGCGCTGAAGGTGTTGGTGAACTGGCGCACCTCCGGGCCGGACAGACTCACGGCCGGCAGGTCGGTAACGGCCAGCGCGTCGTCCAGGTCGCCATCGCCGCTGCAAAGGACCAACGCATAGTCCTGGACGGTGTTGTTGGTGTGCGCCGTGACCGCATTGACGTTGATGCGACTGCCGATGACCGTAACGGTGTAGTTTGTGCCCAGCAGAGGCGGCAGGAAGACGTTCTCGACGTTGTTGACCACGTCAATGCTGGGCGGCTCGTTGGTGGGCCAGGGCCGGGTGAAATCGCTGCCCGAGACAATGTCGTTGCCAAAAAACACCTCGCCCGTGTCCAGGTTGGTGACGACGAGGTCCAGATCGTTGACCAGCTTGACGCCCGCGGCCGGGTTGCCGGGGGGATCGGTCCAGACCAGGGTAACGCGCAGGGGGAGCGTGCGGGCGGCGTCACTGACGCGCAACTGGCGGATGTGCCGGTCGCCGGTGGCCAGGGCGCGGCTTGGATCCTGGTCGTAGTACAAGATCGGGCCGGTGGTCCTGCTGGTGGCGTTGCTGAGCGCCCCGGGCAGCGCGGTGGGGAGGTTGACGCAGCCCCAGCCCTGGTAGTTGTGCAGGGTGCGGACCTGCAAATCGTACAGCGGGCCGAGCGCGCGCGCGCCGTTGATGAGCAGGGCTTTCATGAGGGCCGGGCTGTTGGTGCGGCCCAGGCGCTGCTCGAAGAATTCCTGCATCAGCGCCAGGGTGCCGGCCACATGTGCGGCGGCCATGCTGCTGCCACTTTCGTAGCGGTACCAAGGGCCGAGGGTGTTGTTGAGGTTGCTGCGGACTTCCAACTCGTTGCCCAGATCGTTGGTGGTGAGGATTTCCGTGCGCAGGTTGAAGGCCACCGCGCCGGTGCTGGTGTTACCGATGGCAAAGCCCCACACGGTGTCGCGCGGCGTCAGGTTCGGACCGAGGTCCGGCGGCAGGGCGACGTGGTTGGTATTGACGAAGTCGTTGGTGCTGGCGAAGCCCTCGGGGCGCACGTAGATGGGCAGCCCCGGGAACGGCACCGGGGAATTCGCGTTGGGCAGGACGTCAATGAGCACCTGGACGGCGTTGTAGGGCACGAAAATCGAGTACTGGTTCAGCGCACCCGGCTCGACAGACAAATCGGTGTACAGGTCGGCGTGGCTGTTGGTGGGGTTGTAATAGGCCTCCTCGTCCCACTGTTGCGACCGCGTGGAAATCACCCAGGCGCCGGGAGCGACGACGTCCGGCTTGAACCGCCCTTGCTCACCCTCGACGCCCACGCCCGTGTTGCCGCGGCCGGACGCGGCCCACACCTGGTCATCGGTGTCCGTTTGGCCCTTCCACGGCTGGTTGGTCTCGCACAGGGTTATGACGTTGGTACCGGTGTCGGTGGCGCGGCAGATGGCGACCTCGTTGGTGATGTCCCGCGGTTGCTCGACGGCACCAACGGTGATGACATTCTTGGCCGTGCCCGGGGAGGGCACAGAATCGGCATCGCCACCCAGGCCCGCGTCGTTGCCCCGGCCGATGTTGCCCGCCGCAAAGACGAACAGCAGCGGTTGCGCGCCTGGCGTGTCGGGCAGGGCATCGCGCGTGGCGGCGTCAAACCGGGCCGCCGCCAGGTCGTAACCGCTGTTGCCGGCGTAGTGCCAGCTATTGTTCGAGATGAGGGCGTTGGTGCGGGCGGCCTGCTCCTGAAGCCACGAGTCCGGCACCAACCGGGCGGCATCCGCGCGCGCGGGGCGGTTGACCCGGAGGACGGACTGAACGAACACCGTGGCACCGGGTGCGGCGCCGCGGAACTGGCCGGTCACGGCGGGCAACTCCGACCCGCTGGCATTGCTGACGGTGGTGGACAGGCTGCCGTTGCCGGCCACACTGCCGATCACGTGCGTGCCATGGCCATTGGTGTCGGTCAGTGCGTTGGTGGTCAGGGCGATCATCCGGCCCGCCAGGTCCGGGTGCGTGGCGTCCACGCCGGAGTCGTTGACGTTCACCAACACATTTGTGCCTGTCAGGCCCAGCCAGTTGTTCGGCGACTGGGTGTCGGCAGCCACCCCCAGACGCACCCGGCTGAGGTCGTTAGCAGGGACGCGTTCCAGGGCCGGCTCGATGACCTGGACGCCGGGCAGGCTGGCCAGCGCCACGAGACTATCCGGAGGCGGCTGCACGGTCAGAACCGGCCCGAAGGGCGAGCGCTCCTCGGCCAGCACCCGAGCGCCCAGCGCCTCCAACGCGGTCAGCGTCGCCTGCCGCGCGTCGGGGAAAACCGCCACATTGAGTCGCTCGCCCAAGGGCAGCGCTGCCTGCTCGACCGCCAGCCGCAGGAGGTCGGTCCGCAATTTGTAGTAAGGCTCGTAGGGCAACACCGCCTGGACATTGGCCCGGTTGGCCAACTGGTCGGCGACCTGGCGGCTGGCGCGGACCAGATAGGCGTTGTTGGGGATGTAAGCCACGATGGCCGCGCCTGCCTGGCGGAGTGCGGTCCGGAAGGCTTCGTCAATCTGACTGCGCGCCTGGACGATGTAAGCTCCGGGGTCACCCGGGGCGCGCAAGTGGGGCGGCACGTCCGGTCGGCCGGCCGTGGCGGTGTCAATCAACGCGTTCTCCAGCAACACCGCGGTGGGACGGCGCAGCCACTCGGCCGGGGTGAGGCGGGCGTTGGTCAGACGCAGCGAGGCAGGCGAACGGGGCGCGGCCGGCGAGCCGACCGCGCTGAGGAGTCGGAAGGTTTCAGCATGCCGAAGGTCGCGCGGGGTGGCATCCAGGACTTTGGCGCGGGGGCGGGAGGCGGGAGGCTCGGCCGCGGGGCCACGCCCGGCCCAGCGCTCGCCCAGTTGCCAAAAGATGGCCGCGCCCGCAAACAGCAGCAGGCTCAACAAAAACCACAGCCAAGGTCGCCTTTGCATAACTTAACTCGACTTCATTTCACGCAGCCCAAGTCCCGTGGCGGCCGTGCCCCAAGGCCGGCGCAGGCTCCACGTTGTTTCGCCCGCCGCCACCGGACCGTCGGTCTGGTGGTTGCGGTTGAAGGGAGCGGTCAGCCTAGTCCGGCGGCAGTGGGTTGTAATCTTCAATCGTTACACGCGGATGATCCGGCGCGCCCTCGACGCGCACGACAGCTCGGATGGCCGCCTCGGCCACGATCTGGTAATTCTCGCACAGGCCGGCGAACGGGCCGCCGGCCACGACGGAGTTGGGCGCGGGGCGCAGGGTTTGGCCGTAGGCGTAAATCACAAAGCGCGGCTCGCCGACTTTCAGCAGGCCAAGGACCTGTTGGGGCAACCGCTCGTAGGCGGCATCCGTCAGGCCGTATTGACGTTGCACCGCGGAGCTTTGGTTGAGGAACGGCGAGCGGTCAGTCAGCTCCGGCACAGCCAGGATGTCGCCCAGCCGCGTGAAGAAGCGCCACGGGAACAGATTGGTGTCGGCCCGGGTGCGGTTGATGCCTTCGACCAGGGTCACCACCGGCGACCAGGTGTTGGTGTCAGCCGGCTGGTAGACTCCGGCCGGCTCGATGGGGACAGCGCGGTAGCGGGGCGACTGACGCGGGGTGGTGTATTGGAGGGCCTGCACCTGGCCGTCGGTCATGGCATTGGTAACCGCCAGCACACCGCCAAAGACGGCCGACCAGGCCGGCAGGGCCGACTGGTTGATGGACAACTGCCCGCGGGAGGATTCGGGGCTGATGGCCGTGGTGAACAGGTCAAACAGCAGGCGGTCCGTCACCGGCGAGGCGTTCGCCGCATCGAAGAGGTTCGTGTTGCCGGTCCAGTCGCGCGCCCAGTACTCGCCGCCGCGACTGGCGGCCAGGATGTTGCCGGCCTTCAAATAGACGGTCTGCCAGGGCGTGCCACGGTGAACGCGGCCCAGCCAGCCGACATTGGGCAGTTTGTTGGTGGGGAAATCCCAATCGTCCGAGCCGCGCACGCCGGGGTCTTTGATGGTCAGGTCGTAGGCGTGGGCGTCCGTGCTGCCCTGGGGATTACCGCCCCAGGGTTGGTAGCGTTTGTTGAGCTTGCCAATGTTTTCCAGGGCCTGCACCACCACGCCCGGCTTGACGGATTCGTCGCGGATTTCGTCCTCGGTCGGCCAGTAACGGAGGTCGTCCGCCAGGTAGTGGACGAGGGGGTCGTTGGCCTGCCAGGTATGGTGGCGGGAGATACGGCGTGACGGCGAGAAGGGCACTTGCTGCTCGAGGTTGGTGTTGATCAGGCCGGCAAAACGCAGGGGCGACTGGTCCATGAACACACGGAAGCTGTCAATCTCCCACTGCTTGGACTGCGGCGGTTGGCCGTAGCTGGTCCAGTCCACCGTGTCGCCGCCCAGGTCGCCCATGGCAATGCGGATTTGGTAGTGGATGCCGCGGGTGGCAATTCGTTCGTCGAGCGAGTTGTTGAGGCGATTGGTGTCCCAGAGCGACCCCCAGGCCGGTCCGTTGGGGTCGTTGGGGTCCGAACGACTGAATTCGGCGGCCAGGTCGCGCACGTCGTCCAGCTTGTCCAGGTGCACATAATCCACAATTTGCCCGGTGCGAATGTCGCGGATGACGGCCTGGAGGCGGGTTTTGACGACCAATCCCCAGCGCGGGATGGGGAAGGTGGTCGAGCGCGGGAACAGGGTGAGGTTGGTGTTGAGGTTGGGCGTGCCGTTGAGCCAGACGGCCGGCGGCACCAGCACGAGGTTGGTTTGAACCGGCACGACAAACGACTGGGCGGCGGGCAGGTTGCCCTGGCCATAGCCCCGCCAGCGGTTGACCAACTGGCTGTTGCCAAAGCGGAAGCGGTAGCTGATGGGTTGGCCGTTGTTGACCTGCGCCACGCCGTACTGGTTGGTCAGGATGACGGTCACGTCGTTGGTGACAGTGATCAGCACCGCATTGGTGTAATCGTCCCGGTAGGAGTTCCAGAACTCGGCGGCCACGGCGTTGGACAGGCCGATGACGTACAACTGGTTGGTCTCGTAATGCGAGCCGCGCGAGAAGTCACGCCGGCGGATCTTCAGCTTGCGGGTGATGTCGAAGACCGTCTGCATGGCGAACTCGTTGAAATTGGGCAGGCCCTTCTTGGCGCCCACCACCCAGGGCACGCCATAGACGTTGATGCGCAGGTCGGCCCCCTGCCCGACCAGTTGCGCCTCGACCGGCTGCAACAGGTAGGGCGAGACGTCGCCGACGACCTGTTCGTAGCCGGTGATGAAGACGTCCGGGCCGCGCCGGGTAAACAATGGGCGAAACACTGTGGGCAAGCGGTTGGTGGTTTGGGTATCCCAGAGATTGGCGGCCAGTTGGAGCAGGCGATGCACGGCGGGGCTGTACACCAGCCGGTTGCTGACCAGCACCGGGATGTTGGACACACTGAAGGGCTGGTTGGTGCCGAACGTCGCCAAGTAGGCGAGCAGATCGCGATTGCGCCACTCCAGGGTGTTTGACCGGAGAAGCCGGTCGGCAGCCTGCAGGAAGAAGTCCAACGGCCGCCAGGCCAGGAAATTGGTGGCGCTGGCTGCGCCGGTCACGGGATGCCGCTGCACCAAGTTGTCCCAGTTGAGGTTCATTTTGTTCGGCGGCTCGGGGTCCGAGTCCGTGCCCAGCAGGGACAGTAAGCGATAGTAGGTATAGCGGTCGTAGGAGTTGGTCTTGGCGCCGGCCTCGCGCAACCGCTCGGTGAGCGCCAATTGAGTTGGGAACCCCGGTGAGGTCTTGTTTTTGTCCCAAAAATCCTGGGTGACGAAGAAGTGGTTCGGCGTTTCCGAGCCGGGCCAGCCGAAGCCGGCGCGCGCCGCGTCGTTGTCAATCCGCGGCAAAACTGTATCCAGCATCAGCGGGCCGTTGAGGCAGCCGTCAATGCCGTCGGTCGAAAATGCCGCAACGCCCTGGGCGCCGAAGAGGCTGTTGAGGCTGCGGAGGTTGTTGTAATTCTGGCCGTAACGGTAACGCAACAGCGCCAGGGCGTCATCGAAGGCCGCACCCTGACTGGGCTGAGCCAGATTGGTGACGTAGAGGTAGGCGGCGGAGACGCCATAGGGCGGTTCGAGGCCGGGCCGATTGCCGCGGTTCCAGAGGTTGGTGTTCAGGTCGGCAAGGAAAGCGGCCAAATTCATCTCGAATGGAGCCACGCCCATGTTGCGGAGAAAACCGTCCAGGCGGGGATTGATCATTTTGGCCTGGTTGTGGACGCGGTTCAGATCCAGCGCCTTGCCAGCCGGGATGGCGATCCACGCACAGCGGGCGACAAACCTGTTGGTCGAGGAGTGCGGCAGGTCGGGTCGCTCCAGTACGCCCACCCACTCCGGGTCACCGACAAAGAACTCGTGCACGGCGTTGCTCAGCACGAGGGTGTCGTTGCCGTTGGCGTCAACGAACGTGCCGCGGGGGCTGATGACCGGCAGCCAGCCGTTGGTGTCGTAGCGGCCGTTGCGGTTGAGGTCCAGGTAGTAGCGGAACTCGGCCAGGCCGGTCTGACGGTTGGTCACAAACACGGGCGGGCGCGGATAGTAGAACAGGTTGGCGAGATTCTGCCGGTAATCGTCGTCGGTCAGCGGCGTACCGTTGGGGTAAAGGTAGTTGACGTTGGTTTGCCAGAAGCGGTCTGTGGCATCGAGCTGCTTCTTGGGTTGGCTGGCGTCAAAACCGCCCGGGTTGACGTAGTTGGTCGAAACCCGCAGCTCGTAATTGAACGGGTTGGTGAAGGCGAGGACCGGCGACAACAGCTCGGCCTTGGCGCGGTCCAGGGCGGCTTCGGCGGCAAGCCGCGCCGCGGTCTGGTCGGTGGCCACCGTGACCGCTCCCTTTTCGCGCCGGCTCAAGACCAGGAAAGCCACGGCCAAGAAGGTAATGACCGTGAGCATGATGACGGTGACGACCAGGGCAACGCCGCGCTGGGCGCGCAGGCCGAGGTGTGCCGGAGCGTCCATCTCGCACGCCCGGGGCAACAGCGCCTGCGGCGGCTGGTGGCCGGGCGGCGTCGAGCGACCGGTGAGGCGCAGCCGGGAGGCGGTTTGGAATTGGGGGATGAACCTCATTGGTAAGCCTGAGTTTCCACGGCCGGGATGGTCACCCGCTGCCGGAAGATGTGCACGCGTCCGGCCTCTTCGCGCAAACGGTCCATGCGCAGGGTGGCATTGGGCATGGCCCGCAACCGCTCCCAGGCGCGCACTTCCAAGAAGCCCAGCTCGATCTCCAGCGCTGCGGGCACGGCGTTGCTCTTGAACACGTAGAGGCCGATTTCGCCCGGCAACAGGGTGGACCAACGGACGTCGGACTTGTGAAAATTCAAGTTGTTGGGCAGTTCGTTGGTAATCCAGTTCCCGTTAGGGTCAAACGCGCGGACGCGGAAATGCACGACGCCGTCAGCCACGCGGCTGAAATTGGTCTGGTTGATCCACAGGAACAGGTCGGCCTGGCCCCCCAGGTTTTCGGGCAGCAGGTTTTCCGCCGCGTAGCGGTAGAGTGTGCCAACTCCGTCCGCCGGCCGCTGCGTTGGGTCTTTGGCATCCCGAACCGTGTAGCCCGTCGCCGTCCAACGTTGGTTCTCGCGGGACAGAAAGAACAGGTCCATAAGGAAGTTGGTCCGCTGCTGGGCGCCGCCCGGCAGGTTCTGTTTCAGCGGGGTTTGCAACGGAATCCAGGCGTGGAAATTCGTGACCCCGGGCAGGAAGCTTGGACGTGTTTGGGCCACGTCGCGCGCCAGAAAGTCCGCGGCCGCCCGCCCGGCTTCCAGCACGTCGCTCTGGGCCAAACCGGTGCGAAAGGCCCGCTGAGTCTGGCCGAACATGGCCACCAGCCCCAAGATGATGACCGACAGCAAGCCCACGACGACCAAGATTTCAATCAGGGAAAAGGCCCGGGCCGACGTCGGGGGCGTGCACGGGCCACGGCGGCCGCGCGCGGGGTCGTTTGCGTAACCCCCGGCACAGCGTCCGGCGACTGCCCTCTGCTGCCCCTGCAGCGATGTTGTCGGTGTTTTCATTGCGCCTCCGGTCATGGGTACCGAGCGTAGGAGTCAGGATTGAAGAAATAGAAAACCTGCCCCAGGCGGGAGTCGTTGGTGAGGACTCCGCTGATGGTGGTACGAAAGACCTGGCGGCCGCTGCCGGTCTGGCCGCGGGCCAGTAAAGGCCAGCGGAACAGCAGGCGCACCTCGTGCAGGTTGGCGTAGGTGTTGCGGGCGACCCACCAGTAATTCGAGCGGGCGGCCGCTTCCTCGGCGGACAATCCTGCTGCGTTGAACGCAACCCAGTTGGTGTCCCACGCGGTGCAGGGCACCACTTCGGACACCAGGCGGTAGCCAAACGCCAGCTCGCGCACGCTCTGGTTGGTCTGGGGGGCGACTTCCGTGGCCGCGCCGCTCATGGCTCGCACATAAGCCATGACGTAGTTGCTGCGGGCCACAAGCCGACCGGCCACATCGTGGTACGTGAATTTGGGCGTGCTGAGCAACCCGACAATGCGCGCGCCGTTGGTGATGACGTTGGCGGGGGACAACAGGGTGTTGTTGAGGGTGCACTCCGTGCGAGTGTAGCCCAGCCGGTCAGGGCCGGCCAGCAGCGCCCCGTTCGGCCCATAGACAGTGACGATGTTGGTAATGGCATCAACGTAATTGGTCAGCTCGTCGTAGCCCCGCGCCCCCTCACGAATGGCGCTGAGCCAGACCTGGGCGTCCTGATTGATGATGGTTTCCTCGCGGTTTTCGCGCTGGACCTGCATCCCGGTTGGCAGCACGCCCACCACGGCCACAAGCGCAAATCCAATGATCGCTAGGCTGAGGGCGATCTCAACCATCGTGAAGCCTCGCTCCGGAGCCTGGCTACCAGGCATCGGCATTTGCAAACCAGCCGACATGACGTCCGCCGGACGGCTCGGGCTGCCCTTGGTGGATGCCCCGGCGGGCGGACTTTCGGTGGCAGCGGCGCTGCAGGGCCGGAAGGTGGGTTGAGCCTGGCTGCGCATGGGGTTCATTGAACTTCCTGACGTTCGACCCGCGCCCTGCCCGTGAGCCAGTCCACATGGATGAGCGTGAAGGCGTTGATGCTGTTGTCGGCAGGCCGCTCCTGGACGTAAGGAGGGTTGGGCTGCGGTACCTTGTTGGCGTCCCGTGAGTGACCCAGAGTCCCCCGAGCGAGTGGGATGAACGCATCGCCGAGGTTTCCCGAGGCGTCCTTCTCCAGCGAGACCAACTGGCCACGGTGATCAAAGGCCAAATAAGGCAGCCGGAAGGCCGTTGAGCCGCTGTCGGACGGGAACGGCACACCGTCGGCCGGCGTGGTGAGGTTAAACCCCCGCACGGCGAAGACCCGGGGCGGCGTGGTGGTGGGGTCTTTGATGACGGTCGGAGGCGCGTTGGGGTCCTTAAACTTCCAAGTGGCAATGAACGTACCCTCGGGCAGGCTGTGCCACGAGCCGATGTAGCGCGGGGAGGCCTGGCCCGGCTGGTCGCCCACACTGCGGGCAGCCACGAAGGCATAAGAATTCAGTTGCTTGTCAAACAATTTGGACGCCTTCTCCCGCTCGGTGGGGTTGAGGGCCGCGTAAGCGGCGGCGTTGCCGGGGTAAGATGCATCGGACCAGAAACTGGCGGGCAGGAAGACCATGTAAACCGTGGTGCGCTGGCTGATGGCCAGTTGCCGGGCCCGGGCTACGTCATCCAGCAACTGCCGTGTGGCCGAGACCTGGGCTTCGGCACGGCCGAAGTTCTTCAGTGCCGGCACGGCCAGCGCAGCCAAGATGCCCATGATAGCCATGGTCACGAGCAACTCGATGAGCGTGAAACCGGCCTGGTCACCAAGCGCAAGCCAGGCACGCCGGCGGGGCAGGCCCGGCGAGTGTCCGGGGGCTTTGGGCCTCGCGGGCGTCATCCGGAACGGCGCGCGGCCCGAGCAGCATTTGCTTGGGCAGGCGGCAGGTCTGGCGTCTGACCGCTGCGGCTCACAGGATGTGGGATGTAAACTCACGGTTAATCCTTCCAGCTCAGCACGTTGTCCCGGTTTTCGCCTTTGTCGGCCTTTTTGCTCAGGCTGATGGCCTTGTCCGGCCCGGCCGACCAAACCATCACCGCGGCGTTCACCTCAAAATAGGTCTGGCTGGCATCCGTGGTCTTCAGCAGGCCGTTAAGGCCCAAGTTGGCGTTGTTGGGGTCTTGGGACACGGTGGCCGTCCGGTAGAAGGCGTCGCGCGCCTTACCGTCGTAGTTGAGGTCCAAGGTAATCACGTAGGGATTGCCCCACGGGTCTCGATAGACCCCGTCCGGCCCCAGACCGGGTTCAGTGGTCGAACTCACCTGCTTGGGGTCCAAAAATTTGTGGCGCTGAGGGTTTTTGACGTGGTCCTTGTTGATGGTGACGGTGCCGTTCGGGTAATTCACCCAGTCCATCAGGATGGCCATGACCTCGGCGTTGTTCGTCTTGTAGGTACCTGCGAACGCGACCGTCCCGCCCGTGAAGCTTGCTCCGTAGGTGTAATCGTCTGGCGGCCTCTGACCTCCGGCAGCGTTGGCGGCCTCGGTGGAGGCCGGCAGGCGGCTGTAGGTGCTCTCGTACTGCTTGATGGCTTGAGCAATGTCCGCGATCTCCACCTGCGCCCGTTTGACCTGAGCCGAAACTTTGGCGCGCTGGAGGGCCGGCAGTAACAGACCGGCGAGGATGCCAATAATTGCAATGACCACCAGCAATTCGACGAGCGTGAAAGCCCGAAATGAACGGCGGCGAGAGGTGATGACTTGTTTCATAAAACTTGGCCGTGGCCTTGGCCGGCGATAGGCCAGCCCCAGGCGTCTGAAGCATAAGCTCGTTGAGCTGAGTCGGCGGGGCTGGTCGCTCTGAATTGTTGAGTCGCCGGACCGAACAACCACCTTGGGCAACCAAGCAGTGTGCTGCCAAGCGACTTTCAGCTCGACGTTGGCAAGGTCTTGAATGGGTGGTGCGGCACACATGGATGGCCCAGGCTGTTGATTTACAGAGAGTTGTTGACGATTTGCGGCTGCTGACTCCAATTACTGATGCGATTCGTCCGGCCGGCAAGGATTATGTCAACCCACAGGTCAAACGCCCCGGGATTGTTGGTGGGGTTGGAGGCGACGTAACGCCAAGGGTTCAGGCCCGGGTTGCCAGCAACCGGTTGGAAACTGTGCGTCTCGGGCCACCTGATGGAGCACGCGAGCAGCCGGATGCCCGAGCCGGGGGCGGTTTCTCCGTACTGTGACGGTTTAAGCTGGCTGAGGAATGTGCGTGCCGGAGGGGCGTCATCCGTGTTGGCAGCTCGGGTGCAGTTCACAAAACCGCGCACGGCAGGCTTGCCCGCCGCGTCGCCAAAGGCAGCGCTGAAAGCGGCATCGGTGTTGGCGATGCGGGAAGCGCCATCCAAGGTCTCATAAGCGGTGTTGTTGTCCACCAAACGCGTCCCAATCAGCTCGAAGTAAAGTTGGTTGATCCTCGGCCAGGTCTGACTGCCCCGGAGCACATCGGGTGGGTAGTGACCATAGGCGTCTTTGTAAGCCTCGATGCCCATAACCACCTGAGCCAGCTCGGCACGCGCCTTGGTCCGGGCTGCACGGCTCTTCACCGCACCCGCCAAGGGCAGCAGCAGGGCAGCCAACACTCCAATGACGGCAATGACGACCAGCATCTCAACAAGGGTAAAAGCCGTCTTGGCCTGCCGGGAGTTGTGAGGTTGGGCGTTCATAGTTTTTCGCCGCTCAACGCTCGCGGAGTTCCTGCTCCATGCGCTCGCTGAGCCACTGCTTTATCATGCTCTGGTAGTTGAGGTAACGCGATCTGGCCAGGCGCTTGATTCGCGCCAACATTCGGGGGTCTATGCGCAGGGTGATGGTCACCGATTCCGAGGCTTCGCCGCTGCCGGCCACCGCAGCCTCCATGAGGCGCAAGTCCGGCTTGTTCTCCAACCAGAAGTCCGCCTCGGCAGCCTCGCTGTCGAAGATTGGCACCTCTTCCCAATTGGCGAACGTGCGCATGATCAGTCTTCCAAATTCACCCGCTGCGTTCCCAGCGGCTCATTGGCTTAAGTTCTGGTCCAGTTTTCGTTGATAAAAATAGCGTTCGTCCGGCTCGAATGGCCTGGCAGCAATGACCCGAATCAGCTTGCCGTTGGTGCGATAGACGCTGAAGACGCCCACACCGCCAGCCGTCATGCCCAGATTGAAAAAGCGTGCCTGGACACCGAATCGAGGCGAATCGGGCATCAACCGCACAGCAAACGGGTCCTCGAAGGATTCCTCGATCTCCCGCTGGGTCAAAGAGCTGTCCGATGTCACAGGCGAATTGGTCCAATCGAACTCCATGCCGGGTCAACTGTAATGTAATCGCCCATGCATTGTCTTTACTTTGTATTTACATGGGCCGAGTTTGATTGTCAAACGCTTTTTTGGGTGGCCCGGTGATGCAGCCGACGCCTTCGGCGCCCAACCTTCTGTCTGCCGGCGGGCGCGATCGTCAGTCCTCGCCTTTTTTCCCGGTGGCGTCCACCCCTTGCATCAACTGGATGAGGGGCATAAACATGGCGATGACAATGCTGCCAACGATGACAGCCAAGCAAACGATCATGATCGGCTCGAGCAACGAGGTCATGGCAGCCACAGCGTTATCAACCTCGTCATCGTAAGTGTCGGCGATCTTGAGCAGCATTTCTGGCAGCGCGCCGGTCTGCTCGCCCACGTCCACCATGCTGATCACCATCGGCGGGAAAACGCCCGAGCTTTCCAACGGGGCTGTAATGGTTTCCCCCTCCTTGACGCTCTCGTGGACAGCCGCGATGGCATTGGCGATGATCACATTCCCCGAGGTTTCCTTGACGATCATCAGGGCTTGGAGGATGGGCACGCCGCTGCTGACCAGCGTGCCAAGCGTGCGGGTAAACCGGGCAATGGCCAGCTTGGAAATCACCGGGCCGACCGCCGGCACTTTGAGCTTGAACATGTCAAACGCCCTGCGCCCCAGTTTGGTCAACACCAGCAGCCGGACTGCAACAAACAACGCGACGAGAATCAGGAACGTCATGAGGATGTTGTTCTTCACAACGCGGCTGATGCCCAGCACCAAGCGAGTGAACGCCGGCAACTGTGCGCCTTCGAGCAGACCGGAGAACACCTCCTCGAATTTGGGGATCACATACACCGTCAGCACGCTGAGGATGACGACGGCCACAATGAGCACCGCCACGGGGTAAAACATGGCGGCGATAACCTTGCCCTTAATTTTCTGGGCCTTCTCCATGAACTGGGCCAGTCGGTTGAGCACCACCTCCAGCACACCGCCCATTTCGCCGGCTTTGACCATGTTGACGTAAAGGCGATTAAACACCTTGGGGTGCTGGGCCAGGGCCTCGGAGAATGTGCTGCCGCCTTCGACCGCGAGGGCCAGTTCTTCAATGATCCCCTTGAGGGTTGCGTTCTTCTCCTGCTTTTCCAGCACCCGCAAACCCCGCAGCAGTGGCAGGCCCGCGTCCACCAGCGTGGCCAACTGGCGGGTGAAGGTCATCAGGACCTTGGACTTGACCCGGCCGCTCAGGCCCGGGATTTTGATTTGGATCTCCATGGCGCCGCGCTTCTTGCCTTTGCGAGCGCCGGCCCGGGCTGCGGGCGTGGCCGCCTTGCCTTTAGCGGGTTTTTCCTTGTCCACCTCGACAATCTTCGTGGGGAAAAGGTTCATCTCCTTGATACGCCCGATGGCCTCGTTTTGGCTGGCGACCTCCAGTGTGCCCTTGGTCTCCTTGCCGTGGGCGTCCATTGCCACGTAACTGTATTTGGGCATGGCGGCTCCTTTCGCTCAGGTGTATTTGACCACTTCTTCGATTGTCGTGTCCCCCTCGAAGATGCTCCGCAGGCCGTCCTCGCGCAAGGTTGTCATGCCCAGCTCGATGGCCTTTTGGCGCAGCACAACGGTGGGCGCGCGTTCGTTGATGAGGGTGCGGATGGTGTCGTTGATGACCAGCAGTTCAAAAATGCCCTTGCGCCCCCGGTAACCGGTGTCGTTGCAGGTACCGCAGCCGCGGCCGTAATAAAAGACCTTGTCCCCCAGGTCGTGCGGCGAGAGATTCAACAGGCCGAGCTGGTTTTCGGTAGGCTCGAAGGGCGTGCGGCAGTCCTTGCAGATGGTGCGCACCAAGCGCTGGGCCAACACGGCCATCAGCGTGGAAGAAATGAGGAACGGCTCGGTCCCCATGTCAATGAGGCGGGTCACGGCACCGGGGGCGTCGTTGGTGTGCAGCGTGCTCATCACCAGGTGACCGGTCAGCGAAGACTGAATGGCAATTTGGGCCGTCTCAAGGTCACGCATTTCCCCGATCATGATGATGTCCGGGTCCTGGCGCAGGAAGGCGCGCAAGGCCTTCCCAAATGTCATCCCCACGGCCTCATTGATAGCCACCTGCATAATGCCCTCGATGTCGTATTCGACCGGGTCCTCCGCGGTGAGGAGCTTGGAATCAATCGTGTTGATGCGCCTCATGCAGGAGTAGAGGGTGGTGGTCTTGCCGCAGCCGGTCGGGCCTGTGACGATGATGATGCCGTTGGGCCGTTGGATGGCCTCGGTCATGTAGTCGTAGATGTACTTCGGGAACCCGAGGCTCTCCAGCTCCAGGCTGACCGCGGCCCTGTCCAACACACGCAGCACCACAGACTCGCCAAACTGGGTTGGCAGCGTGGAGACGCGCAGGTCCACCGACCGCCCTTCGACGTGGTAACTGATGCGCCCGTCCTGCGGCAGACGCCGCTCGGAAATGTTCAAGTTGGACATCACTTTCAGGCGCGAGATCACGGGCAGCGCCAGGTGCTTGGGCGGGGGCGACATCTCGTAAAGCGCACCATCCACACGATATCGGATCTTGAACTCGTCCTCGAACGGTTCGAAGTGAATGTCGCTGGCCCGGTCCTTGATGGCTTGCTGCAGCACCAGGTTGACGAAGCGGACGATGGGCGCCTGGTTGGCCAGGTCCTCCATTACGGCCACATCCTCCCGGGCAGCCGCCTCGGCGGCCAGATCCACCTCGGCCCCCAGCTCTTTGAGCGCTTGGGCCACGTCCGCGGCTTCCTCGCCGTAAAACCGGTCAATGGCCTTCTGCACTTCCGTGGGATCGGCGACCAGCGGCTGAATGTCGCGTTTGACCACAAAGCTCAATTCGTCAATCTGACCCGGGTTGAGCGGGTCGGCAAAAGCGACGCGCAACGTTGAACCCGACTCTTCGACCGGAATGCACTGGTAGAGCCGCGCCGTGGCGGCCGGGATGAGATTCAGCAGGTCGGCCGGCGGCTGCTTGTCCCGCAGCGAGACCACCTCGGTGCCCAAGTGGTCGGCCATCACCTGCAGGATGCTCTCCAGGTCCAGCACCCCGTAATCCTGGAGGATCTGCATCATGGGCGTGCCCGAGCGTTTGAACTCGGAAGCGACCTCCTCGTATTGCAGGTCGTCAATCAGCCCCCGATCTTTGATCAGGGCCAACAGCGGGCTGTGGATTTCCTCGGCCATGGGGTTGCTACTTCTTGCCGCCCTTCACCTCCGCTCCGACCGCCTGGGCCAGGTCCAGTTCCTGCAGCTTTTGCTGGATGGTGATAGGGTCCTGGGCCTTGGTGATGACCTCCTCGCGGGCGATCATGCCCTGCATGTATTTTTCCAGCAGAAAGCTGTCCAGCGTGACCATGCCGTATTTGGCGCCGGTCTGGATGTCCGAGGCGATGCGGAAGGTCTTGTTGTCGCGGATCAGCGCCGCCACGGACGGGGTGTTGATCATGATCTCAAACACGGCCACCCGCCCGGGCTTGTCAATACGCGGCAGCAGCAATTGCGAGATCACCGCCTGCAAGACGGTCGAAAGCTGAATGCGGATTTGTTCCTGTTGATTGGTCGGAAAGGCGTTGACCAGCCGGTCAATCGTCTTGGCCGCGCCCGTCGTGTGGAGGGTGCCGAAAACCAGGTGCCCCGTCTCAGCCGCCGTGATCGCTGCGTCAATCGTCTCCAGGTCGCGCATTTCACCCACAAGAATCACGTCCGGGTCCTGACGCAGCACCCGACGCAGCGCCTCCGCGAAACTGGGCACGTCCACCCCGATCTCGCGCTGGGTCACGATCGCCTTCTTGTGCTTGTGGTAGTACTCGATCGGGTCCTCGATCGTCACGATGTGGACTTCGTCCCGCTCCTCGTTGATGATGTTGATCATCGAGGCCAGCGTGGTGGTCTTGCCCGAGCCGGTCGGGCCGGTGACCAGGATCAGACCGCGCGGCTTGTAAAGCAGCTCCTTGGCGGACGGCGGGATGCCAATCTCCTCCATGGTCAGCAACTTGTTGGGAATCTGTCGCAAGACCATGCCAAAGTTGCCCTTTTCCTTGAACACGCTGACGCGAAACCGCGCCTTGTCGCCGAAGGCAAACCCGAAGTCCGCACCGCCCTGCTCACGAACGTGCTGGATGTGGTCCTCGGACGTGATGCTCCGCATCAGTTCCTCGGTGTCCTCTGGTGTCAACGACGGCCCTTCGACCCGGTGCAGAATCCCGTGCACCCGAATCACCGGAGGGGTGTTGACGCGGATATGCAGGTCGGACGCGTTTTCGGACACGACCAACTGCAACAAATCTGACATCGAATACGACATGGTAGTTCGAACTCTGCTCTAATTGGACTCCGCCGGGGAAGACTCCTCACGGACCGGCGGGCCGGCCCTGCCCAACGGGATGTGGCCGTGGCGGCTCAACTCTCGTCACCCACGGTGGCGCGGATCACCTCTTCGGGCGTGGTTAACCCCGCCAAAACCTTCCGGACACCGTCCTCGCGCAGGGTGCGCATCCCCATCTCGCGCGCGCGGTTGCGCAACACGGAGGCCGAGACCTTTTCGTAGATCAACTTCCGGGTCTCGTCATCCACCACAAAAATCTCGAAGATGCCCATCCGGCCCCGGTAACCCGTATTGGCACAATCCCCGCAGCCCCTGCCAGCCAGGAACTTGGCCTCCGCCACCTGCCCGGGATCAATGTTCAGCGCCCGCATCTCCTGCTCGGTCGGCATCCGTGGCCCGGCGCACTTCTTGCACACCTTGCGCACGAGCCGCTGCGCCATGATGCCCCGCGTCGAGGACGCCACCAGGAACGGCTTCACCCCGATGTCAATCAGCCGCGTCACCGCGCTGGGCGCGTCGTTGGTGTGCAGCGTCGAGAACACCAAATGCCCGGTCAGGGAGGCGTTGATGGCGATGTTGGCCGTCTCCAGGTCGCGAATCTCACCCACCATGATCACGTTGGGCGATTGACGGAGCATCGAACGCAGCGCGGCGGCAAAGTCCAGTCCCACCGCCTCGTTGACCTGCACCTGGTTGATGCCGGACAGAATGTACTCGACCGGGTCTTCCACGGTGATGATCTTCCGGTCCGGCCGGTTGATGAAATGCAACACCGCGTAAAGCGTGGTCGTCTTGCCCGAGCCGGTCGGCCCGGTGACCAGCAAAATCCCGTCGGGCAGCCCGATCAGCCGCTCGAATGTCTGCTGATCGTCCGTAAAAAACCCCAACTCCGGCAACCCGAGCCGCAGGCCTTCTTTGTCCAGAATACGCATGACGATGCTCTCGCCGTGCGTCGTGGGCAGGCAGGACACCCGCAGGTCCAGCATTTTGCCCCCCACCTTGGCCTGGATGCGCCCGTCCTGCGGAATCCGGTGCTCCGAGATGGACATGTTGGACTGGATTTTCAGCCGGCTGATGATCGCCGCCTGCAAGCGCTTCGGCGGCCCCTTCATCTCGTGCAGAATGCCGTCAATCCGGTAGCGCACCCGAAACCGCTTGGCCAGAGGTTCCAGGTGAATGTCCGACGCGCGCAGCTTGAAGGCGTCGGTAATCAGCGAGTTCACCAGCTTGATCAGCGGCGCGTCGGCGTCCACCGCGGCCCCGTCGTCCATGGCGTCGCCCGCCACTTCCACGTGCTCCCGCGTCAGTTCCTCGATAACCCCCTTGAACCGCTCGTCATCCACCGCTGCCCGCTGGCCGCCGTAATACTTGCCCAGCGCTGCCTCGATGTCCGACTCGGACGCCACCTGAATGACGATCTCCTTGTTCAGCAGATGCGTCAGCGAGTCAATGGTGGCCAGGTCCGACGGGTCCGCCATGGCCACCGTCAAGGTGTTTTCGTGCAAATAGACGGGCACGACCCGGTACTTGCGCGCGATGTGCCGGGGCACGGCGGCGATGACGCTGTCGTCAATCTGCATCCCGCTCAGATTGACCACCTCCGCCCCAAAATGAGCCGCCTTGGCCTGGACGACATCCGCGGCCCGAATGACCTTGTTGGCCACCAGAAGGTCCACCACCCCCACACCGGCGCCTTCCGCCTCTTTGCGGGCTTGCGCAACCTGGTCCGGGGTCACAAACCCCAGGTCCACCAACAGGTCAATCAGATAATCGTCTTTCTCAGCCACAGGCTCGAACGACTTTCCATTCGTCGAACGGTGCGACAGAGTACTCCCCCCGTTCCGCCCGTGTCAAATGCTCAGTCCGCCATCGTGGCTTGGCTTTCCTCGCTCGCCTCCCTGCTCAGTCGCGAAGCCACGAACCCGGTCGGCCGTCCGCACGCACTCGGCGGTGCGGCCCGAGACCAACAGGTCTGACCGCAGGACGCGTCTCCCCGGAATCGAAAACGTCAGGCTGTGGGTTGCAGGGAGACGCCCCAGGCCTACCGCTCACACACGCGCTGTCGCGGGCATCCTCCCCTCCAAGAACCGGACCTTTCACCGCAACGCGGCTGCCATTGCCTCGCCCAGCGCCACCGCCTCGGCCAGGGGTCGTTTGGCCTCGGCGCGGCGCAGGCCGTTGACAAACGACACCGCCTGCATGTGCAGCAGGTCACCCACCGGTTGTGCCAGGGCCGCGACCGGGCTGCTGCAACCGCCGCCCATGGCCCGAAGGAACGCCCGCTCGGCGGTCACGGCCTGCAGGGTATTGTAGTGATTGAGCCGCTGGCAAAGCGCCGCGGCACGCTCGTCTTCGGCCCGGATTTCAATCCCAATCGCTCCCTGTCCCACGCAGGGCAGCATCACACTTGTATCCAGCACCACGCCCATCAGCCCCTCGGGCACGGCGTCTCCCTCCAACCGACCGTCCGGGCCGAGCCGGAAGTTCAAGCGGCTCAATCCCGCAAGCGCCAGCACCGTGGCGTCGAACTCTGCGCGCGTGGCCAAGCTGTTCAGCCGAGTCGGCACGTTGCCGCGCAGCTCGACGAATTGCAGGTCCGGCCGTTGGGCGTGCAACTGGGCCTGGCGCCGGGGGCTGCTGGTGGCGATGCGTGCCCCGGTTGGCAGGTCCGCCAGCCGCAGGCCCGCCCCGAAACCGCGCAACTCCGCCTGGCCGGGTACCCAATCTGCCATTTCCCCCGTGCGCACCAGCCCCGACCGCAGCGCCGCCAGCCAGGCTGCGTCGCGGTAAAGCAGCACGTCCCGCACGTCGGCCCGTGGACACACCGCACCCAGCGTCAGACCCGGCGGCAGTTCGATGGGCAGGTCCTTGAGACTGTGAACTGCCAGGTCCGCCTGGTGCCGCACCAGGGCCACCTCAAGTTCCCGGGTAAACAGGCCTTTGGGCAGGCTGGGACCGCGCCGGGCCAGGGCGGCGGTTTGCAACTTGTCCCCCGTGGTCTTGATAATCTTCAGCTCGAATCGCAGCGCCGGAAAGGCCGCGCGACAACGGTCCAGCACGGTTTGCGCCTGAGCCAGCGCCAGCGCGCTGCCACGCGTTCCAATGCGAATGGTCCCGGTCGGCTCAGGCATGGCTGGCGGCCGGATGCCAACCCGCCCAGGCCGACACCTGCCGGCCCGGATAAAGGCGGCCAACCTGCTCACGAATGATGGCCTCACAACGGGCCACGTCCTCCTGGCGACGCGCCAGGTAACGGTTGGCCAGCCCCTGCAGGTCATCCACGTTGTAGAGGTAAACGTCCGGCAGGGTGTTCACCGCGGGGTCAATGTTTCTGGGCACGGCAATATCCACCAGCAGCAACGGAGCCGCGGGCCGGTTCCGCAACAGGCTCTCCAAGCGCGCACGGTCCAGCACGTAGTCGGGCGCGGCCACGCTGCTGATGACGATGTCCAGCCGGTCAAACTCCCGAGCCCACTGCTCAAACCGCACGGGCCGTCCCCCCAGGGCCGCCGCCAGCGCCTCGGCGCGCTCCGTCGAGCGGTTGGTCACCAACAACCGGCTGACCCCGCGCGACACCAGCGCCCGCGCGACCTTCTCCCCGGTGTCGCCGGCCCCGATGACCAACACGCCACAATCCTCCAACCGGGTGAAAATCGTGCCCGCCAGCTCCACTGCAACCGACGCCACCGAGACGTTGCCGCGCTGAATACCCGTGGTGCTGCGGATGTGCTTGGCAACGTTGAACGCCCGTTGAAACACCTTGTTGAGCCGGCTGCCGGTGAAGCCGCCTTCCAACGCCTGCCCGTAGGCTTTCTTGAGCTGGCCCAAAATCTCCGTCTCGCCCAGCACCATCGAGTCCAGGCCGCATGCCACGCGGAACAGGTGCACCACACTGTCCGGCTCGGCCAGCCGATACAGCGTGTCGGTCAACGGCTCGCGGTAATCGTGACACCGAACCAGGAACTCCTCCAGCTCGGCGAAAGCCCGCTGGGCGGGCAGCGAGCTGACCGCGTAAATCTCCACCCGGTTGCAGGTGGAAAGCACCACGGCCTCCTCTGCCAGCCCGGTTACTCGAAGCGTTTGCAGCACCGCCGGCACGCGCGCCTCTTGAATAGCCAACCGCTCCCGCACACTCACCGGCGCGGTGCGATGGCTCAGGCCAAGAAGCAAAATGGACATGGCTGAAACAGTCGGCTTGGCGCTCAGAGTTTGTCTGGCCCGGTTCTCATGGCCGGTGCCACGGCGACGCAAGGCTGGTGGCCCAGAAGGTCAGTAACGTATAGCCGAACAATCCGGCCGCGCCCCAGGCAAACCGCCGAGTGGACAGGCCGCACCGGCGTCCCGCCAGCAACGCCGCATAAAGCAGCCATAGCCCCACCGCCCAAAGCACTTTCGGATCACGGCTCAAACTCGCCCCGGCGGGTCGTGGCAGCAATCCCCCCAGGACAAGCCCCATGGTCAGCAACACAAACCCCGCCTGCATCATCCGTCGCATGGCGTTCTCCAGACGCTGAAGCGGGGGCAGGCGGGCCAACAGAACCCGTAACCGACCGAGCCGCAAATCCCGCTCCCGGACCAGAAACATCGCGCCGGCCAGCGCGGCCAGCCCGAACAGCCCGTAGGCCAGCAACGTCACTGTCACGTGCAGGCTCAGCAGCGTGCGGTGCGTTTCGACCGCCAACCCGGCCGGTCTGTCCAACCCCGGCGTCAGGGCCGCCGCCCCCACCAGGCAGAGGATTGGCGCTGCCAGCACCCCCAGCCCCCGCGTGGACCGCCGCCAGCCGGCCAGCAGGTAAACCAGCGCCAGACTCCAGGCCAAAAAGCTGGTGACCTCGTAAATGTTGGTCACCGGACAGCGCTGCAGCGAGAGGCCGCGCGCCAGCAAAGCCAGCGTGTGCAGGCCAAAGCCCAGCGCCACCAGGCCGCAGCCCACCCGGTCGTCGCGCTCAAAACCCCGTCGCCACAGCCGCATCGAGGCAACGGCCGCTGCGCCGTACACCACCACGGCCAGCGCGAATGCGTGTTTGTCGGTTGGCCAATTCACAGGCCCTTTGGCCGTCAGAGCCGCTTCTCGTCGGCGTCAATGTAATCCACAAAGGTCCGGATGTCGTCGCGATGCGCCAAGCCGCTCTCCCGCTTGCGCTGGCGCAGGCGTTCCTGCATTGCCACATCATCGGGCGCGGGGAAGTTGAGCATGGCCTCTCGGTGAGCGGCCTTGTCCGCAGCGCTCTTGCGCACATGCGTCCGCACCCAGTCGCACACCTCGCCGTCGGTGATCGAGCGGCGGACCACCTCGACCATCTGCTCGTGCGTCACGCCGGCGTGGCGAAGCCACAGCCCGTCGAAGCCCTTACCCAGATTCTCCTGGTAATCCGGGTGCAATCGCCCCGCCAAGTGCAGCCGGATCTTGTCAATGTAGCGCGGCAGGTGCATCCAGCCGTCCATCGTTTCGCGCGGGCTGCGCGGGTAAATAATGTCGCTCATGGCGCAAGGATTGACGCCGCCCCCCGGCGTGTCAACCGCCCAGCGCCCGGCTGCCGCTCGCAGGGATGTAGCCGGACGAACCAACGCGTGTCGTGGCGCAAGCCTCCAGCTTGCGGCAGCAGCGGCAACCTTCCAGCTCGCCGCTGCGGCCGGAGCGGAATGGCAGCGAAGCCGCAAGCTACAAGCTGGCTGCGCTGGTGGAAGGGGGGCTTCCATCCGGATGCGCCGGACGGGATGCGCCCGCGGGCCGGTCCGTTGACAGATTAGAGCCGGGCGTGATAAGCTCGCGGGCACTTGGACGACAATGGCTTCGCTGTTGAACCAACATGTGCTGGTGCTCAACCGCCTGTGGCAGGCCGTCAACATCTGCACGGCCCGGCGGGCGCTGACATTGTTGTTTCAGGGGCACGCCCAAGCGGTGCTCTGCCGGGAGGATGGCAGCTTTCAGACCTTCAACTTTTGGGAATGGCACGACTTCTCGCGGCAGGAGCCCTCGGACGAGAGCATTGCCACGGTGTCATTCCGCATCCGCATTCCCCGCGTGATCATGGTGTTGGTGTTTGACCGCGTGCCGAAGAAGGAGGTCAAGTTTACCCGCCAGAACATCTTCGAGCGCGACAAAAACACCTGCCAGTACTGCGGGCGCACGTTCGAGCGGAAAGACCTGAACCTGGATCACGTCGTGCCGCGCGACCGGGGCGGGCCGACTTCGTGGGAAAACATCGTCTGCTCCTGCGTCGAGTGCAACACCCGCAAGGGCAACCGCACGCCCCAAGAGGCCGGCATGCACCTCATCCGCAAGCCCAAGCGCCCCAAGTGGCGGCCGTTTGTGCAGATCAACCTCACGTTGCAACGGCACGACAGTTGGAAGCACTTCATTGACCTGGCCTACTGGAACGTCGAGCTGGGTGAAGACGTCCAGTAAGCCCGCCTCAGCCGCCGGCCGGCGGCCGTGCTGCCTCGATCAATTCCCAAAACTTGGGGTTTTGCTCCAGCGCCTCGTCTTCGGATACCTTCAGACCGGAGCGGTAGAGGAAGTCCTTGAGTGTATGCCGGCTGAGGATGCGGTGGACCAACACGCCCAGTTGGTGGCGCTCGAAATAGACCCGGTAGTCGCCAATGCGAAATCGGTGCAGGGTGCGGCCCTCGCGCTCCAACTTCCCAAACGCATCCAGTTCCGTGCCCACCACCTGCTGCGGCAAGCCCCGGAACCCACCCAGAATCTGGAGCTGTAGCTCCCGCGGCATCCGGGCCAGCTCAGCGGCCCCGACCGGAGTGAAAATGACCTGAAAGGGTGTCATGACTCGTCAGGCAGGCTGGCGGCGCGTACGGGAATCGAACCCGTCTTTCAGCCTTGAGAGGGCCGTGTCCTGAACCGATAGACGAACGCGCCCGCCGGTCAACACCCCCAATCCTAGCGCCCGGCCCCGCCCTGTCAACGACCGTGTTGGATCGAGTCTTTGGCACACCTGAGTCTTTCGCGTTGGGCCAATGGTTGAGCCGGAAGGACCACGCCGCGAGCCCGATCCACGGAAGAGCGCGACGTCGCCGGCCCGCCGCGCCAGGACGCCCAGCGGCGCGCTGGCGGATCGCGCCCGCTTGCGCCGGAGCTGGCCGGCTCGTTTACCGCACAAATTGCTTCCAGTCCTTGAGCCGGCCGGCCGGGTCAAAAACCAGCCGCAGGAAGTAATCTGGAGTGTAAGTCTCCAAGTAGGTGGGATACGCCGGCCCGGCCCACCACGGGTAATAGGCCGTCCCCGCGTAGAGGCGGTTGTGACCACGCCTCAGCAGCCACTCGGCCACGGTCGTGCCGTCAGCCAGCTTGGCCTGCTTGTCCGGCGGACCAAGCTCCAGGACTGCCTGGTCAAACGTGTAGTTGCCCACCCGCCCCGCCCAGTCCACCCGGGTCGAAGCGCAACCGGTCGCCAACAGCAGCGCGAGCGCCAGCACGCCGGCGATTCCCCAACATTGCCACAGTCGCTGGTTCACGGCCCAACCATACGCCATCCGACGGCAGGTGCAACCGACGCCGCGCCATCGGCCGCACCGACTGCACACCGGTCTGGCCAACTCGGCTCGCCCGCGGCCACGCGCCCGCGGCGCTCGGGCGGGCTGGACTTGCCCGGCCTGCGGGCTTGTTTGCCGCGCACCCGGCTTGATTCAAATTGCCCGCGCCTTATGCTCCGTGCCGTATGCTGGCGATCGAGATCGGCGGCACCAAGCTGCAGTTGGTCGTGGCCGATGCCGCGGGACAAATCGTGCAACGGCTGCGACTCTCCGTCGCTGCCGACCGCGGCGCTCCGGGCATCCGGCAACAAATCGAGACCCACCTGCCGCCACTGCTCCGGTCGCGCCGCATTGGGCGCATCGCAGTTGGGTTCGGCGGCCCGGTGGATTGGCGCACCGGCCGGGTGGCTCGTTCCCATCAGATCGAGGGATGGTCGGACTTTGACCTGGCTGGCTGGCTGCGGGCTTTGACCGGTCTGCCGGTGATTGTGGACAACGACGCCAACATGGCAGCGCTCGGCGAAGCCCGACGCGGGGCGGGCGTGGGCTTCGATCCGGTGTTCTACGTCACCTTGGGCAGCGGCGTGGGAGGTGGCTTGGTCGTGGGCGGTCGAATCTACCACGGCGCGCCGCCGGGGGAGGTCGAGATCGGTCACGTGCGCCTGGACCGTGCCGGCACCACCGTCGAGTCGCGCTGCGCCGGCTGGGCGGTGGACCGACGCATTCGCCAGTTGAAAACCACGCACCCGGACTGCCCGTTGTCACGGTTGCTGGATGAGACGCCGGGCGGCGAGGCCCGCCACTTGGCCACTGCGCTGGCCCAGGGCGACCCCGTCGCGGCCGGCCTGTTGGAGGAAGTCGCCGGTGACCTTGCCTTCGGCCTGTCACACGTCACGCACTTGTTTCATCCCCAGATTCTCATTCTGGGCGGCGGCCTGGCGGGGGTTGGCGAGCCGTTGCGCGGCGCCGTGGAACGGGCGCTGTGCCCCTGGCTCATGGAAGTGTTCCGGCCAGGCCCGCGGGTCGCGCTGGCCGCCCTGGGAGCCGACGCCGTGCCAGTGGGCGCGCTGGAATGTGCCATGAGCGCCCCGTGTGCCGAAGCGACTGGCACTGTTGACCACGGCACCCAGCATTGAAGTCTCGGCAACCCGTGCGGGGCGCACCTGCTCTGACCACGGCACGTCAACGGGCGGGCTGGAACGCTGGAGCTCAAAGGAAGGCAAACCGAACAGCCCGCCGCACAACACCCGGCCGCCGCCACGACCCGAGCTTTTGGACCTGGCCAACCGAGGCCGCATGCGAAGTCAAGGCCACGGCTCGCTGAGGCGGCCCGACGAGCCGATGCGGCAGGCCGGGGACAAACCAGCGAACGGGGCCGCGCTTCAGCAGTCTTGTGAGACGCAGCGCGCCGCCGTGCCCGGGCGCCGACACAAGCCGCCGGCCCCGGGGCCGGCCTCACGGCGCGCGCTGCGCCGTGAAATCCTTCTGGAGCGCCGACACCCTGGCGGGGCGGACCGGCAGACTCAGTCGCAACTCGCGCGATTCCAGGGCCAACGCCAGCCGGTTCTCACGAACCCTGGCTTGCAGCGCGGAAGCCGGGCCTTCCCGGACCACGAACTGCACGGCCAAGCCCACGACCGCCTCATTCAGTTCATCCAACCGGATGCCCCGCTCCTGCCCGTGATACAGCACCACATCGGCCCACGCCGTTTGCGCGGCGGCGTTCCGACCGGCTTCCCAATGCCCGGCCGCCTCCCCAAACCGCGCGTAGGGAACGGTCAGGCGCACGCGCAGAGCGCCGAACTGTTGCTCCAACGGCTCAGCCAATGCCGCCGGCGCCGCAATCGCCGCCCCGCCTGCCGCGCCGCCGAACTCGAATCGCACCCGCAGGTCGCGGGCGCGCACGGTTGCGTTCCGGATGCGGTCCAGCGAGACGTGCGTGTCGCCGCCATCAGTGGCGAAATTGATGCCGGCCAGGACATCGCCGCCGCGCTGCACGCTGAAGAACTGAGCCGCCGCGAAATCATGGCCGTCGTGCAGGCAACGCAGGTGGAGGTAAGCGGGTTGGGCGGGCGTGCCCCAGTAAGCCACCAGGGCGCGCCGCTGATTCCACAGGTCGCCGCGGTTCACGCTGCCCAAGGCAAATTGTGGATGCAGGAAAGTGGTGCCGAGCACCGGCGGCTCGCCCGCGACGAACGTTTTTACCAGCTCGCGCGGCCCCGCCAGCGTGGTGAAGCGGCTTTCCAGGTCGCGCGGGCAGGGCATGGGCAGGCGGTGTTCGTCCAACGTGGGCTGCGGCTCGCCCATGCCGAAGTTCACCCGGCCCTCGGTGGACCGCTGAATGAGCGCCAGCACGTCGTCGCCCAGCAGGGTGCGGTAGGCGCGGCTGTGCGGGCCGGCCCATTGCCGGGTGGACGGGTGGAAATGTTCGGCGATTTCCTCCCAAGCCAGCCGGTAGATGTCCCGGGCCAACGACCGCGCTTCCGGGTTTTGCACGTGCAGGAGCATCCGGGCCAGCTCTTTGAGCGCGACGACGGTGTAAGTGGGGCTGTTGTATTCGGCAAACGCGCCCGACTTCATCGTGAAGGCGTGGAAGGCGCGCCAGCGCTGGAGGGCGTAGTCCCGCAGGTCATCAAGCCGGTAAAGCTCTGCCGCCACCAGCGTGACATAGCTGCCCATGATGGCGATGTTGGTGTAACCGGGGCTGACGTTGCGGCGCCGGATGGACCGCGCCGCGTGCAGGATGGCGGCGTCCACCTGCGCCGCCAGCTCCGGCGAGAGCCGGTGCCGATGGTCCAGCGCCACTTGCAGCAATTGCACCCCGCAAAAGTCGGCCCAGTTCCAGTCGGGCGGCGACATCTGCGCCAGCGGTTCCTCCAAAAACCACGGCCAGATGCCGTAGGTCTTGCTGGCCGGGTCCTGGTCTTGCAGGGCAATCACACGCCGGAGGATGTCCTCGGCGCGCTGCAGCAGCTGGGGATCGCCCATGTCGAGCAGCGCCACGGCGTAACTGAGCGAATCGCGGGTGGGATGCACCTGGCCGCCCTTGAGCGTGGTGTGGTAACCGGGCGAGGAAAACGGGCGACGGATCATGTGCTCGGCAGCGTCGTAGCGCCGATGGGTGGACTCGAGGGCGCGGTTTAGCCGGGCAAGCTGCGGCGGACTGAGCTTGAACCCGGACAGTTTTGGCAGGTCGTCCGGCGTCGGGGCCGCCCAACCGGCCGACAGGCCAAGCGCAAGAAACAGCGGCGCGGCCCGGCCGACAACGGGCATTATGGCCAATAGCGGATGATCGTTCACCCCGACAGAGTGGCGCGCGTTTGCCTGTTGCCAACCCCAAATCGCAGGCGGGGTTGACACGCGGCAACCCGCCGCGCCGTCCGCAAGCCGGCAGCCCCTACGCGCGCAGACTTCGCGCGTGCTGCGCGCACGCTGCCTGCAGGACAGCGGTTGGATTCCGCATTGCGCAGGGCGTCTGGCTGCCGTACATCGTTCGCCGCCGTCGGGCGCGAGACGGCATCCGGTGCATGACGCTTGTTGACCTGTTGCTAAACCTGGCCGGGCTGTTGCTCTGGCTGAACTGGCTGTCTGTGAGATTCGATCCCCTGGCCAGGCCCCGTGCCGCCACGTTGGTGGGTACGCTGCGCCGGGCCGAGCCTTCCGGACTGCGACGTGGTCTGTTTCTGGGCGCGCTGGTGGCGCTGCTGCTGGTTCGAGCCCTGGGCTACTGGCAAATCGGCGCCGGGCTGAATTGGACGCCCCGGCTTTCCCTCGGGGCGGTCACCGTGTCGTTCCCGTTAGCGTGGCAAACCGGGTTCTTCAGCCTGATGCTGATCTTCTCGTTCCTGAGCTTCCTGGTCGCGCTGGCGTGTTTTTATCTTTGGCTGCTGCTGTTGTCACTGTTGGGAACAAGGGACGGTGACGAGGACCCGGTATTGCGACTGGCGCGCGTTCAACTGGGACGGGTGGGGCGGTGGCCGATGGGGGTGCGTTGGCTGTTACCGTGGCTGGGCGGGGGCGTGGGCTGGCTGATCCTGTCACCCCTGCTGCAGGCCTTGCAGTTGGTGCCGCCGCCGCTCTCGATGGCGCACCGGTTGGAGCAGGCGGCGCTGTTGGGGCTGAGCGCTTACCTGGCATGGAAGTATCTGGTGATCGGTTTGCTGGTCTTGTATCTCGTCAACAGCTACGTGTATTTCGGGCCGCACCCGTTCTGGGGATTTGTGAACGCGGCGGGTCGGGGGCTACTGCGGCCGCTGGCGCGGCTGCCCTTGAGGACGGCACGGTTGGATGGGGCGCCGCTGGTGGCCCTCGTGGCGGTCTGGCTGGCGTGCCGTCTTGTCCAGCACGGGGTGCACGTGCCGGGCCTTGGGCTGACCCTGCCCGGATTGGCGGGACTTTACATGTGGCCGCCGCTTTGAGCGTCTGGCGACGGGGGAACGCCAGGCGACGGCGAGGTTTGCGGGAAGCGGACCTCCACCGTGGTACCCGCGTTGGGCTGGCTGCGCAGAACCAAGGAGCCACCGTGCAGTTCGGCCAACCGCTGGCAGATGGTCAGCCCCAGCCCCAAGCCCTGCTGTTCCCGCAGCTTTCGGTCAAACTGCATGTAAGCCCCAATCCTGGCGATCTGCTCGCCAGACATCCCGCAACCCTGGTCGGTCACCCGCAAGACCACATGCTGCGGCTCCGACACAAGGGCTACGCGCACCGGGGTGCCGGGCTTGGAGAATTTGAAGGCGTTTTGCAGCAACTCGTCGGCAATCTTGGTCAGGTAATCCTCCGCAATTGGGACGGGGTGATCCTGCAATTGGAGTTGCAAATCATCAAGCCGGTGGGCAGACCGCGCGGCTTCTCGGGCGGCGGTCTCAAGCGGGCGCACCGGGGACAACGTGCGTCCGTGGGCCAACGCTGTGCGCCGGGACGGGTCGCCTTCCAACAGCTCCAACTGCGCGTAGATGAGGAAATTCTCGACCAGCCGCATCAGGCGGCGGCCGGACTCGCTGATGACCTGGCCCATCTCGGCGACTTCCTCCGGTCGCAATGACGCGGCGTCTGCGCTGAGGATGTCGCCGTAGGCGAGGATGCCGTTCAGGGGCGTGCGCAACTCGTGGGGCAGCGCCATGCTGATGCTTTGGCGCAGGTCAGCCAGGCGGCGCTCGGCCTCTTCGCGCATTCGCTGGGCCTTGCGGAGACGCGCCTCCACAGCCCGGCACAGTTGTTCTGCGGTAAACGGCTTGGGCAGGTAATCGTCGGCGCCCAGCTCCATGCCGTAGCGCATCCCCGCGGCGTCGGCGTAGCCGGTCATCAGGATAAACGGGATGGCTGCCGTGGCCGGGTTCTCGTGCAGCTTGGCCAGGGTCAGGTACCCGTTCAGCTCCTGCATGTTCACGTCACACAGGATCAGGTCGGGGTGTTGCTCCTCCGCCAACTGGACTCCGCGCCGGCCGTTTTCGGCCTCGATGACGACGAAACCCTGCTGCGAGAGCACCGTGTTCGCCATTTCCCGCAGCGTCTCTTCGTCGTCAATGACGAGAATCTTCTTCATGCTTGCCCGTTTGGCACAAGGTCCGGCCATCCCGTTTCTGTGCCACGGCCCGTCACGCCATGCCCAGTGAGCCTCAGCCACTGGCCACGGCAGACTACAAGAAGCTCCGGGCGACTGGCAACCCCACGAGATCGCGGCCAAGCGGCCGGTTGCCGGCTACCCGCGCTCAGTCCGCCAGCAGGACCCCGGGGACGGGGCCACGACGGAAGGCGGGTATCCGCCAGCCCGCCTCAACCAAACCTTCGCCCCAGCCGGCTGGCATGGTAGGCCCGCCGCTGTGCCGGCGTCATCCGCTCGAAATCCGGCGCGCCGTTGGCCAGCGTGGGCCAGGCCGCGTGAGCCACGGCCGGGGGGGCGGCTGTGTTGGCCGTGGCGGTGCCGGGCGGGCTGGCCAGCGGGTTGGCGCGAATCTCGACGGTGGCGCGCCGCTCCGCGCTGCCGTCGTAGCTCATCGCCTGGTCCGTGAGCTTCAAGTCGTCCTCCAATGACCGATGCGGCTTGATTCCCTTGCCCTGCAGCACGCCGTGGTAGGCGCGCACGGCCTCCTCGGGCGTCAGCTTGCCATCGGTGATCAGGCGCAGCATCTCGATAAAGGCCAGTTGGTGCTCGGCGTGGTTGATCTTGCGGCCAAACAATGCCACGCGCGCCCCGTATTTCTGGGCGTCGTGGATGAGCCGGAAGGCGTCGTAGGTGGTACCGGCACTGCCGCCCAAGATGCCGACGATGAGGTTCGGGTCGTATTGCGCCAGTTCCTCCATGGCCCGCGGGCCATGATAGACGATCTTGAGAAACAGCGGCCGCCCCGCCTCCGGCACGCCGGCCAGCGTCCGCAGGATGTTGTCGTTGATGAACTCGCCCAGCTTCTCCGGCGGGATGCCGCTGTCCACGTTGGGATCAAAGACCTCCAGGAAGTGGCGGAAGCGTTTGCGCTCGGCCTCCTCGCGGAAGGCCTTGTACCAGAGCAGCGCCTCGCGATCCGGCTCGAGCTGGTTGACGAACGTGATGGAGTAAAGGCCCAGATTCGCGCCCGGGAACTCGGTGGTGGTACGGTCACACGCCACCTGGCCGCACTGGATGTGGTCAATGGTGGCGCTGCGGAAGGGCTGGGATGGCTCGCGGGTGTAGCAGCCGTGACGCACGGCCCAGATGTCGGTGGTGTCGTTGGCGCGAGCGGCGGGGGTCACGTGCGAATGCCGGAACAGTCCCTCTTTGATGGTGAGCTGCTCGTTGACGTAGGCCGACATGAGCATGATGTCCACCAGGCCCTGGTGCACCACCTCGCGGATGATGTCCAGGAACTCCGGCAGGTTGCGGTAGCCGAACTCCTCGCGCGTCCAGACTTCGGGCGAAAACTGCGCCGGCCGGGCGCCACGTCGGGCCAGGTAGCTGCGCGGACCGGTGGCCCGCACGCCGAAGGCCATGTCCGCGTCCTTGGCGTCGGCCAGGATGAACGCCCGCGACGCGCGGTTGGCTCGAATCTCGGCCAGTTTGGTGTCGAGGGATTTCACGGCTCGGACTCTCCTGCCTTTTGGAGCACCCGCGCACGAAGTTCGTCGCTGATGCGGAACGTCGTCTCCTGTGCCAGACGGTCGAGTTCGCCGCGTAACGTTGAGACCAACCCTCGCGCCTTGGCTTCGAGCAACAATCCCACCGTACCCACGACCTGAACACCCCGCTCAACCGCCTCACGGCGGCCTTCCGCGTCGTCAATGATCAGCAGCGCGCTCAACTCCTTCGCCAGGGCAATCGCCTCGCGCTCGCCGGGGTCAAGTCCTCGCAAAGCGGGGATCGCCGATGTCGGAGACACCACTTTGATCCAGCCAGCCTCCACGGCCGCTTTGGTCTGAGCCGCTTCAGGATAGGCTGCGCCCTGGTTCACAAGTTCACTCCAGACGGACGGAGGGATCAGCACGTGGCCGAACATTTGCCTGAGCCAGTCGAAATGGCCCAGCCGGGTCAAATATATCAACGGCGAGGTGTCAGAGACGACTGCAGGCATAGGCCAGGTCTTGCTCCAACATCTCCGCCGTGTAAGGGAACGGCACCTTGCGGGCCATTAGGACATCCATGAATTGCCAGCGGTTCAGGCCGGCAAACTCGGCGGCCCGCCCGGTGGACCACTTGCCGTCGCGGTACATCTGAATGGCCAACTCCAACCTGGCGTTGCGCGCCACTTCCTCCGGGGTGGTCCCAAAGCTCCGCGCAAACGCCTCCGGGATTTCAATCGTTACCGTCTCCATGCCGCCATTCTACCTCAGTCGGTGCGGATTTGCACCGTGCTTCCGTCGTTGTGCCGCGAGGTCCGCCACCCGCCCGGCGCGCAGGCAGTTCGGTCGGCAAGATACCGACCGGGCCCGAGTTCCGCTTTCGCCTCGGCCGCCGAGCAAAGCTTCCGTGCCTGTGAGTCAGGATTCCGAGCCATGGTCGCGCCTTCCCGCGCTGGCGGGGCTGTTGCCGTGCGCTACTGGAACCGCGCCATGATCTGGTCGGTCACGGCCTGCACCACTTTTTCCGCCTCGGGATCGAAACCGGCTTCCCCCTGGTCGCGGGCCGGCACGGCACAGGTCACACCCGGCCGCCACTCGGCGTTGTCGCACAGCTCGCATTCTTTGAGGCCGTAACGCGGGTCGGGAATGCCGAGGTTCTGCTTGATTTTGAGCAGGTCCTGCAACTGCGCCGGCGACATGGTCTGCGGCGGCACGCCCAGTTGCGCCGCGACGAGCACCGTCCGGCAATACGCCTCCAGAATCTCCATTTTGAAATAGGCGTCTTCGACGCTGAGATGGCTCCAGGCCACCACCCCGTGGTTGGCCATGAGGATGGTGTTGTGTTGGTCCACCAGGTCGGCAACCAGCTTGCCCATCTCCGGCGTGCCGGGGGTGCGATACGGCGCCACCGCCACGGCGCAGAACACCTCGAACTCGGGAATCATGCACGTCGGCGGGGTCAGCCCGGCCACGGCAAAACCGGTGGCATACGGTGGGTGGCAGTGCACGGAAGCCATCGCCTTGGGCTGCCGTTGCATGATCTGGAGGTGCATCAGGATTTCGCTGGTGCGCTTCTTCACGCCAGCCAGTTGGTTGCCCGCGAAATCCACCAAGCACATGTCTTCCGGCTTCATGAAGCCCTTGCTCACCAGCGTGGGCGTGCACAGGGCGAGGTCCTCGCCCACGCGGATGGCGATGTTGCCCCCGTTGCCGTCCACGTAGGCACGCTGCCAAAGCCGCCGGCCGATGTCGCAAATCTGCAGCTTCAGGTCCTGACAGTAAGCGGAGTTGAAAAACGCCTCCAGCTCGGCTTTCGGGGATTTTGACGAGAGCGGCTTGCCGGGGGGTGCGGGCTTGTCGGCCGTGCTCGGCGCTGCCTTGCCCGCGCCGGAAACCCCGTGGGCGCCGCCCGAATCCAGTTCCCGCAGAAAGTCACGAGCCGACGGCGTGAGGATGGCGTCGGCGGGCAGATTGCGCGGGTCCTGCCCCTGGCGAAGCAGGGCCTCGAGGTCGCGAAGGCTGATCACAGGCTTCATGGGTTGTAGGGTGAGTAAAAGATTTCGTCCACCAGCGCGGCACAAATGGCGTCCACGGGCGTGGGCTGGTCGAACGGCTGCGCGGCCTCCCGGCCCTCGACGTAACCGATCGTCTGGCCCAGGGCGCCGCCCAGGTTGTCGTACACGATGAGATTGAAATCCTTGCTCAGGCCCTCGGGCGGCTGCGTGCCGCGCTGAAAGTGGTCGCGCGTGAACGGCGTCACGATGAGAAAGCGCCCGCCCTCGAACGCCGGCACCGTGCGGCTGAGCGTGACACGACCAATGACCCGTCCCAGTTTCATGTGCAGCGGAATCCGAACGCCGGATGCCGGATGGCGAAGGCAATCCGAATGTCGAAAGTCCGAGGCTCTCTGGCCACGCCGACACCCGCCCCGCCATGCAACTGGCGGGTTGCTGTCGGGCCTGGGATTTCGGATTTCGGGTTTCTCATACCAGCTCTCCGGTGGGCAGCTCGTCCACGATCCCGATGACCATCCAACGGGCCGGGCTTTTGTCGTCGCCGACCGCGCGTCGGGCGGCCAGGCCGTCGGAGGAAATAATCACGCGCTGGTGCAGGCCCGCGCCGTGCGGGTCAATGGCCACTTGGGGCGCGCCCTCGGGCTGGCCGCGGCTGCCGATCGGTTGGCAAATCAGCAGCCGCCAACCCTCGAAGCTGGGGTGCTTGCGGGTGGCGACGACGTTGCCTTCAACACGGGCCAAGAGCATAAGGATTAGAAGTTAGGAGCTGGAAGCTAGAACGGCTGAGATGTAGCCGTTCAACAGGCGTCCGATCTCGTCGTACATCACCAACAAGGTGCTCGTGTCGCCGAAACCCAGATCTTTGGCCAAGATCAGGTAATAATGAGCTTCTTCCAACGAGCCCTGGGCAATGTTGAAGAAGCGCAGCTTGTCGGTCGCGCTCCGCTTGGGGAAGCCCTCCGCGATGTTCGCGGGAACGGAAACCGCCGCACGCCGGATCTGGGATGTCAGCCCGAAGCGCTCGTCTGCCGGAAAATCACGCGTGAACCGATAAACCGCCAGCGCGAACTGATGCGCCTTCTGCCAGACGACCAGGTCCTCGAAGCTGCGGGCCGGATTGCTCATTCCAGTTTCTAGTTTCTCGCTTCCAGCTCCTCAAAAAATCCGCAGCTTGTCCACCATCACGCAGCGGCGCACCCGCGTGAAGGTGCGCGGGTTGCAGATGCCCTCGCCGGTGGTCGTCGCAATCGAGAAGTTCGGGTAGCCCTCGCCGCCGCTGCCCAGCCCGGCCAGGCACGACCCGTTCTTGACGAAGAGCGTCGTTTCCAACGCCCGGGCCATGGCTGTCATGTTCGCCACATCGTGCGAGTGGATCATGGCCGAGTGCTTGTAGCCGTGCTCGGCCTTCTTGGCGGCGGCGATGCCCTCTTCGACCGTTTTCACGCGCACCACCGGCAGGAAGGGCATCATCTGCTCTTCCTCGACGAACGGGTGGTCGGCGTGGGTTTCGGCGATGAGCAGTTGCGTCCCGGCCGGGACGGTCGCCCCCGCGGCGCGCGCCAACACCTCGGGGTCACGCCCCACCAATTCGCGGTTGACCACCGGCTGGGGACACCCTGCGCCCTGGCCGGGCGGGAAGACAAACGCCGCACGGGTCAGCCGTTCGACCTGCGCCGCGTTCAGCCGATACGCCCCGTGTTTCTCCAGCATCGCCATGAACTTGTCGAAGAACGGTTCAAGCACGAACACCTCCTTCTCACCGATGCAGAGCAGGTTGTTGTCGTAAGCCGCGCCGAAGACGACGCACCGGGCGGCGTTGTCCAGGCAACTGGTGCCGTCCACCAGCACCGGTGGGTTGCCCGGACCGGCGCAGATGGCGCGTTTGCCGCTGGCCATCGCCGCCTTCACCACACCCGGACCGCCCGTGACGCAGAGCAGGCGCACGCGCTCGTTCCTGGCGATGGCCTGAAAGGACTCCAGCGTGGGCGGCTCGATGATGCAGGCCAGGTTTTCGATGCCCAGCTCGCGGTGGATGGCCTGGTTGAAAAACCGCGCCGCCGTAACCGCGCACTTGTACGCGCCCGGATGCGCGTTGAACACCACGGCGTTGCCGGCGGCCGCCATGCTGATGATGTTGCAGGCCATCGTGGGGATGGAATGCGTGCTGGGCGTAACCGCGCCGATGACCCCAAACGGCGCATACTCCTCCAGCGTGATCCCGTGGTCGCCGCTCAGGCCGTAGGGATTGAGGAACTCGACGCCCGGGATGCTGCGTTGGCCTTTGAGCTTCTCGATCTTGTGGTCCAGCCGGCCGATTTTTGTTTCTTCCAGCTCCAGCCGGCCCCATTCCTCGGCCTTCGACCAACAAATCTCCTTGATCAGGTCCACCACCTTTCTCCGCCCCGCCACGCCGGCCTCGGACAACTGCAAATAGGCCTCGTGCGCTGCCTCGCAGGCCTCGTTGGCGTCCTGAAAGACCCCGAACCGGCCGCGGGCGGCTTGGGTGGCCGATTTGGCGCCGACAGGGCAGCCGCAAGCCGGACTGGCCGCAGTCGCCGCGGGCGCTGCAGGAGCAGCAGCCGGGGGCGGCGCGGCGGTCGCCGGGCCGCCCAAGCGGCTCAAGACTTCGGCCACAACGTCTCGAATCAGGGTTTCATTGACTGTGCTCATGGTCGCGGGTTACTGCCTGCGCCGGTTTGGTGATCGTGTCGGGCAGAATCGTTCACGCCACCGGCGGCGGGTTCTTAGCGGTGAAAATCTGTTTCCCCAGCACGTCCACGGTATCCACGATGCCGATGATGACGGCATCCACGGGGGCGTCTTTCATGCCGGGCGCCAGTCGGGCGGAGCTGCCCTGGGTGAACATGACCAGCTCGCCAATGCCCGCGCCCACGCTGTCCACGGCCACGATGGTGTTGACGCCAGGGCGGAACTTGGTGGGGTCCTTGTCGTCCACAAGTTGGGGGCGCACCAGCAGCAGCTTGCGGCCCTCCATGTGGGCGTCCTTCTTGGTGGCGACCACCGCACCTTCGACTTTGGCCAGGAACATAGGCGGCAGGAGTTACGAGTTGGCGGTCGGCAGCGGGCACGGTCGGAGGTCACACGGTCTCCGCCATGGGCGCGGCCAGCGTCTGGCTTCCAACTACTTCTTCTTCGGCAGCACCGCATCCACGTCCGGATGCGGGCGGGCGATGACGTGCACGCTGACCAGCTCGCCCTTGATGGCCTTGATGGCTTGCGCCCCGGCGTCCGTGGCGGCTTTCACCGCTGCCACGTCGCCCACCACGCACGCCGTCACCAGCGCGTTGCCGACCTGCATCATCGGACCGGCCAGCTCGACGTTCGCCGCCTTGAGCATCGCGTCCGTGCCCTCGACGAGGGCCACCAGGCCGCGCGTTTCAATCATGCCAATTGCTTGTTGTGCCATGTGTTCTTCCTCTGTTGATGGTTAATTGCTGTGCTGCCCGCCAATCCGAAATCCGAGCGACATCGGCCCTAGCATGGCCAAATCGCCAGAACCGAATGCCGGCCGGCTCGGCTCAGTCCAGCCGGCGGCCCCGGAGCATTGTTCGGACTTCGTCATGCGGACTTCGAGTCTTGGGACTTCTCCAAAAATCGTTTCACCTCGCGGGCCACAACCAGCTCCTCGTTGGTGGGAATAACCAGGACCTTGACGCGCGACTCCGGAGCACTGATGAGGGCCTCGCGGGCCAGCGCCGCCGCGTTCGCCCCGGCATCCAGCACGATGCCGAGCTGGTCGAGGTTGGCGCAAATCGCGGCACGCAAGGCCGGCTGGTTCTCCCCGATGCCAGCCGTGAAGACCAGCGCGTCGCAACCATTCAGCATCAGAAAATACGCTCCGATCCATTGGCGGGCGCTGGTCACAAACGCCTCCAGGGCCAGCTTCGCCTGCGTGTTTCCCTGGGCCGCCGCGTGGGTAATGTCGCGGATGTCGCTGCTGACCCCGCTCAGCCCCTTAAGGCCACTGTCCTTGCAGAGCTGGCGTTCGACCTCCTCCAAACTCAGCCCCAGCGCGCGCATGACAAACGGAACGCCGAAGGCGTCCAAATCGCCAACGCGGTTGTTGTGGGGCAGACCGGACTGCGGGCTGAGGCCCATGCTGTTGCCGATGGCGACGCCGTTGCGGATGCCGGTGATGCTGGAGCTGCCGCCCAAGTGACAGGAAATGACGCGCAGGGCCGGCTCGCGCACGGGCGTCCGGCCGCCGTCCACGTAGAGGTTGCGCGCGCGCGCGGCGACGTCCTCGCGCCCGAGCAGCTCGGCGGCGCGCTCGGCAATGAATTTGTGGCTGGCCCCGTGGAAACCATACCGGCGCACGCCCGCCTGATACCAAGCGTCGGGCACGGCGTAGCGCATCGCTGCCTCGGGCGCCCATTGGTAAAAGGCCGTCTCGAACAACCCCACCAGCGGCGTTCGCGGCATCCGCTGGGCGAACAAACGAATGCCGCTGATGTAAGGCGGATTGTGGGCCGGCGCGAGGGCGTTGAAGGCTTCCATCGCCTGAATCACGGATTCGTCCAGCCGCACGCAACCGGTTACCCCCTTGGCCACCACGGTCTTGAATCCCACCGCCGCCAGGTCGCCCTCGCCCCGGATGTGGCCGGCGTTGCGCAATTGCGCCAGGCAATCCTCGATGGCCTGCGGGTAATCGGTTACCCGCTCGAAACCGCCCCTGTGCAGGAGCCGCTCGCCGCCGTCCGAAAAATCAAACAGCCGCCACTTCAGCGACGTGCTGCCGAGGTTGGCAACGAGGATTTTCATCGGCAGAAGCTAGAAGCTAGAAGCTCGTATCTAGAAGGCGTGAGCGGACGCCGGATGGGGATTCCGACTTCCAGCGCCTTGCTCCTCTCTTCGGCTGTCACTGCAGCCACTTGCCCAGCCCTGCCAGCCCTTCGTGCGGACGCGGGATGACCTGGACGCTGATGACCTGGCCGACCTGCGCAGCGGCCGCGGCCCCGGCGTCGGTGGCGGCCTTCACCGCCGCCACGTCGCCGCGGAAAAAGGCGGTTACGTAGCCGCTGCCGATTTTTTCCCAGCCGGTCATGGTGACGTTGGCGGCCTTGAGCGCGGCGTCGCTGGCTTCCAGCAACGCGCACAGGCCCTTGGTTTCGATCATGCCGATGGCTTGTTGAGACATATTCCGTGCGGGATTGAGGGTTGATGTTGCCTTACTTGGCGGCCTTGGCGGGTTCGCCGACGAACGCGGCCACCAGGTCCTCGTGCGGACGGGCAATGATGTGGGCGCTGATCAACTCGCCGACCTTGCCGGCGGCCTTTGCGCCGGCGTCCACCGCGGCTTTGACGCTGCCCACGTCACCGCGGCACAACACCGTGATCATGCCGCCGCCGATGGGGATGGTTTTGACGAGGCTGACGTTGGCGGCCTTGACCATCGCGTCACTGGCCTCGACGCTGCCAACGTAGCCCTTGGTTTCAATCATGCCGAGTGCTTCGCTCATAGTGTGGTGTGGTTTGATGTTCGGTTGTCTTCAGTCGTTCATGTCCCAGGACGAAGTCCAAATGGCGAAAGCCCCCAGCCCAAAGCCGAGAAACAGGCGTGGTGGCCGGCTTGCGTTGCGGTTTTCAGGCTTGGTGGTTTGTTCGCCATTCGTCATTCGTCCTTCAGAATTACTTCAACAGCTCGCAGAACGTGTCCGGGCGCAGGTTGCAGGCGTTCCCTTCGTCGGTGTCAATGTGCACCTCCAGCTTGAAGCTCGGGTCCACCCGACACAGCAGCCGGTCCAACACCACGCCGCACTCCCCGCCAACCCGCAGCTTCATGTGGTCGCCGTTCTTCACCCCGTAAAACGCCGCGTCGGCCGGGCTCATGTGCACGTGTCGCGCCGCCCGGATGACGCCCTCTTTCATCTCGAAGAACCCCGCCGGCCCCATCAACATGCAACCCGGCGTGCCCTGGATGTTACCGGAAAGCCGCAGCGGGATGTCGAATCCCAGCGCAATGGCGTCCGTGTAGGCCAGCTCGACCTGATTCAAGTTCCGACACGGTCCCAGAATGCGCAGGTTGGAAATCACGCGACTGCGCGGGCCGATCAGCGTCACTACCTGCCGCGCGGCAAACTGCCCTTCCTGGTAGAGCCACTTCTGCACCTCAAGCTGCGCCCCCTTGCCAAACAGCGCTTCCACCGCTTGCGCCGTCAGATGGCAGTGCCGGGCACTGACATTCACCACCAGCGGGTTGGGCGCAGTGGCTGATCTCGGCAATGGTTTTCCCAGCCGGGAATAAACCGCTTGCCGAACCAAGTGTTCGACCACTGCTCGATGAGGCGCTGGACCAGCCACCGTCATATCGCGCCAGATTTTGACAGAATTCGCGATGCCGTCAACATTTTTCTTGCAAAATCTTTCAGATTCTGTCAGGCTCGCGCCCGAATGACGGCAGAAGAGCGCAGACACCGCATCGAAGCCTATCTTCAGAAGGTCGAATTCGCGTCCTTGGAGGAGCTGGCCAAGCAGGTGGACGCCTCGATTTCGACCGTTCGCCGCGATTTGACCGTGCTCGAAGCCGGTGGCGGGGTCAAACGCACGCACGGCGGGGCGCGCGTCCTGACGCCCAAGACCGACGAATTCACCTTCTCCGCGCGGGACACCCATCAACTGGCCGAGAAGGAAGCCATTGGCAGGGCATGCGCCGAGCTGATCCGGCCCAACCAGAGCGTGATCATTGACGCCGGCACGACGGTGTATCACGTGGCGCGGTATCTGGAGGACAAAGCGCCCCAAATCGTGACCAACTCGCTGCCCGTGGCGAACCTCTTCGCCGCGGCCGGACGGGTCGAACTGGTCGTCAGCGGCGGTGTGATCTATCCGCGGTTGGGCGTGTTGGTGGGGCCGCTGGCAGTCGAAGCCTTTTCCAAAATCCACGCCGACGTGGCGGTGATGAGCGCCGGCGGCATCACGCTGGAGGGATTGACGAACTCGCACGGGCTGCTGATTGACATCCAGCGAGCGATGATGCGGGCAGCAGCCAAGGTGATCATGTGCTTGGACCACACCAAATTTGGCCGGCGGTCGGTCGCGCCGCTTTGCGACCTGGAGCCGATTGACCTGATCGTCACAGACGCGCAGTCGCCAGCCGATTTGATTGAGGGGCTGCGAGCCAAGGGCATTGAAGTTGTCGTTGCGCCTGTCCCGGGCAATGTTCATCAGGATTCCCCAACGCTGTCCGGATAGGCGGTTCGGCCCGACAGCAGGGTTGGCCAGGCGAGGCCCTGAACATCGGCTCGATCGGGGAGCGCTGTGACGGGTGGTAGCGGATGGCTGGTCGGCCCTGCAGGTTCACAGTTGCCCCCGCGGACGCAGCAGGCGGTCGAACCTCTCACGCGACCGGCGGAGTCTTGACGCGCCACAATGCCGCCCTCGCCCCGGCTGCGCGCTTCGCCAATCCCCGGTCACCGGGTTCTCAGGGCAACCACGGCCCGCGTGTTTTGCGCAACAGGTACTCGTCGTGCCCCCGGATGGTGTAGTCCTTTAACTCGCCCACCTTGGTGTAGCCCAGCCGGGCGTAAAGGCGTTGGGCGCGGGTGTTGAAGGACGAGACGCAGAGAAACACATTGGGACTCTGGCTAAAAATGCGTTCCTCGGCGAACCGAATCAGACGCGTGCCCAGACCGCGTCCCCTCCAGTCCGGACGTACCACCACGGTTTGGATGTAGCCGTTGAGCAAACCCGCCAGGTGCAGGATGAGCACGCCGACCAGCTCCCCGCCCGCGAGGGCCGCATAAACCTCGCGCGTCGGATCAAGGAGAATCCGCAGACAAGCATCCCGATCGCGCCGCAGCGTAATCCAAGGCTCGCTGCTCGCAATCATGTCAGCCGCCGTGCCGGCCTCCTCGGCGGGCCGCAACGGCCGGATTTCGAGGTCGGAAGGGAGTTGGGACACGGACGCCACAAGATTAATCAGGGCCGGACGCCCGTCCCACTAGCGCGCCAACCGCGTCGGCCAACGGCACGATTGTCTGCTCCCGGCTCTGGACGTTCTTGATGCGGACCGCCGGCGCGCCGGTCGGCCCGCGCACCAGCGCCACCGCCCGGGTGGCACCCAGCTCCAGCGCACGCTTGAGCTGTTTGTCCGGCTTGGTCGGTGTCAACGGGTAGTCCACCGACAAGCCCGCCTCACGCAGGTCCTGAATCAGCCGAAGGGAATCAGCTCGCAGCCCTTCGTCTTCGATGAGGCAGAACACGCCCAGCGCCGGCTGCGTCGTGGGTAACTGCCCGCGAGCTTTGAGCAACTCCAGCAGCACAACATCCCCCATCCCGAAGCCCAGCGCGGGCAGGTCGGCCTGGCCCTCGCTGAGCAGTCGAACCAGGTTGTCGTAGCGGCCGCCACCCGCCAGGGCGCGGAACTGGCCCTGGCGGTCAAATGCCTCAAACACGATGCCGGTGTAGTAGGCCAGGCCGCGGATGATGTGGTAGTCCACGGCAACGTACGCACTCAGACCCCGCGCAGCCAGGTCGTCCAGCACCGCCTGCAACTCGGGTGTCGGCCGGCTTTCCTCGATAAACGCCTTCACCGTGTCGGCCGACATACCCACCGCCGCCAGTTTCTGCCGCGTTACCTCGGGAGCGTCTCGGCCCATTTTATCCACGGCCTGGTAAAAGGCGTAGGCCTGTTCGGGCACGCCGCCGTGCGCTTCGAAGAACCGCTGCCAGGCCTGACGGCTGGAAATACGAACCACAAAGTCGGCAGCCGTCAGTCCCACGGCGCGCAGCGCATCAATCAGCAAAGCAATCAATTCGGCGTCGGCCGCCGGCTCGGCCGTGCCCAGGATGTCGGCGTTGAACTGGAAGTGCTCCCGCAGTCGGCCTTTTTGCTGGCGCTCGTAGCGGAACAGTTGGGGAATGGCAAACCACTTGATGGGCTTCTTGTATGCGCGCTGGTGAGCCGCAACCATTCGGGCCAACGTGGGCGTCATCTCCGGTCTCAGGGCCACGGCTCGCTCGCCCTTGTCCACGAAGTTGTAGAGCTGGCCGACGATTTCTTCGCCGCTCTTGGTGGTGTAAAGCTCCAGCGCCTCCAACGGCGGGCCGTCGTACTCCCGAAAACCGTACCGGCGCGCCACGTCGCGCCACTTCTCAAAAAGCCACCCCCGCGCCTCGGCACTCCACGCGAGGTGATCGCCAAGCGGCACGGGTTCCGGGTAAAAATCGCGGAAACCAGGTAACCGGTCCATATCGCTCCCCCAGACTACGGCTCAGCGGCCTGGGCGAAAAACGAAAAAGCGCCGGACCTAGCTCCGGCGCCAACAAACCACCGCTCACGAACCGGCACTTGCGGGTCCGGCGGAAGGCGGCGTCAGCTTGAGCACGGTCGCCCGCATTTCCTTGCCCACTTTGAACTTCACCACCGCGCGCGGCGGGATGGGAACATCCGTCTCCGGCCGGTTGGGATTCCTGCCCACGCGCGCCTTGCGCACCTTCACCTCGAACACCCCGAAGTTGCGCAACTCGACCTTGTCGCCCTTGGCCAGGGCGGCGGAGATGTGGTCCAAGGTCTTTTGGACCACATCGGCTACGTCTTGTTGCCGCAACCCGGTCTCGCCGCTGATGCGCACAACCAAGTCCCGCTTTGTTACAGTCATAAGTCGAGAGGTTAGGGTTTGCGTCGCTGTGGCGTATGTATAACTCCGACATTGGCAACGGTCAAGCAATCTTTTTGGCCGGAACGCTCCGGGGTAGTGTTTCTCAATTGTCAGTTGCGGTGGGGAATCAGGGCTTGCCCAAAGGGCACACCGCGGCTGGTACCGGTTGGCGCCGGATGCAACGCTACGGCCAGGCCCCCAGGCCCGGCAGACTCAGGGCGGCAACACGTGATTGACATTGCCCGGATCACCCCCGGGCGCGCCACGGACCAGTTGCCGGCGCAGCGACTCGGGCCTCGGTTGAATCACGCGCCCGTCGGCCAGGCAAATGTTGCCGGCGAATCGGTGCGGGTACGCGCCCCAGCCCACCCGCGCCAGGGCTGCCGGGTTCGGGTCAAAGGGCATGGCGCCAAAACTAATGTTCGCCGGGCCACACCGGCCCAAGCGCCCGATCCCGTTGGTCAGGTTGCGGTCACCGGCCAGCAGGGTTTGGGATTGCAGGCTGTAGGCGTGCGTGCCGACAAAGTAGCTCAAGGCCCGGTTCTGGTTGGTGGGATGCGCGAAACCGCCCGGCTGCGCCGAGAAATCCCGCGCCGGCCGACGCAGCCGGTCTGCCGGACAAATCAGCAGGCGGGGAATGAGTTCGTTGGACAGTGTGAGGAAATGCTCCCAGGCGTACGGACGCGTGTTCGCGCCACCTTCCCGCGGGGGCACGTGCGCGGGGAAACGGTCCCGGTGGTCGTTGGCAAAACTGCGCATGGCCCAACCCACTTGGCGCAACTGGCCCACGCACGCAATCTGGCCCGCCTTGTCCTTGGCGCGCGCCAGGGCCGGTAGCATCAGGGCCGC
>Ga0101944_10000835_pt1 | contig 80726 bp, 71 predicted proteins | sample DewCreD2012metaG_FD_75245 | JGI IMG/M metagenome (GOLD analysis project Ga0101944, IMG submission 75245) | Hot spring sediment bacterial and archeal communities from British Columbia, Canada, to study Microbial Dark Matter (Phase II) - Dewar... ... | reverse complement strand
GTCAAGCATGCTGCCGTCACCCTGGTGGCTGTTGCCAGCCTGGCAACGGCAGCGCTGGTCGCAGTCACCTTGCTGTACAGTCGCTTTCGTTTCAAACTCATCAAGAAAGGGTAATACCATGCCAAAAATTGCTGTCAATTTACCCGCGCCGGATTTTGAGCTGCCCGATTTCAGCGGGAGGACCGTTCGGCTGGTGGATTTCCGCGGTAAAGCCAATGTCCTGCTGGTCTTCAACCGCGGCTTTGCCTGACCATTTTGCCAGGGGCATATGGCGCAGTTGCGCCGGGATTTTGACAAATTCGAGAAGAGCGGCACCGTGATCCTGGTGGTTGGACCTGAGGATCGTAAAGCCTTCGCCAGATACTGGCAGGCAAATGACCTGCCGTTCTATGGGCTGCCCGATCCAGGTCACAGCGTTCTCAAGCTGTACGGTCAGGAAGTCAACCTGTTCAAACTGGGGCGGATGCCTGCCCAGGTGCTCATCGATCGAAGAGGCATCGCACGGTATGCTCATTATGGGCATTCCATGAGCGATATTCCAGAAAACGATGAAATCCTTAAAGTTATCGCGGAAATCAATCGCGAATCACTTTCCATTACGCCAGGTTAGTGGTAAAATTTCGCGCACCTCAACCAGAGGCATGAAAGCCCTCGTAGCTCAGTGGATTAGAGCACTTGCTTGCGGAGCAAGGGGTCGCGTGTTCGAATCGCGCCGGGGGCGCTGATTCAGGCAGCAAACCTCCTCCACACCAACCCGTGGAGGCTGTTTGTTTATTAACAACAAGAAACAACCATGTCAAAACCACAAATTCTACTCACCAACGACGACGGCATCCAATCGCCGGGCTTATGGGCAGCCGCAGAGGCATTGTCCGAAATCGGTTACGTACACGTCGTCGCGCCGCGCGACCAATATTCTGGCGCCGGGCGCAGCCTGCCTTCGATCTCGGACGGCATCATTACCCCACACCAGGTTACGGTTAACAGCAAGCAGTGGACGGTGTACAGCGTGGGCGGCACGCCGGCGCAGGCAGTGTTGCATGCTATCCTCGAAATCATGCCCTCGAAGCCCGACCTGGTCGTATCGGGTATCAATTATGGAGAGAACGTTGGGGTTGGCATCACCGCCTCGGGGACGGTCGGCGCAGCCATCGAAGCCGCCATGCAGGGGTTGCCCGCGCTGGCAATCTCGCTGGAAACGGATATCGAGCATCACTTGAGCTATTCTACCGACGTGGACTTCACCGCTTCAGCCTGCCTGACGCGCAAATTCGCCAGGATTTTATTGCACCGCGAACTGCTGCCCGACGTTGACCTGCTGAAGATTGACGTGCCCAAGGATGCTACCTGCGACACCCCCTGGCGCGTCACCCGCCTGTCGCGATTGGATTATTTCATTCCCATAGCGGCAGAGCGGGATTCCTGGGAAATCCCCGGCAGAATCGGCTACCGCGTTGCCAGCGATCCAAGGGCAGACCAGCCAGACACCGATGTCTATGTGATGCGGGTGCTGCGCCAGGTGGCAGTGACCCCGCTTAGCCTGGATATGACTTCCCGCGTGGACCTGTCCCTGCTGGAGCAAAAGTTGCGCGCAGATAACGCCTAACGCTGCGTTTTTAGCAGCGCAAGCATCTCAGCATGGATGCCCGGCGTGGCTGCCAGTATCGAACAGGGCGCAGTTAAATAGTCGCGATCGCCCCCAATATTCGTCACAATCGCCCCCGCTTCTTCGGCAATCAGACCGCCGGCGGCAATATCATACGGCATCAGGCGGATTTCCCAAAAACCATCCACCCGCCCGGCAGCCAGGTATACCAGGTCGAGAGCGGCAGAACCAAACCGCCGAACGCCCTGGGAATGCAAGGCAAAACGGGCATAGTTGTCCAGGTTATTTTGGGGATGCGAGCGAATATCATAGGGAAAGCCGGTCACCAACAGGCTTTGATCCAGGCTCTTTGCCTCTGATACGGTAATACGTCGATCGTTCAGCCAGGCGCCTAAGCCGCGCTCGGCGCTGTACAGCTCATCCCGGCTGGGATCATAGACAACGCCCAGCATCACCTGACCACCCTGCGCATAAGCAATCGAAACGGTGTACAGCGGAATGTGATGCGCGTAGTTCACCGTCCCATCCAGCGGATCGATATACCAGGCGCAGCAGTCATCCCCCTGCACCAAGCCGATTTCTTCTGAAACGATGCGATGATGGGGAAAATCCTGCTGAATCTTTCCCAGCAGGTACGCTTCAGAACGGTGGTCGAACTCGGTGACGAGATCGATCACCCCTTTGTGCATCACTTGAAAATCTTGCTCAGCGCCGGCGCGCAGAATCTTCCCAGCCTGGAGAGCCAGGTCCTTGAGGTATTGCAGAGTAGGCTTCACGAATCCTTCTTAGTCTGCTCGATGAGATGATAGAGCTGGTTCAGTTCAGCCTGAATCTCATCGCGGTGAGCGCGTTCTTCTTGCAGCAACGCCTGGAATGAGGCGCGCTGATCTTCGGGCAGAGTCTGGAGCAGACGCTCGGTGCGGGCGATCTGGGCGTTTTTGTGGTGCAGTTTGCTTTCCAGCCGCTCGCGATACCCCTGGTAAAAGAGGCGGTTCTCCATCGGCTCCGGCACGGTGGGCGGCGATTGCGTCAGCACTTCAGCCACGGTGAGCAGGAACTCCTCGGTGTCAACGGGCTTTTCCAAGAACCGCACGGCGCCCAGGCTGAGGGCAAAATTCTTATCTTCAGGGGTGACATATGTGGCAGAGAGGAACACCACCGGGATATTGCGCGTGACCGGGTTCGTGCGCATACGGTGCACCAGGGCATAACCGTCCATTTTAGGCATTAAGATGTCTGTAATGACCAACGCCGGGCGCTCACGCGAGATCAATTCCAGGGCTTCTTGCCCGTTTGTGGCAGAAATGACCGGATATCCCTTGAACCGCAGCGTCACCAGGAGCAGTTCAAGGACGTTAGGGATATCTTCTACAACCAGGATAGGACCATGTGGAACGTTCATGGGGGCTATTGTATTGCTTTTTGGAGAAATGAGCAAGAAAGTTCGAATTGCCTACCCCAACCCTTGCAATTCTGATTGTAAGCGGATGAAAAACTCCACCATATAGCGGTGACGTTCATCGGCGTACGCCCGACCCGTCGCCGTGTAAAGGCGGTCTTTGATATGACGCAGTTTGAAGAGGTATTCATGATAGGCGCTGTGCGGCTCGCCAGCGGCGACCTGACCGCTCTCCAAAAAATGCCGGGATGGCTCGGCGTAAATCGGCTGTCCGTGGCTGGCAGCATGCGCCACCGCCCGGGCAACGCCAATGGCGCCAATGGCATCCAGTTTATCGGCATCGTAGAGCACCCGGGCTTCGATCGTCTGAGGAGGTTCGCTTTGGTCGCGAAAGCGGTGAGCGCGGATACAGTGTTCGACGGCAGCAACGCGCGCTTCATTCCAGCCCTCCGCCAGCAACAAACGGCGGGCAAACTCGGCAGAGTCCAGGTGATGCTGTGCGCGCTGCGTCACTCCTGCTGGGGCGTCCGAAACTGTCTCATGAGCGTCATGAAGTAATGCAGCCGCGCGCACAATTTCCACATCGGCATTTTCTGCCTCAGCCAGGCGCTCGGCAAGGCGATACACGCGCAAGACGTGATCCAGCCCGTGAACAGGATCATCCGCCGGATACCATTGGGAGGCGTCTGAAAGCGCAGGCATGAGCAGGGCTATGATCCCATCAGATAACGACCCAAGAAAAGGATCAGCGCCAGAGCCAGCAGCAGGCTGCAGCCAAGAGAAAACGCTTTCCACGCCAGGCGCAGGACAAAGCGCAAGATCAGCCAGACGACAGCCAGGGCAAGAAAGAACCAGATGAGATCGGTAAATTGATCGAACTGCATACGAAACTCCACTCAAGATAAAATCAAGAACAAATGCACCCTTTCTTGATCACCGTTTCCACCAGGTTGAGTCCAAAGCGATACCCCAGGTGGCGATAATCGGGGACTGAAAGGATGATGAGATCAGCCTGTTTGCCAGGCTCCAGCGAGCCGAGGCGGTCCGCCCGTCCGATGGCAGCCGCAGCGTTGATCGTCGCGGCGGCAATCGCTTCTGCGGGCGTCAGGCGCATATAACGGCACGCCAGGGCGATAGCAAACTGCATGTCGCCGCACCAGGCTGTGCCGGGGTTAAGGTCGGTCGCCAACGCCAGCAGCCCGTTGGCGGCAAGGATTTCTCTGGCAGGGGTGTAGTGCGCTTCAGCCAAGCCAAACGGGGTGCAAGGCAAAGCTACCGCCACGGTATGACCCCTCCCCAGCGCCAGGATATCTTCAGCGCTCGTTTTGACCAGGTGATCGGCAGAAACAGCGCCCAGGCTGGCAGCCAGCCCGGCGCCGCCCAGGTTGTCAAATTCATCGGCATGAACCTTGAGCGGGAAGCCCAGGCTTTGGGCAGTGGTCAGAATCTGCCGCGTCTGCTCCAGGTCGAATGCGCCTGTTTCACAGAACACATCCACAAACGGCAAAGGTCTGCCCGAACCATGCGACTGCCACCACTGCCGCACCGCCGGCAGCGCTGAGCAGCATAAGTGATCGGTGTAGCCCTGCGGATTGCCGGCATACTCTGGCGGGATGGCATGAGCGCCCAGAAAGGTGATTGCCAGTTCCCAGGGACCTTCCTCATCCAGCGCCAGCAGGGCTTCCAGCAGGCGTAGCTCCGCGTCGATCTCCAGACCATAGCCGGTTTTGACTTCCATTGTTGTCGTGCCATGCCTGAGCATCGCCCGCAGGCGGGGATGCGTCTCCTGCAAGAGCTGCTCAAAAGATGCCTGGCGGGTTTGCCGAACGGTGGAAAGGATGCCTCCGCCCGCCGCCAATATCTCCAGGTAAGTCTTGCCCTGCAGGCGCAACTCGAACTCAGCGGCGCGGTCGCCAACCCAGATGGCATGGGTGTGAGGATCGACAAACCCGGGCATCACCACCCTGCCGCGGGCGTCCAGCGTTTCCTCCTCAGGGTAAGCCCGGCGCAGCTCCGTGCTGGAACCAACTGCAACAATACGCCCATCCTGGATGAGCACGGCGCCATCGGGGATGATGCCCAGCTTGCCCAGGCTGGCGCCTCGCTGCGGACCGCCCGCCAGCGTGAGAAGTTGAGAAGCCGAATGAATGAGCATACGGGACAGATTATGCCATGGTTGAGGTAAACTGGCAAACATCTGTCAGAGCAAGAGGTGATGAATGACACATGACAAGCCAGGGCGATTTTGCAAAAATAAGGGTAATTTTTACTGCCTGGTTCTGCATTGGAGGTGAGAAATGAAAAAGAGATGGTGGCATGCGCTGGTCAAACCGTCAACGATCGACTTTATTCGAGAGGGACGGCGCACCCCTGGTTATACACTTTTCGATTGGCTGCATGGCTATATCTACGCCCGCTTCCCCTACCTGTACATCGGCATTGGCACAGGAGAACACCGGCTGGCAAAGTGGGTTACGCCGCTCATTCGGGGCATTTCGAACCTGCTCCCTGCCCATCGGTCAACACATAACGGCGCTGAAGCGCCAGCGACCTTCGCGGACACCTATCACGGCAAGGTGATGCCGTTAGAGGCGGCGAGCCGGTTGGTCATGGTCAATGAAGAGATTCGAGCGCCCGACCTCGAGCAGGTCATCCCGTATTCCAAGGCGCGAGCGATCATCCTGAATAACCCCGCGCATATCCTGGCTTTGGATTGCCCCTGCCGGGCAGCGCGCCCGAACCCCTGCCTGCCGCTGGATGTGTGCCTGATCGTGGGAGAGCCATTTGCCAGCTTCGTCGCCGAGCACCACCCTGGGCGGTCGCGGCGCATCACTCGCGAAGAAGCCGTCGAGATTCTGCGCCAGGAGGATGAGCGCGGTCATGTCCACCACGCCTTTTTCAAGGACGCCATGCTAGGGCGGTTCTATGCCATCTGCAATTGCTGCCAGTGTTGCTGCGGAGCAATGCAAGCCCAACGCAACGGTACGCCAATGCTGGCTTCCTCCGGCTATTTATGCTTTGTCAATGAAGAACTGTGCATTGCCTGCGGCAACTGCCAGGCGTACTGCCAGTTCGATGCGCTCGCGCTGGGATCGAATGGCATGACGGTGAACGCCGAGCGTTGCATGGGCTGCGGGGTTTGTGTTTCACATTGTGATCAGGGCACGCTGTCGCTGGTGCGCGCGCCAGAAAAGGGCATTCCGCTGGAAATCCAAGAGTTGATGGAAGCTGCCAGCCAGAAGGCATCTTAACCCCAGGCAGACGGGCAACGATCGGCTGAAAGCCCTGGAAATGCAAAGTCCCCATCCGGCGGCGGACAGGGGCTTGAATGGTGGGCGGAATAGGACTCGAACCTACGACCTTTGCGATGTCAACGCAATGCTCTAACCAACTGAGCTATCCGCCCATGTGCTGCGCATTATACCCAGAGGGGGGAAAATGTGCAAGGCTTGAGGGTTTTGACGAAAAATCGCCGGAACAATCGATCCCAGTTACCTGGACGGGCAGAAATTGCTTCTGACTGACCTGGCGTTTTTCGCAAGATGCGCTCTCTAGCCTGAGGCTAGATCCTTGCCAGCGTTTTTTATCCCTGAAGATTGTTCCGGCGTATTCAATTGTCCAACATCATAGTAGCATTTTTTATGTCTCCAAAACAATTATCATTTGTAACTTGTGGCAGATGATTTTTGTCATGACAGCTCGTTTCATCCCTGTGCAAAAACACTGGTAAGCCAAAGCGCTTCACCGAAGATTCTTGCGCCAGGTGATTTTTCGTTGTATTATCAAAAGCAAAACAACAGAACTAAAACGTGAGGGAGAGATGATGGCACACACTGACGACGAGAACAAGCGCCTGGGGTTGTTCTTCCTGGTTGCTTACGCATTTTCATGGGTTTTTTGGATACCCAACGCGTTGATGGCGCACGGGGTCGATTTTCCCGCCGGTTTAGCCAGTTTCTTAGCCAGCCCGCTCAACCCTGCGGCTTTTGGTCCATTTGTGGCTGCTTTCCTGTTGACCTTTTTACAAGAAGGCGGCAAGGGGATCATCCAGCTCTTGAAGCGGGGCATTGCCTTCCGTTTCCGCAAGGTCTGGCTGATTGTCATTCTACTCCTGCCGCTGCTGATCTTCAGCGGACCTATCCTGCTTGCTACCCTGACAGGCGGCAGAGAGCTGGACCTCTCGGTAATTTCCAACCCGCCTTATGCTTTGATTGGGTTCTTTGTTATCCTGTTCACAGCAGGACCCCTCCAGGAAGAATTTGGCTGGCGTGGTTATGCCCTGCCGCGCCTGCAAGCTCGCTTCAACGCCTTAGGCTCCAGCGTGATTCTGGGTCTCTTTTGGTGGCTGTGGCATCTGCCTGCCCTGTTCATCCCGGGCAGATTCATGACAAACGACCCGCTGGTCTTTCTGGCGCTTGGGGTGGTCATTACGCTGACCTCTATCCTGTTTACCTGGATTTACAACAACACCAGGGGTAGCATCCTTGCTTCCTTGTTGTTGCACACCTCGATGAACTGGTCGATCTGGCTTGCCATGCCTGCCATGCAGCTCGACCTGTCCGCTGCCATCTGGATGATCATCTTCCTCACGATCGCCGTTCTGGTGGTGGTACGCATTTGGGGCGCTTCCCACCTGACGCGGGAAACGGCATAGCATGAACCTGCGCAGTGTGCAAGTAGATAGCTAACAAACCATTGCCTGGCGGGAGGCGATTTCGTGAGAGCAACATTATGAACGAAACAAATCTTATCAAGCGAAACCCTATCTTAGCTTTCTATCTCCTGGCGTTTGGGCTTGCCTGGTTAGGATGGATTCCGCAAGCGCTGTATGAACAGGGAAGGTTCCCTTTCAACAGCCCATTTTTTACCCTCTTGGGCGGAGGCGCGCCAACTCTTGCGGCTGTGCTTATCTTGCTCGCCCTGAAGGAACAGGACGGCATCCCCCGCCTGTTTGCATCGCTATTCAAATGGCGCATATCCGCCTGGTGGTACCTGTTCAGCTTTGGCTTTTGGGTGCTGGCAACTGCCATTGCCCTGAGCATCGGAGCAGCCTTTGGCTCAAAAATTCCCCCCTTGGAAAAATTTGCCTGGGGCAGTTTATTGCCGATCTTTATCACGATGCTGATCTCCAACGTCTGGGAAGAGATCGGCTGGCGCGGCTTCGCGCTGCCGCGCCTGCAAGAAAAGCTCCTCGATTGGAAGATCGTCCTGATCATGGGATTATTGTGGAGCTTGTGGCATTTGCCCCTGATGCTCAATCCCGCCTCGCCTATGTCCGGATTGCCCTGGTATGGCGAAGTTATTTTCAGCCTGTCGCTGACGGTTATCTACACCTGGTTATATCAGAATTCCAGGCGCAGCCTGCTGTTGGTAAGCGTCTTTCATGCCATGTCGAATACAGCAGCATTCGTCTTGCTCGAATTGGGCGTCTTTATCACTTCTTATATCTATGTCGTTAGCGTAACGACGATCGTCGCCCTTGTCATTGTCCTGGTTTATGGTCCCCAGCGGTTCGCAGTTCATCGAAAGGCAGCCAAGGATGAAGCTCACCGCCCGGCATGAATTTCTGGCACACCGCTTATCCACCGCACCTGCCAATGAAGGAGGTATCTGATGAAACTGGCGCGAATCGAAGCAGCAATGCGTTTGGTCCTGGACTTCAACGAAGCTTTCAACCGTCACGATGTTGCCGGTATGATGCAAATGATGAGCGACGATTGCATCTTCGAAAACACCAGCCCGGCTCCCGATGGAACGATTTATTCCGGCAAGGAGGCAGTTGCCCAGTTCTGGCAGCATTTCTTCCAAGCCTCGCCCCATGCCCATATCCAGGTCGAAGACATTTTTGGTCTCGGTGAACGTTGCGTGATGCGCTGGCGGTACGATTGGGTGGACGCAGAGGGTCAAAAGGGGCACGTGCGCGGCGTCGATCTGTACCGCGTGCGAAACGGGTTGATCATCGAGAAGCTGTCTTATGTGAAAGGATAATACCTCCCCAAAGGCAATGCCGGCAAAGCAAGCTGTTTAATAAGGCAAAGAGAAACATCCCGCACAAAAGCCGCCAGGACGAACTGCAACGCGTCTCATTCCAGATAGTATAATACTCCCGACGCCGCTGCCCTCGCTGCCTCGAGGAGTTTAAGGCTTTAATGACACCCAAAGAGTGAACCGATGAACTATGATTACCCACACCGCCGTTATAATCCCTTGACCCGCGAATGGGTGCTGGTTTCTCCTCACCGCGCTCGCCGCCCCTGGCAAGGGCAGGTAGAGAAGACATCGCCGGAGAAATTGCCCGCTTATGACCCCACCTGCTATCTCTGCCCAGGCAACCAGCGGGCGGGAGGTATCCAAAATCCCAATTACACTTCTACTTTTGTCTTCGATAATGACTTCCCCGCTTTACTGCGCCCGGAGCAAACCGCGCCCTTTCCAGCCAGCAACCTGAACGGACCTTTGTTCCAGACGGAACCAGACTGGGGCATCTGCCGGGTGGGCTGCTTTTCGCCGCGCCATGACCTGACGTTACCCGAGCTAAGCCAGGAACAGGTGGAGGAGGTGGTGCGCATGTGGCGCAACCAGACCATCGAGCTGGGCAGCAAAGACTACATCGGCTACGTGCAGGTCTTCGAAAACAAAGGCGCAGTCATGGGCTGCTCCAATCCGCACCCGCATAACCAGATCTGGACGACCACGCACATCCCGGTAGAACCGGAAAAGGAACGCCTGGCACAGCAGGAATACTGGCAGCAGCATGGCGCTTGCCTGCTTTGCAGCTACCTGGAGGCAGAGCAAAAGGATGGCAGCCGGGTGGTGACTGCCAATGAGCATTTCACCGCACTGGTGCCGTTCTGGGCAGTGTGGCCCTTTGAGCTCTTGGTGATTGCCCACCGCCACATGGGCAGCCTTCCGGACCTGCAAGAAGCTGAGCTTGCTGCTCTGGCAGACTTGCTGCGGCGGGTTACCGCGCGGTACGATAATCTCTTCGAAGTATCCTTCCCCTATTCGATGGGCTTTCACCAGGCGCCCACGGATGGCAATGCCTACCCTGCCTGGCATCTACATGCTCACTTTTACCCGCCGCTGCTGCGCTCGGCGACAGTGCGTAAGTTCATGGTGGGCTTCGAAATGCTGGCAATGCCCCAACGGGATATTACGCCCGAAAGCGCCGCGGAGCGCCTGCGCAGCCTGAGTGACGTTCATTACAAAGTCCGCTGAGGCAGCAGTGATTCCCTGTAAATAATTATCATGAACTAGAAATCCCCTTATGTCAGATACGATTGAAGTTTTAATGACTCTGCCACTGGATGAAAAGCTGATCGCCGGCTTGCGCAACCTTTCGCCGCGGTTGAATTTCACCATCCAGCCAGCCAGAAAGCCCGAGGATATTCCTGATGAGGTCTGGGAACGCACCGAGGTGCTGTACACCAACCGGGTGATTCCTGCCCCTGAGCAAGCCCCCAGGCTGCGCTGGATTCAATTCCATTGGGCAGGCGTTAATCATGTGATCAACGCCCCTATTCTGAAAAAGCCTGACCTGGTTGCGACAAACCTGAGCGGCGCTTCGGCATCGCAGATGGCAGAATTTGCTGTAATGATGATGCTGGCGTTGGGGCATCACCTGCCTGAGCTGGGGGCATATCAAAGGCGGGGAGAGTGGCCCACCGAACGCTGGGAGCGGTTCGCCCCGCAGGAGCTGAGGGGGAGCACGGTGGGCATCATCGGGTATGGCAGCATCGGACGCCAGACGGCGCGCCTGCTGCACGCCTTTGGCGCCAGGGTGCTGGCGACGAAAAAGGATGTCATGCACCCTGAAGATGCCGGCTATCACCCGCCAGAGCAGGGCGACCCAGGCGGCGACCTGGTTCACCGCTTATACCCCGTCCAGGCGCGCTGCTCGATGATCAAGGAATGCGACTTTGTGTTGGTAGCAGTCCCATTGACCCCTGACACGCAGGGCTTGATCGGCGCCAGGGAGCTAGAAGCGTTCAAGCCCACGGCTTACCTGGTGGATTTCTCGCGCGGCGGCGTCGTCGATCACACGGCGCTCATCGCCGCGCTGCGCGAGCGCAAGATCGCCGGGGCGGCGCTGGATGTGTTTCCAGAAGAGCCGCTGCCAGCCGATAACCCGCTTTGGAAGCTGCCCAACGTGATCCTGACGCCACATATCGGCGGTTTCTCACTACACTACGACGAGCGCGCTGTGGCGCTATTTGCCGAAAACCTCAACCGTTACCTGGAAGGACTGCCGCTCTTTAACCTGGTTGACCTGACGAAAGGATACTGACTTTGAAACGCGATATCATTCTGTTTGATTTAGGCAATACACTCATCTACTTTGATGCAGATTGGAGCCAGGTGCTGCCGGAGTGCAACGCCGCTCTGCTCACGGCGCTGCAAAACAGCGGCATAGCGCTCGAGGAGCAAGATTTCCTCCAGAAAATCGATGAGCGGCTGCAAGCCTATTACCGGCAGAGAGATACCGAATTCATAGAATACACCACCGGTTATATCCTGCGGACTTTGCTGGCAGAACTGGGCTATCCCGCAGTGTCCGAAAGCACGGTGCAGCAAGCGCTGCGCGCCATGTACGCCGTCAGCCAGGCGCACTGGCAGGTGGAAGAAGATGCCATATCGACGCTGGAAGCGCTGCGCACGAAGGGTCTCCGACTGGGATTGATTTCTAACGCGGGCGACGACCAGGATGTGCAAACTCTGGTGGATAAAGCGGGCATCCGAGGCTACTTTGATGTCATCCTGACCTCGGCGGCGCAGGGAATACGCAAACCCAACCCACGCATCTTTTGGAATGCACTAAGCCATTGGAAGGCTCTACCCACCCAGGCTGCCATGGTTGGGGATACGCTGGGGGCGGATATTCTCGGCGCGCAACACGCTGGTCTTTTGAGTATCTGGATCACCCGGCGGGCAAGCAAAGCTGCAAACCAGAGTCACCAGGATACTATCCGCCCAGATGTGACGATCGCCGCGTTGAGCGATGTGCTGGAAGTTATCTAACCGATTTTAGCCATTATATTTGCTACGACAACATAAAATCAGAAGGATGCCAAAACCTCATGGATGACCAAGACAAGGAGGAACTGATGGACTTCTTCGACTTGATTCAGGCTCGCCGTTCGGTTCGTCTTTTCAAGCAGATACAGGTCGAGCCGGAAAAATTGCAGGCTATCTTGCAAGCAGCCAACCTTGCCCCTTCAGCGGGCAACCTGCAAGGTTACGAAATCTTTTTGGTAACCCGCCTGAATCAGCGCCAGGCGCTGGTTCAAGCGGCGCTGGGACAGGAGTTCCTCGCCCAGGCGCCGCTTGACCTGATTTTCTGTGCTAACCCGACGCGCTCGGCGGTCAAGTATGGCAGGCGCGGCAGCCAGCTCTACTGTATCCAGGATGCTACCATTGCCTGCACCTACGCCATGCTGGCTGCCACCGCCCTGGGCTTAGCGACTGTTTGGGTGGGCGCCTTCGATGAAGAAGGCGTGCGCCGGGCGGCAGACATCCCGCCAGAATTGCTGCCGGTGGCAGTGCTGCCGATTGGCTACGCGGCTGAAAGCCCGGCTCCCCGACCACGCCGCCCCTTGGAGGAGATCGTCCATAAATTGTGACTTAAATCCGGGTACAATTGAAGTGTGAAGTCCTTTCAGCGGAAACGCATTCTTATTGGTGTGCTCTTCCTGGCAGTTTTGGCGCTGCTGGCTTTGGCAGGCGGGATTTCGACCCTGGATGTTGCCACGCGCACGGTGTACTTGATTCCCCCTGAGCAAAACCAGCCTGAGGTCTTACCGCCCATCGCCGGCGCTGATTACGATAATTACCTTTCGATCCTTGCCTTTTTGACCGCCCTGATCGTGCCCATTTCGCTGCTATATCTGATCATCTCCCCCGAGGCGCGGCGGCGTTTCTTGCGCCAACTGGTGCAGGGTGTGGTCTTCCTGGCGGCGCTGTACCTGTTTATCACCCGACTCCTTCCCAGGATGGCGCAGGCTTTCTTCGGAGGAAACGGGTTAGCTGAAAGCGACTTGCCTGCCGATATCGAGCTAAAGTTCCTGGAGCCTTTCACCCCGCAAAATCCTCCATGGCTTTCAGGGGCAATCAGCTTCCTGGCGGCAGCCATTATCCTGTGGGGGGCATATCGCCTGTTCCTGCTGCTACGCGGACGGTTGCTTCAACCCATGACGCCAGCTACTGAACTCGAACTTTCTGCTCGCAATGCCCTGGGGCGGTTGCAATCAGGGCAGGATTTGCGCAGCGTCATTTTACGCTGCTATCACGAGATGAGCCGAGCCGTCCTGGAGAAACGCCAGTTGACCCGCCCCGAGTCAGCCACGCCGCACGAGTTCTCGCTCAGCTTGCAGGCTGCTGGTCTACCCGCCGAGCACGTGCAGCGCCTGACCTGTTTATTCGAAATGGCGCGGTACAGCCTGCGGCGGCTGGAGCGACCCGAAGAGAGCGAGGCGATCGCTTGCCTGAACGCCATCATCGCTTACCTGAACCGTGATGCGCTGGCTGGCGGACCCAGGGATGAGACCGCCCTGGGAGGAAAAGCTTGAGACTGCTCTTTCGATCCGGCTTTCGAGGCAGGACAATCTTGTACGTACTGCTCTTCCTGCTCCTCTCTGCCTGGCTGGCATGGTTGCTCTTGGAACCGGTGCGCCAGTTCGTTGCCCTGCCGCTGGAATTTCTTGCCTGGCTGGTCAAGACGCTGTATTTGCTGGTACCGCGCTACTTGTGGTGGGTGATCTTTTTGCTCATCGGCTATGTGATCGCCTTCAACGGCTTGATGAGCAGGACGGCGCAGCGAGAGTGGACGACGAGGACATCCTCGGAGCAATATGCCGAGCCGCACGTCGCCCGGCTGACGCGTTATATTCGCCTGCGCAAGAACCCTTTTTATCGTCATCGCCTCAATCACCTGATCTCTGAGGTGGCGCTGCGCGCCCTGGCATACCGCGAACAGGCGTCGCTGCATCAAGTGCGCCAGGCGGTCCATCGCGGCGCCGTTGCGGTGCCATCCAGGATCGCCGCGTACCTCCAGGCTGGCTTGCCTCCATGGCCCGATGTCTCCGCTCCGCCGCCTGGCTTGCTCGAGCGATGGTTCCCAGCCCGCCAAAAGACCAGCGCTGACTTACCAGAAGCTGAAGAAGTGCTTGATTTTTTAGAGGATATGTTGGAGGTGCCGCGTGACCATTGAGATTCCCCAGGTGGCTGCCTGGTGCCGCCAGGTGCTGGACGAAATCGAGCGCGCCGTAGTAGGCAAGCGCCCGGTGTTGGAGAAAATCCTGGCAGCGGCGTTGTCTTCGGGACATGTGCTGCTGGAAGACTACCCCGGCTTAGGAAAGACGTTGATCGCCCGCAGTTTTGCCGCCACGCTGAACCTGAGCTTCCGACGCATCCAGTTCACCCCCGATCTGCTGCCGGCGGATATTACCGGCGGTTATTTTTTCAACCGCGCGACCAGCCAATTCGAGCTGCGCCAGGGTCCCATCTTTACCAATATCCTGCTGGCTGATGAAATCAACCGCGCCTCGCCCAAGACGCAATCGGCATTGCTGGAAGCCATGCAGGAATATCAGGTGACGCTGGAGGGCGAAACCTTTCGGCTGCCTCCGCCTTTCCTGGTGCTGGCGACACAAAACCCAATCGAATATGAAGGCACATTTCCGCTCCCCGAAGCGCAGTTGGATCGTTTCCTGATCAAGCTGGAGGTAGGTTATCCTTCCCTTGCCGAGGAACAAGAGATTCTCAGGCGCCGCCAGGACCGGCGCAGGGATGAATTTGACCTGAAACCCGTGTTGCAGGCAGAGGACTTTGAAGCAATGCGCCAGGCTGTCGAAACGGTTTACCTCGACCCTGATTTGGAACAATACATTGTACAACTGGTGGCTGAGACGCGCCACGACCGGCGCGTGGCGGTTGGCGCCAGCCCGCGCGCCTCGCTGGCTTTGCTCAAACTCTCCCGCGCCCTGGCTGCCATGCAGGAGCGCGATTACGTCTTGCCCGATGATATCAAAGTGTTTATCGTTCCGGTACTGGTGCACCGCTTGATCCTTCAGCCGGAATATTGGATGAAGCAGCAAGTGGCGGCAGAGGTGATTGAAAGCCTGATGCGCAACGTCCCGGTGCCGGTGCGCGGCGAACGCAGGTAGCTGGCTCTTGAATCGTCTGATTTTACTCGGTCTATTGATTTTTGGGCTGCTGCTGGCTGGCTTGGGAACGCTTCAAGCGGAGTTCCTGGCGCTGGCTTTGCCGCCGGCGGTGTTTCTGGCAGCCGGCTTGATTTTCAGCCATGAAGCGCCCCAGGTGTATGCCCGCCGCAGCTTGAGCGCCCGGCGGGTCAACAGCGGCATGCCGGTAACTGTGCGCGTTACCCTGACCAACCAGGGCGAGCGCCTGGAGCTGGTTTGCCTGGCAGACCAGGTCCCGCCTGATTTACAGGTGCTTTCGGGCAAAACCAGCCTGGCAGTTTCGCTCCAACCGGGGCAGAGCGCCTCATTCGAGTACGTGGTGCGCGCCCGGCGGGGGCATTACACCCTGCCGGAGTTGATCGCCCTGGTGAGCGATCCGCTGGGGCTGGTGAAGCGTACGCTCGACCTGGGAGAAGCCGATACAATCTCGGTTTTGCCCGAAATCACCCGCATCCCGCACATTCCCCTGCACCCTGAGAGAACGCGCGCCTTTCCAGGTACGATTCCGGCTCGGGTGGGCGGTCCCGGCGTGACCTTCTTCGGCGTGCGCGAGTATCAGGTAGGTGATGCCTGGCACCAGGTGAACTGGCACCTCAGCGCCCGCCACATGGATGAAATCTATAGCAACGAGTTCGAACAAGACCGCGCGGTTGACATCGGGCTGATCCTGGATTCACGACGGGAAAGTTATCTCGCCTTTCACGGTCAGAGCTTGTTCGAATTCGCTGTTATCGCTGCCGCCGCGCTTGCCCGTTCCTTCCTGGCTGAAGGCAACCGCGTCGGGCTGGTGCAGTATGGACAATACATTGCCTGGACCTTCCCCGGCTATGGCAAGCAGCAGCGAGAGCGCATCTTTTCCGCCCTCGCCCAGGCGACGCCCGGCGAAAGCCTGGTAGATCACCTGGAACACCTGCCGGTGCGCTTCTTTCCGCCGCGCTCCCAGATTGTGCTGGTCAGCCCGCTGCAAGCCCGCGACCTGGAGGTGCTGTTCCAATTTCGGGCGCGGGGGTATGCAGTGCTGGTGATCAGCCCTAACCCGGTGACTTTCGAGCTGTCTCACTTGCCTGCGACGCCAGCCGTGCGGCTGGCATCCCGCATTGCTCACCTGGAACGAGTCATCTTGCTGCGGCAATTGGGACAGGCAGGCATCCGCGTGCTGGATTGGGATGTGGCTACGCCGCTGGAGCGGGCAGTGCTGGCATTGCAGCGGGAACCGGCGCACCTTCGGAGGTGGGTATGAGACCACTGCGATGGGCTTTAGCAATCAGCCTTCTGGCAGCATTGGCGTTTCTGGAAATTACCTTTCTCGCCCTGGCAGACCTGGTTGCAGCCGGGGTTGTCCTGGCGCTGGTTGCCGGTTGGAGCCTGTCGTTGTGGCGGCGCTCCCGATGGCATCACCTGGCGTTTGCCAGCCTGGCAGTTATGGCAATCTATGCCGCCCTACAGCCCTTCCCGCCTTTTTTGACGCTGGCTGCCCTCACCCTCTGCCTGGCAGCCTGGGACCTTTCGGAGTTCTACCTGCTGCTCTCACAGTTCGACCCCCAGCCCGATGCAGAAACGCTGGCGCGCCCTCACCTGGAACGGGTTTCACTGCTGGCAATCGTCGGCTTTGCCCTGGGCTGCCTGGCGTTGCTGCTCAGGCTGCGGTTGAAGTTCGAAGTTGCCATCCTGCTTGGGCTGTTAATCTTCCTGGGTATGGCGCAAGCCATCCGCTTCCTGCGCAGCATTGCCGATTGATGAGACCTTTGACATTCTTAAGCATGATGTGCCAGGGACAGCAAAAGTAGAAAAACAACTTTTTCGAGTTGTCAATTATTCTCCCTATAACGTTCATAAATCGCCAGCAGTTTATCCGCATAGGCGAAACCCACATCCATGGGTCCATAAGCCTTCAGCGCCAGTCTCCAATCCTGGTAACGGGCGTATAAACCAGCCAGCATTCGGGTGCCATATTCGATGTTGAATTCCGGGTCCATCAATTCCTCGATTGTTGGACGGCTGGCAAAGCAGGGACCGTTGACGCATTGAAACTCCGCCGCTATGCCATCCCGCGGCATTACCTGCATCAACCCTACAGCTCCGCTGCGTGAGTATGCCTCTGGATTGCCTCCGCTTTCATACCAGATCAACGCGGCAACCAGGTCAGGAGGCAGATCATGCTGCCGCGAATACTGGGTGATCCAGGAGCACCAGCGGCGCACTTGTTCAGGGTAAGCGCTGCTCAACTCACACTCTGCCACAATTTCGCCCGTGTGGTCGCTTTCCACCGCCATTGGGGAGGGCTGATTCGAGACTTCGGCATTCACCGGGGTAACGCCGCGCGTCAACGCCAGGCAGGACACGATCATCAATAAGCACATAACTAACGTGCTGCGAATGATGATTTGAGGTTCGAAACGCATGGGTAGTCTCCTGTTCTTATCAGTACCTATATTATAGCACAAATGTTCTATTTATAAAAGCGCAACCTGAGGTATGATTAAGCTGTTTCTTCGAAAGGATCATTGCCATGATCATCGACTCTGCTGAACTTCGCCTGTTTCGGCTACAGCTCCTGCGCCCTTTTGAAACTTCGTTTGGCGTCGAAACCGAGCGCACCATCCCGCTGCTGACGCTGCGCAGCGAAGGGCTGGAAGGCTATGCGGAGGGCGTCATGGAAGTGATGCCCCTGTATCGGGAGGAATTTACTTCCGGCGCAGTGGCTTTACTCAAAGAAGTCCTGCTTCCCCGCCTGATTGGCGCTGATCTGCAAACGCCCCAAGATGTATTAGAACGGCTTTCGCCATTCCGCGGCAACCGCATGGCGAAGGCAATGGCTGAGATGGCTTTTTGGGATTTGTGGGCAAAGAGCCTGAACCAGCCTTTACACCGCCTGCTGGGCGGGAACCGCACTGCTATTCCGGTGGGCGTCAGCCTGGGCATTCAAAAATCGCTCGAAGCCACCCGTGACCAGGTACAGAAACACCTCGACCAGGGATATCAGCGAATCAAACTGAAGATCAAGCCAGGCTGGGATGTGAAACTGATTGCCTACATCCGCAAGGAGTTCCCTCACGCCTGCCTGACGGTTGATGCCAATTCATGCTATTCGCTGGCAGATATCCATGTGCTGCGCAGCCTGGATGAGTTTGGGCTGGATTACATCGAGCAGCCGCTGGCGTATGATGACCTGCATGATCACGCCCGGCTGCAAAGCCAGTTGCGCACTGCCCTCTGCCTGGATGAATCGATCCTGTCACCCGAAGACGCCCGCAAGGCGCTTGAGCTGGGAGCCGGTCGAGTCATCAACATCAAGGTAGCCCGCGTGGGAGGACATTTGTACGCCCGCCGTGTGCATGACGTGGCGCAAGCTTTCGGGGCGCCCGTTTGGTGCGGCGGCATGCTGGAAAGCGGCATCGGGCGCGCCCATAACATCCACCTGGCAACCTTGTCCAACTTCACCAAGCCTGGCGATACCAGTTCCAGCAGCCGTTACTGGGCGCAGGATATCATCAACGAGCCATTGGAAACCCAGGAAGGCTGGATGCCGGTGCCGCAGGGGGCGGGCATTGGCGTAACTTTGAACCGCCCATTCCTGGAATCGCTGACACTTTCCCGCGAAGACTTTCACTAGAAGAAAATCAAAAGAAAGAGCTGGTTATGCGCCTTATATTGGACACACCACCCTTCCAGAACTATCCACCCCAACCCCGCTGGGACCAACGCGGCGAATATCCCTGCCGCTGGGTGGGATTGGGGGAAGATATCCAGCCTCCTTTTGTTGCCGCGTACCGACTGCGCTTCACGATGGATCGTGAACTGACCCTGCGCCTGCATGTCACCGCCGATGAACGCTATGAACTGTTCCTGGATGGCAACCGCCTGGGGCGCGGACCAGAACGCGGCGATGGGCGCTATTGGTTCTTTGATACCTATGAGGAGATTCTTGCCCCCGGCGAGCACCTCCTGGCGGCGCGCACCTGGGCGTTAGGAGCCTGCGCGCCAATTGCCCAGTTCAGCCTCACGCCGGGTTTCCTGCTCTGCCCGGATGACGAAGCCCTTTGGAATCTGCTTGCCACCGGTCGGGCTGCCTGGGAAGTCAAGAGGTTGGAGGGCTATGCGTTTACGCCTCCGATGGCAGCCTTTGGGGTTGGGCACCAATTGGAGTTCGATGCCCGGCAGTTTCCCTGGGGCTTCGAACGCGGCGAAGGCGAGGGCTGGCTGCCTGCACGCCCGCTGCACCCCGGTTACAGCGCCTTCAGCAATCGCGAGGTGCATCCCCATGAGCACACACTGGCGCCGGCGGTGCTGCCTGCCATGCTCGCCGAGCCGCGTCAGCTTGGACGCGTGCGGCACATATCGGCGCCGGCAGCCACTGAGACGCATGACATTCCTATCCTGGCTGAGAATCACCTCGCCGCAGAGGAATCAGGCTGGACCGCCCTGCTGAAAGGTAAGGCTGAACTGGTCATTCCGCCAAACACTCGCCGTCGAGTCATCGTCGACCTGGAGGATTACTATTGCGCCTACCCGGAAGTGATCGTTTCAGGCGGCGAAGGCGGAATTTTGCGCCTGCACTGGCAGGAAAGCCTGGTTGAAAACATCCAAACCTGGGATAAGGGTCATCGCGGCGAAGTAGAAGGCAAATACTTTACCACCTTGTGGTGGCACCGCGATGGCATCGGCGATCTGTTCCACTTGGACGGCGGAGCCCACCGATCGCTAGAGACGTTGTGGTGGCGTCCAGGTCGCTACGTAGAGATTCTGGTCGAAACCAGCCGCCAGCCTTTAACAATTGAGCAGTTACGCTTCTGTGAAACGCGCTACCCCCTGGAAATGGAAAGCAGCTTCACCGCCAGCGACCCCCGGCTGGAGCAGGTCATCCCGCTGGGCGTGCGCGCCCTGCAGATGTGTTCACATGAGACGTACATGGACTGTCCTTACTATGAACAACTGATGTACGCCGGCGATACCCGCCTGGAGTGCCTGGTGACCTATGTGACGACCCATGACGACCGGCTCCCCAAGAAAGCGCTGTTGATGTTCGACATCTCCCGCCTGCCCTGCGGGCTGACCCAGTCGCGTTATCCCTCTCGCTTGCGGCAGATCATCCCGCCTTTTTCGCTCTGGTGGACGGCGATGATTTATGATCACCTTTACTGGCGGGGCAACCAGGCGTTCATCCGCCAGCGCCTGCCGGGCATGCGCGCGGTGCTCGATTACTTCCTGGCGCAGCGGAATGCCGCCGGGCTGGTGGCGTCGCCGCCTGGTTGGAACTTCGTGGATTGGGCGCCTGCCTGGAACAGCGGCGAGCCGCCCGGCGCGCTGGAGGGGCAGGTTTGCGCCCCGATCAATTGGCAGGTTGTGTATGCGCTCAGCCGGGCTGCCCAGGTAGAAGAGGCTTGCGGCGAACCAGAACTGGCGCAGCGCTTTCGCCGCCAGGGGCAGGAACTGGCGGCTGCGCTGGCGCAAACCTTTTGGCGTCCGGAGGCTGGTCTCTTTGCGGATGACCTGGAAGGGCGCATCTTCTCCGAGCACAGCCAGTGCCTGGCAATTTTGAGCGGCTGGCTGCCGGCTGATCAGCGCCAGGCAATCGCAGAGAGCCTATTTACCGCGCCAAACCTGACCCGTCCCACGGTCTATTTTCTGCACTACTACTTCGAAGCCTGCCGTGAGCTGGGGCGCATGGACGCCATTCTACAGCGCCTGGAATCCTGGTTCGAGATGAACGCCCTGGATTTCAAGACCACGTATGAAAGCGCAAACCCGCACAGCAACCGCTCTGACTGCCATGCCTGGGGCGCCCATCCGGTCTATCATTACTTTGCGTCCTTCCTGGGCATCCGCCCTGCCAGCCCTGGCTTTGCCGCGGTTGAAATCCGTCCACAACTGGGGTCGCTGCAGAGCGCCAGCGGGAGACTGGTGCACCCTGCCGGAATCATTGAGGTCGAGTTCGAGCGCAAGGGAGAGGGCGTTGCCGGCATCGTCGCTCTGCCCTCCGGCATAGGCGGCGTACTGCGTCAGCCTGCTATTGGAGATCAGCCAGGCGCTTCCATCCCGCTGCGCCCTGGGCGAAATTTCATCGTCTAGCGCCTGCTTTCTGGCTGCAAGGCGAAGATTGCGGAGATTACCAGCCCGGAAAAACGCCGATGCAAGCGCTCTTGCACCTCTAACCAGGCTGCGCCTCCAGTCGTTTGAGCCGGCGGCGCACCTCCAACAGGTTGCGCCTCTTTTGGGCGTTGCGCAGCCCCCGCGCCGCCCGGGTGAAATAACGGTGGCTGCTCAAGAAGGTTTCCTGGCTGCGGTACCATTCCAGCTCGGTGTAAGTCATGCCAAAGGCAGCCTGCTCCTCCCGCAGCGCCTGGCTGCGCTCCCAAAAGTCCTCCCTGCCCAGTTGGTCTAGATCGGCGTCTGCCATGACGGCTTCTAACAGGGTTTGCGGCTTTTGAGGGATTTGGGTTGCCATGATGATGCCCTGGATGGTTTCAACCTGTTCTGGAGTATAGCCAAAACTGGGCAGCGCCTGAGCTGCGATCTGAAAGCTCAGCGCTTCATGTTGGTTTTCCTGGTAACGCGAGGTATCCAGCAGACAAAAGCCAATATCATGATAATACGCCGCGGTGAGCAAGATTATCCAATCGCTTCCTTGAACGCCTTCCATCTGCGCCAGGCGTTCTACCGCTGCGACCACGTCATCCCGCGTGTGCGCAAGGGAGTGGTAATAGAAGCGGGGAGAAAGCTCCCGTTCCAGGCGGGTCAACGCATAGCGGCGGGCTTGCTCAAAATCCGGTTTGCCCAATTTCCCCTCGCCCAGCCTTGACCGGTAAATTCAAGCACTCGCTCACGCCATCACTTTCACCAAAGTGTAGCTCTTGCGCCCCTTGCGCAGCACCAGGAACTGTCCTTCGATGGCATCTGCCAGCGATACGGTTTGGTTGGCATCGCTGACCCGGCGGTTGTTCAGGTAGATGCCGCCCTCGGCAATCGAACGCCGCGCCTCTCCCTTGGACTTGGCGACGCCGCTGAGCGTCAGCAAATCGACCATGGTCAAAGCCTTGCCCTCGATTTGCGACTTGGGCACATTGCTGGAAGGCACTTCAGCAAAGATGTCTTGAATATCAGCCGCTGAAAGCCCGCTCATTTCGCCGCCAAAGAGGACTTGCGAGGCTTGCTCTGCCTTCTCCAGGGCAGTTTGCCCATGGACGGTGCGGGTCATCTCGCGCGCCAGCACGCGCTGCGCCCGGCGTTCCTCGGGCTGCTTTTCGACGGCGTCAGCCAGCTCCTGTATGGCAGCTTGATCCAGGAAGGTGAAGAGCTTCAGGTATTTGACCACATCACGGTCATCGGCGTTCAGCCAGAACTGGTAGAAACGGTATGGCGATGTGCGCTGCGGCGACAACCATACCGTGCCGCTTTCGGTTTTACCAAACTTGGTGCCATCTGCCTTGGTGATCAACGGGTACACCATCGCATACACTGTATCGCCCCGCGCCCGGCGAATCAATTCCACGCCGGCGGTGATATTACCCCACTGGTCGCTGCCGCCGGTTTGCAGGTCGCAGCCTTCATGATCATGCAAGTGCAGGAAGTCGTACGCCTGCAGCAGCATATAGGAGAACTCGGTAAAAGAGATGCCCTCCTCGCGGTCCAGGCGCGACTTGACCGATTCCTTTGCCAGCATTGTATTGATTGAAAAATGCTTGCCGACATCGCGCAAGAATTCGATCAAGTTGAGCCTGGTCAGCCAGGCAGCATTGTTCATCACCCGCGCCGGGTTGGTTTTTACTTCGAAATCCAGGAACTGCGCCAGTTGCAGCTTGATAGCGTCCACGTTGGCTTCGATTTGCTGGTACGAGAGCAGCGGGCGTTCCGTCGCTTTGCCGCTGGGGTCGCCGATCATGCTGGTGCCGCCTCCTGCCAGCGCGATGGGATGGTGCCCAAAGCGTTGCAGCCGGGCAAGCGCCAACAAGGGCACGAGGTGACCCACGTGCAGGCTGTCAGCCGTGGCGTCGAAACCGTTGTACACCACGACCGGTCGCTGCAGCCGTTCTTGCACTCCCTCGACGTACTCGTAGATCAGCCCGCGCCACTGCAATTCCTCGAATGCGTTCGATGCCATGCGTCCCTTCCAATAGTCCTTAACGTGATATTCGCTTGATTGTATCATTGAACCTTCCTCCTCCGAGGGGTGACCTTTTGCCCACGCCAGTCGCAGGCAAGAAATGGCGGCAAAGTTACACTGTTCACTGTTTCACCGTTTCACTTCTTGTTTCCGGCATGTCTCCTGGCTAATTCGGCTTCGATATCTGCCAGGCGTAAATTCCGGCTGACCAGCAGCACCAGGGTGTGGTAGAACAGGTCAGCCACTTCTTCGATGAGGCGCTGATCGCCCTGCCCCTTGCCTGCCAAAATTACTTCCATCGCCTCCTCGCCGATTTTCTTCAAGATGGCGTCCTCCCCTGCCGATAGCAGTTGACAGGTGTAAGAGCCAGAGCGGGGATGCGCCTTGCGGTCTTGCAGGATTTCGAACAATTCGCTTAGCATTTACTCGAACCTCCGAAAGAAACAAGAACGCTCTCCGGTGTGGCAGGCGGGACCCGCCGGCAACACCTTGAGCAACAGGGTGTCGGCGTCGCAGTCCACCCAGATGTCCTGCACATGCAGCAGGTTGCCAGAAGTAGCGCCTTTTCGCCATAATTCGCCTCGGCTGCGGCTCCAGAAATGCGCCTGACGCGTTTCCTGGGTCAGGCGCAGCGCCTCGGCATTCATCCAGGCAACCATCAGCACCTCCCCGCTGCGCTCATCCTGAACCACTGCGGGGATAAGACCCTCACGGTCATACTTCAGTTCGATCATCCCAATCTTCCTCCAGTCCCACCGGGCGGATGGGCAAGCCTCGTTCCAATAGATAGCGTTTGACCTGCCCGATGGTCAGAACTTTATCGTGAAAGAGCGATGCCGCCAGCGCTGCATCGGCTTTGCCGGCAGTGAGCACCTCGGCAAAGTGTTCCAGCCTGCCCGCGCCGCCGCTGGCAATCACCGGCACAGGAACGGCTTCGGCAACGGCGCGGGTCAGCTCCAGGTCATAACCGTTCAGGCTGCCGTCGGCGTCCATGCTGGTGAGCAGGATTTCCCCGGCGCCCAGGCTGACGCCCCGGACTGCCCATTCGATGGCATCGATGCCGGTTGGCTGACGTCCGCCGTGGGTGAACACTTCCCAGCGCCCGGCTGAGCGGCGCCGGGCGTCGATGGCAAGCACGATGCACTGGCTGCCAAAGCGTTCTGCCCCTGCGCTGAGCAAAGCCGGATCGAGCACGGCGGCAGTGTTCAGGCTAACTTTATCGGCGCCTGCCAGCAGGATGAGGCGCATATCTTCCACCGAGCGGATTCCACCGCCCACGGTGAGCGGCAAAAAGACCTCATCTGCCACGCGCCGCACCATCTCGGCTGTCGTCCTGCGTCCCTCCGGGCTGGCAGTGATATCCAGGAAGACCAGCTCATCAGCGCCCATCCGATCGTAGAGCCGCCCCTGCGCCACCGGATCGCCGGCGTCGCGCAGGTTGACGAACTGGACGCCCTTGACGACGCGCCCATCTTTGACATCCAGGCAGGGGATGATGCGCCTGGCTAACATTGCAGCGCCTCCTCCAGCCGGATGATTCCTTCGTACAAGGCGCGCCCGATGATCACCCCTTCCAGCATTGCCTGGCGCGCCCGGCGCACCTCCTCCAGCGAGTTGACCCCGCCCGAAGCAATCACCCGCAGCCCGGCAGCGGCTGCCAGCAATTGAGCGGCAGCCAGGTCCACCCCAGCGCCGGTGCCATCCCGCTTCACATTGGTGAATATGACGATCTCGATCCCTGCCTGCGCCAGTTCTTTTCCCATAGTTACCGCCTCCTTTCCCGAGTCCGCCAGCCAGCCGCGCGTCTGGAGCACGCCTGCCCGCGCGTCCAGCGCAACTGCGATCCTTTCTGACCCAAAGCGGGCAACAGCTTCTGCTGCCAGGCGCGGGTTTTCGATGGCAGCGGTGCCCAGCACGGCGCGTTGCACACCGGCTGACAGCGCTTCTGCCACCTGCTGGAGCGTTCGCAGCCCGCCGCCGAGCTGCACAGACCGCTCGAGGCGGCTGCTTTCAACTAAAATCGCCTCCAGCGCCGCCCGATTGGCGGCATCCTCCTCTCCAAAGGCTGCGTCCAGGTTGACCACGTGCAGCCATGCCGCCCCGGCTTCCAGCCAGCTCCTGGCGACGGCTGCCGGGTCATCACTGTACTTCTTTTCCCGGCTGGGGTCGCCCTGCCGCAGGCGAACGACTTTGCCCTGCCGCAGGTCAATCGCCGGGTAGATGGTGAAGGCAGTCATCAGAAATTGTCCTCGACAAAGTTCCGCAAGATTCTCAGCCCCACCGCCTGGCTCTTTTCGGGGTGGAACTGGACGCCAAAGCACCGCCCCTTGCCGACCACGCTGGCATAGCTCAGCCCATAAGAGGCGCGCGCCAGCACAAGCCGCGGGTCAGCCGGCTCACAGTAATAGCTGTGGTTGAAGTAGGCATAACAGCCGCTTTCGAGACCTTTCAACAGCGGAGCGCCAGCCTGGAACTCGAGCTGGTTCCAGCCGGTGTGGGGAATCTTCAGGTTGGATGAAGGGAAGCGCTGCACCCTGCCTGGCAGCAGCCCCAGCCCGGCTTGCATTCCCATTTCTTCGCTACTTTCGAACAGCAACTGCATGCCCAGGCAAATGCCCAGCAGCGGGATGCCGCGCTGAGCCGCCTCGCATATCGTTTCTACCAGGCGCCGCTGACGCAAGCCCGCCATGCCGTCGCCAAAAGCGCCTACCCCCGGCAGGACGATCTTGTCGGCGCCCAGGATTGCCTGCGGGTCGTCGATCAGGCGCACCGCAGCCCCCACCGCCTGGAGCGCCTTCTCCACCGAGCGCAGGTTGCCGATGCCATAATCCACCAGGACAATCATGCCAGGCTGCCTTTTGTGCTGGGAATCATCCCCTGGCGGCGCGGGTCGAGGCGGGCTGCCTCGTCCAGAGCGCGCCCCAGGGCTTTGAACAGCGCCTCAGCCTGATGATGATCATCCCGCCCATACAACACCCGGGCGTGCAGGTTGCAGCGCGCCGCCGCCGCCAGCGATTCCAGGAAGTGAGTCACCAGGCTGGTGGGCAGGCTGCCGATGGCAGGCGAATGCCATTCAACCTGGACCACCGCATACGCTCTGCCGGAAAGATCCAGGCTGACGAACGCCAGCGTCTCATCCATGGGCGCATAGGCTGAGGCAATGCGCACGATGCCAGCCCGCTCGCCCAGCGCCTGGTCAATGGCTCGACCCAGCGCCAGGGCGCAATCTTCCACCGTGTGGTGGCTATCCACCTCCAGGTCGCCCTGCGCCGTCAACTGCAGGTCCAGCAAGCCGTGCACGGCAACATGGCGCAACAAGTGGTCGAGAAACCCCACCCCCGTCTGCACCTGGACAATGCCCTTGCCGTCCAGGTTCAGGCTCAGGTGGACCTCGGTTTCGTTCGTCTTGCGGTCGATCTTAGCTGTACGCATCTCACACCTCCAGGGTTTCTAATGCTGCCAACAGGGCGTCGCTGTGCTCCGGTTTGCCAATCGATATGCGGATACAATCCTGTAAGCCGGGCTTGTCAAAGTAGCGCACCAGGATGCCGCGCTCTGCCAGCCGCTGCTTGACAAAAGCAGCGCTGCGCCCTTGCACCCGGCACAGGATGAAGTTGGCATGGCTGGGAAAGGGCTGCAGCCAGGGAATTGCCGCCAGCCGGGTGAACAGGCGTTCCCGCTCTGCCAGAATCAACCTGCCAATCCGCTGCAGCTCATCGGCGTGCTGCAGCGAGGCGATCGCCGCCGCCGAGGCGGCAGCCGACACGTTGTAAGGCTGCTTGATCTTCCACAGGTGGGGCAGCAGCGAGTTGGGGAAAACGCCGTACCCCACGCGCAGCCCCGCCAGCCCTGCCCACTTGCTGAAGGTGCGCAGCACCACCAGATTACTGCGCCGGGCGGCTTCCTGCAACAGGCTGCTGCCGGGCGGCGCAAACTCGATATACGCCTCATCCAGCGCCAGCAACAGCGGCAGTTCCAGCAGACTCTCGATCACCTGGCGCCCGCTCAGGCTGCCATCGGGATTGTTAGGCGACGCCAAAAAGAGCAGCTTGGGGCGGTGTTCCCGCGCCGCCGCCATGATCGCCGGCAGGTCGAGCGAAAAATCGGGTCGGCGGGGGACAGGAATGATCTGCGCCCGGTTCAAATTGCCGTCGAAGGCGTACATGCCAAAGGTCGGCGGGCAATTCAGCATGGCATCCCCCGGCTCGATGACCAGGCGCAGGAGTAAATCAATCAGCTCATCCGCGCCGGCGCCCGCGACCAGGTTCTCAAACGGGATGCCGTGATACTCCGCCAGCGCCTGGCGCAGCGCCTGGCTGCCAGGATCGGGGTAGATGTGGGCATAAGGCAGCCGGGCAAGCGCTTCGCGCACCTGGGGCAGGGGTCCGTAGGGGTTTTCGTTGGCGTCCAGCTTGACAATCGCTTCTGCGGGGCGTCCAAGCTGGCGGGAAAGCACCTCGAACGGCAAGATGGGTTCATAGGCGGGCATCGCCCGGATGTGGGAGCAGACCAGCGCCGCAGCGTCGAACATGCTGCCTCCTCTCAATCCTGGGCGCGGAAATCGGCGGCGGCGGCGTGCGCCGTCAGTTGCTCGGCGCGGGCAATCACGGCTGCCCAGCGGCTGAGTTCCCGGCTGGTTGGCGCGTCCAGCGCCACCAGGCTGGTGATCTTGACAAAGTCCATAACGTTCAGCGGCGAGGCAAAGCGCGCCGTGCCGCTGGTGGGCATGACATGGCTGGGACCGGCGATGTAATCGCCCAGCACTTCGCAGGAGTGTTCGCCCAGGAAAAGCCCGCCGGCGTTCTGGATGCGCCTCGCCAGCCCTTCGACATCGGCGACCGCCAGGCAGAGATGTTCAGGAGCATACTGGTTCGCCAGCTCTGCCGCCGTCTCCAGGTCGGGCGTCAGCACGACGCCGCTTCGGCTGGAAAGCGATTGGGCGATGATCTCTGCCCGGCTGAGCGCCTCCACCTGGCGGCTCACGGCAGCCTGTACGGCTTCTGCCAGGCTGCGCTCGGGGGTGAGCAGGATGGCGCATGCCAGCACATCGTGTTCCGCCTGCGCCAGCAGGTCTGCCGCCACCCAGTCGGGCTTGGCGGTGTGATCGGCGATGACCATGGTCTCGGTGGGACCTGCCAGCCCGTCCAGTCCGACGACGCCGAACACCTGCTGCTTCGCCAGCGTCACGAACAGGTTGCCCGCGCCCACGATCTTATCCACCTGCGGTACGCTCTCGGTGCCGAATGCCATTGCAGCCACCGCCTGGGCGCCGCCCAGTTGAAAGACCTGGTCGATTCCACAAATGTGCGCCGCCGCCAGGATGACAGGGTGCGGGTCAGGCGGCGTGCAGACGACCACCTGAGGAACGCCAGCCACCTGCGCCGGTATCGCTGACATCAACAGGGAGGAGGGCAAGGGGGCGGTCCCGCCGGGGACGTACACGCCTGCCCGTTCCACCGGCAGGGCGCGCTGCCCCACCATCCCGCCGAGGGCGGAGGTCGTCCAGTTGGGCAGCGGCTGAAGCTCGTGAAAGCGGCGGATACGTTCAGCAGCCACTTCGAGCGCCTGCCGCAGGTCGGCAGGCAGGCTGTGATAAGCCTTCGCCAGTTGCGCCGGCGGAATGAGAAAATCCGCCAGGTCAGCCTGCCCGTCAATCAGCGCTGACCAGCGGCGCAGGGCAGCGTCGCCCTCCTCGCGCACCGATTCCAGGATGCGCGCCACCGCCTGCGGCGGCGTCACGCCCTTGCCGAATAGCTTTTCGGTCCTTGCCAGCACGGAAGCGGGGTAATCCATGGCGCTCAGAGGCGCACGCTTGAGAATCGTCCGCTGCGCGGCTGCCACATCATATAATTTCAACATTCAATCCTCCAGTTGCTTTAGCATGTTTTGATATTCGCGGGGTTCTTCTTCGAAGATGTACATCACCGGCGAAACGACCACGCCGCTGCCGCCCACCTCGCGCAGCTCGGCAATGGCGGGCACGAGCTGATCGCGGCGCACCACCAGGTGAGCGGCGTACCAGCGCTCGCCCTGGCGGGTGATCACCGGCGAGAGCGTTGGTCCCTGCAAACCGCCGATCAGCTTCTTGGTGAACATCTTGGCAGCGATGTCCTCGGGCGTATCGCCGCGCATGTTGACGAACACCGAGACGCACTCGGTGGCGCGCAGGTGGGCGACGATGAACTCGAGCAGCTTCTTCGCCATCTCCAGCGCGGCGGGGTTGCCCTTCAGGCTCAGCCGGTTGGCGATGAGGCAGGATTGCGAGGCGAGGATTTGTCCATCGCCCAGCTTTTTCAGGCGGTTATCGCGCAGCGTGGTGCCCGTCGAGACCAGGTCGCTGATCAGGTCGGCGTAACCGATGGTGGGGGCGATCTCCAGCGTCCCCTCGGCGTCGATCAACTCCACCGCCGCCAAGCCGCGCGCCTCCAGGAACCGGCGCGTCAGGACAGGGAACTTGGTCGCAATGCGCAGCGCCCTGCCCAGCCGCCCCTGCATGGCGACCAGGTCGGAAACCTGGTTCACCGCTTCCCAGGCTTCCGGCACGATCAGGTTCAGCGTGCACCTGCCAAACCCCAGGTCGGGGTGAATCACCAGGATGCCGCCGTTTGCGCCGGCGCGCTCGCTGACCACATCCCAGCCGGTCACGCCGAAATCTACCGAGCCATCGCGCACGCTGACCACGATATCGCCCGGGCGCTGGAACAGCACGGTCAGCCCGGGCAGGCTGGGTATGGTCGCCTTGTACTGGCGCGGGTTGGGCTTATATACCTCCAGCCCGGCGCGGGCGAGCAGCTCCAGCGCCGGGTCGCCCAGGGGACCCTTGCTGGGCAGCGCCAGGCGGATTTCAGGTGAATTCAATGACATGGTTGCCTCCATAAAAAAAGCGCTCCCCACACCGGGGAGCGCTTGGAATAACAGGCTTTGTGTCGAGGTTCACACCTCAGGCAAGCAGACCTGCCCGGTGGGGATGCCGGTGATGTTCGAATGATGATAATACACGCAGGTCTGCGGTTGCGGTAACATATTGGCGGGCATTTTAACATAGGGCAGAGATTTCGGCAAGGATTTAAAATTCAGCGACCGAAATTGCCCACATTAGACATTTTCAAGTCTTTTCATTGATACAAGGAATTGATCTTTACGTTTAATTAATAACAAGAATGACCACATCAGGTGATCCCTTAGCGCCAATCTTCGAACCTAAAGTGCTCGCCGTATGCGCCGCTGGCGAAACCGTCTATGGCTGGCTGAGGCTGTTGTACGAGAATCGCATCCAGGTGATCGTGGCAGTCACCCCCGATGAGGCAGAGCGACTTTGGGCGATGTACACGCCTGACCTGATCATCATAGACGCCAGCAGGTTGCGCCTTGACGCGCTGTCCTTGTGCCAGCGCCTGCGCGGGCTGACGGCCGCCCCCATCATGCTGTTCACCGAACAAACTTCAGAGGACTATCACTTAGCCGCCTACAAAGCCGGCGTTGATGAATGCGCCCTGCGCCCGCACAGCGCGGAGCTGTTCCTCGCAAAGGTGAAAGCCTGGCTGCGCCGCGCCCGTTCGGCGCCCGCCGAGGAATTGAATGCGCTGCAGGTTGGCGGGTTCCGGCTGGAGCCGCGTTGCCGGGAATTGAGGCTGGAAGACGGCAGGCGCGTGCACCTTTCGCTGCTCGAACTGCGCCTGCTGCTGCTCCTGATGAGCCAGCCGGGGCGCGCGGTTTCCAGCAAGGAAATTCTGTGGCGCGTCTGGGGATACCAGGGCGGCGGCAGCCAGACCGAGCTCAAAAACGTGGTTTACCGCCTGCGGCATAAGATCGAGCCTGACCCCCACCATCCCCAGCATTTGCTCACCGAGGGGCATTGGGGGTATCGGTGGGTGGTTGATTAGTCGCGTGGTCATGTAGTCGTTTAGTCGGATGGTCAATTAGTCGAGTAGCCGTCTAGTCGCGTGGTTGTTTAGTCGGGTGGTCGGGCAGCCGTGTGGCTGCTTTATTGATTGTCCGACGGAGCGGCGATGCGATGGCGCCACAAACCGCTCAGCAGCTACGCCACAAACCGACCCTGTACCTGCCAAACTATGCGATTACTTCTTCAGATAAGCGATGAACCTATTGATCAATTTCTTCACCTCCACCGTTTTATCGTACAGCAGGTGGAATTGATCCTGGGCGACATATGCCCGGTCTAGAGCAAGGTAAAGCTGGGATTGCACTTCATTAGCTGAGCGGCGTGCAATGCGCAGAAAGCGGTTGAATTCCAGGTCTGTGCCGCTTTCAAACCCCTCGGCGATATTGTGCATGATCGAGCCTGCCGCGGACCGCATCTGGTCACGCAGTTCAAAATCCCGGGCGAAGCCGCCGCCAGCCGTTGCCTCATAGACCAGATTCGCCAGCTCCCGAGCCGCCTGCCAGTCTACCCGACTAAAAAATGCGACCATCCTGCGACCAAAAAACGTAATAATTCCCTTACAATATCGTTAGGATTGTCAGAATAACTTCTGGTCACATCCAGGTTTCTACGCTGCCTTCGACCAATCCAGGGGTGACGCTCGTGTTGGAGGATGCTCATGCGTCAATCCAAATTTTTGTGTTTGTTTTTCAGTCGACTGTGGGAAAGCCCTGCGCGGCTGGTCAGCCATTGGAAAGGAGGGAACAACCAGAGGAACAGCGTATTTTCAAAGCCAACGCACGCCTATTCGTGCGCGGTTGATTCAATCAAGCCTTTGATAATCGAAAAAGGAGAGAAATATGAAAAATAAACTATCCACTACTTTAGCGATGGCGCTGATCCTGGCGTTGGTGGTGATGGGTACTGCGCTGGCCAAGGCTTACAACTCGGGAGATAAAATAGACGAGACAGGCACGCATACCCTTGCCTGGACCGGCCAGGGCGTAAAGGACGGCGAATTAGAAACCGTAATCTGCCCGTCAAAGGATGAGCTTCCAGAAGGAATTGATCCTTACAGCTACCTGCACTTCATCTTCACCACCGATGGCGGTTCAGCGGAGGTAGATGGTACACCCACCTTGACCATCAACGAATCCGGTAATTACCCTTGGTTCAAGAAGAATGATCAAAACAACACCTTCCACTTCTATGTGCCTTACTCTGACTTGAACACACTCGAGGCGTATGTGACATTCACTACGCAGGACACTGGGGATGGCGCATGGATTTTGACGATAAGCCATGGCTGTCCTGGTCCTCCAAAATACGAGGAACTGACGGTTTCCAAGACCGCGGTCACCTCCTACACCCGCGAGCACTTCTGGGACATCGCCAAGAAGGTTGAGACCGAGAAGGGGTATACGCACGACGGCTTCCCCAAAATCTGGCTCTATATTGACGGAAGCGGCGATGAAGCCGCCACCTGGACGGTGGATGTGACCTACAAGGGCTACGCGGACAGCGATTTCAACGTCTCCGGCACAATCAACATCAACAACACCGGCACGCTGGACGCCGTCATCACGAGTGTAGAAGATGTGCTGGCAGGCACAGCGATTGGCGTTGACTGCGGTGTGAGCTTCCCCTACACCTTGGCGGTTGGCGAAACCCTGACCTGCACCTATGATGAGGACGGCTATGTTGAAGAGGGGCAAGTAAATGAGGTGACGGTAGTGACCGAGCGGGACAAATACTACGCCTTTGCTCCAATCAAGTGGGGTGATCCTGACAAGGAGATCAACGAAACCGTGACGGTCAAGGACGTCAGCGACCTGTTCGGCGAGGAGGAGCTGGGCGAAGTCACTGCCCCGGACGACGCCACGTTCACCTATGACAAGAAGTTCACCTGGGCGGAATACGGTGAAGCCGGCTGCGGCGATAAAGTGTATCAGAATACCGCCACCATCGTCGAGACAGGGCAGTCCGTCTCCGCGACCCTCAAGGTCAACGTGCAGTGCTATGTTTACGATAGCGCCTGGGCTAAGGGTACACCTGCGACCTGCTTCATCCCAACCTTCTCGCAGTGGGGCTGGACTAATAAAATCACAGTCACGCCCGGTAGCACCTACACCTGGAATCTGTGGGCTGGCGCGGCGCAGTGTGACACCAGCAAGGGCACTTGGGTCGGCACAGTAACAGTAACGGTTGCTTCTACAACTACAAATGGTAAATACGCGGTAACCGTCACCTATAATGTGGCGTTCCCTTACAAGCTTCAATCAACCGCGGTGTACGCCGGTGCTGACATGTTCCCAAGGCTTAGCAAAACCCAATTTACGGTAGCGCCAGGGCAGTACACGAATAAAGGGCCGTTCACTAGTGGCAGTACAGTTTATGTGATCGCGCATGCCAAGGTCGGCATACCCGATCCCAACTTCGGTCCGTAATAATCGGCAGCGACGCCTGCCCTCGCTGGCGGCAGAGCGGTTCATCATACGGGCTGAACGCCCAACCGCCCCCTCCCCCTCATCAAGGGAGGGGGCTTCTTTTCGACACCCCCCATTGTCATTCTGCGCCGGCGCTGGTGGTATATTCGTCAATTAGTCTGGTAGTCAGATAGTCTGGTAGTCTGTTCGTCAGATCGTCAGATAGTCAGTTAGTCTGTTTGCCAGCCGCCCGACTACCCAGCCGCCTGACCATACGACTATCCGACCATACGACCATACGACCAAACGACTATCCGACTACACGACCAAACGACCAAAAACTGCGACTATCTTGAGACCGTTCTCTCGAAACGCGTGGAAGAGGACTTCGTTCTTTTTGTATAGCAAGACCTATCATTTTTGTAAGCTTTATTCAATCATTTAACAAGGAGTAGCGAACATGATTTCATCATCCAAGCACAAGATTTTGACTTACGGCCTGACGCTAACCATTCTGATTGCCCTGGCACTCTCAACCTTCGGCTTGGCTGCCGTCTGGACTGACCAGGATGATTACTCCCCCGGCAGTGTGGTCACCATCAGCGGCGACAACAGCGACGGCGCCGGCTACCTGCCCGGTGAGACCGTGCAGGTGGAGGTGAGCGGACCGAACGGCTACACCGCCGCCTGCGAAGGCGTAGCGGACGCGGACGGCGCCTGGTCGTGCCAGGTGACGCTGTGGGACAGCCTGGATGCGGTGGGCGATTATGCCTACACTGCCACCGGCTTGACTTCCGGCGTGAGCCAAAGCGGGACGTTTACGGACGGAGGGGCGACTGTTAGCGGTTATGTAAAGGATGTTAGTGGTAATCCAATCTCTGGCGCTACAGTAAAATGTATCAGTGGTTGTAACCAGCAAGATTCAACAACAACGAATACATCGGGGTATTACTCCCTCACATTTCAGTTTTCTGGTAATTCCAATACAGTTACCCTGGAAGCTTCAAAGCCTGGGTACAGCTCAGCCAATGTCCAGCTTTCTGTTGCAAACGGTAAAACTTATACCCAGGACTTTACTCTTTCGTCAGCCTGCACGCCGCCTTTAATTTCTGTCCACCCCGCCAGCCAGACCAAAACTGTGGGCGAGTTAGTCACCTTCTCTGTGACCGCCAGCGGAACGGCGCCGCTGTCTTACCAGTGGCGCAAGGGCGGCAGCAACGTTGGCACGAACAACCCTAGCTATACGATCAATTCCGTTGTCGTGGCTGATGCGGGCAGTTATGACGTGGTGGTGAGCAATGCCTGCGGCAGCGCAACTTCCAATGCGGCGACGCTGACGGTGAACAAAGCTACTGCCACGGTCACGCTCAGCAACCTGACCCAGACTTACACCGGCAGTCCGCTCTACCCAACCGCCACCACCAACCCCTCTGGGCTTGCCATCGTGTGGACCAATGCCCCCCAGACCAACGCCGGGAACTACTCTGTGACGGCGACGGTCAACGACCCCAACTACCAGGGCTCAGCCAGTGGGACGTTTGTGATCAGCAAGGCAGATGCCACTTGCTCCATCAGCGGCTACACTGGCGTGTACGATGGCGATCCGCATGGAGCGAGCGGCTCATGCGTGGGCGTGAAGGGTGAGACCTTAGCGGGTCTCGACCTGGGTGACAGCTTCACCAATGTCCCCGGCGGCACCGCCAACTGGACCTTCACCGATGAGACGGGCAATTACAATGATGCCAGCGGGTCATTGGCGATCGTGATCAGCAAGGCGGATGCGGTCTGCACGGTTACAGGCTGGTCCGGCGTGTATGACGGCGACCCACATGGAGCGAGCGGCTCGTGCCTGGGCGTGAAGGGCGAGACCTTAGCGGGTCTCGACCTGGGCGACAGCTTCACCAATGTCCCCGGCGGCACCGCCAACTGGACCTTCACCGATGAGACGGGCAATTACAATGATGCCAGCGGGTCGGCGGCGATCGTGATCAGCAAGGCGGATGCGGTCTGCACGGTTACAGGCTACACCGGCGTGTATGACGGCGACCCACATGGGGCGAGCGGCTCGTGCCTGGGCGTGAAGGGCGAGACCTTAGCGGGTCTCGACCTGGGCGCCAGCTTCACCAATGTCCCCGGCGGCACCGCCAACTGGACCTTCACCGATGAGACGGGCAATTACAATGATGCCAGCGGGTCATTGGCGATCGTGATCAGCAAGGCGGATGCGGTCTGCACGGTTACAGGCTGGTCCGGCGTGTATGACGGCGACCCACATGGAGCGAGCGGCTCGTGCCTGGGCGTGAAGGGCGAGACCTTAGCGGGTCTCGACCTGGGTGACAGCTTCACCAATGTCCCCGGCGGCACCGCCAACTGGACCTTCACCGATGAGACGGGCAATTACAATGATGCCAGCGGGTCGGCGGCGATCGAGATCAGCAAGGCGGATGCGGTCTGCACGGTTACAGGCTACACCGGCGTGTATGACGGCGACCCGCATGGGGCGAGCGGCTCGTGCCTGGGCGTGAAGGGCGAGACCTTAGCGGGTCTCGACCTGGGCGCCAGCTTCACCAATGTCCCCGGCGGCACCGCCAACTGGACCTTCACCGATGAGACGGGCAACTACAATGATGCCAGCGGGTCAGTGGCGATCGTGATCACCAAGCGTCCGGTCACCGTGACGGCGGATGACCAGACCAAGGTATATGGGGAGGCAGACCCGGAGCTGACCTACCAAATCACCAGCGGGTCCCTGGTGCCCGGCGATAGCTTCCACGGTGAATTAGCTCGGGTGGCTGGCGAGGATGTTGGCTCTTATGCGATCTACCTGGGGACGCTGGAGCTCAGCAGCAACTATAACCTCTCCTTCATTGGCGCGAACCTGACCATTACCAAAGCCACTCTGACCGTTACCGCGGATAACCAGTCCATTGTTTTCGGTCAACCCCTGCCGGTCTTCACCTTCCAGTACAGCGGCTTTAAATTCAGTGATGGACCCAGCGTCATCAACACCCAGCCGACCTGCTCCGTTGGCGCAATTCCATCCTATGGAAATTACACGATCGTCTGCTCTGGCGGCGCGGATAACAACTATGACTTCACGTATGTCAACGGTATTTTGACCGTCCAGGCTTGGAATCTCCTCGGCTTCTACCAGCCGGTGGACATGCCCACGCCGACAAAGCTCGTCTACAACACGGTGAAGAACGGCTCGACCGTCCCGCTCAAGTTCGAGATCTTCGCCGGCGCCACCGAACTGACCGAGGTGAGCGCGGTAAAATCGCTCACCTATGCACAAACCTCCTGCGACGCCAATGCGCTCACTGACGAGATCGAGACTGTGGCAACGGGCGGCACCGTCCTGCGCTATGCTGACGGGCAGTTCATCTTCAACTGGAAGACGCCCAATACTGCTAACAAATGCTACCGGGTCACCATGACAGCGCTGGACGGCTCCAAGCTGGAGGCGTACTTCAGGCTCAAGTAACCCTGGGCTGCAAACAACCGAATATCTGCATCGGGCTGTCCCGCAAAGGGACAGCCCTTCTTTTACCGCCTGAGCGGCGGTCAACTGCTTTTGGACGACCGCGCCAGCCGCCCGAACGAGCCAGGCTCAATGGATACACCCGCCTTTTCCGCGCTCGTCCGCCGCTGGTTTCACCCTCGGTCACGCCAGCCAGGTCAGCGGACCGCGCAGGGGCTGGAAAGCTGGCGAACCCCCGTTTTACTCGACGAAGTCCGCCAGGTCGTATTCGACCGAGAAGACTCTCAAAATCCCCCAGCCCTGCGGCGGGCGCACGAAAGCCAGCTCGACCTCAGCCGTCTGCCCCGGGGCGACCTCCAGCGGCAGGGGCGGGCGCGCCGCGGCTGGCGGGGCGGCGCCCAGCCCCTCGGCGCTCAACTGCACGTCAGCCGGCGTCAGCAGGAGCGGCTCGGCGCCGAAGTTGTACAACGACAGCCTCACCTGAATCAGGCGCCCGTCCGGCGAAGGCTGCGCTTCCAGCAGACCGATCTCCGCCAGCAGCTCGCCCGGCTGGGGGGTCCAGCCGCGCGGGGCGGTCAGCTCCGCCTCGGTCAGCATCCCCTGGATCAGCCAGCCATTGCCGTCGGCGCCCTGCGCGGCGAAGATCACCAGGTCCGCCGCCGGGGCGAACTGCGCCACGTCGTCCAGCCTGCCCGGCAGCGGCGGCAAGAGCTGGTAGCGCTGTACATTGCAGGTCTCATCAATCATCTCCGCCTGGGCGGCTTCGCCCTGCGCCAGCGCCCCGGCTGCCAGCAAAACCAGCCGGCGCCCGCCCGCTTCCTGGACATAGAGCGCCGTATCCGCCGCGGCGGGCAGGGGCAGGGGGCTGCCCGCGGCAGGCGCCGCGGCTTCCAGGCGGAAGGACTTGCCATCCAGCGTGAAGGCAGGTCCGGCGCAGGCGGTCGTCGGCAGCGGTAAGAGCTGGGGAGCGGCAAGGGTCGGCTCGGCGCCTGCCGCAGCCTCCGGGCTGGCGGGCTGCGCCTCTGCTGTCGGCGTGGCAGCTTTTCCCGCCGGCGCCGGCAGGGAAAGCGCCTCTCGTTCCGTGACCAGGTAGAACGCCCCCAACGCCAGCGCTCCGCAGCAAAAAATGAAGACCCCCAGACCCAGTCCGATGAACACCGCGAGGGTCATGTTCAGGCTGCCGTCTCTTTTCCTCAACCAGGCAGGCAAGTCGGATTCGGAGGCTGGGAGGCGCGGCGCCTTCTTTGGGCTTTCGGGCAGGGGAGAAGAGCTGTGTATCATCAGCCTGATTATCCCGCGCCCAAGGCTGCCTGTCAACTGGCAGCAAATGCTTTTCCACCCGAAATCGCCCTGAACAGGCGTTCATCGTTCCACTCAGCCAGCCGGCGTTTGTTTACTCTTTCTTCACATTGTTCAAATGAATTATTAACAATGCTGCGGTAAGCTTAAAAATGCGCGTGATAGCGTATCTTTTTCTCCCGATGTTGGAGGTGCCTTATGTCGAATCGAACCAACCCGCAACCCCGCGTGAAGCTGCTCCTGCTGGCAGCAACGCTGTTGATCGTATCGCTCGCCTGCCGCTCGCTGGCGCCGTTGAGCCAGGCGGCGCCTGCGCCCACCGCCATCGTCGCCACGGCGGCGCCGGTCATCGTGCAGCGCCCCGATGTTCAGGTGGTGGGCAGCGAAGAGCAGGTGCTGGCGAGCCTGTACGCCCTGGTCAACCCCTCGGTGGTCAATATCACCCTCTACGCTGCCGGTCCCAACGGCGTCATGCTGCCCTTCTCGCAAGGCTCCGGCTTTGTGTACGACGCCAACCGCCACATCGTCACCAACGCCCACGTGGTGGAGGGCGCCGACCAGATCGATGTCATCTTTTATGACGGCACCATCCGCCCTGCGGAGGTGGTCGGCTCGGACCCGCACAGCGACCTCGCCGTGATTCAGGTGGAGGAAGTGCCGGCGGGCATCAACCCGCTGCCGCTGGGGCGCATGGAAGACCTGGCGGTGGGGCAGACGGTGGTCGCCATCGGCAATCCCTTTGGCTACGCCGGCACGCTGACGCGCGGCATCATCAGCGCGCTGGGGCGCACCATCCCCGCCCTGACGGCATTCTCGATCCCTGCTTCTATCCAGACCGACGCCGCCATCAACCCGGGCAACTCGGGCGGTCCGCTGCTCAATCTGCGGGGCGAGGTGATCGGCATCAATGACCAGATCGAAACCGCCGACGGCACCCGCGCCAACAGCGGCGTTGGGTTTGCCATCCCGGTCAGCGTCATCGCCAAAGTCGTGCCGGTGCTCATCGAAGAAGGCAAGTACGAATGGTCCTGGCTGGGCGTGCGCGGCGGCACCCCCGACCTGGCGCTGGTGAGAGCCATGAACCTGCCGGTCGAGAAGGGCGCTTACCTGTGGCAGATCACCGACGGTGGACCGGCAGATAAAGCCGGACTCAAGGGCGCCAATGAGACGATCACCTACAACGGTCGCCAGGTGGACGTGGGCGGCGACCTGGTCACTGCCATTGACGGTCAACCGGTGTCATCCTTCGATGACCTGCTGGTCTATATTGCCCTGCAGACTTCCCCCGGGCAGCAAGTGACCCTGACCATCCTCCGCGATGGCAAGTACCAGGATGTCAAGGTCACCCTGGGCGTCCGCCCCGATAGCGTCCAGCAGTAAACCCGCCCTCCTGAGGCGCAGCAGCGCCTTTAGCTGCTGCAAGCCTTAGCCGCCCCAGCAGGCTGAAGCCTGCCGCAAAATCATGCGCTGGCTGGCGCTGCCCCTCTCCCACGCGGAGAGGGGTTTTTTCATTGAAACAAGCTTCGCCCGGTTTCGTTTACTATAGCAGTAGAAATCATCCCCTCATCCGAGAAAGACATGCCCGAAAAGAACACGCTGCAAGACCTGCTCAAAGAACCGCAAACCATCGAAGACCTGGAAATCCCACAAAGCATCCTCATTGATATCATCCTGCGCCTGTTGTACAACGAAGGCAACGTCAATTTCCGCCGCATTGCCCAGGTGATTCGCGTGCCGAACGTGCTGCTGCGCCTGATGGACTGGCTGCGCAAGGAACACCTGGTGGAAGCCTCGCAGGCGAACACGCCCACCGGACCGCTGAATTACATGTATAAGCTGACCAGCGCCGGCGAAGACCGCGCCCGCGAGTCGATGGAGCGCAGCCAGTACGTCGGTCCGGCGCCGGTGCCGGTGCACCACTACAACCGCGCCATCGAGCTGCAAACCAGCGGCGTGCGGCAGGTCTCGGTCGAACAGGTCAGGCAGGCGCTGGCGGATATGATTCTGCCGGATGATTTTCACCGCCGCATCGGTCCGGCGGTCAACTCGGGCGCCTCGCTCTTCCTCTACGGTCCTTCGGGAAATGGCAAGACGACCATCGCCCAGCGCATCGCCCGGCTGATTTCCGGCGCAGAACCCATCTGGATACCTTACGCCCTCACCGCCGGCGGGCAGATCATCCAGATTCACGACCGCCTCTTTCACACCGCCGTCGAAAAGCCCGGCAGCGCCCAACTGGACGGTCGCTGGGGGTTGTTCCAGCGCCCTGCCGTGGTGGTGGGAGGGGAACTGAAGATGGAATCGCTGGACCTGCGCTTCGACAACGTGGCAAAGATCTATGAAGCGCCCCTGCAGCTCAAAGCCAACGGCGGCATGTTCCTCATCGACGACTTTGGCCGCCAGCAGGTCAGCCCGGTAGATTTGCTCAACCGCTGGATCGTGCCGCTCGAAAACCAGGTGGATTTCCTGCGCCTGCGCACGGGTCAGACCATCGTGGTGCCCTTCCGCACCCTCATCGTCTTCAGCACCAACCTCGACCCCTACAAGCTGGCAGATGATGCCTTTTACCGGCGCATCCAGATCAAGGTAGGCGTCTTCAGCCCCAGCGAGGAGCGCTTCCGCGAGATCTTCGAAAGAGTTTGCCAGCAAACTGGCATCCCCTTCGATGAACTCAGCTTTGGGCACCTGCTGGAGCGCTGGTACCACCAGCCCGGGCGGGGTTTACAAGCGGTGCACCCGCGCGATATCCTCAAAATCGTCCAGGCGCTGTGCCATTACGAGGGCATCTCAGCCCAGATGACCCCTGAGCTGCTGGACGAAGCCTGCGCCAGTTATTTCGTCGAGCAGTAAATTTGACATTCACGGTCAAACATGATAAGATGACGTCCGAAAGCTGAATAGCCTTTGAAGGCACTCTTATCCAGAGAGGTGGAGGGACCGGCCCTGTGAAGCCTCGACAACCCGTCAACCCAAGCCGGCGGCGCTTGCAGCAGGCTGAATGTTGATAGGGTGCCAATTCCGGCAGAAGGATTTTCTGGAAGATGAGAGCGTGATCGTAAAGACTCACTGCCCTTTCCTTGCCAGAAAGGGTATTTATTTTTATTGGAGGATTTTTTTAGCATGACCAATACGTTTATGAATTCGCCGCGGCTGCTGTTCACCTCCGAATCGGTGACTGAAGGGCACCCGGATAAAATTTGCGACCAGGTGAGCGACGCGGTGCTGGACGCCTGCCTGGCGCAGGACCCGCTCTCGCGCGTCGCCTGCGAAACAGCCACCAAGACCGGCTTCGTCATCCTGCTGGGCGAAATCACCACCCGCGCCCAGGTCAATTTCGATGAGCTGGCGCGCAAAGTCATCACCGATATCGGCTACACCAGCAGCGAAATCGGCTTCGACGGCAACACCTGCGCTGTGCTGGTGGCGCTCTCCCGCCAATCGGGGGATATCGCCCTGGGCGTTGACCGGGCGCTGGAGGTGAAGAGCGGCGAGATGAGCGAGGACGAGGTGAACCAGATTGGCGCCGGCGACCAGGGGATGATGTTCGGCTACGCCTGCAACGAGACGCCCACGCTCATGCCCATGCCTATTTACCTGGCGCACAAATTGACCCGCCGTTTGAGCGAGCTGCGCAAATCCGGCGCCCTCCCCTGGCTGCGACCCGACGGCAAAAGCCAGGTGACGGTGGAATACCGTTATGGCAAGCCCAGGCGGGTCGATACGGTGCTGGTGAGCACCCAGCATGCGCCGGAAATTTCCCACGCCGACCTGCGCGAGGCGATAATCGAACAGGTGATTCTGCCGGTGCTGCCGCCCGAAATGGTGGATAGGGACCTCAAGTTCTTTGTCAATCCCACGGGGCGCTTCGTCATCGGCGGACCGCAGGGCGATTCGGGCGTGACCGGGCGCAAGATCATCGTGGACACGTATGGCGGCATGGGTCGCCACGGCGGCGGGTGCTTCAGCGGCAAGGACCCCACCAAGGTGGACCGCTCGGCAGCCTATGCGGCGCGCTGGGCAGCCAAGAACGTGGTCGCCGCCGGGCTGGCAGAACGCTGCGAAATCCAGGTGGCTTACGCCATCGGCGTGGCGCACCCGCTCAGCGTCAATGTGGAAACCTTTGGCACGGGCAAGGCGCCGGATGAGAAGATCTCCGAGCTAATTCTGAGCCACTTCGACCTGCGCCCCGGCGCCATCATCCGCGACCTGAAACTGCGCCGCCCCATCTATCAGCCAGTGGCAGCTTACGGTCACTTTGGGCGCGATGACCTCGACCTGCCCTGGGAAAACACCGACCAGGCGCAGGCGCTCAGAGAAGCGGCTGGGCTGAACGGCAGAGGCAACGCCTAGCTCAACACTGGAAGGGGCTTTCCAGCCCGTGCGCCTCCAGCAGCGCGGCGTCGCGCAGCAGCCGCTCGGTGGGTCCATCGGCGACGATGCAGCCCTGGTCCATGATGATGGTGCGCCGAAACAACTCCGCCACCATCATCATATCATGGGTCGAAACGAGCATCGTGATCGGCAGCTCATCCAGCAGGCGAATCAGCGAGCGGCGGGCGCGGGGGTCCAGCCCGGCAGTGGGCTCGTCCAGCGCCAATATCTCGGGCTGCATCGAGAGCACCGTGGCAATGGCAATGCGCTTCTTTTCGCCGACGCTCAGGTGATGCGACACGCGCCGGGCGTAGTCTGACATGCCCACGCCCTCCAGCGCGGCGCTCACCCGCTGGCGCACCTCCGCTTCCGGCAAGCCCTGGTAGATGGGACCAAAAGCGACATCGTCATAGACGGTTGGCGAAAACAACTGGTCATCGGGCGATTGAAAAACCATGCCCACGCAGGCGCGCACCCGTCCCAGGTTTGCCTTGGTCAGCTCCAGCCCGCCCACCCGAACGCGCCCCTCTCCCATCAGGATGCCGTTGAGGTGCAGCAGCAGGGTGGACTTGCCGGCGCCGTTGGGTCCCACCAGGGCAACCTTTTCGCCCGGCGCAACGCTTAATGAAACGTCACGCAAGGCAACGTGTCCATCAGGATAGGAAAAGGACAGGTGATCGATTTCAACCGAATGGTGCATGAGGTTATCCCCAAAAGATGAGCGCAAAGATCAATAAAATCCCCAGCAGGAGCAAGCCGCCGGTCAGAATCATCCAGTGCGCAAGCCTCAGCGCGGGCTGGCTGAGCGTGCGCACCTCGCCGTCATAGCCGCGGGCGACCATTGCCATGTAAATCCGTTCCGAGCGGTCGAACCCGCGCAAAAAGAGGTTGCCCGCCATGCCGCCCGCCACGCGGGCGCGCCAGACCAGGCTGCCGCCTGCCCGGCGACCCTCTGCGCTCTGTCCGCTGCGGGCAGCGCGCGCCCGCATCAGGCGCAGAACCTCATCCACCAGCACAAACAGGTACCGCCACATCAAGCCAAAGACCGCCACCAGCAGGCGCGGCAGGCGCACGGCGCGCATGGCGACCAGGATATCGGGGAAGGAGGTGCTGGCGGCAAAGACGATGGCTGCCTGCAACGAGATCCAGGACTTGAGCGCGATGCTGACAAAACGCTCCAGCCCTGCCTGCGACAGCGCCAGGCTCCAGGAACCCAGTTGAAGGGTGAACAGCGCAGGTCCCTTCACGGTAAACAACAGAGGAAGCGCCGCCAGGATGAACGGCAGCGCCAGGGCAGAACGCTTGAGCACGTACACCACGCCCAGTTCTGACAGGATTTCAACCGCCAAAATCAATGAAAACGTCAAGAGATACGCTGGAAAGGCGCCCACCGGCAACAGGGCGTTGGTCAGGATGAACGCCAGCAAGAGCACGAACTTAACCCGCGCATCCAGCATGTGCACCAGGCTGGGACGCGGGCGGTAAGGGTCGAGAAAATGAACGTGCACTCTGTCTCCTGCCTGCTACTTAAGCCTGGCGGTGGCGGCGGCTATAAGCCACCAACAATGCCACGCCAAACACGATGAGCGCCCCCAGGATGCCCGCCAGGATGGTCGCCAGCGCCTCATTGGAGACGCCCGGGAAAACGTAATCAGGAATCAGGTCATACACCGGACCCTGGGCAGCATCCAGGAAGCCCTTCTGTTCCGCCACCCACTCCAAGCCATCGGGGTGAGAGGATGCCAGCGGGGAGAGAATTGCCAGGGCGAGGGCAATCACCAGACCCACAACCCACATCGCCCGCCCGCCGCGCACCGTGGAGACGCCACCCAGCAGCAGGTCCCGCCGGCTGGCAAAGATAAACGCCAAAGCGCCCACCGTGATCAGCCCCTCGCCAATCCCAATGACGGCATGGATGCCGCCCATGGCAGGCACGGCAATGTTTGCTGGGGAAGTGCCCGAGAGCGCAAGCTGGAGACCGACCGCCAGGGCGGCAATTTCGATGGACAGCCAGGCAGAGACAAAGCCGCCCACGAAAATTCCCCAGGGTTTGCCGCCCGATGCTTTGCGGAAGAACTGGTAAGCCGTGTAAGACACCGCCACGCCAATGATGCCCATGTTGAAGATGTTGGCGCCCAGCGCAAGCAGCCCGCCATCCTGGAAGATGAGCGCCTGGACGCCTACCACACAGGTCATCACCAGGATTGCCGCCCAGGGACCCAGCAAGATGGTGGCAATGGCAGCGCCCATCAGGTGACCCGAGGTGCCGCCGGCGACGGTGAAGTTCAGCATTTGACCGGCAAAGATCGCCGCCGCCAGAACGCCCATCAGCGGCACCTGGCGCTCGCCCAGGTCTTTGTTGACGTTACGCAGCGAGATGGCAATCGCCGCAACCGAAAAGAGCCACAAAACCACGGAAACGAGCACTGACAAGAAACCATCGGGAATGTGCATGGCAGCCGGAGAAAGAAGCATGGTGAACCTCCTAAGATTTGATATTTTGACAATCCTGGCAGCAGCCAGTCAGCGACAGATGCTGCCAGTCAACCTCGAAGTGATATTGGGTTTTCAAATGCTCGCTGAGCGCCAGCAAAGCGCGGTGATCGACCTTTTGTATCCTGCCGCAGACGCGGCAAACCAGGTGAACGTGGGGACCATGCTGAGAGCTGGCAAACACCTGCTGCCCATTCTCAAGCAGCAGCCGGCTTGCCAGCCCGGCTGCGACCAGCAGGTCGAGCGTGCGATACACGGTAGCAATATTGACGGCTTTGACGCGCTGCCTGACCCGGGCGTGAATCTCTTCCGCCGTCAGGTGGTCTTCGCCGTGAGCCAGAGCTTCGATGATCATCTCCCGCTGAGGCGTGATTCGTAAGCCGCGTTGGCGCAGTGTTTCGAGCAGGGTAGCACAATGGGTCATTGCAATCAATCTCAGATGCAAATAGTTGCAAATAAATTATAAACGAAATTAACTGCCCGGCGGGTTAAGGTTTTGTAAATGAATGGAGTCTGCCCGAACGCCTGCCTCAAGGGGCGTTCAAAACGGCAGGAGCCTCATTTCACCCGAAATGAGGCAGCAACTGGGCAATCAGGCGGTTCTTTGGCTGGTAACCGGCGACGCGCTGGACCGGCTCGCCGGCGCGAAACAGAATCAAGGTGGGAATGCTCATCACCTGGTAACGCATGGGTATCTCGGGGCTTTCATCGACATCCAGCTTGTATATCTTGACTTTGCCGCTCCATTCCTGGGCAAGTTCTTCAATGATCGGAGCGATCATTTTGCATGGACCACACCAGGCAGCCGTAAAATCGACCAACACCGGCAGGCTGGCTTTGAGCACGTCCTGTTCAAAGGCAGAAGCGTTCGTGGCGGGTATTTCCATGTGATCTCTCCTCTAAAAACGCATGTCTCGGCATCTACTTTTGAAAATAAGCGGTCAACGCCTATTCTACCGCAAAGGGCAGCGCCGCAGGAGCGCAAGTTTTTATAGTAGAATTCGAGCAAAAATACTGGAGGAAAGCATGCAAACACGCAAACTGGGTTATACCGATTTGCACCTGACGACCGTCGGTTTGGGCACCTGGGCAATGGGCGGCGGGGATTGGAAATTTAGCTGGGGACCGCAGGATGACCGTGATTCCATCGCAGCCATCCACCGGGCAATCGAGCTGGGCGTCAACTGGCTGGATACTGCCGCGGTGTACGGGCTGGGTCACTCCGAGGAGCTGGTAGCCAGGGCGCTGGCAGGGATGAAGGAAAAGCCGATCATCGCCACCAAGTGCAGCCGGGTGTGGGATGAGCAGGGCAATATCGGCAGCGACCTAAGCTGGAAGGGCATCCACCGCGAGTGTGAAGACAGCCTGCGGCGGTTACAGGTGGAAGTCATTGACCTTTACCAGATTCACTGGCCGATCCCCGATGAACAAATCGAAGAAGGCTGGAGCGCCATGGTAGACCTGGTGAAAGCCGGCAAGGTGCGCTACATCGGCGTGTCGAACTTCTCCGTCGCACAGCTCAAGCGCATCCAGCCCATTTATCCGGTGGCATCGCTCCAGCCGCCCTACAGCATGCTGCGCCGCGACATCGAAACCGAGCTGCTGCCCTATTGCCGCCAAAACCAGATTGGCGTCATCGTGTATAGCCCGCTGCAGAAAGGGCTGCTGACCGGCAAGGTAACCCCCGAATGGGTCGCCAGCCTGCCAGACGACGATCACCGCAAGCGCGACCCCATGTTCAATGAACCTCGGCTGAGCGAGATCATGACACTCGTCGAATTCCTGAAGGGCATTGCCAGCAAACACAGTCGCAGCCTGGCTGAGCTTGCCATTGCCTGGACGCTGCGGCGTCCCGAGCTGGCCTCTGCCATCGTCGGGGCGCGCCGACCCGAACAGATCGAGGAAACCGCCCAGGCAGGCGACTGGGTCATCCCCGCCGAAGACCTGGAAGCCATCGAGAAGTTCCTGGCAGGCTGAAATTTTGGTTGACGCTGAGGGGTGAGCGTGATAGAATGCTTCTCGCAAAGCGGGCGTGTAGCTCAATGGTAGAGCAGTGGCCTTTTAAGCCATTGGTTGAAGGTTCGAGCCCTTCCACGCTCACTAAATTGTCATTTTGACCCCTGAATAGGGCTCAAAACGACCTTTTTCTCCCACCAAGACCTGCCAGATGGCGGGTTTTTGTGTTTACTGCGCCCCCTACCAGGAAAGTGCAAATAACCGGTTGCCTTATTTACACTTACCATCAAACAATATTGTAGCCATCAATCCCTTCTTGTTTTCCAGGGCTACTTTGAAGCCCGAAACCAGGGTGTTTCAGCCATAGAAAGTTTTCGTGAGATTTCGTTACCAGGTGGAGAAGCATGAATCATCCTACAGGGTAAAAATTTTAAAGCATGACCTGGCATAAGTCTTGTGCCAGGTCATGCTATTTCACCCTGAGCGCTTATCTCTTAATCAGCGGCAGATAGATGGAGGATACCAGATTCACTGCCACCGGAATACCCACAGCAGCCCCCCGTCCTTCGCTCACTTCTATTTCAAGCAAACCAGTCTGCAAGGCAGCGGGCAAATCTGGCGTGAGGGTGTAACTGCCAGGCGCTACCTGGTAGAATGCATAGCGCCCATTTTGATCTGTGACAGTCGTTTGGCTGCCGCCCAGAGAAATGCTAACACCTGCCAGCGGAGCTTCCCACGGCTGGCGGGTGCCATCATCGTTGGTATCTAGCCACAATGTGCCGCGCACCACACCGGGAGCAATCGCCGCCAGACCGAACCCATGACCTTCTTGCGCTGCCAGGGTGAAGGACTGCGGCTGGACAACGGTTGTCGTTGCCGCCAGGGTATATGCGCCGCTTGGCAACCCAAGGAAAAAGCCTCGCCCGCCCATCGTTTCCATCTGCTCCGCACCCAGTGTTAGCGTAAACGGCATTCGGAAGACCGGCTCATTGGGCTGCTGCTGACCATCGCCATCCCAATCGTCGTAGACCACGCCGCTGACCATGCCTGACAATCCAAGAGGAATTTGCACCACGCCACCCTGGAACAAGGTGATGCTCAAGGCAGGCACAACCGTGTACCCGACTGGTGGTGTGACAGTTGCGGTGTAACTGCCATCTGGCAGACCAGCGAACATAGCTCGCCCGTTGGGTGTCGTCGTTGCACTGACAGATGTTGCGCCGCTCAGGGCAACATCCACTCCGCCCACACCAGCCTCGCCTTCATCCTGCGCGCCATCGCCGTCCAGGTCAATGAATGCCTGGACGATAGTCAGACCCGCCGGGCGCAGAGGGATGGCAGGCAGCGCCATATCCGAGCCTTGAATGGGGATTTGGCGCGTGTCCGACCCATTGACCACGTAACCGGTTGGCGGCGCGATGGTCAGCGTGTGCAGCCCATCGCCCAGGCTAAGGGGTTGCCCCCAGCCCGTCTGCCCGGAGACGCCGCTGCTGCCGCCGCCCGCCAGCGTCACGCCCGCCAGCCCCGGCTCGCCGGCGTCGCGGGCGCCATTGCCGTTGTCGTCGCGGAAGGCGCTCCAGGCGACCTGCGCTGTGTTGCTGGCTCTGGGCTGGGCCTGCAACGCGACAGGCGTGAGGGTGACGTTGATGTATCTTCCATATCCCCCATTGATCAGAAAGCAGTCTGCTACGAAGGAGGATGAACACCATCCCCAGCTATAGGCCGACGAGTTGTTAAAGCCGGGCACATCCACGACTTTGAAACAGCCGCCTGCGCCCTGGCTGCCGTAGCCGCCGTCCAGACCAGTGTACTGGTCGTATTGGATGGTGGGATTGGCGACATTGCAGGAACCGCTCACCGGCTGGTAATGAATGACGCGCGCGCCAGCGATGGGCACCAAGGCCTCGCCCTGCTGGTAACGCACGACGCCGCCCACGTACTGGTTGCCCGCCGCTGGCGGGAGCTCCACACCGACACCCAACTGCACTGTTGTCGGGTTTGCGCCCACGGTGAAGACGCCGGGCGACGCAGTGATGAACAGGGCAGCGGGCGCGTCTGCCAGTTGAAGGGCGTACGGCGTGTTAGCCGTCAGTCCCTCGAAGCGGAAGTATCCGGCGGCGTCGGGGGCGGCGACGGCCACTTGCTGCCCGCCCGCGCCCACCAGTCGCACGCTGTATTGGCTGACGCTCTGCTCGTTGCTGTCCCACTGCTGGTTGCCGTTGCTGTCGTTGTAGACCACGCCCACCACGTGGCCGGTGGGAACCAGGTTCAAGTTGTTGCCGCTCAGGATTTGGCCGGACTGGTAGGTAATCAGCGGCTCGCTGTTGGCGATATAGCCGGGCGGCGGCGCGGGCAGGCGCAGGCGGTAAGTCGCCGGAGCCAGGTTGCTGAAGCTGAAATTGCCGTTGGCGTCAGTGGTTGTTTCCACGATGGCGTTGCTGGCGGTGTTCCGCAACTGCACCGTCAGCCCGGCGGCTAGCGAACCGCCGCCCAGGCTGAAGGAACTGGGGTTGGGCGGCCACACCTTGCCGCTGACGCCGCTGGCGTCGCGCAGGGGCAGCCACAGCGTTTGCGGCGCTGCCGTCATCGCCACCGGCCCGATGGGCTGCGCCCAGACCGAGGCGTACCCGGCGGGCGGGACAATCGTCACCGGGTAGCTGCCGGGGGCCAGGCTGAAGGTCGCGCCGTTGACGCCGAAGCTGCGCGTCAGGCCATTGATGGTGGCGCTGCCGCCGCTGAGGGTTGGCTCGTCGCTCTCTTTGAGGCCATTGCTGTTGCTGTCGAGGAACGGCCGTACTGTCAAAGTTCCCGCCGGCTGCAAAGCCAGCGCAACCGGTTCACCGCCGCTGCGCGGCACATCCACGCCGGGCGGGTTGGCGGGCAGCAGATTATCGGGCAGGCCGTCCACCACCTGGGCGCACACCGGCGTCAAGCCGGCGGCCACCGGGTTGAAGATCGCGATGCCGCTGCTGTCGCTGTTGACGATCTGCAAATCCGCGCCGCTGCCGCTGCAGGGCGCGTTGCGCAGCCGTACGGATACGTCCGCCAGGCGCTGTTCGCCGGCGTCGGCCACGCCGTTGTGGTTGCCATCAATGAAGACCAGCACGCGAGGACGGCCGTCGCCCGGCGGCACAGGGAAATCCACCAGTGGCACGCCGCCGTTCAGCGGTACAGAGACTTCTCGCACCCACGTTTGCCCGCCGTGATTGAGGGTCACGCGGTACTCGCCGCTGTTGATGGGAGATTGGCTGTAGCCGCCGTTGGAGCCGGTGGTGAGATTTGCCACGGAAGAACCGTCGGGGCGGGTGATCGTTACGGCCGCGCCGGCGATGGGGTCATCCCACGCCTCGTCGAACGCGCTGTTGCCGTTGTTGTCGAAGAAGACTCGCCCGCTCACAGCTTGACTTTCATTGAGCTGATAGCCCACTTCCAGCAGTTCCACTGCGCCGATGCCGGTCAGTTCGTACCAGCGCTGTACGCCGGTGGTCGGCGCGTAGCCCGGCGGCAGGTTCACCCGCACCCGGTAGTTGCCGGGGACGGGCAGGTTGGGGAAGCTGAAGTAGCCGCTGTTCCAGTTGGTTCCCTGGGTGGTCAGCGTGCTGGCGATCTCGATGCCAAGCTGGTTGTAAAGCGTCACCGGGATGCCGTTGTTGGAGGGCACGTTGCTCTCGGTGCAGTTGTTGCCGTTGGCGCGCACGCCCTGCGGCGCGCAACGATCCCAGAAGACGTAGCCGGCGATGGTCTGCGGGTTGGTGGGGTTCCAGGGATAGCGCACGTCCACGTGGGTGTTGTCGGCAATGACGACGATCTGGCTGTAGGCGGGCCAGCTTGCCTGCCCCGGCGCGTTCGGGGCGGGGATGAGGCGCACCTCCAGCGTGGCCGGGTTCAGGTTCCAGTTGCTGGTGGTGGGCTGGCTGGCGGGCAGATAGCCGGTCTCGATGAGGCTGCCGCTGAGGGTGCGCACTTCGTAGGTGCAGGCAAAACCGGTCTGCCCGGCGACCGGCAGTTGGCAGAACATGTTCAGCGAGCGGGAGAGTGCGCCGGTGAAATTGAGGGTGGCGGCGCTATCGTTGCTGACAACGGCCGTGCGCTCCGCCGGCGTCAATTGCAAACCGGGGATCAGGTTGGCAATCTCGCCCCACGGCCGCACCGTGTACGTGCCCGGCGCCAGCCCTTCCACCAGCGCCTCGCCCTGAGCGTTGGTGAAGGCGACGCGCACCTGGCTGCCGTTGAGCAGCAGTTCGAAGGGTAGGAAGTCGATGGGCAGCGCCTGTCCGTTGACCACCTGCACCGCCTTGATGGTCAGCTCCCCCTTCTTGAGCAGCGTCCAGTTCTCCACCGCGCTGCCGTTGAGCGTTGCCGGCACAAAGCGCTGCGTCACCCCATCGGCGGTGACGTAATTGGCGGGCGGCGTGGTCTGCAGCGTGTAGTTGCCTTCGGCGAGGCCGGCAAAGCCGTAAGCGCCGTTGGCGGCGCCAATGGAAAGGGTCTGAAGATTGCCCGGCTGCAGGGTGAACGGCACGCCGCCCAGCCCCACGCCGTTGATGTTGGCAACCTGCCCGCCGATCGTCCCACCGGCGGCGAAGGGGAGCTGGGCGCTGACCATATTCCTGCCGGCCACGTAGACCTCGACCTCGCGGCTGGCGGGGAAGAAGCCGCCCGGCGCGTCCATCTGCACGCGATATGTGCCCGGGTTGCTGATGCGGAAGGCATAAGCGCCATGGCTCCAGGATGAGCCGGTGACGTGGGTGGCGAGTTGATTGCCGTTAACGTCCAGCAGGCGCACCGTGCGGCCGTTCAGGGGCGTCTCGCCGGAATTCGGGAAACCGTCCCCATTGCTATCCACCCAGGCGCGGCCTACAATGTAGCCATCGTCATCCGGCTGCGGCACAAAGGGAACCGGCATGATGCCGAAGTTGATCTCCACGCCGCCGTCTGCGCCCATGGCCACTGCCACTGGACTAGGGCTGGAGTTGCAGTTGGTGATGACGGAGCAGACGTAGAGATTGGTGGCATCCACCAGATAGACCCCGGCCTGCGGCGTGAAGATCTGGTAGCTGCCGTTGACGATGGTCGCGTTCAGCACGGCGCCGGGCGGCGTCTGCAGTGTGGCCGTGATGAGATAGCCCTGTCCCAGCGAATTGACGACGGTAGACTCGCCCACACCAAAAAAGCCGTCGCCGTCGCGGTCAACCCAGACGAAGCCGTTGATGTTGGCCGGCTCCAGCACGCTGACCAGGGTATTGGTAATGGCGCTGCTGCTGTTGTTGCTGGCGCTCAGGGTGACGGTGTAGGTTCCCGGCGTGGTAAAGGTGTGCGCCACGACTGCGCCGCTGGCCAATTGCCCATCGCCAAAGTCCCAATCGTAACTCACACCTGTGCCTGCGCTGACGCTGGCGCTGAACTGCGCCGGCAAATCTTCATAAATGGGCGGCGTGACTTGCAGCGTCAGCCCGGCAATCGGTACGTCCACCACACCCCCGGCGGCGTAGGCCAGCGAAAACTCCGACGTGCTGCCGTCGGCATGGGTGGCGGTGGCGGTGACGAACTGATTGGGCGGGATGGCGGTGGGCAAGGTCACGTCGAAGATCGCGTCGCCGTTGCCATCGGTGGCGACGCTGGCTGCGCCCAGGTAGAACGCCCCTTCGCCATGTCCAGTGGGGTCGGCTGCGGCGCTGTAATAGAAGTCCAGGGTGAAGGTGGTGTTGGGATTGCTGTTCAGTGTGCCCTGAATGACCGTCGTGCCGTCCGCGTAGGATTGGGCGAAGGTGATGACGGGGAAGTTTTGCAGATTGTTGCCGCCGGTGTCGGGGTCATCCAGGTCGTTGAGGGTGACGCCCGCTGGCTGGAGCAGGTCAATGCCGAGCTGGGCGTTGTCGAAGATGCGGTTGCCGCGCAATGTGTTCCGCAGCGCGGTGGCGTCAATCCGCACCCCGTTAGGGAAATTGGCCGAGCCATAGCCATTATGGGCGATGATATTCGTCTCCCCGGGGCCGGTTCCGCCGATCCGATTGTCACTGCCAACGAGCCGGATGCCGTGATAGCCATTGCCCAGCGCCGTCGCGCCGTCCGCGCCTACGCCGATCAGGTTGCCGGTCAGGACAGAACTGGTCAGGTTCAGGCTGATGCCTTCGAAGGTGTTGCCGGCGATCACGTTGTCGCGCACCAGGAGACCCTGCGACGCGCCGCCGATGCCGACGTTGTTGGGCAGCGCCGCCAGGCCGGTGGCGTCCACGCCGATCCAGTTGCCGGCGATGGTGTTGGGCACTGCGCCAGCCACGTTGACAAACTGCGAGAAGATGCCGTTGGTGCTGTTGTTGGCGTTGCCGGAGATCAGATTGCGCTCCAGGTCGTCGCTGACGCCATTGAAGTTGCTGCCGATCAGGTTGCCGTAGCCGCCCAGGTAGATGCCGCCGCGCGGCGAGCCGCCGAAGCCGTTCGGGATGGCCTGCATTCCGGTGAGATCTGTGCCGATCTTATTGCCCGCAACGACGTTGTTCCAGGGCGAACTCTGGCCGAACAGGATGCCCCAATCGCTGTGGCCGGAGATCAGGTTGCCTTCCAGCGCGTCAGAGACGCCGTCGCCATTGGTGCCGATGACGTTATATTCTGTGGCAAGGAGGCGCACCCCTTCCACCTGCAAGCCGACGCCGGCCGCGCCGCTGGCGTTCACGCCAATCAGGTTGCCGGAAACGCGGTTGTGGTGGCTGCGGTTAGGGCTGGTTCCGGTGAGTTGAATATTGTAGGTGTTGCCGCCAATCAGGTTGCCTTCCAGGGCATCGCCCTGCCCATCGCCATCCGTGCCGATGGTTGTGTAGGCGGCTTCCTGCACCAGGATGCCGTTCGTGGCAACCGTCTGGTTGTTAACACCCACTGCGGCGGTGCCGCTGGCGTTCAACCCGATGTAATTGCCCATGATCTTGTTGCCGGTGGTGGCGGGCTGGTAGATCCAGATATTCTGGTCGATATTGGCGGAGATGACGTTGCGTTCGGCCGCGTCGTTCACGCCATCGGCGTTCGTGCCGATGCGGTTGTTGCTGGAGCCGCTGTCGATCCAGACGCCGCGCTGGTTGGCGACGCGGGTATTCCCGGCAAGATTTGTGCCGATGTAGTTGCCATAAAGCCAGTTGTCGCCGCCAGTTTGCAGGCGAATGCCCCCGGCAAAACCCCCGCCCACAAAGCCATTGATCACCAACCCGCGCACGGTGCTGCTCCCGGCGGTAATTGTTAGACCAAAGACTTGGCTGCCTGCCAGCGCCCCATTGAGCTCAATCAGGGGTGGACCGCTGTAGCCCGCCCCGCCCTGGCTCCAGCCGTCCACCGTCACAGGGTCGCTGATGGTGGGCAGGGCGCTGAGCGGCTGGATGGTCTGCTGGGAGCCGGGGGCGCCGATGGCGAAGGTGATGGTGTCCGCGCCGGGGTTGGCGTTGGCGTTGAGGATCGCCTGGCGCAGGGAGCCAGCTCCACTGTCGGCAGTGGTTGTCACGCTGAAGACCGCCTGGGTAGACTGGATTTCCGTACGCCCACTTTGCGCCAAAACATTCTCCATTCCAGGCGACGCCAGATTGGGCAGCATCAGGAAGAACAAGATAGTTCGGGTGAGCAAATTCATCTTTTTGTGCATGATCATTTCCTCGATATCGGGTGGTATTTCATAATCGCTGTGCTTATCCCGGAGAACCACGCTGGTTCCCAGTCAAGTTTTGCAGGTAAACCCATAGAGAATCCAAATTGGTGAATCCCTGGCGCGTGCCGTTGTGGGCGTCCTCCAGGCTGAAGCGCCAGGCGCTTTTAGACATATCGTCATCGATTTCTAACCAGATCTTGAGCAAGTAGGCGTGATAGGCGTCATTCGGGTTGCTGTTTGGGCTGCTTTTCATCTGGACATCCATTTTGTCAGGCTATATAATTTCGCCAGGAACATCGTTATTCTAGTAGGTCGATTATCAGGATATATTGTATCAAATAAGGGTTAATTAATCGTTGATTAAGCGTTGATTCGGAGATCTGCTTGGAAGAACCACCTCTAGAGTTGCTCCTGTTAGGTCCACTACAAATATCCATCGCCGGTAGACCAGTACTTGGACTGGTTTCACTCAAAGCCAAAGCCCTGCTTGCCTACCTGGCAGCCGAACGCCGCCCCGTCCCCCGCAGCACCCTGGCAGGTTTGTTGTGGAGTGACTTGCCCGAAGAAGACGCCCGGCGCAACCTGCGGGTCGAAATCTCCAAGCTGCGCCGCTTCCTGGCTCCGTACCTGGTCTTAACCCACCACGAGGCTCTTTTCAAACCCGATGCCTCCTGCCTGGTAGATCTTTACGAATTTCAAAAACACCTGGCAGCGGCTTCGAAACACCTGCCTGCCTTCACGCCAGAGCAGTTTCAAAAAGTGGTCAACTTGTACCGGGACGATTTCCTGAGCGGGCTGCGGGTGCGCGCTGCCCCCCTGTTCGAAGAATGGCTGGCGCTGGAGCGCGAGCGGCAGCGTCAGGCTGCGCTGACACTGCTTGACCGTCTGGTTGAAACTGCCATCCAGCAAGGGGATTGGGAAAATGGACTGCTGGCGGCGCGCAAATCGATTTCAATCGATAGCTGGCGCGAGCAAAGCCACCGCCAGTTAATGAACCTGCTCGCGCTGAGCGGCGACCGTTCAGCAGCCCTGGCGCAGTTTGAAGCGACCCGCCGCCTCTTAGTGCAGGAACTGGGCATTGAACCCGGCTCGGAGACCCTGGCGCTTTACCAGCGCATCAAAGCCGGGGTTGTGATCCCATTATCAGGAACAACTCCAGTTATCCAGGTCAGCACACCCCCGCCGCCCCACAACCTGCCTGCCTCCACTTCTTCCTTTGTCGGTCGGGAGTTCGAGCTGGAGCAGCTTGGCGAGTTACTCGGCAGCCCGGACTGCCGTTTGCTGACCTTAACTGGCGCAGGGGGAACCGGCAAAACCCGGCTGGCTTTGGAATTTTGCTGGAGGCTGTTAGCGGCAGGTGCAACGTTTAAAGATGGAGTGTTCTTCATCCCCCTTGCGGCTGTTGGCGAGGGAACATTTCTTCCCGCTGCCATTGCTAATGCGCTCAAACTGCCCGACTCGCCAGATCCGCGTCAGCAGCTCCTTCAGCACTTGCGCAGCAAGCAACTGCTGCTGGTGTTGGATAATTTCGAGCATCTAGCCGAATTTGCCCATCTCCTGGTCGAGCTGCTGCAGGGAGCCCCCAGGCTAAAATTGCTGGTGACCTCCCGCCACCAACTCAACCTGTACGAGGAATGGATTTTTCCCCTGGAAGGCCTGCCTTTTCCGTCTCAAAATGATCTTACAGGCTGGCGGGAGACCGGCGCCGTCCAGCTATTCGAGCAGCGCGCCCGGCGGGTGAATCTGCGTTTCGCTTTGGAAGATCATCGCGATTATGTCGTCCACCTGTGCCAGATTCTGGAAGGTCTGCCGCTGGGCATCGAGCTGGCAGCCGCCTGGGTGAACGCCTTACCCTGCCAGAACATTCTCCGGCTGATCGAAGCGAACCTGGCGCTGCCTGAGCCGCAAATCCGTAATCTCCCCGCTCGCCAGCGCAGCCTGCGGGCTGTCTTCCAATACTCTTGGGATTTGCTCTCTTGTGAAGAGCAAAATGACCTGTCGCGCCTGACGGTCTTTCAGGGCGGCTTTACCGCTGAAGCCGCAGAAACCGCTCTTGATGTATCCCCGCGCTTGCTTGCCAGCCTGGTTGCAAAGTCGCTGCTGCGCTTTTCTCCGAATGGTCGCTATGAGATGCACAACCTGCTGCATTCCTTTGCTTCTGAAAAACTGTCCCCTGCAGACCGACAGCAGGCTCAGGCTGCCCATGGCGTCTACTTTGGGCATTTCCTGATAGATCGCTCGCGGGAATTTGCCGGACCAGAAGAAGCGCAAGCCATCGCCGCCATCGGCACTGAGATTGCCAATATTCGCGTCGGCTGGCAGTGGGCGCTCACCCAGATACCCGCTACACTGCCGGAAGCTGAAACACATCTATCTGAGGGAGCTCTCGATCTCCTGGCTCAATATATCCCTATTTTGAGCACCTTTTTCTTTCGCAAAAGCTGGTTCCGTGAAGCCGAGCTACTTTTCGCTCAGGCAGCAGACCGGCTGGAGGCTGCCGGTTTCGGCAACCTGCAACCTGCCACCCGAGCACCCTTCATCCTCGGCATCCTCTACCTGGCGCATGCCAGGCACTGCCGTCCCTTAGGTCAAACCCAACTGGCTCGCACCCAGCTCACCAAAAGCCTGCACTTGCTGGCGCTCTCTCCCGACAGCGCCGAACTTGCCGATGCCTGGCACAACCTCGGGCAGATCGAACAGCAGAGCGGCGCCTTTCCTACCGCTGAAGAAGCCTACCAGCGAAGCCTGCACATTTATCGCATGCTGGAACAGCCCACCGGCATCACCTCTAACCTGATCAGCCTGGGGGTACTGGCGAAAAACCGCGGCGATTTCGACCAGGCGACCTGTTTATATTCAGAATGCATGCAGATTTTCGAGCAGCGCGGCGATCAACGCGGCATCTGGACCTGCCTGATCAACCTGGGAAACATTGCCAATGTGCAGGGTAACTACATGGAGGCTCTACGCCTTTATAAAGAAGCACACCTGAACGTCCAGCAGGCAGGCGACCTCTCCCGCCAGGCGTTAACTTTAGTCAACCTGGGCAGCGTCGCTCGCGAAATTAACGATACAGATACCGCCCTACAGTATTACCAGGTGAGCCTGCGGCTGAGTGAAGAGATCGGAGAAATCCGCATCCAGGTCGCCAGTCTGGATGGTCTGGGAAAAACACATCTGAACCGGGGGGATCTGGGGGAGTCCGGCGATTATCTAAAAAAGGCTATGAAAATAGCGCTTGAGGCTAATTTGCTGCCACAAGCGCTGGATAGTTTGGCTTCATTTGGGCAGTTAGCTTTCCAGAGCGGATCCATGCAGCCAGCCATAAGCATCTTGAGCTATGTCCTCGCCCAAACCTATTGTCCGAATCATGTCAGACAATCTGCCCAAAAAGAGCTCAGCAGAATTTCAGCTCAGATGGCAGACGAGGCTTTTGTGAAAGCAGAACGAGAATTCCAGGGACTAAGCCTGGAAAAGGTAATGGATCGTTTGATTTAATCAACCGGCAATACTGTTCCAGGCACGGTTTTTCTTATACGCTCGGCTTATTTTTTCCATCAGGTGGTAGAATGAACTCAATCGTGGTCTTTCTCAGAGTCATTGTGAAGTAAGTCCATTGGTTGTTTCCGCGTTGACAGACCCTTAATAAAAAAATCCAAGAGACTTTTTTCACCAATCGTCCAATGGACTGGGGTGTTTCTGCTAGGCTCTTGGTTGGATGAGGCGTGACAGGGAGTTCGTCCTTTTAAGCCATTGGTTGAAGGTTCGAGCCCTTCCACGCTCACTTTGAATTTAAAGGCGCAGGCTTGACGACCCTGTTATAGTATTTTCCAGTTTCCCCATCCTCCGGTATACTATAAGCGATTCAGCGATTCCGGAGGCTGCCATGTCCACACTTGCCGAGCGAATTAACGCCTTGCGCCGCAAACTCGCTGCCTACCGCGACTTGCAGGAACTGGGGGAAGACCACCAGGCGGAGATTCAAGCCGCCGAAGCCGAGCTGCAGTCGCTCACCATCCAGACCGAAGGCGGCGCGGTCGTTGGCGGGGAGGTCCACACCCAGGGCGGCGACTTCATCGGGCGCGATCAGATTACCTATATCATCTCTCAGGGAACATACGGCGGCGCTGCTCCCAAAAGCGAAGAGGAGGCGCTGGAAATCTACAGGGGCGTCATGATGGATCAATGCGGCACCCTGCCTACCCAGGCGCTGAGCGATCAGGGCAGCGACGTTGAGACCGTCCAGCCTCGTCTGAGCCTGCCTGGTGTTTACATCCAATTGAACACAGACATCTCCGTGGACCCTCGAAAAATCAAACAATTTCTGGAGAAAGGAAACCTTACCTCATTCAGTGACCTGCGCCCAGACACAGGAAAAGGCGGGGAAGGAATGTTGCTTGAACGAGGCGAGCAGGAGGTTCTCTCGGCTTTGCAGGCGGCTATTCTGATGCGCCGCTTGGTGCTGCTCGGCGAGCCGGGAGCGGGCAAGACCACCTTTGTCCACCATCTTGCCTGGTGCCTGGCTGCGCGGCGTTGGGATCACCTGCCTGACTGGCGCAAACAAGAGCGTGAGATGGTCCCCATTCTGGTGACGCTGCGCGACTTCGCCTACTGGCTGGCAGGAGAGAAAGAAGCAGGCGGGGCTGGGGCGCTGTGGCAATTCATCGTTCATGACTTGAAACGGCGCAATCTGGAGTTCTGCGCGCCGCTGCTCGAACGAGCCTTGCAGGCTGGTCAGGCGCTGGTTCTGCTCGATGGGCTGGACGAGACGCCGCCCCAGCCAGAGGCGCGCGGCCGGGTGCTGAAAATCGTGGATGAATTTGCCCGCATTCGTTACAAGAACAGTCGTTACCTGCTGACCTGCCGCGTGCGTTCCTACGATGATTCGCAGTGGCAATTGAACAACCAGGATTTTCCTACAGCCAAACTCGCGCCTTTCAATGAAAAGCAAATTGACGATTTCATTCATGCCTGGCACAACGAGGTGGCGGCGAAGTGGAACCGGCCGCGTGACGAATTAGACAAACTGGAAAACAAACTCAAAAGCGAAGTAAAACGGCGCGAAAACTTGCGCCGCCTGGCTCCCAACCCTCTGCTGCTGACTGTCATGGCGCTGGTGCATACTTCCGACGGCGAATTGCCCGAGGCGCGTGCACTGCTCTACGAACGGGCAGTGGAAATCCTCCTCTGGCGATGGGATCAGCAAAAGGGCAAGACGCAAGGTCAGGAAGCGCGAATTATCACTGAATTGCGTCAGGCAGGGCGCGACCGCAACGACCTGTTTGTGCGCCTGGCATCCCTGGCATTTGAAGCCCACCGACAATTGCGTGACGATGAAGACCACGAGCGCCTGACCGGCATTCCAGAGAATAGGTTGATTGACGAATTGCGTTTATTGCACCCCGATAAGAGCCGCGATTGGGCGGCGGGCGTCATCGAAACGATGAAACAGCGTTCTGGCTTATTGCTGGAACGCCAGCCAGGGGTGTTCACCTTTCCACACCGCACCTTCCAGGAATACCTGGCGGGCGTGCACCTGGCGCGCCAGCCTAATTTTGCCCTGCAGGCGCTCAACCTGCTGGCAGAAGGCGACTTCTGGCGCATTGTCATCCTGCTGGCGGTGGGCTACCTGGTGCACTCGAACAAGGAATATTTGATTCCCCTTACGCTGGTGGACAACCTGTGCCCGCCGGAAAAAGAAGATACCCCATCTGCATGGCGCCGCGCCTGGCTGGCTGGTGAGGCATTGCTCGAACTGGGCATCCGCCGCGCTCGCGATAGCGAATACGGCGCACGGCTGCTCAAGCGCACACAATCCCGCTTGCAGGAACTGGTAGAGAACGGTCGCCTGACTCCCCCTGAGCGCCTGGAGGCTGCCGACGCCCTCGGCTGGCTGGGCGACCCGCGCTTCGACAAAAAGCGCCTGCACCTGCCCGCCCTGCTGCGCGGCGCGCCCGAGCCAAATCTCGGCTTTGTGCACATCCCCGCCGGAACCTTCACCCTGGGCAGCGAGAAAGACGACCCCGATGCTTATAGGGACGAAAAACCCGCCCACCCCGTGACCCTGCCCGCTTACTACATCGCCCGCTACCCGGCGACCAACGCCCAGTACGCCCATTTCATTGCCGCAGAAGGCTACCAGCAAGAGAAATACTGGACGCCCGCAGGCTGGGCATGGCGGAACGGCGCCGATTACGACCTGACCGCCATCGAAGATGAGGATTTGCTTCAACGCTATCGAGAATGGCTTGCCAGGCGCCCTCTGGAGCGCCGCGCTGCCCCCTACTGGTGGAACGACCCGCAATGGGGCGCGCCCACCCGCCCGGTGGTGGGCGTGTGCTGGTACGAGGCTATGGCGTATTGCGCCTGGCTCGATGAAAGGCTGCGCGCCCTGAAGCCGGAACTATTCCCCCAAAACTACGTCGTGCGCCTGCCCAGCGAAGCCGAATGGGAAAAGGCTGCCCGCGCCCCCCTTGCCAACTCCCCAGCCAGCCGCCGGCAACCTGCAACCAAGAATCGAATGTATGCCTGGGGCAGCGAGTGGCAGGAAGACTGCGCCAACATTGACGAAACCAACCTTAAGCAGACCTCGCCGGCAGGCATCTTCCCCAAAGGGCGCACGCCCGGCAGCGACCTGTTCGACCTGACCGGCAACGTGTGGGAATGGACGCACAGCCGCTGGGGGCGCGGCCTCCTTCGCCTGGAATACCCCTACCCCTGGAAACCGGATGACGGCCGCGAGGACCCCTCTGGCGCGTTTGTGCGCGTCGTCCGGGGCGGCTCTTGGATCAACAATCGCAGGAATGCGCGTTGCGCCTACCGCCTCAGGAACGTCCCAGACTACTTCGTCATCAATGTCGGGTTTCGTTGTGTGGTTTCCCTGGCATTTTCTGAATTCTGATTGCTGTATGCTGCACCCTGTTTTCCGGTTTCTGCGAGGGGGGTGTGGGGGGAGGCTTCCGCCAGGAACATACGGTGAGGCGCATTATGTGCTAAAATACTTTCAAAGGTCGGGCTGCCGCACAACGGGGCGGCTCATGGAACAACAATCGCAGGAATGCGCGTTGCGCCTACCGCAACAGGAACATCCCAGACAACTTCAACAACAATGTCGGGTTTCGTTGTGTGGTTTCCATAGTAATTTCAGACGCGTCGGCCGGTAAATCCTGACCTGCATGCCAGGCAGGACGGAGCCTTTCAATATAGAAATTGCCAGCCCAGCCCGGTCTTGGTCGCGTACCGCCTTGCCCCCTCTCCTTGCAGGAGAGGGCTGGGGTGAGGTCGTCCGGCTAAATATCGAAGCGTCCCCGCGCCCTGTCTCTTTGGGAGCGCGGCGCGGGGACAAAATCTCAGGCGAGGGCGAAGTTTGCGCCGCCTACTGGGGAGCAGAGCATGAAAAGATGGCAAGCCCTTCTGGCAACAGCAGTCATTTTGAGCCTCCTGGCGGTGATCATCTGGCTGGGCTGGCAGCCGCTGATGGACTTCCTCGGCGCACAAGGCGACCTGCTTGAGGGCGCCGACGCGTTTCTGTCCATCCTTGCCGCGCTGGGGGCGTTCACGGCGGCGGTGTTCGCCTTCTTCAGCGCCCGCAAAGAGAAGCCGGCTTCCCCGCCGCCAGCCAATACCGAGATCAAGACGGGGGGCGGGGCGTTTGTGGGCGGAAATGTGAATACCGGCGGCGGCAATTTTATTGGCAGGGATCAAACAATCAAAGTCGGGCATGATTCTCTCATCATTGTCGGAAATGTGCAGCATAGCATGATCGTCAACACAGCAGAGATTGCAGATACGCTTTGGCGGAATACACTTTCAGAACTCTCTGCCGACGCTCTCCGCCAGGCAACCGCCGCCTATCTTCAATACCTGCTCGACCGCCACACCTACCTGACCATGAAGGGCATCGGTCCTGCCGAAAACGTGCCCCTGCGACTGGAATTGCTCGACCTGTACGTGCCGCTCAAGGCGCGCCGCCAATTGCCCCCCGGCGAAACCTGGGAACGCAGCCTGCGCCTGGCTGGGCGCGAGGCTGACCTGCGCCTGAGCGAACCCCAGCCGGCGCTGGAGATTCTCAAGGAGAACGACGGTCTCATCCTGCTGGGCGACCCCGGCGCGGGCAAGACCACCTTCCTCAAGTTCCTGGCGCTCAAACTGGCGCGCGGCGAAGGCGCCGAGCTGGGCATGGGCGACCGCCTGCCCATCCTCCTGCCGCTGGCTGCCTACGCCGCCGCCCTGGCTGAAAGGGACGCCCGCCTGGATGACTTCATCGCCCGCTACTTCGATGAAATCGGCTGCGACTTTCCGCTTGGACCCATGCTCGCCGAGGCGCTGAAAAGCGGCAGGGCGCTGATTTTGCTGGACGGGCTGGACGAGGTCAAAGACCTGGCGCTGCGCAACACGGTGGTCGAACGCGTCGCCGATTTCTATACCGCCCACCACCGCCCCGGCAACAAATTCGTGCTCACCAGCCGGGTGGTGGGCTACCGCGCCGTGCGCGCCGCGGCAGCCGGGCTGGTGGAATGCACCCTGGTGGATTTCGAAGACGAGGAAATCGAGGCTTTCATCACCCGCTGGACGAGCGCCCTGGAAAAGCAGGCGCTGGGAGATACTGCCGTGGCGCGCCGCGACGCCGAACAGCAGCGCCGCGAACTGCTGACCGCCATGCAGACCAACGAGGGGGTGCGCCGCCTGGCTGCCAACCCGCTGTTGCTCACCATCCTTGCCTTGATGAAGCGGCAAGGCGTGACCCTGCCCGAACGACGCGTGCAGTTGTACGACCAGTACGTGCGCACCCTGCTCAGCACCTGGAACCGCGTCCGCAGTTTGAGCGGGCGCGCCCCAAGCCGCGACCTGGACGAAGTGCAAACGACGCGCCTGCTGGCGCCGCTGGCGCTCTGGATGCACACCGTCAACCCGGGGGTCGGCTTGGTGAAACGCCCCGACCTGGAGCGCAAACTGCAGGAGATTTTCGCCGAGCGCAATGCCCCTGACCCCGAAGCCGCCGCCCGCCAGTTCTTGAGCGACGTGCGCGAACACGCCGCCCTGCTGCTGGAACGCGGACCGGCAGAATACGGTTTCATCCATTTGACCTTCGAGGAATATCTTGCCGCCGTTGCCCTGGCGTTCGAGGCGCAGGGCGACCCCCAGCCGGTGGTGGAGGCTTTGAGCCGGCGCATTGGCGAGCAAGCCTGGCGCGAGGTGAGCCTGCTGGCGGTCTCGTACATCGGAATCATTCAAAACCTGCCGCGCGTCGCCGGGCAGGTGGTGGAGGGCCTGGCGTCTGCCCAAAACGGCGCCCCGGCTGAAGCCGCCGTGCTTGCCGGAGAAGCCGCCCTGGACGCCTTGCCGGACGGCATTACCCGCCAAAGCGCGGCAAAGGCGATCGAAGCCTTGATTTCTGCCATGCAGAACCCTGCCGCCAAGCCCGAACTGCGCCGCCGCGCCGGGCTGGCGCTGGGCAAGCTGGGCTGGACGCCCGCAGATTTGGATGCGTTCATCCAAATCCAGCCGGGCAAGTTCCTGTATGGCGAGAACAACGAAGAACGAAAAATCGAATACCCTTACTGGATGGCGAAATACCCGGTCGCCAACCTGCAATTTGGGCGCTTCATCGCCGCGGGCGGTTACGACAACCCTGACTGGTGGAGCAAGGACGGCTGGGACTGGCGCGCCGGCAAGTATGAGACGAAGGCTGAGAGTATCATAAAAGACTGGCTGGCGCAGCGCCCGCCGGAGCAACGCAGCCTGCCCTACTATTGGGATAGGGCTGAATGGAACAACCCCATTTTCCCGGTGGTGGGCGTGACCTGGTTCGAGGCGCAGGCGTATTGCCGCTGGCTGCAAGAGCAGATGCTGGCAAACCGGGAGCCGTTTGTCGTCAACCAGGACGCCGAGGCTTTTTGGGCTGGTCTTCAGCAGGGAAGCTTGCAGGTGCGCCTGCCGCTCGAACTGGAGTGGGAACGCGCCGCCCGTTTTACCGACGGGCGCCAATATCCCTGGGGCAATGATTTCGATCCATCATTAGCCAATACCGCTGAATCGGATACCACAGGCGCCACGGCTGTCTGTACCTACCCGCCTGGCAAAAGCCGGGAAGGGATTTTCGACCTAAGCGGCAACGTGTGGGAGTGGTGCGCGGACTGGTACGCAAAGGACAAGTACCGTTCCCTTCGGGGCGGCTCATGGGGCAACTTTCGCAGGAATGCGCGTTGCGCCTTCCGCTACAGGGACATCCCAGTCGACTTCAACAACATTGTCGGGTTTCGTTGTGTGGTTTCCCTGGCAATTTCTGAATTCTGACTGCTGGATGCTGCACCCTGTTTTCTGGTTTCTGCGAGGGGGGTGTGGGGGGAGGCTTCCCCCCACCGGTTAAACGCGCAAAATTTGAAATTGCGGGAGGCAGGCGATGCGCGGGATTGATTCCCCCGATAACGGACGGCGACGGCTGTACCACCGAAGGCGGGGCTGGCGGCAGGCAGAATCTGCGCGCTTGTGGTAGAGTCTAATGAGAAATCCAATCCAGGAGGCAAAAATGGCAACCAAAAAGCAGAAAAAATCCGCCCCGGTGGACACCGGGGGCGGGGCTTATGTCGGCGGCGGGGTGAACACCGGCGGCGGCGACTTCGTCGGGCGCGACCAAAAGACCACCGTGCACATCGGCGGGGCGGGAACGGCGGTCATCTTCGCCCCAGCCTATGAGGCGATTCGCCGCTCTCAGCGCTCCGCCCAGGAAAAAGCCGACCTGACCGCCGAGGTGCAGGAAATCGAGGCTGCCGTCGCCGAACCGCAGGTGGACGAACCCTGGCTGGCGCGCCGCCTGCGCGCCCTGAAAAAGATGGCGCCCGATATTGCCGAGGTGCTGCTGGCTGGGCTGGGCGGTCCGGCAGCGGCGGCGTCGGAGGCGGTGAAGAAAATTGCGGCGCGGGTGAAAGAGGACGATAACAGCCGCCAGCTTAGGTGAAGAAGCGCTTCATTCCCTGTCCAGGAACTCGAACAGCTTATAGACCAAAATGGCAGGCCAGGCAAAGGCTTTGAAAAAGCCGCGCAGCTTTTCGTCAGGCGTGGCTGCCCGCCCGATGAAATAGACCCACGCGCCAATCAGTCCGATGGCGTAAACCGTATCGGAGGTGCGATTCTGGAGCTGGATCTGATATTTCTTCTCGTCTTGTTCGGTGGAATCTAATTTGGTATCCATTTTTCAACTCTTTGAACTGTCAATCGCTGGGATAGCCCATCTCAATGGAACATCGTGCTGCCAGGAACCCTGAGCGCCTGGGCACACGCATAATTGTACACCCGAAATGATATGGTCATTTCTATCGCGCGGGCAGCTCTTCTGTTGGGATAAAGCCCTGAACGTCAAGGAAATAAATGGGTGATCACCACCCGGATGCCGATTGCCAGCAAGATCAAGCCCCCCAGGATTTCCATGCGCTTGCCAAAGGTTTTACCCAGGCGCGTACCCCCAAACAACCCCAAAGCTGAGAGAGCGAAAGTGATCACGCCAATTGCCAACACCGAAATCAAGATTGGAATTTTTAGCAGGACGATCGTCAGCCCAACGGCAAAGGCATCGATGCTGGTAGCAAAGGATAGCATGACCATCGTCCGCCCGGTCGAAGGATCCTGCTGAAAGGCGCGTCCGTCTTTTTGAAGTCCCGACCAGATCAACTTGATGCCCACGTAACTCAGCAGCAACAGTGCAATCCAGTGGTCAAATTCCTGGATGAATGCCACGATCGTCTCCCCTGCGAGCCAGCCCAGGGCGGTCATCCCTGACTGAAAAATGCCAAAATGCCCCGCCAGGCGCACCCTGCCGCGCAGCGAAGCGATCTCTCCAGCGGTGCCGATTCCGAGCGACACGGCAAAGGCATCCATGGCAAGCCCAATGGCTATGAGGATAATCATAAGCCCTTGTGCCATGAGACGGCTAAGCTCTTTCGATAAAAAGATACCGGGCGACTGGAAAGCCAAGGATCACGGGCTGTCCATTGACAATCAGGGTAAGGGTCTGGTTAAACGCCAGCCGTTCAGCAACGACGCCCTGCGCGCCGGGCATAATGCCATTTTCAATCAAGAAGCTCAGCAGCTCCTGGTTGTTCTCGGCGAATTCGTGAATCCGCCGAATCACCACCTTATCTCCAACTGCGACTTCGGTGAGAGGGATGTAATGGCGCGTTGCCTCCTCGCAGCCAGGAAACGGGTTGCCGTGAGGGCAAACCTGCGGCGACTCCAGGATATCCATCAGCCGCTCTTCGAGCTGGGGAGAAATGGCATGTTCCAGGTGATGCGCCTCGGCGTGAATCTGGAGGTAGGGCACTTTCAAGATTTTCACCAGCAACCACTCGATGAGCATGTGCCGGCGGACTACCGAGTGCGCCGCAGCGCGCCCTAAATCCGTCAGGTGAATGCTTTGTTTGCGGCTTTTGCCTGTGATCCAATGATCTCGTTCCATGCGCTTGAGCGTCATTGCCACCGTAGCCGGCGAAACCCCCAGCAACTCTGCCAATCTGGCAGCGACAATTTCGCCCTGGTCACGTTCCATCACGTGCATGTTCATCAAGTAATCCTCAACGGTGTGAGTGGGACGGGTTCTTTCAGAACCTTCGTTAGGTTGAAAATTGGTCATCGCAAATTCCAAAAAATATGATATACTAACAATCAATGTTAGTATTGATTAACATGTATTTTCGTGTTACGTTGAACATTCTATCATGCTCATGGAGAATGTCAAGAAAGGTGTAACCCCCATAACCCATCACGCCATGGCAAAACCAGGGCAGCGCCAGGGTAATATGGTCGCTTGCACTGCATCGCATACCACAATTCAAGGAGGCTGATATGTTAGCAAGTTTTCTATTATCTTTACGTGAGGGACTAGAAGCTGCGCTGATCATCGGAATCGTCCTGGCAGCGCTTCGCAAAATGAACCGGACGGAACTGGGCGCTGCCGCCTGGCGCGGCGTCCTGGCAGCCGTGCTTCTCAGCCTGCTGGCAGGGTTGGCGCTCAAAGCTATGGGCGCGGCGCTCGAAGGCAAAGCGGAAGAAATGTTCGAAGGAATCGCCATGCTGTCTGCCGCAGCGCTGCTGACCTGGATGATCTTCTGGATGCGCCGGCAGGCGGCTACCTTCCAGAAGGACCTGGAAACTGATGTTAAAAGACTTTCTGCCAGGGGCGGCAGCCAATGGGGGTTATTCTGGTTATCCTTTCTGGCAGTTGGCAGAGAAGGCTTTGAGCTGGTCTTGTTCCTGACGGCTGTGCAGATGACCGCCGGCGCTGTCCAGACGTTCCTGGGCGCGGCGCTGGGCTTGGCAAGCGCCATCCTGATCGGTTGGGTCTTCTTTACTTCCAGCAAACGCATGAGCCTGCGCCAGTTCTTCACCGTAACCAACCTGCTCTTGATTCTGTTTGCTGCCGGCTTGGCTGCTCATGGCATACACGAGTTCAATGAAGCCGGGATCGTCCCCCCCATCATCGAGCACGTGTGGGATATCAACCCAATCCTGAATGAAAAGCAACCCCTTGGCATGCTGCTAACCGCCCTGTTCGGTTACAACGCCAATCCTTCCCTGACCGAAGTCATCACCTATACCTCCTATCTCCTGGTGGTAGGGCTGCTCTGGCGAGGCGTGAGAAAGCCCATTCCTCTGACCCAGCAGGCAGCATAAGGGCAGGCATTTACCGGTTGAGCTTTTTGCGCATCTCGGCGATAAAATTTTCCCAAACCGGGTCATTGCTGCCCTGCCAGATTGGAGCGCGGAATGCTTCTGCCTGGGCTTCTGTCCAGCCCAGGTTCTTCTGCGCGTAGAGGGAGTAAAAAGCAGTGACCCGAAAGTTTGCCGCACAGTGCAGGAGCGTTTTGCGCTTACCCACCTGCCTCATGACCGCTTCGAAAGCCCAAAAATCGCTCTCTTTGGGCTGCTCCCACTCGACCGGGATAGGGTAATATGCCATGCCAAGAGCCCGCACCACCTCAGCTTCATCTTTCAATGTAGGCGTCGATCTTTCCGTTGCCAGATTGATGACCACCTCAAATCCCTCCGCCGCAGCCGCCTGAAGCTGTTCGGCAGTCGGCTGTCCGCCAGTGATCAGGTGATCGTTGATTTTTATGTAATGATAAATTTCCTGGGTGCTCATGTTGACTCCTGAGGCTGGAATACACGATTGTACCTGCAATGGCGGAATTTGTAAGCCTTTCTTTTTTTCGATATTCATAGGATAATCTTGAAATGCCCAAAGACAAGGTTATGGTGGGAATTTCAATGCATCCCGAGGCGTTGCAAACCTTGCAAGAAGCAGCCGAAGTGGAAATTTACCCCTGGGATTTTCCCCAGGCAGAGCTGCGCTCCCGCATCCACCGCTTTGACGGCATGGTGGTTTACACCCCAGATTTGTACCAGCCGCTATTCGCTGAAGCCCGCCGCCTGCGCGTCATGGCGTGCCATGCCTGCTCGCCCGAAATGCTGAATGCTGCAGCACAGCGGGATATCATCATCTCTGTGACGCCCACGCTGCACGAAACCGTCGCCGATATGACCCTGGCGCTGATCTTCGCCGCCGCCCGCAACATCTCCCAGGTAGATGCCGCCATCCGCCGCGGCGAATGGGGGAAAATAGACTTAAAAGCCAGGTACTCGGGAAGGGATGTCTTCGGAAAAACGCTGGGCATCCTTGGCTTGGGGCGCATTGGGGCGATCCTGGCGCGGCGCCTGCAGGGCTTTGACATGCGTTTGCTGTACCATGACTGCGTGCGCAAAGAGGCTTTGGAAGACGCGCTCAACATCACCTATGTCCCGCTGGCGCAGTTGCTGGCTGAAGCCGACATCCTGATCGTGCTGGTGTCTTTGAACGAGAGCACCTATCATCTGCTGGGCGAAGCGGAGCTTTACCGTATGAAGCGAAGCGCCATCCTGGTCAACACCGCCCGCGGCGCGGTGATCGACCCTCAAGCCCTGTATCGCGCTCTCTCAGAGCGCTGGATCGCTGCAGCCGGGCTGGACGTTTTCGTCCAGGAGCCATTGAAACCTGATGACCCTCTGCTGAAGCTGGATAACGTCGTTTTATCACCTCACCTGGGAGGCTCCACCAAGGAGTGCGACCAGGCAATGGTTGATGATGTACTGCGCGTGTTGCGGGGAGAACGACCGCGATACCCGGCGTAAAGGGTTCGCGCCAGGCACGGTAGAAATCTTTCCAAGTCCATCCAAAAGGAGCGCCCATGAAAAACAATCCCACCCAGCTCGCTTCCTTCCTCGCGCCCATCTTGAAGCCTCTCCTGTGGCTGATGAGCCGGGGACGACTGCCCCAAACGCACAGCAGCCAGGAAATCAAAGGGTTGCAAAAGCCGGTCGAAATCCTTTGGGATCGCTGGCATGTGCCGCACATTTACGCCCATTCAGTGACCGATGCGGTGTTTGCCCAGGGTTTTGTGCATGCCCAGGAACGCCTGTGGCAGATGGACTTCAACCGCCGGGTGATCGCAGGGCGGCTGGCAGAAGTGCTGGGCGAACCTGCGCTGGGCACCGACCGGGCGATGCGCACCCTGGGCATGCGCCGCGTGGCTGAAGAAGAAGCGCGCCTGGTTGGCGAAAATTTGAACCAGACGCTGCAAGCTTACAGCGCCGGGGTCAATGCCTGGATCGAAACTGCCATCCAAAAGCGCAAGCTGCCCCTCGAATTTTCCCTGCTGGCTTATCAACCCGAACCCTGGACGCCAGCCGATACGCTGGGCTATGTCAAGCTGATGGATTGGATCCTGGAAGGCAACTGGGCTTCGGAGTTCATGCGCGGGCAAATTGTTCAACGACTGGGACCAGAGAAGGCGGCGGCGCTGGAGGTGCAGGCAGAAAAGACCTGGGCAGCCATCCTGGATGTCGCGCCAGCGGGATTTGACCCCACCCGCGATTTCCTGGGTCCACAAGCTGGCGATGGCTTGGGAAGCAACAACTGGGTCGTTCATGGCGCTCGCACCCGCAGCGGCATGCCTTTGCTCGCCAACGACATGCACCTACACCTGACTGCGCCAGCCATCTGGTTCGAAAATCACCTGGTCGGCGGGGAACTGGAAGCCGCCGGCATCACCTTCCCGGGCACCCCGCTGATCATCGGCGGGCACAACCGTCACATTGCCTGGGGCTTTACCGATGCGCTGACCGATGTACAAGACTTATATGAAGAACACTTGCGCCAAAACCCAACCGGCGGTTGGGAATACGAATACAAAGGTGAATGGCTGCCGGCTCAGACCCGAGGCGAAGAAATCCGCATCAAAGGCGGAAAGAGCGTGACCGAGGAAGTCATCATCACTTGCCATGGACCCATTGTCAATGTGCTGTTCAAAGAAGCATTCCCAGACGCTCCTCCGCTGGCTTTGCGTAGCACCGCCTTGGAACCGGAGACGACCTTCCAGGCGATTTATGAGCTTAACTTTGCCCGCAACTGCGCAGAAGCCCACGAAGCCCTCAGGTCATTCACTGGACCGGCGCAAAACGTGGTGTACGCCGATACGCAGGGGAACATCGGATATACACTGCCCGGCAAGACGCCCATCCGCGCCCAAGGCAAAGGCTTGGCGCCAGCGCCCGGCTGGGATGGCGAACACGAATGGATTGGCTACGTGCCCTTTGAACACCTCCCCCGCCTGGAGAATCCCCCATGCGGGTTCATCGCCACTGCCAATAACCCGCATTCCCGCCAGGAACTCCCTTACTTTATCGGGGACGATTACTGCCGGGCTGACCGGGCGACGCGCATCGTCGAGCTGCTGACGGCGCAGGAGAAGGTGGATATCCCTTACTTCAAACAAATGCACTTCGACCAGGTTTCGGTCAGCGCCCGCAAGCTGGCTGCCTGCCTGGGCGCGCTGGAAGCGCCTGACGAGGATTTGCAGGCGATTGTACAGCAAATGAAAACCTGGGATGGCAATTTAGCTGCAGATTCATACCTGGCGGCGGTTTACCAGGTGACCATCCGGCGGTCAATCTACCTGATTCTGACCGCCCACCTGGGAGACTTGGGCATCCAGGTGCAGGGCAAGGGACCAGCTTCAGGCATGTGGAGCGATCGCGCCATCGAGTGGTTCATCCACCTGCTCGCAGAGCCTGCCTCGCCCTGGTTCGACCTGGGCAACGGCGAACAGCGCGACGATGTCCTGCGGCTGGCGCTGCGCCAGGCGTTGGACTTCCTGCAACAAGCAAAAACGCCCTCCGCAAACGCCTCCCTCACCTGGGGAGATCTGCACCGGCTTACCTTTGAACATATCTTGGGCAGCCAGGCGCTGCTCAAGTCCCTCTTCAGCCCTGGCGCTTTCCCCATCGGAGGCGATGCCAGCACCATCTGGGCAGCGGGCACAAGCAACCACGACCTCGCCACCGAGCACATGGTTGGTCCTGCCTTCCGCTTCATTGCCGACCTGGGCGACCTCGATCATTGCTGGGGCGTTCTGGCGCCGGGGCAATCGGGGCACCCCGCCAGCCCCCATTACCGGGATGGCATCCAGCCCTGGCTGAAGGGCGACTATCACCCCATGCTCTTCCGCCGGGATGAAGTGGAGGCGAACCTGGAGGGACGATTCGAGTTAAAAGGGAAGGACAAACCACCAGGGGCTGCCTGAAATCCTCCCATATTGAGGTGGGCAACCCCTGGGTTGTGTTCCTAGAGCCCGCTTACAATGCGGTGAACGTTGTTCCTAAGCAGCTCACGACCGAAATGCCAACGCGAAGATGCCAAGGACGCCAAACTCATTTCGAACAATTCTGCATCAAAATGGGGGAGGCGCGCAGCCAATCCAGGTACTGCTGGCTCGCCTCCGCCAGGCTGCGCGCCCGGCCGCGGTCCTGCGCGGCGGCAAGGGTTTCGGCGGGCAGGCTGGCAGTTAAGGCGGTCAAACGCTTGCCAAACATATCCTCCCACCAGCGCGAGTTCGCTGCGCAGGGGTGAGCAGTGGCAGTCGCGTATACCTCAACGGCCTCTTCGAGCTCGCCGGCTTCAGCCAGGATCAAAGCCAGGACAGATAGCGCCAGCATGAATACCCAGAAGAAACCCTGGTTCAATCCATTTTCGAGCGCGTCTTTCAGGTATTGAACGGCTTCATCCATCTTGCCGCGGCGGTAGGCGATGTACCCCAACAATGCCAGCGGCTGACCTATCATGTCCAAGCGCGGCTGAGCTTTTACTGCGGATAGATAATTATAAAGTTCCTGTTCAGCCTGTTTATATTCCGCTTCCATTGACGCACTGGGAGTAATACCTGGAATGACATCCAACAGGTGAACATGAGCTCTGAATAAATCCAACAACTTGAAACAAATGTCATTCGGCGCCAATTCGGCAAACGCAGAATAATTTAAAACATCCGCATACTGCCCCGTATGCAGGTAGATGGAGGTGACGATATATTGGCTGAATCTACGAGCTGTTTGCTGCCCAGGAAGCACATATAACTGGATGGCTTGTTCAAGGATCGCGCGCGCCTGTTCATATTCGCCGGTATAAAATATCGCCAAACCTAATACGCCATCCGCATTAGCCTGGTTACCGGGGTCCCTCAGATGGCGGCGGTTTTCAACTTGCTCCTGTGCAAATCGCAAGCTGGCTTGACAATCTCCAGTCAGCATGGCGTGATATCCCAGGTTAGTGTGGATGCCCGCCAGCAGAGCAGGATCGCCCAGTTCCTTCTGGATGGCTAATGCCTGATTGGCAAATTTACCAGTTTCGCGCACGTACCCAGTTTGGTCACATCCTACTGCAACATAATAAAGCGCTGATGAGATATCCCAAGGCTCCTCGATATCCATCATCAGCTCCAGACCTTGCCGAAAAAATGCCAGCGCTTGCAGGTAATCGCCGCCAAGAGACAGAAGTGCAATTCCCTTGACCTGACACAAGGTAGCGATCTCCCTTTGAAACCTGGAAGCCAGCTCGCCCCACTCCTGAAGCGTCCTCTCAATTTGCTGAATAAGCAAGTCCACATTACCATATTCACCCAGTAAAATTAGAGCCCGAGTCAACTCGATCGATAAACGCAGCCACAGGCGTAAAGTTACAGCACTGATTTCCGGCTTTGCCAATGTCTGAATCGATTTTTGATAGACATCCCTCAGCTCAGAATGCCGACCACGCAAGAGATGATAACGGTGAAAAGCATCCCCGGTTCTTTCAAGCAGATCAATATGTTTATGCGCCACTGCCCACTCCCAGGCAACGATAAGATCGGCATATTCAAGATCCATTTCAGCCAGCGCTGCCGGCTGTTGGTGGTTCTTCAGGCGCGGCTCCCAATCTGCCAGGGCTTGCAGGAAAACCTGGCAGTGGCGCTCATAAACTGCATGATGTTCGGCTGAGGAGCTCGCCAGCTTTTCATGAGCATACTGACGCAAGAGATCATGCAGGCGGAACCGCCCAGTGCTATCATGCTGCAGCAGGGATTGACCGATCAAGCCCTTGAGCTGGTGTGGGGCGGCATCGGCAACCTGCGCGGCGCGTTGGACGGTGAAAGGGGCATGGAAAACCGACAGGCGCAAAAACAGGCTTTTCTCGGCATTGGGGAGCAACGCCCAGGAATAGTCAAAGGTTGCCCGTAGGCTGCGCTGCCGGTCTGGCCAGCCCCGCCAATCTGCTGATAAGAAATCCAGGTTGCGGCGGATTCCCGAGATGATCTGCTGTAGTGTAAGCGTATCAACCCAAGCAGCCGCCAGCAGGATGCCCAGCGGGACGCCGTGTACCAGGCGGCAGATCTCAGCCACTTCTGGTTGATTAGATTCACTCAAGTCAAAGCCTGGAGCAGAACGCTGCGCAACAGCGAGGAACAACTGCGCTGCACCGTAGCGCCTCAGATCGCCTGTGATGAATTCCTGGGCAAAATCTGGATAGGATAAACCTTCCAGTAAGAAGATATACTCTGCATCCAGATTCAGCCGGGCGCGGGATGTCGCCAGAACCTTCACCTGCGGCGCCCAACTGAGCAAGCTGCTGATCAGGCTCGCCTGAGACAGTAATCCCTCAAAGCCATCCAGAATCAGCAGTAAGTTCTTTTCCCTAAGAAAACCAAACAACCGCGCTTGTGCATCGCCAGCGCCGAGGCTGCCCGGACCGCTGAACCCAAGGGGCATTTCCAGCCCGACAACTTGGGCGATGAGCAATGCCAGCGACTGTTGAGTAACTTGAGTGTTCAGCTCGACCCAGAAAATCCCATCCCGGAAAGCCCGTAACAGGTAATAGCCCGCTTCCAATGCCAGCCGGGATTTTCCTGCACCCCCTGCACCCAGGATGGTCACCAGGCGGCAATCCGCAGCCGCCAGCTTGAGGCATACCCTTTCCAGCTCTGCCTGGCGGCCCACCAGGGGGGTCAGCGGCGCCGGCAGGTTGTGGCGCGCTGCTGGATAGATGCCAGCATCGGTGTTTTCGAGGATTTGGCGATAAAGCGCAACCGTTTCTGGCTCCGGTTCGATTCCTAACTCTTCAGCCAGAATCTTCTGACAGACCGCATACTGGGCTAACGCTTCCTGGCGGCGCCCCTGGCAAGCCAGAAGGCGCATCACCTGACGGTGGGCAGCCTCATCCAATGGATTTAGCCCGACCTGCTGGCTGGCAAAGGCAAGGGCTTTATCCAATTCTCCGATTGCTTCAAAACCTGCTACCAGGCGTTCCACCACCCGCAACATCTCCCGATGGAAGGCTTCCTGCTGAATCAACCTCCATTCTTCAATCGCTGGGCAGCCCGGCATAGAAAATCCAGCCAGGAAATCCCCGCGATAGAGGTCCGCCGCCGCTTCTAATAGCTCCAGGCAAGGGCGGCAAGGCCAGCTCGATGGGTGGTTATGCGCTTCTGCCTGGCGGAGCAGCGCCTCGAATTCATGCACGTCCAACCAGGCATTCTCCTTCCGAAAGCGGACTTCCTGCGGGGTAATTTCGAGCGGGAAAGAGGCTGCCGCAGCCTGAAATGCTTTGTGTAGGGAGGACAAAGCCTGGCTGAGGCTGTGACGAGCGTGACTTTCAGAGCTTTCGGGCCAGAACAAGCCAGCCAGGCGCTCGCGTCGAACAGGTTTCTCGCCCTGGATCGCCAGGTAGGCTAGCAGCAGGCGAGTTTTATCCAATTCGATGATGCAGGGCGGTGTCCCTGCCAGCTCAACCGCAAAACCGCCCAGCAGCGACAGACGCAGATCTTTCAAGCCAGCCCTACTCTTTCCGAGGCATTCGTTATCTACTTTTTGGGGTAATCTTCTGTATTACTTGTCTTCATTAACCATTATAGAGAATTTGATTCCTCCCGTCAATTGGATAATTGACGATTTCTTGACACCCTGGGTGTATCGTGAATGTGAAAGCATTCGAGCGGTAAAAAGTAAGCCAGAAAGGCTAAGTCAAAGGAATGTACCTGCACATGACGGTGGTGAAGATGATGCCTGATAAGGTACGCCAAGCCTGTCAAACGCTGAAGCAGAACGCCTGCCAGTCTGGATGTTCAGGTATCCCAGGATTATATCAATCCCTGCTGATTGAATCGCTGGATGAGCCAGGCCGGGTTGTTTGGCTGTCCACCTGGGACTCGCTTAGGGAAGCGCGGGCATTTATAGGTAGCCAAAGCTACGTCCACCTGGTGGCAGCCGTGCAGCCTTATCTGCTGACCGGGCTGCAGGAGTATGAGTATAGCGTGCTGGAGGATTTAATGAATGACCAAAAAAATAGCCAGGTGAAACGTGTTTGAAGTTGAAAGGAGGGGTATTGCGGAAATCAAAAGGTTCTGTCAACATCGGTTCAAAGGATTTGACTGGTGAGACGTGTTTTCTAGATCAAATCCGAGCACTCTGTGGATCAAAAATTGCTTTTCACTTGCATATGAAGAAGGAGAAATCAAAATGAAAAACAAACGATATCTGACGATAGTCATCTTGCTGATCCTGGCATTGATGCTTTCAGCATCCCCTGTTTCAGCAGGGGCAGAAAAACTACCTGTTTCCGGGACATGCATTTTAATTGCTTTCCCTCCCTATTTCGGGAATATTGATCAAAACCCTGACTACCGGTATTGGATCAATTTGCACGGTGTGGCGCACTGGCGAAACCAGGCGATTCTATTTGCCTGTGATTTCGACGATGATCGTCTAGATGGGTACTTTCTTATTACCGACAACTGGAATTACAACGTGAATGAGCAAAGCCGCTTCATTGCCCGATCGTTTGGAAGCAAAGGTGGTTTCATGTCAGATGAGCTCGGCAATGATTTGGGTTTATGGGATGGAACGGGTGTAGGATATACAGAAGCAGATGGTACTTGGAGCGCGCAAACGATTTGGAAGGGTCGCGGCATGTACCAGGGCTTGTTAGCGAAAACAACATGGACATCATTAGAATTCCCATTCTACGCGATAGAAGGCGAGCTACTCGTTCCGGGGAATTGATCCAACCAAAGAATAGGATCTCGCCAAACTAGATTGGGGGGCTGGCTCAAAGGGGCTGTCCGGTTTCCCTTTGCAGGCAGCCCCCCTATTCAGCCGGGATAAGCCAATTTATCGGCTTCAGATCTGTTTAATGTCCAATCCTACCAGTAAACGGCTGTCCATGTCTTCCAAGGGGTCCACTTCACAATTGGCAGCCGTGCAGCCTTATCTGCTGAGCGGGCTGCAGGAGTATGAGTATAGCGTGCTGGAGGATTTAATGAATGACCAAAAAATAGCCAGGTGAAACGTGTTTGAAGTTGAAAGGAGGGGTATTGCGGAAATCAAAAGGTTCTGTCAACATCGGTTCAAAGGATTTGACTGGTGAGACGTGTTTTCTAGATCAAATCCGAGCACTCTGTGGATCAAAAATTGCTTTTCACTTGCATATGAAGAAGGAGAAATCAAAATGAAAAACAAACGATATCTGACGATAGTCATCTTGCTGATCCTGGCATTGATGCTGGCGGCGTCCCCGGTCCGGGCAAGCGCTATGAAAACGGCGGTAAGCGGCACTCTCATCTGGATAAGCGACCCATACGAAGATCCTGACGCTAGATGGTGGTTGTCGGGCCACTTGGACTCGATTTACCATTTTCGGTATGATATACAGGAATACGAAGTAATAACCAGCGACCCGCGCCTTTCTGGGTGGCAGATTTTGCGGGTGAGCGGTCAATGGTTCCCCACTTTCCTTCTTGTTCAGGGCACATCCGTGTTTTATGCTGATAACACCTATACTACCCCTACTTGGGAGTGCACTCACCAGGGTAGGTTCGATGAACAAGGGGGAGTTGTGGATGCTGTCTGTAAAGGCGTAGGCGCCAACACCGGCTTGCTGGCTAGATACACTGCGACTTTTCCAGATGAGAATTGGAATTATGCCTTGCAAGGGTATATCCTGGAACCGGGACAGTGAGTTTATAACTGGAATACAACCCAATTCATCCGGGCGGAGCGGGGGCTCCGCCCGGATAGGCTTAAAACAAAAAAGACTCTAGCAATGACCTGACAGGTGCTCTCATAGATACACATCAAGGTAATTTCGCCAGAATCTATGCCCATTTTAGGGAACATGTTGGTAAAATTTATCCATCGTTGAAATTCGTTTCAGACATGATTCAAGTTTTTCAGGAGTGTCAAACATGCTGGTTCGTGACTGCATGACAGAAAAGCTGATCACCATTCGCCCGGAAAGTGATCCCATGGCGGCAATTTCACTTCTCAAAGTGTGCAAGTTCCGCCACCTGCCAGTGATTGAGAGTGATGGCAGCCTGGTGGGAATCGTTGACCGGGCTGACCTGGAATTGTTCCTGGCTAAGGCTGGCTCTCCTGGATATGTCAAGCGTAACCACCGCGTGGAACAGTTCATGACCCGTAATGTAATCACAGTTCACCCGGATTGCCCACTGGAAGAAGCCGCCTCGCTGATGACCCAGCATAAGATCGGCAGCTTGCCGGTGCTGGAAGATGGCAAACTGGTGGGAATCATCACCGAAACAGACATTTTTAAACGCTTTTTTGCCATCTTAGGGGGTGGATCTGAATCGTTGCGGCTGACTGTCCAGGTGGCTGACAAACCCGGGCAACTTGCCGAACTGGCTGGCCGGATTGCCCGGATTAATGGCAATATCGTTTCTATGGTTACATCACCTGCAGAGCAACCCGGACGAATAAATATTACACTGCGTGTGGAAGGTGTGGAGCTGTCCAGCCTCCTGGCAGCAGTCGAAGACCAACCAGGGCTGGTCATCCTGCACAAAACCAATTGCTAGAACCTATCCATCCCTGGCATATGAATCAAAAAAGCCTCTTGGCAATGACTATTCAGAATCTCCCATACGCTGCAAAATCGCTGTAATCTGCTCCTTCAATTGAACCAGATTAACTTGTGCCGCGCTCCAAACAATATCCAGGTCCACTTCAAAATACCCATGTACAAGAATATGGCGCATGCCGATCATTTGCCCCCAAGGCACTTCTGGATGCTGCGCCTGCATTTCTTCAGATACGCGGCTTGCAGCCTCACCAATGATTTGAAGATGGTGAACAAACCAGACTTGTAGAAGCTCATCCGTGTCAAAATCTGAGCGAGGAATCCCTTTGTGGGCGTCAATCCGCTCAATGGCCTCAAGAATATCCAGCAAGCGTTCGCGATCACTTCTCATAATGGTACCGCATCCCGCAATACCTGCTCCCGAATGCGGGTACGCAAGCCCTTCTCGGTTACCACATCCACCTCAACGCCCAGCAAAGATCGTAATTCGTACAACAGCCCACCCAGGTCGAAAAGGCTGCGTCCTGGCTCTAATTCCACCAAGAAATCAATATCACTGTCGGGTCGCGCTTCACCGCGCGCAACCGAGCCAAAAATGCGCACATTATACGCGCCATACTTTTTGGCAATCGCTAAAATCTGCCGGCGCTTTTCTCGAAGCTTCACCTGAGGTAAATCAAGAGAAGTTTGGTGAAGTTGATCTGTCATGCTCATATTATAGCAAATTATGCCGCTTATAAAGAGAAAACCCCCGCCCGCTGCCTAAAGGCAGCGAGTTCGGGGGTAATGAATCAAAAAAGTCTCTTGGCAATGACCTACTCTCCCAGGGGGTCGCCCCCCAAGTACCATCGGCGCTGACGGGCTTAACTTCCGGGTTCGGAATGTTACCGGGTGTACCCCCGCCGCTCCAATCACCAAGAGACTTTTTTTACACAAAAGCCATTGAATAGTCGCCAGAAAGGCAAGGAGGATAAGAAAAGCGTCGAATTCTCCGCACCACATGACTAAGCCCTCGGCCATTAGTACGGCTTAGCTGAATGCATTGCTGCACTTACACTTGCCGCCTATATAGCAGGTGGTCTTCCTGCGGCCTTACTCCCTTAACGGGATGAGGGATCTCATCTTGAGGCGAGTTTCCCACTTAGATGCTTTCAGCGGTTATCTCTGCCAGACGTTGGCTACCCAGCGATGCCGTTGGCACGACAACTGGCACACCAGAGGTCTGTCCACCCCGGTCCTCTCGTACTAGGGGCAGCTCCTCTCAAATCCCTTACGCCCACAGCGGATAGAGACCGACCTGTCTCACGACGGTCTGAACCCAGCTCGCGTATCGCTTTAACGGACGAACAGTCCGACCCTTGGGACCTTATCCAGCCCCAGGATGCGATGAGCCGACATCGAGGTGCCGAGCGAAGCCGTCGATATGAACTCTTGGGCTTCACCAGCCTGTTATCCCCGGGGTAGCTTTTATCCGAGTGCCACGGCCCTTCCACGCGGTACCGTGGGATCACTAAGCCCGACTTTCGTCTCTGCTCGACGCGTTGGTCTTGCAGTCAAGCTCCCTTATGCCTTTACACTCTCTGGCTGGTTTCCATTCAGCCTGAGGGAACCTTTGGGCGCCTCCGTTACCTTTTAGGAGGCGACCGCCCCAGTCAAACTGCCCACCTGGCACGGTCC